>Ga0105049_10005642_pt1 | contig 14567 bp, 9 predicted proteins | sample MAT06_FD_78087 | JGI IMG/M metagenome (GOLD analysis project Ga0105049, IMG submission 78087) | Freshwater microbial communities from Lake Fryxell liftoff mats and glacier meltwater in Antarctica - MAT-06 | ecosystem: Environmental > Aquatic > Freshwater > Ice > Liftoff microbial mat | place...
CTGCATTTGATGTGCGATCCGCAAGATATTGGGGTACATGTAGTGCGCGGCGACAGTTTGCGGCCTGGGGCAGCAGCCGATCAAGCTGTCAATTGTGATGATGATCCGGCGACTCAGCCAGCCATCTACTTCTATGAACGAATTACGGCGGGTCTCGGCTTTAGCCTGCGCTTGTTTGAATTACACGAGGAACTGCTACGCGCCGCCCAGGCATTGGTGCGCGCCTGTCCCTGCTGCCAAGGGTGCCCGGCCTGTGTGGGACCTGTGCTCGAGCATGAACTGGCGCAACTAGAGACCAAAAGCTTGACCCTAGCCCTGCTCGATGCGCTGACCCCGTAACCTGTCTATGCATTGTGCAATTATTGTGCAAGGTATATACAAAACCTATAACCCTGTCCTATAACCTGCTCTATACATTCTCCCCTGCCTCTCTACTATACTAGGTACATAGGTGGCTCGCTGAATCGCATACTGCTACATGCAGTATCTAGTGACAGATGCCATCGCTTATACCGCTAGATTACAGATAAAGTAACGTCTTTATATAGTAAAGGGAAAATACAAATGAGTGACCGTGAAAAAAATCTACAGACCTACGTCAGTGACATGTTAGCCGTTGAGTCCCATACGCTTGAGGCCGTTGAACGCCAAGTGGGTAGTGATGCTGTGAAGCAACAAAGTGATGCCAAACGACTTATCAGCAGCATTCATTATGTGCTGAAGCAGAATACTGCGTCACTGGAGCAACGGCTCGAAGCATTGGGTAGCGGTCAATCTGCGTTGAAGACAGCGGCCGCTTCTGTTGTAGGCGCGGTTGCCGGTGTCTATGACCAAGTGCGCTCCGAGGCGGTTTCGCGCATGTTGCGGGATGACTATACGGCCTTGAGCCTGGTGGCGATCAGCTATACCATGCTTCATACGACGGCGCTTGCCCTACAAGATGCAATTACCGCTGATCTCGCCTTGCAGAACCTCAAGCGGATTACGCCGCTGGTCATGGAAATCAGCAAAGCGATCCCTGCGGTCGTTGTCCAAGATGTGAAAGCCGATGTGCCAAGCGCCAATGTGTCGGTTGCCAAGCAGGCTGCTAGCAACACCCAAGAGGCTTGGGATGCCAAGCACATCAACACCGTACAGGCGATGCCTGTCTAACCCTGTAGCTAGGGTATGCCACTTTTATATATAAGATTGCCGGTGGCGCAGCATCTTCTCTGCGCCACCGGCTTATTTTTGGTGCATCACCATTGCGATGCTACTTTTATGCCGTACCGCGTTGCAGCCAGACGGTCATCTCGCCTACGCCGCGCTGTGCCCAGGCATAGTAGGGGACGAAGGTGAGGTTGCCAAGTGGCTGCTGGGCGCGGATCACGACAACACCATGCAGCAAATCGGGCACGAGTTCAGTCGCCAGCGTGGCTGTATCGAGCAGGGTCGCATTCAGCACATGCCCACCGTTGTCAACCCCTTCGGCGCAATAGACCAATGGGCCACGTGCCAACGCGACTTTGCCCACGTTGTCCTGCACCGCTGGATGACACTCGACGCGGCGGACTGGCATAGGCAGCATGAGTTCGACCACATCACCCGATTGCCAAGTCCGGCTGATGGTTGCATAGCCTTGCTGTACCGTGAGCGCGACCGCCATGCCATTGACGGTAATGGTGGCTGATTCAGGTATCGCGTCGATGTAGTGGTAGAGATCGCTGGGCACGGGCTGACCTTGCGCCCAACCAGGAATGCGCAGACAGAGCGTGAAATTCGTGGCGGTGGCTGGCTGTAGGGTCAACTTGATCGCGCCGTCCCACGGATAGTTGGTTTCTTGGGTGATCTGGACCGCCGTACCGGCCACGTCTACGGTTGTCTGGCTGCCCATAAAGAGGTTGACATAGAGCCGCTCGCCACCCGCGCCATTGCCCTGATCATTGCCCGGGGCATTTCCTTGGGCATAGAGATAGCCACCCAGGGAAGGAAAGACGCGCACCACGTTGGTCGGGCAGCATGAGCAGTTAAACCACGGCATACGCACAAATGAATTGTCGCGATTAAATTTATAGGTGCCGTCAAATTCGAGCGGATTGACATAGAAGAAGCGGTCGCCGCTAAAGGCAATACCGGGCAGAAAGCCATTATAGAGCGAGCGTTCCAACACGTCAATGTACTTGGCGTCGCCGTGGAGCTGGAACATGCGCTGATTCCAGAAGACGTTGGCGATCGCCGCGCAGGTTTCGTTGTAGGCGGTCGCGTTGGGCAATTCATAGTTGCTGCCAAAGGCTTCGCCATGATGGCGCGCCCCAATGCCGCCAGTGAGATACAATTTCTTGCTCACCACATTGTCCCAGATGCGCCCAAGCGCGTCGATATAGGCTTGTTCTCCGGTCAACGCTGCGACATCGGCCATGCCGCTGTACATATAGACGGCGCGCACAGCATGGCCCAACGCTTCATCCTGCTCGGTTACAGGAAGATGATCTTGCGTGTAGGCCGGGTCACCGTGATTGCCATAGGGTTGTCGGCCATGGTAATAATGACCTCGCTCGTCTAGGAAAAACTTCGCCAGCCGTAAATACCGTTCATCGCCCGTAACACGATAGAGCTTGACCAATCCCATTTCGATTTCTTGGTGGCCAGGCACATCGCGCCGCTTGTCAGGGCCAAAGACCTCATCGACCAAATTGGCACTTTTCAACGCCACATCCAACAAGCGTCGTTTGCCCGTGGCCTGATAGTGCGCCACTGCGCCTTCATACAGATGACCGATATTGTATAGTTCATGGCTGACCAGGAGATGGGACCAGCGGCTGGGCCCTTCGCGGTCGGCCTGGAGGATTTCCGGCGTGCCATTGCGCTCGGCAATGGTGCGTGCAGTGTAGAGATAGCCATCAGGTTCCTGGGCCGCAGCGATGCGTTCGATCAGCTCATCTAGATAGTGATCCAGCGCCGGATCGGGGTGTAAATGCAGCGCATAGGCCGCGCCTTCAATAATCTTGAATACGTCCGAATCGTTAAAGAAAATCCCTTCATGCGCGCCCGCCATGTGTCCGGCGGCTTTGTCAAAATTGGTCAGGCGGCCCGTTTCCTCGCTTTTCTGAAAATCATAGCCCACAGTGACGGCGCGATTGGTTTCAATGCGCGGCGACCAAAAGCTGTCATCAATGGTGACTTGTGTAAAGGGCAGGGCCGTATAGTGATAACGGATGGCAGTGGACATAGAGATCCTTCTTCTTGGCACAAGAGCAGCGAGCGCCCAACCTGTTGGGCGTTCATCCCAATCATACCCAATCGTAATGGTATAGAAAAGAAAATGGGTTTTGTGGATATGCGGATAATATAAGCAAACGTTTGCGTTGTCAACTGCATAGGAAATGCGAAGCTACTCTATTTCTCGCGCAGAAAAGCTCCCGATAGCGTGGCAAGGAGCGCCACTGCCATATAGAGCCAAAAGACATATTGATAGGCGGCAATGGGGGCAACCACTTGCGCTAACTCGCGTTGGAGGACCACACCCGCCACGGCGACGCCGAGAATCTGGCCGGCAAAGCGGATCATGCTGTAGAGACCCGCCGCGCCGCCAGCTTCGTGATCGGCCACACCTTGCATAGAGGAACGATGGAGCGGGGCCAAGGAAAGCCCAATCGCCAGACCATGGGCTGCGCAGAGTGTATAGATCCACCAAACTGGCGTTGCCATGTCGGCCAGGGCGAGCGCGGCCAGGATCACAACCATGCCACCCAGGCTAAGCAGGACCGGACGGCGGCTGCCCCAGCGGTCGGCTATCTGCCCACCTGCCTGCGAGATCACAAAGAGCATACCCGCCTGTAAGGCCAGCGAAATGCCAATCGCACTGGCGCTCAGGCCATGAATGTCGGTGAGATAGAGCGGCATAAGAAAGCTGCTGCTACTCATGAGAAACATGCGCAGACCTGCCCCAAGCGAGGCCGCAGTAAAGGTAAGATTGGCAAAGACGGCCAGATTCAGATAGGGATTGGCCCGTTGTCGTTCCCAGGCGATCAGCGCGGCAAAGAGTAGCAGACAGAGTGTCAGCAATCGCCAATCCTGCAAGCCAGCTACGCCGGTAATCGGGCGGCTCGAAGTGAAAAAGAGCAGCGTCACCAGTGCACTGCTCAGCAGCGCCACGCCCACCCAATCAAACTTTCTGAGAAAGTTGGGATCAACATGGCGCATGTCAAAGATGGGGATGTTGCGCTGCACCACAAAGAGCGCAATAATCCCCACAAGCCCAATCGCCGGATAGATGGCGCGCCAGCTAAAGGCATCGACGAGCAGCCCGCCAAAATAGGGAAAGACCAAGCCGGATAAGGGAATAATCGAGTTCCACGTCCCCATGACTTTGCCGCGGGCATGGGGGGCAAAGCCCTGGGCGATAATCGCAATGCTCAAGGGAACAAAGCCTGCCGTACCCACACCCTGGATCGCCCGGCCAACCATGTACCAAGGTAACGTGGGGGAGAGCAGTAAGACCACTGTACCCAACAGAAACAACGTTAACCCCGTGAGCAGTAAGCGCCGCTTGCCCAGTCCGTCGCCCAGCCGCCCATAGAGTGGCATCAGGGTCATAAACGGCAGTGTGTAGATCATCGACGCCCAGGCCGCCATGTCGGCATCCAAGCCAAACGTAGCGCGGATGTCGGGCAGGGCGACCCCAAACGTATGTTGATCCATGCCCACGAGCAACGAGGGGGTCATCAGGCCAATCAACAGCGAGGTCTGGGGCGACACGCCACCACGCAGGCGGGCGGTAATCGATTGTGGAAAAATTTGCATAGATTTCTCGCCTTGGGTGTAAGATCAGGATTGGCTGCCGACGTGCGTTATCGTACCATGGCGCAAGAAGCTGTGTCAACGAACGATCAATTCCGCTTCGCCAACTCTATCAACTGGCTACCGCTGTCGCAAAGACCTCACTAATTTCGCTAACCCATGTCGCCTATTATAATAACCCAAGTTGTGACCATGAAATACTGCGCGTAATCATCAGAGATTATGCCGATTTGTTCTTTTGGCGACAAAACAAACAGGGTGTGGTGGTTCTGGTAGGTGCGGTTTGTAACCGCACAAAGCTGACTCCACCCGGATTGTGCCGCTGCCTTGGTAAGCTCAATTTGATGATCTGCGCCATGCAAGTGGCGTGGGGTGGTATCGGCGCATGACGCTCCTCATGGCAAGGGGATTGGGCGACCTCATTTAGTTGGCTCAAAAAACAAGGTCCTTTTGCCCATCTGCCCGGTAATTCCCTGTTAGAAATGGAATATGCCGCGTTCATGCCCGACGCGGTGATCACGGGCGTTTCGGCGTGGACCTATGGCGAGCGCAGTTGGGCCGGGCTAGCAGTGGGCTGGATTCACAAGCCGGTTTCGTTGCTGCTCAAGGCGGCCTATGGCGATGGCACACTGACCGTGACGACCTTTCAACTGACGGCGACGACATTATCAGAAAATGTCATCGCCCAGGCGTTGCTCAAGGCATTGTTACCCTGGCCGCAGGTGAGTACTGATCTGGCTAGGTAGTAATGGTGCCAATGTACAAAAAGGCGTGAGCTGTCAGCTCACGCCTTTTTGTCAATGTGGTTGTAGCAAAGCGGCGATAACCCTACTCGACTGTTGCTTCGATAACTTCGCCTGTTTCACGGTCGATGATGACAGTGGCTACTTGATCAGCGGTGGTCAATTCCACCACCCATACATCCTGGCCATCGCGTTCCTCTTGGGTAACGACGCGTTCCACGATTTGCCCATCAAGCAGATCTGTTGTGGCTTCCACGGCAATCTCTAGCGCCTGCCGTGGACTGACTGGGCCGCTCAATTCGCGCTGGAGGGTCGCTTCTTCACTGCCTGGGCGTGACCCTAACACGACTTCGATCTTCAGCTCTTCGCCACCACGTAACACGGTCAACGTAACCGTTTGTCCGGGTGTGGTCTTAGTGACCAGATAGCCGACCAGCTCTTCAAAGCGCCGTACTGCCCGGTCATCGATGGCGGTGACAATATCGCCACCAATAGCCAACTCTCTATCATCGGCGCGTACCGATTGACGCACACCTTGTAAGCCGGCTGCTTCGGAAGGGCCACCAGCCACCACTTCGGCCACATAGACACCGGTCAGTGTATTGGGCAAGTCCAATGCCCGGGCTACGGTAGCATCAATGGTGCGCCCACTGAGACCCAGATAAGGATAATCGAATTTGCCATTTTGAATCAGCGATGGCACCACACGCTGCACAATCGAGGCTGGAATGGTAAACCCAACGCCGGAATTGCTGCGCACAGTGGATTCAATCGCAAAGTTGACACCCACCACTTCACCGGCCAGATTGATCAGGGGACCGCCAGAGTTACCAGGATTAATCGCAGCATCGGTCTGGATAATCTCGGGCAGGGTGTAGGTGCTGCTGCCCAAATTGCCCACCGGCATCCCGCGCCCAATTGCGCTGACAATCCCTGTTGTCATTGTGCCATCCAGCCCAAAGGGATTGCCCATGGCAATCACGGTGTGGCCGACGCGCAGACTTTCCGGTGCGGCCAGCGGCAGTGGTCGCCAGTCGAAGTTATCCGGCGGCGTCACTTTGAGGACTGCCAGATCGGCCTGTGGATCGGTCGCCACCACTTCGGCATCGGCCCAGAAGCCATTGTGGAAAATGACCGTCACTTCTTCGGCACCCTCCACAACATGGTTGTTGGTGACAATATGCCCCTCGGTATCGTAAATGAAGCCCGAGCCCTGTCCTTGTTGGAGAGGCACCTCATCTTGGGGTAGGTTGAAGCCTGGAATCTGCGAGGCCGAGACACGGCTGGTGACCTGGATGCTGACGACCGAAGGGGTGATCTGGTCGTAAAGATTGGCCAGCGAATCTTGTTCGGCAAGCAGCGAAGAATCAATCTGCAAGGATTGTGCTTCATAGAAGCGCGTATTGCCGAGCGCGCCCGGCTTGGCATTGACCGCCACCGTGCTCCAAAGTAACGGTGCATACCACGCGCCGAGGACAAGCGTCATGACCAGAAGCACGACCACATAGACCCGTTTGCTACTTGTTGGGCGCGCCGGTTTTTTTTCTGGTTGTTCAATCAGTTGATAGGGAGATAATTGCTTCGACATTCACAAACTCCTTTGCAATGTTTCCATTGCATTTGTTGATAATAGGACCTACGCAACTTGATTGCGCCACCAGGGCTTTAAGATCTGTCAGACCCTAAAGCTCTGGTCAGTGCATAAGTTCTGGTTACATTACTTGGGTGGTATGCCAATACAACCAAACGTTGGCGTTTGTCTATCCGCATTACCGCTACAACCTCAGTATAAATGTCATATTTTAAGTTTGGGTGAAGAATACATGAGAGGTTGGTGAATAGGAAGCAGCCAGCTTCCTATTCTTTGTTGCTCGCCTGATCTTTACGCAGTGGACCCAAATGGGGCGCAGCCGTTCCGGAAAGATCCATATTCTTCGTTTGGTTGGCAATCCTTGGTCTAGTTGCCAGTTTCGGTGCCTGCCGCGCCGTTGGTCAATTGAAATAACTGTTGAAGCGTCGTCTGTAGTAGCTCCATTTGGGTCCCATAGGCACTCCAGTCACCGTCGCGCAGCGCGCTTTGGGCCTGGGCATAGGCATCATTGGCCCGTACAATCAATCCTTCAACGGTTTCATCCGTCAGATCGACCGGCGCGGCTACCGGGGCAGCAGGGGTTGTCGCATCGAGCGATTGCCCGCCGGCTAGCTCGGCAAAGCCGGCATCGGACAAGATCTCGTTGCCGAAGAGCCGCGCCAGGGCTAACCCCAGATTTTCCTCCATGACCACCGTGTCCGCCGTGGCCAGGATGACGCGCTGCAACTCGGGAATTTGCCCATTTTCGGCCTGTAGATAGAGCGGCTCGACATAGAGCAAGCTGGACCTAATGGGAATGACCAACAAGTTGCCGCGGATGACCGTGCTATTCTGTTGATTCCATAAGGTCAACTGCGCACTGATTTCGGGATCCTGATCGATGCGTGCCTCGATCTGTTTGGGGCCATAGAAGAGCGTATCCTTGCCAAATTCATAGACAACCTTCTGTCCATAGCGCGCCGGATCATTCTCTGCTGCCAGCCACGCGATCATATTTTCGCGGTTGGCAGGCGTAAACGGCAGAATCTGGATAAAACCCAACTCGTCGCTGCCCGGTAACTCCATGAGCACGTAGTAGGGTTCCATATTCTGAAGTTGGTTGTTATAAAGCTCCTGCGGCCAAGCCCATACATCTTCCTTGTTGTAAAACTCGACCGGATCGGTCATGTGATAGGTGCGGAAGACTTCGGCCTGTACCGAAAAGAGATCATTGGGATAGCGAATATTGTCTTGCAAGTCGGCGGGCATGGCACTAAAGGGCTGGAAGAGATCGGGGAAGATACGCATATAGGCCGCAATGATCGGCTCCGTCGCGTCCATGACATAGAACGTCATCACGCCGGTGTAGGCATTCGTCACGACCTTCACCGAGTTGCGGATATAATTGAGGTTGCCCAATGGCGCGCTGTAGGGAAAGCGATTGCTCGACGTATAGGCATCTTGGAACCAAAAGAGCCGGCCATCATCGCTAATCACAATATAGGGATCGGCGTCATAGAGCAGGAAAGGGGCAACCAGTTGCACGCGCTCCTCAATGTTGCGCCGCCATAGCAATTGGCTGTCTGGATTGATGTCGCCGTTGAGCAACAGATTGGGGTCGGCAAAATCCAGCGCAAAGAGCAGCCGTGCGCCCCAGCTCATGTCAATGCCGGTGTCGGCACTGAAGCGTGTTGTCACATTTTGCTCGCCGCTGGGATAATCGAATTCGGGTTCAGTTGTGCGTGCGATTACATATTCACTGGGTTTTTCACCAAAGTAGATCTGTGGCTGCGTAATCGTGATCGGGCCGGTGGGCGGCAGATCTTTAAGCAGAAATTCGGGTAACCCATTGCTGGTCACTTGAGCGACGGGCGAGGCCGCGACCCCATAGCCGTGCGTATAGACCAAGCGGCGATTGACCCATGTCTGGGCAGTGGTATTGAGCTTTTCGGGTGCTAGTTCGCGCGCCGCCAACATCACCTGGCGCACCTCACCGTTGATCGTGTAGCGGTCCACATCAATGTCATTAAATTCATAGTACTGGCGCAGCGCCTGGATCTGATTATAGGTTTGCAGCAGTGGGCGGTAATCCCACAAGCGAATGTTCCGAATCGTCTCTGGCTCAGCTTGCAACGCTTCGACGGTCAGTGGCTCCGAGGCATCGTAGTTGATAGACTCAATCTCGTGTAGGTCAAACGCTTGGCGTGTAAAGGCAATACTGTTGGCAATATAGGGCCGTTCCAGATTTAGCTCGTTGGGGCTTACCCGAAAACGCTGTACAAACCCAGGATAGACATTGCCCGCCAAAATACCCACGACAAACCACACGATCAACAGTAGGGCGACAGCGCGCCAGGCACGTCGTAGATAGGCCGTTACCACCAGCAAAATCGCTGTAAGCACCGTCACCAAACTGAGCAGATTGTAGGCCGGCAGTTGGGCGTTGACATCGGTATAGCCGGCACCGGTTGCCGCGCCGCGCTCGCTATAGACCAGTTGATAGGCATCCAACCGATATTGCCAAGCGATCAATAGGAGAAGAAAGGCACCTAGGATGCACAGATGTGCCAATGCCGGCGTACGGATTTCCCAACTGCGCCAGCCCAAGCCATAGACTGCCGCCGTGGCAATCGTAGTCAATAACCCAGCAACAAAGAGCCAGGTGCGCAAGCCTTGCCAAAAGGGTAGGGTGAAAACGAAGAAACTCACATCGCGATTAAAGACGGGATCGGCAAGATTAAAATTCGCTTGATTCAGATAGAGCAGCACCGTTTGCCATGTGCCAGACGCGCTTGCACCAAACATCAACGCAACGAGCGCGCCAAAGAAGAGAATAATTGCCGTAATGCGCAGGCGCAGCGCCGCGGCAATCGGTTCGATCACCGTGCCGGCAAAGCCACGCGGCTCAATGCGCCGGGCAATCACAATGTTGATGGCCAAAAAGATCCAAAACGTCAGTGCCGCCACCAAAAAGAGGCCAGATGATGACCAGAGCCGCGTAAAGAAAATCGGTGTATAGCCCAGGCTATCATACCAAAACCAATCGGTATAGAAGCTGAGAAAGCGACCAAAGAAGAGCAGAATCAGCACGGGCAGCAAAATCCAGAGAAAGCGCCGACCATTAAACTGGGGCAATTCGACGCCACTTCGGCCCGTAGGTGGAATTCCCCCACTGGCAGGTTGCGGCTGTTGTGCGCTGGCATTACGCTCCAAATTTTCTTCCAATGAGCGAATCAAGTCGGCAAAAGGGTCATCATTACGCATGAAATTAATCCTTGTGTAGCAGTGAAGCTATCTATTTTCAAACAACGGCCAGACGAAACCGCCAGGCGTTGCACAGAAATGACGCGAGGAATAGAGAAAAGCGGCGCGCGGGCCGGGCGTGGTATTGTCGATATCGTATGATTCGGGTATGTAACCGTAACTTGCCTCTTTGCGCGCTATCGATCAACGTTGACCTTGCGTTACTTGAATACGGAATCGCTACTCATTGATAGGGTTGGAAGGTCACGCTCATAGTATAACAAAACAATGAAGAAATTGGTAGGAACGCATCCCCGATTGTTGCGTTGACGCTATCATTGCTCGAATCTGGCTTGCCGTTTGCCAAGGCTTGAATCACTTTATGGGTTAAGCCATTCGCTGCTATAATCACCCTATGCAAGAATCATCCTGGCCCGACCCACTCCATCGCCCAACATCGTCGCAAGTTGAGATGTTGTTAACGAGCTTTTGGCAATTGCTACACGATCTGCCCGATCTGCTGCGCCGCCAAGAGCATCTGTTGGCCGATCACCTGACCACTCAGTTACGTAGCGTAGTAATCGAGATGATGTTGGCACTCAACGGCATTCAGTGGCCGGTGGGCACACGCCAGCTCAATCACTACCTGAGCGCCAGCCAACGCGCCGCCATCGAAAAAACCATGATCGCGCCCACGGTGAGCGCCGAAAGTTGGATTGGCCGTGCCGTGGCCCTGGTGGTCATCTATCGCTGGTATGCTCCCCAACTTGTCGCAAAGTATGGACTCGTCTACCCACAGCAACGCGAAGCAGACGTGTGGGCATTATTGCAACGCGATGTGCCCGACTGGCCACTCGCCGTGACCACAGATTGAGCCGCATGGTACGCATCATCTTTGTCGCCCCGTTTGGGCTAGGCCAAAAAACCACTGTTTGGGCGCGCATTTTGCCGTTGGCGCGCGAATTGGTCGGGCAGGGGCATACTGTCTCTGTGGTGATTCCGCCGTGGGATACGCCTGTGGATGCGGGTAAGCATTGGGTGGATCAAGGTGTGCAGGTGATAAATGTGACCTTGGCCGGTGGCCTCCCCGCGACGCTCGCGCGCCTGGTGCGCCAGCTCGACGTCCTGCAACCACAGATCGTCCATATTGTGAAGCCACGCGCACATGCCGGTCTGGTACAGTGGATTTTATGGCAACGGCGCCGTCTACGCGGACACGGACCGCGCATTTTGCTGGATATCGATGATTGGGAACAGGCGTGGGCTGCTATCAACCACTATCATCCCTTGGTTGCCCGCTTTCTGGCGTGGCAGGAGGAATGGGGCATTCGCCATGCCGATGGCATCAGTGCCGCCAGCCACTGGTTGATGGCGCGGGCGCAGCACTATGCGCCCCAAACGCCGGTTTGTTACCTGCCCAACGGAGTCTTGCCGCTGCCAGATGCTGACGTAGCCGAGCCAAACTCGACTGCTATCCCTACGCCTGGCGATACGGAACAAGTCCTGTTTTTTAGTCGCTATGTGGAGGTAGAGCCAGCGTGGTTGGCCGAATTTTGGTGTGCGCTGTCTAGCCTGCGCCCAGCAGCCAAGCTCACAATTTTCGGCGATCCATTGGCCCCAGCACGGCTTCCGCTTTTTCAACAGATCATGGCAACGGCGTGCCCGGCGGCTGTTGATCAGGTAACTTGGTTGGCCTATGATGCCGCGTTGCTGCAAACGTTATATGCCCAAGCCGCCTGTGCGATTTTTCCGTCCAGTAAGACGCCGTTGCACGAGGCCAAGTGCAGTGTGCGTTTGGCAACCACGCTATTGCATGGCGTGCCGGTGGTGGCCAGCGCAGTTGGCGAACAGGCCTATTATGGCGCAGCCGGGGCGGCACATCTCGTGCCAGCGGACGCAACGCCGCTTGAATTTGGCAACGCCGTTGCGCAAGTACTGACCACACCCCTGCTGCGTACCGATTTACGTGAACGTGCGCAGCAGCATTTATTAGAAACTTACAAGTGGGAAACTCTAGGCACGCAACTTGGGAATTTTTATGCGCAGGCTGTCAGCGGATTTTAGGAACGGATTAGCAATCGGTAATCCGTTCAATCCGTTCCCCCAAATCCGTTGACAGCTCACCCAGGCAGGGGCAGGCGGGGATATTTGCGTTCGTCAGCGCTGCCATCGGCTTGGCGGCGCGCCGCTTCTTCGGCCACTTCGGCTTCAAATTGTTTGCGTGCCCGATACCGCTGGCGCTCTTTGGCGTGCCACAAGCTGGCATCAATACTCTTGACCACAGGCCGCGCCAGGACAATATAACCCGTGTGGCCGGTCATGGTATCCTGGGGACGCAAGCGATCGGGGACAGGTTTATAGCCGCGTAAAAGCACTTCATCCACCGTAATATCGACAAAATGTTCACGTTCCAACGCATAGAGCAACTCGCTCACCTGATTGGTCGTGGGCAATAGGCTGGCAAAAAATCCCCCAGGGCGTAGCGAGGCACGCACTTGATCGAGAAAGCGCCACGGTTCGCGCAGATCGAGCACCAGGGCATCGACATCTTCTTGTTGGAAGCCATCTTCGACAGAGCCATGAAAGTTCTGCACATAGGGCTGCAAGCCGACGCGCTCGAGGTTGCGCTGCGCCAGTTGATAGTTATCAATGCGCGCTTCATAGGTATAGACAACGCCGGTTGGCGCAACAGCCCAAGCTAATGCTACCGTCAGACCACCACTGCCCGTACCGGCCTCGATCACACGACAGCCGGCGCGCAAACTCAGCCGGTGCACCAGATAGGCTGCATCTTTGGGATAGATGATCTGTGTGCCGCGTCGCAGATGGGTCATCAAATCGCCCAAGCCTGGCACCAATAGCAACGCCGACTGTCCCATCTGGCTGCGCACTTCGTCGCCCCAGGCGCGGCCGATCAGATCATCATGCATATAGATACCCTGGTGGGTATGCATTTGCTGGCGCGGCTGTAACGTAATGAGATAGCGTTTTTGATCGGCCGTAGACAACAGCACAAGATCGCCAACGGCGGTCTGCCTGGTGTGGGGGCGAAACCAACTGGATGCTTCTGGTTGAGCAGATGGGATAGGATCGGTCAAAGTAATCGTCACAATCTTGATTGGGTAGACAGATAATCGTTCAAATCGTTCAATAGGTGGCATCTATCGACGCTCAGACCTTGCATTATACTGTGTTTGCCCGTGAAAGGAAATTTTGGAGTTGACACAAGCAATAAGCCCGTGTAGAATGCCCTTGCAAAGATAAACCTACTACCTCTTATCTTTGGGCCATCGACCACAAAGCGACAAAAATAATTTGTCCAAACCAGCACGCGTTTTTATCAAAGATTTTCACACGATTCGTGGTGCGGCTTCTCTCCTGTTCTGTAGGTTGCACCGATTCACCAAAGATTATTACAAAATTGGCTGTAGGCCACAGTTGCGCTAAACCTGTCTAGTCTGTTGGGCGTAGGCACCAGATGACCTGACCAGACGACATTATTGACACAACGGTTGCGCTCGCGGCTAAACCTTACGAAATTTCTGTTATTCGCAATCATGTTTGAGGAGGATAGGTTCATGCCCATACGAAAAATGACCATTGGGTTGTCATGCTTGCTGCTGGCCGCAGTCTTGCTGGCTGGCTGCGCGCCGCGCACGGGCGGTGGTGAAACGCTGGCTGCCGCTACCGAGGGCCAAGATTTGCTCGTCGATCTGCCAGCCATTGTGATCGATTTGGATGCCACCGGCAAAGCCACTCTGGCTGGTGTTCCCGTTACCGATCTAAATCCCGGCTTGGCCGCGCTCGACACGCTGATCGGCCCTGACACAATTGGTACCTTCGTAGAAAACAATATTCAGCATTTGCAGATCACGACCACCCCCACCGGTATCACGATCCTGGTGAATGGTCAGGCGATTCCCTCGATTGGTTGGGATGGGGAAAGTCTTGCTGGCACGCAACAACTGTTGGGGTTACTGGGCAATGATGGCTTGGCGATGCTCGAAGGGATTCTGCCGCAGATTACCAATGTGGGGGTGGGCGTTGTCCTGCGCTTCCCCTTGGCCCAAGGGGCGGAAGCACTGCCGTTGACAAGTACCGAAGGCAGCATTGCCGAGGCTGTGGCCCAGGCCCAAGAAGAGTTCTTGGCGCAAGCGGGTTCACCGGCCATCATCAATATTCCAATTACCTATGCCAGCGATGGTACCTTTAGCATTGGTGATCTAACCGCA
>Ga0105049_10005647_pt1 | contig 14561 bp, 10 predicted proteins | sample MAT06_FD_78087 | JGI IMG/M metagenome (GOLD analysis project Ga0105049, IMG submission 78087) | Freshwater microbial communities from Lake Fryxell liftoff mats and glacier meltwater in Antarctica - MAT-06 | ecosystem: Environmental > Aquatic > Freshwater > Ice > Liftoff microbial mat | place...
CACCATTTTTAAAATGTAAAAAAAAAAAGGTAAAGAGGAACTTAGGGGTAAACCAAAAACCAACATAAAAAAGAAAAAAAAAAAAAAAGTTATTTGATATCCCGTCTAAAATCAAATCTTTAGAAAAGAATCCGGACAGAAAAGGGAACCCACATAAGCATAACAAACACACCAAAACACTCACACCCAGAAGAGGGGCGGACTTAAGAAAACTAGTCCTGTTACGGAAATCTTGACTCGAGTCAAGATTGTGGATTATAACACCAGAAACTATAAACAGAGAGGCTTTGAATAGGGCATGACAAAGCAGATGGAAAAAAGTGAAGAAGACTAACTGCCCACTCAAAGAGATTACCATGAAGCCCAACTGGCTTAATGTTGAATAGGCAATTAATTTTTTTATGTCCCACTCATAGTTAGCCATAAGACCCGCCATTAGTATAGTTATCAAAGAGATAGATAGCAGCCACCTAAAGGAAAACTTAACAGTAATATTAAAGCGAATTAACAAAAAAATTCCTGCTGTTACGAGGGTTGACGAATGAACAAGAGACGACACCGGGGTGGGGGCAGCCATGGCAGCAGGAAGTCATGAAGAAAAGGGCACTTGTGCCCTTTTCGTGATAAAAGTAATCACTATCATTGTTCTTAGTAAGATAGTGTAGTCTTTTAAAGATAGAAAATCCCAGCTCAAAGTCGAAGCTATTAGACTAATAGATAGTAAGAAAAAAACATCTCCTACACGATTTACAAGAAAAGTAATTATACCTGCCGTGGAACTAGAAAACCTTATATAGTATACAACTAACAAGTACGAGACCAGACCTAACCCATCTCAACCTAAGAGCAAAGAAAACATGTTAGGACTAAAAATAAGAAAAAATATAGACAAGACAAATATAAAAAGAAGAATAGAGAAACCCTTTTGGTGTTTGTCATCATCCATGTAGTACTGCCCAAAAAAAAAAACTATTATTGCCACCAAACTAACAACAAAAGAGAAGAAAAAAGAAAAGAAGTCAAACACCAAAGTAAACCTAAGGAATACCCTGTCCTGAGACAAAAGTTCTCACTCAACGACCCAAAGAACATTAGAAAACAGAAAATTCAACATCAAACAACAAAAACTTAACAATATAAGGCTAGCCCAAACTATTATTAAATGAGTTATTTCATCTTTGTATCCACATCACAATATTTTTAGTTTAAACTAATTTAATTAAGAAACTAGTAGCTAAGAACCTCCAATTTAAAAATTAACAACAATAAAGGGATGAAGTGATAAGAAAGTACCAGGTGGTGAAGCCTCAAATCAGAACAAAGAACCCACTGAGAGGAGGGTTTACCATGGTAAACCCTCCTAAAAACAAAGAGACAAAAAGCAGCAACTAAGAAACTGACAATTATAGCCAGCCTTATATAAGTAATATTGATCACGACCAACTGAAGCATAATTAACACTTCTCCTATTAAATTCAAAAAAGGTGGCGCAGAAAAGTTAACCACAAGAAAGAGGAATCACCATATAGCCATAGAAACGAAAAGTCTTATCTGCCCCCTCATAAGTAAAATCTGTCGAGTAAGATTGCGCTCGTAATGAAAATTAACCAAGTAGAATAGAGCAGAAGAACAGAACCCGTGACCTAACATAACGATAAGAGCACCCTTAACAGACACAGAAGAGAAACAAAACATACCAGACAATATGACACCCATATGGGCAATAGAAGAATAGGCAACTAAAGATTTTATATCTCTCTGACGAAGAGCAATTGATCTGCTGAGAACAGCCCCCCATATAAGAACCGTAACGAATCAGTGAGAAAAGATGTGTACACCAGAAAGCAAGCTCATTAAACGGTAAAAACCGTAAACGCTTAATTTCAACAAGACGGCAGCCAACACCATGGAACCTGAAACGGGCGCTTCAACATGAGCTTTAGGGAGCCATAAGTGCAACCCGTAAAGGGGCAGCTTAACTAACAAACTAAAAGAAATAAAAAGTAAAATGAAGACTAGGCCTGCATTCTGTAACAAGTTAGAAGAAAAGCTTAAGCTTACTCAGAACAAGCTTTCTTTTTGAAAAAAGAAAAGAAAAACTAACAGAAGAGGTAAAGAACCAACAATAGTATATATTGTTAAATAAAAGGAGGCCTGGATTCGCTCTACCTGATAACCCCAACCCAGAATAACAAACATCAAAGGGAGTAAGGATAGTTCAAAAAACATATAAAACCCCAAAAGATCCTTAAAGAGAAAAGTTAACAGTAAGCAACAAAACAGCAGAATTAAAGTCAATTTATAAGTGGGGAAATTAAAATTTACATACTTTACAGAAAGTAAGACAAGAACAATAAACAATCAAACAAGTAAAGCGACCAATAAGAGAGACAACTTGTCAATACAGAAACCGTAAAAAAGAGAAAGGTAACCCGAGTAGCTTATAGAAATCTGGAGAAAGAGGAATAACAAAACTAAAACCTCAAACATAACAGAAGAAGAAAATCCAACAGTAAACAACAACATTAAACAAGTAAGCAGAACTAAAATTTAACTATTCTTACCCACCTAATATAATCTTTACCCCAATAACGAACAAACATAACAAACAAGACCAAACCCAAAGCAGACTCTATAGCTATCACAACCAGGTAGAGTAAAAGCAGAAGAGCATCGGAATTAGCCCCCCCTTGATAAAACAAAAGAATAAAAAAAAAGTAAAGAGAAGCTCTCTCTAAGCTCAATAGGAAAGGCAGTAGTTGACGTAATTTATTGACGGACATAAGCAAGACAAAAAGGAAAAGCAAAGTAAAAAAAAAGATAGCTTATGTAATTTATGTTTAAAATGTTGGTTTTGTAAACCAGAAAAGAATAACCCCTATAAGCTTCAGAAAAACACAAATATCTTAAACCCCCAAAGTTTAAATTTTTAATTAAACTATTTCTGAAATAAATGAAGCTGTAATTTTAAGAATTGTGTGTAGAAGAGTTTTCATAAGTTTTAAGCATCCACTAATTCTAGTAGCAAGCCTTACTATTCAAACAATACCAGCATTTCTAATCTTATATTACTTTGGGGACAACATATGAATGACATATATACTATTTTTAATTTTTTTGGGGGGGTTATTAATTATCTTCATTTACCTGGCTGCTCTAATTCCAAATGAAATATTCCAAGTAAAAACCTTTAAAACAGCTATAGTTGTAATTATGATAGTGGTTGTTTTCCTGATCAGGAAAACAACCACTATCATAATTACAACTAACAACAATGAGCTTCTGATTAGAATGTTCAGACATAATTTTATTAAAAGACTATTCCCACTTATATTGTTATATCTTCTTGGTGGGCTATTCAGAGTAATAATAGTATGCGAAAAATCAAAATCCCCACTGAAAACTAACACCTATGAATACTCGAAAACACCACCCTATCTTAAAAATTGCCAATGCTGCCCTAGTAGACCTGGCAGCCCCTATCAATATTACTCATTTTTGAAATTTCGGCTCACTACTAGGAATTTGTCTAATGACTCAGATTTTCACAGGAATTTTTCTAGCAATACACTATAGAGCGAACATTAATATTGCATTTAGATGTATTGACCACATTATACGAGATGTAAACATGGGATGGTTTATCCGCTTAATTCATGCTAACGGGGCTTCTTTATTCTTTTTAGCTATTTTTATACATATTGGACGAGGACTTTATTTTAAATCTTACGTCTTGAAATTCACATGAATTTCGGGAGTACTTATCCTACTTGTCTCAATGCTAACGGCATTTTTAGGCTATGTCCTACCTTGAGGACAAATATCCTACTGGGGGGCGACCGTAATTACCAACCTACTATCTGCAATCCCATACTTAGGAACAATAATAGTAGAATGGGTGTGGGGGGGATTTTCGGTGAATAACTCCACACTTAACCGTTTCTTTTCGTTACACTACCTTTTCCCTTTTATTATTCTTATGTTGGTTGGTGTGCACCTGGTGTTTCTACACGAACAAAAATCTTCTAACCCTTTAGGGATTCAAAACTCTACCGATAAAATTCCATTTCACCCTTACTTTTCTAGAAAAGATTTAGTTAGGGGGGTAATAGCCTTATCACTGCTTACAGCTATCGTTCTTAGAAACCCCTTTATACTATCAGATCCTGATAATTTTATTCCTGCTAACCCGCTGGTGACCCCTGCCCACATTCAACCGGAATGATACTTTTTGTTTGCGTATGCCATCTTACGATCCATTCCGAATAAATTGGGGGGAGTAATGGCACTACTCAGATCAATTTTAATTTTGCTAACACTATTATCAAAATCCACAAACACCCAATATAACAAACTGGATCTAAAGCATTATAGATTTTGAATATTGGTAATCTCTTTCTTATTTTTAACTTGGCTTGGAATAAAACCTGTAGAAGAACCATATCTAAGCTTAAGCATACTCTTCACACTTAGATACTTTTTATGGTTCGTAATTTAACAATCGTTTTATTGATGTTTTGAAAACATCCGCCTAAGTGTTTATAGCACTTAACGATTTAAACATAAAGCAACACAAACAAATAGAAAAATAAAACCGCAGGAAGAAATTTTTTCCACGTTATTGACATTAAAATGTCGTATCGTATACGAGGGTACGAGGCACGAAGAAATAGGAAAAAAAAGATAAAAACAACAACTATAGAAATTATAATGAACAATCTTGAACTACAAGAGAAGAATACCAAAACCAATAAAACGGATATTCAAATAATACTCGTGTATTCAGCCATGAAAATTAGGGCGAATTTCAATCCCCCGTACTCGACATTAAAACCAGAAACTAATTCGGACTCACCCTCAGCCAAATCAAAAGGAGCTCGATTAGTCTCAACTACACAAGAAACAAAAAAAATTAAAAGTAAGGGAGAGGAAAATAAACCAAAGAAATAAAACTTTTGCTGATAAAAAAAGTCTAAGAGACTAAAAGAATTAGAGAAAAAGACTATACACAGAAACAAGAAAGCCAAGACAATTTCATAAGAAATTGTCTGGGCTACAGCACGGAGTCCTCCCAATAGCGAATATTTAGAATTAGAGGACCAGCCAGAAAAAATAATACCATAAACCCTAACCCTAACACAACACAAAAAAAAAAGAACGGACAGCTTAAAATCTAGTAAGCCCGAAGAAGAGTAAAGTGAAACCCACAACAACATGGTAATAACAAAACCGAACAAAGGGGATAATCAAAATAAAAAATTATTAGAAACTAACGGAAGTCCTTCTTCTTTACTGAAGAGCTTAATAGCATCAGAAAACGGCTGCAACAACCCAACCAAACCTAACTTATTAGGCCCCTTACGAAGTTGAACAAAACTTAAAACTTTACGCTCCAATAAAGTCAGAAAGGCAACCGCAACCAACACAAAGACTAAAACTTGGAGATAGTAGAGGACAAAATCAAAGGAATGTCAAGCAATTACTGAAGAATTTTACTTATGTTTGAGGCTTAAACTCAATGCACTGAATCTGCCACGACAGCACAAAACACGGAAGTACACTTATGATTTACCCTATCAAGATAACCCTTTTTCAGGCACCCTGTTTGTGTAATTCATACATTCTTAAATCCTAAACTTAATGCAATTCCTCTGCCAACAAAAATTTTTTTAATGTTTATGCTTGTTTAAAACATAAAAATAATCCCTCTCGGTATAGGTGTATTAAGGTTACTTGAGATCTCAGGATATATTAAGACCAGAGTTAATTTATAACAGGAAAGTGGAGTTACATTGGCTTAAGCCAATGTTGATATAACAACAGTTTTTTGGGCATACCTTTTGTAAAGCTAGTATCACCTCTAATTGTTATAACTACTAAGTTTTCGTCAGGGTTTTTAATTTTTATTCGTTCTTAAGCTTTGTGATACAGTTTTTAATATGTTCTTATAATACAAACTAGCAGAGGTCCTTTCGTACTATCTGCTTAAAGAAAAATTTTAAGTAGATAAAGACCAACCTGGCTTACGCCGATTTGAACTCAGATCATGTAGAGTTTTAATTGTCGAACAGACAAACCTTGATCAGTTTTGCCCGAACAGGTTACTCTAATCCAACATCGAGGTCGCAAACTCTTAAAACGATTTGAACTCTTCTTAAAAATAACGCTGTTAACCCTGTGGTAGCTTATCTTTTATCATAAAAGTAGGTTTTACAGTATGGATCCTACAACAAAAAATTTTAAAAAAAAGAATGAAAATTCTAGCCGCCCCAGCTAAACTTAATAGAGAAAAAGAAATAACATATAAAAGATAAGTAAAGCTCAACAGGGTCTTTTCGTCTTACTTGTAAGAGCAGGTATTTTAGCCTGCTTTCCAAATTCATTAAGAATTAAAAATAAAATATAGCACTGTAAGCCCCTTCATACAAGCCCCTAATTAGAAGGCAAATGATTATGCTACCTTTGCATAGAATATCTACGGCCTTTTAAAAACTCAATTGGCAGAATAAACTTTTAATAAACTACCGCTAAAAGCTATGTTTTTGCTAAACAGTCAGCACTACTTTTGTCGAATTCATTTTTAATTTTTTTAGCCATAATTTTAGCCTATAATTATTACTACTAATTTTTTCATTTTAGGAAAGAAATAGGAGTTTTCTTGTTGTTTTTAGTCAAGAAAAATAAAAAGAGATGTTGTATATTAAGTAAGTCATAACACACTACTAACAATACCTTTAGTTGTAAACAATACCTAGCAAAATTTTTTTATTTTTTCTAACTTTTTAAGGGAGCTTATCCCCCCTTTATTTAAACTTTAAGTAAAACTTAAGCCTAAAGCTTTTTTATTACAACCAGATATCTTCAGCTTCATAGCGTTTTACTTTATTTTTAACTTTATAAAAGGATTTATTTAACAATAAAAGAGCTTCTTTTTAAAAATATTAGCTAAATTCGGGAAAATTTTTACAAAAATAACAACTTAAAAAATCCTTACCCACAAAACAAACGCTTTAATACTGTTCTTAAACGAATAGAGAAAAGCCTTTTCAGGCATCTAAATAGAAATATTTACTATCTATATTTATTCTTCACTTTAAGGTTAAACAAAAATCTAAATTTCAAATTGGCCATAAAGGCACGTATTCGTTGTAAGTGAATAATACAAGCAATTTGCTTTCAGACTAATTTTCCAATTAATCCACTATGTTACAACTTTTCTCTTCTTAGTAAAGAGAGTGATGGGCGATATGTGCACACTAAGCTAACAATCCAACATTTCTCTCTTAAAAGTTTACTGTCAAATCCAATTCAAGCTCTTATTACAGTAGATGCCTATAACCTTTTATAAGAATGTAGATTACCTAACCTGGGCTATGAGCTATATTTAGATCTGAACTACTATACAACAAATATGTGCTTACTTTTGTCTTAAACAGCAACGTTAACGACGATATATAAACTAAAAACCAAGTGAAGTTAGCTGAGTACTTTCTTTTTATAGGCAATCCCCTCTGAGAAGCTAAAGTGCCGCCAAACTTTTTAAGTTTCAAATTAACATCATTTTTACTCCTCCAAATTTTACAAAGAGAATAACAAGGTATCTAATCTTGGTTTATTTCTCTCATTCGTATTTTTTTCTAATTACTTAACCTAGTATAGAAATAATTCTACCCATACAATTTTTTCATTTAAATCTTACACATACGCAAAACAAAAAACTATAGCAAAACATATAACCGCAGCTGCTGGCATATTTTTTGCTTGCTTATAAATAAAACTTTATTTTTCTGTCGAAAAGTGTAAAAGTATCTATAGTGGAAAAGCAGAAGCTTAAGTACTCTTTAAATCAAATTTCCAACTATTTTACTATTAAGTTTCCCAAAACCAAAATCAAATTTTTTTAGTGTTCGTGTTAACAATATTTAACAAACTAAAAAATTATTAAAACAGTGCTTAAACTGTCCCCCTGGCTCCAAAAACCAATGTACATGCGATACTCTCTAATAAGATAAGCTAACAAAAGCTTTTGGGTTCATACCTCAAAGATAAACAAAAAATTTTCTTATTAATAAGGAAAAATGTACCTTTTGTTTATTTTTTTTACAGACTCAGGTTTGTTGTTTTTATATCTAGCACCCAATGATTCATGTTATGGGCGATATTGGAGTTAAATTCAATAATATTTATCCCCTTGTTAAACAAGAATAAGACTAGCCAGGAACACGGAGCTAGGTTAACCTACTTTTTGACACAAGGAACTGCTTCACTACTAATGATTTTTAGCATGTTTACTTTAGAAGTAAACAACAGTAGAGAGATACAAAGCCCCAAGATTTTAATATTGCTGGCACTTATAGTTAAGATTACAAGGGCCCCCGTGCATAGGTGGCTTCCGGCTATTATTGTGTCCCTAACTCGAACAAATGTCTGGCTAGTCTTAACCATGCAGAAACTGATACCGCTGATGCTGCTGATGCTAATTAAGCCTAACCTTAATACAATTCTGATTTGCTGTATTTTAATATCTACAACAATGGGGGCCATTATAAATCTCACTCAAAGTAACTCAAAAGCTATTCTAGCATACTCCAGGATTTCCCATGCTGGATGGTTTATGACAGCAAGAAGGATTTGTCAAGAGAGTTGAATATTTTATTTCGTCTCGTACACAAGTCTTTTGTTTCTATTAAGGATGGGATTGAATATAACCGTGGGACAGCACAGAATAGCAGTAAATCAAAGAAATTCCGCTCTCAGCTTAGTAACAATTTTGTCATTAGGGGGACTACCACCCTTGATGGGGTTTTACCCAAAAGCTATAATTATAAGCTCCGCGATCCAGATGGAACTCAACAGGTTAGCACTAGTCATAATTGTTTTATCGGCGGTAGATGTGTTCGTTTATATACGCCTTTCATACCATGCCATAATGAATAAAAAAAGCAAAATACTGTGACTGAAAAAAGAAAAATACTTTTCTATCTCAATAGTAATCATAATAAATGTAGTATTCTCCATAATTGTAATTCTATAAAGGCTTTAAGTTAAATAAACTAAAGTGTTTCAAACACTTAAATAATAAAGTAGATTAAGCTTTAAGGCTTTGAGAGATTTTTCTCTTTAAATTAAGTTTGCAACTTAACGATAACAAAACCAACAAGGGGAAAACCCATTCATAAATCTACAGTTTATTGCCTTTATCAGCCACCTTACTGCGATGAATTTTTTCAACAAACCATAAAGATATCGGAACACTTTACTTTATTTTTGGAATTTGAGCGGCCACAGTAGGAACATCCCTTAGGATGATTATTCGCTCGGAGCTCAGTCAACCAGGATCTCTGTTTTCAGATGAGCAGCTCTATAATGTTACAGTAACAAGTCACGCATTTGTTATAATTTTTTTTTTTGTTATACCAATCCTAATTGGAGGTTTTGGTAACTGACTGATCCCTCTAATAATTTCAGCACCAGATATAGCATTCCCACGTATAAATAACCTTAGATTCTGACTACTACCTCCTTCTTTTCTCCTGATTACTATAAGAACTATAAGAGAGCAGGGAGCAGGAACAGGATGAACAGTATACCCGCCGCTCTCCCAGTATTTTGCACACTCAGGACCAGCGGTAGACCTGACAATTTTTTCACTTCATGTGGCAGGGGCATCATCTATTTTAGGGGCTGTAAATTTTATCTCCACGATCATAAACATACGGGCGCCATCAATCAGGTTAGAACACATGCCTCTTTTCGTGTGGTCGGTTCTTTTAACAGCCATTTTACTACTGTTAGCTCTTCCAGTGTTAGCTGGAGCAATTACAATACTTCTGCTCGACCGAAACTTTAATACCTCATTTTTTGACCCTGCTGGGGGAGGAGATCCTATCCTGTACCAACATTTATTTTGATTCTTTGGACATCCTGAAGTTTATATTTTGATCTTGCCAGGGTTTGGTATTGTGTCACAAATCATTATTCACTATAGGGGCAAACACCTAACCTTTGGTCATCTAGGTATAGTTTATGCTATAAGAACTATTGGTCTATTAGGCTTCATCGTGTGGGCCCACCATATATTTACTGTTGGAATAGATTTAGACACACGTGCCTATTTCACTGCAGCTACTATAATTATTGCAGTTCCTACAGGAATTAAAGTTTTTAGCTGATTAAGAACGCTGTACGGCGCCAAATTCTTGAACTCAGCGCCAATCTGATGAGTTATAGGGTTCATTTTTCTATTTACATTGGGAGGACTTACCGGGGTGGTCCTTTCCAACTCCTCACTTGACATCGTTCTCCACGACACTTACTATGTGGTGGCACATTTTCACTATGTGTTGTCTATAGGGGCAGTTTTCGCTATTGTTGCAGGGATTACGCACTGATACCCCCTTATTATTGGATTAAACATGAATAATAAATGGCTATTGGCTCAATTTATATTGATGTTTGCAGGAGTAAATATTACATTTTTTCCGCAACACTTCCTAGGGTTAGCAGGTATACCTCGACGGTACACAGACTACCCTGATGCTTTTTTCTCTTGAAATTTAATGTCATCAGTAGGATCAATGATCTCGACATTGGCAGTCATGTTCCTATTTTTTATTGTGTGAGAGAGTATAGTGGCACAACGTAAAGTATATGTTTCCATGCAGGCAAACAGTTTGCTCGAATGAAATAATAAATTCCCACCTAACTCTCATAGCTACCACCAATTATGCTCAATTAACTATTAAAATGGCTACATGAGAACAACTAAACTTTCAAAACAGACTCTCACCTATAATAGAACAATTTATCTTCCTTCACGACCATATTATATCAATTTTAATTCTCATCATGAGAATTGTCACATATAGAATGCTTAACTCTGTCAATAATTCTATAACACTTATAGCCCAAAAAGAAAACCACAGCTTAGAGGTGTTATGGACATTTTTACCAGGAGTAATCCTGATTTTAATCGCATTCCCATCGCTCCGACTCCTTTATATGTCGGAAGAGAGTGAAAGAATGCCTATAACTATTAAAACGATAGGACATCAATGATACTGATCATATGAGTACAGAGACTTTAACAATATAGAATTTGACTGTTTTATGAAACCAATTGAAGATATTAATAGATTTCGGCTATTAGATACCGATAACAGTACTGTAATCCCCAATAAAACCCCGGTACAAATATTTATCTCCTCAACAGACGTATTGCATGCATGAACTGTTCCTGCTCTAGGAGTTAAGGCAGACTCTACACCAGGACGACTTAATATTACTAATTTGATCTCACTAAAGTCAGGAATTTATTATGGGCAGTGTTCGGAAATTTGTGGGACGAACCACAGTTTTATACCTATTGTTTTAGACGTGCGCCCTCTTGAAAATTTCAAAAACTGAATCAAAAGTAACATTTTACCAGAAAGCTGAACAGCATCGATCTTTTAATTCGAAGAAGTAGTACCAACTACTCTAGTGAGAGTTTAGTTAAAGAATAACATTAGCTTGTCAAGTTAAAATTATACAAAGGTAACTCTCTATACCTCACATATCCAACCTACCCTGAAGTCTTATATTTGTAAGCTGTTTCGTCAGTGTTTGAGTGTCAATCGCTATCTTTAACTTTAAAAGTGCCAACAGACAAAGAACTCCCGTAGGAAATAAGATTAAAAGAACAAATCAGTGAGAATGATAAACAGCCTATTTTCATCCTTCGATCCAATAGGGAGAGTATTCAACAGCAACTACCTAATTATGGTGATAGTTTTAACGTTCCCTGCCAGATTTGTTTTACTCAAACAGAGCATACGAACTAGACAGCTATTTTGTATCAACATGATAAACAGAATAGAACATGAGCTAGGAGCTACGCTAACCAATCAGAACAAAAAAGGTAAACTTAACATTCTTACTGGGGTATTCATATTTATTCTACTACTTAACACTGCAGGGCTGTTCCCATATATTTTTACGCTTAGGGCACAAATAATATTTACCCTAAGTATAGCCCTACCCTTATGAATCAGATTCATTATGTTTAGTTTTAAAAATAACACTAACCACTTCCTAAGTCACCTAGTGCCTTTGAGAACACCTCTGCCGCTCTCTCAGTTTATAGTAATTATTGAGAGGGTTAGTCAGATGATTCGCCCAATTACTTTATCGGTGCGATTAGCCGCGAACATGACAGCCGGACATATTTTGATGGCCCTTTGTAGAAATACTATCACTATGTTTAGATTATTGTCGACCGTGTTGGTTATATTAATCCTACTAGAGAGAGCCGTAGCTTTTATTCAAAGCTACGTTTTTACGGTATTAACAACTATATATATAAGAGAAGCATATGATAAATCAGCACCACCCCTTTCATATAGTTTACCCTAGACCTTGACCGATTCTAACGGGATTATCGGCTTTTTCAATGCTAACCGGAGCAGCCGTATGAATAAGCACAAAAAGGATAAATCTTATAATTATAGGAATATTTACGACCACAATATGCTGCTCTCAATGATGACGCGACGTGTCTCGAGAAAGGTCATTTCAAGGGTTTCATTCTAACTTAGTAATAAACGGTCTACGTTGGGGCATGATCCTATTTATTACATCAGAAGTTTTGTTTTTTTTCTCTTTTTTTTGAGCTTTTTTTCACAGAAGGCTGGCGCCCAACATAGAGTTGGGGCTATTGTGACCCCCTCTAGGTATTCAAGCTATTAACCCATACCAAGTCCCTCTTCTTAATACGACAGTATTATTGGCGTCTGGGGTTTCAGTTACTCTTAGACATCACGAACTTATTAAGAAAAATAACAGCTCAAGAAAAAGTTTTTTAGGGATAACAGTTCTCTTAGGAGTTTACTTTACTTGCTTACAAGGCTGAGAATATTGAGAAGCTTCATACACGCTAAGGGACAGTAGATTTGGGGCAACATTTTTTTTAGCTACAGGATTTCATGGGTTTCACGTATTCGTTGGAACCGTGTTCTTATTTTTTTCTTTACTACGACACAAAATAAACTTACTATCAAATAGCCACCACATAGGGTTAGAAGCAGCCATCTGATATTGACATTTTGTTGATGTAGTGTGACTGTTTCTTTATAGGTTCTTATATTGGTGATCATACTAAACTAAAGTATTAGTATATTGAGTATAACTGATTTCCAATTAGTAGGTTTTAAAAGAAATATTTTAATTGTACTTTCTACGCTTAGTGTGCTCACCATATTAGTTAGAATATTAGTCGCTGTATCGTATATGTTGAAGACGAACAAAACAAAAATAACTCGAGAAAAACTTAGCGCATTCGAGTGTGGATTTGATCCTGAACATAAAATGCGTAATTCTTTCTCTTTGCGTTTTTTTATCATTACGGTAGTGTTTTTGATCTTTGATGTCGAAGTAGCCATCATGCTACCGATTCCTATAACCAGTAATAGTATAGAATATGCAGGCTTCTTCTTTTCCAACATGCTACTTTTTATTATTCTTTTCGGAGGATTAATGTTTGAATGAACACAAGGAGCTCTCGAATGACACTGGAGGAATATTTAAAAAATAAAATTTAATTTGCAATTAAACATTGTTAGTCAACACTTCATCCAAACAAAGACTAATATGTCAATAAATAGGTCGAAACTATTTGCAAATGTTTTGCTTTTTGTTTTAGAGAGAATAAAAAGTGACTGAAATAGTGTTTAGCTGTTACCTAAAATCATGATATTAAAATCCTTTTTAAAACTTATTTACGGTAAAGCCGCTAACTTTACTTATTGTGAAATATATCATGAAAGTTTTATGAGAACGTTTCAATAATGTAAAAAAACATGTTGTAATTTCATTACAAAAATGTCTAAAGGACTTGAAATTTGAAAAAAAGAAATTCTATCTTAGCTGCTTCAAAGCTACACTTTAATAACTTAAGCTATTTTATCAGGTTAACAGTAACATTACTAGAAAAACAGGCAATAAGACAACTAGAAAGATATAATTTCTTGTACGTAATGTTGAGTAAGAAATAGCTGTGAAATTAATCGAAAGACCTTGTGGGCCACATATTTCCAGTCAACCCTGGTCAACGATTTTTCTATTGAGAGAGCTCAATATTAACGAAGACAAAGAAGAGCGAAAACCGACCACTCATGCAAGGTATCACATTGTCCTAAGGAAATATTTCCTCTGTGACAGGAAAGAGGAGAAAACTCCGAACAGCAAGTAAACAAACAAGAAAGTCAATAGAAAAAAGAACAAGTAAAAAGATTTTCATAAGCCCCTAAAAAAACAGAAAAATACCAAATGAAATCTAATGAAATCAACCCAAAAGACCCCAAGCAAAATGGCTGCTGAGATCAGCAGCCATACAGGCAAAGTCACAAAAACGATAGAATCATAGAACATTAAAATTTTATTACGAACCGAACCCACAATTTTTATACTGTAGAAAGAAAAGCGTAACGAGTACCTTAGGGTTAAACCAACAGCCAACATAAATAAGAAAAAAAAAAAAAAATTATTTGAAATCCCGTCTAAAATCAAATCTTTAAAAAAAAATC
>Ga0105049_10005651_pt1 | contig 14558 bp, 12 predicted proteins | sample MAT06_FD_78087 | JGI IMG/M metagenome (GOLD analysis project Ga0105049, IMG submission 78087) | Freshwater microbial communities from Lake Fryxell liftoff mats and glacier meltwater in Antarctica - MAT-06 | ecosystem: Environmental > Aquatic > Freshwater > Ice > Liftoff microbial mat | place...
TCGCCGCCGCCGGCACCCCCGACCCGGCGCTGCTTGCCCATCTGCTGTCGCACTCCTATTTCGCCCGCCCGGCACCGAAATCGCTCGACCGCAACGCCTTCCATGCCTGGGCGGCGGCGATCGATGGCATCAACGACGACGCCACGGGCGCTGCCACGCTGGCTGCCTTCACTGTCGCTTCGGTCGCCTCGGCCGCCAACCTGGTGCCTGGTGCTGCCAAACGCTGGCTGGTAACCGGCGGCGGCCGGCACAACGGCACCATCATGGCCCATCTTCACGAAGCGCTCGGCGTGCCGGTCGACCCGGTGGAAGCGGTCGGCTGGGATGGCGATTTTCTGGAAGCGCAATGCTTCGGCTACCTTGCCGTGCGCACGCTCGCCGGCCTGCCGCTCAGCCTGCCCACCACCACCGGCGTGGCACACCCGATGGCGGGCGGCGAGGTGTGGCGCGCATGACGGCGCCCGTTCTTCAGGTGGAGGGACTGACGCTGGAAGCGGGCCGGGCCGCGCTGGTCGAGGAGGTGTCCTTTGCCATCGCGCCGGGCGAGATGCTGGCGCTGGTCGGCGAATCCGGCTGCGGCAAGTCGGTCACGGCACTGGCGATCATGCGCCTGCTGGCGCCGGGCATCAGCCGCACCGCCGGGCGCATCTGCATCGAGGGCACCGACATCGCCACGCTTGATGCCGAGGCAATGCGCCGGCTGCGCGGCAACCGCGTGGGCATGATCTTCCAGGAGCCGATGACCAGCTTGAACCCGGTGTTCACCGTGGGCGAGCAGATTGCCGAGGTGCTGCGCATCCACCGCGACCTGTCCGCCCGCGCCGCCTTGGCACGCGCGGCGGAACTGCTCGACCTCGTCGGCCTGCCCACGCCCGAGCGGCAGTTGGCGCGCTACCCGCATCAGATGTCGGGTGGCCAGCGGCAGCGGGTGATGATCGCGATTGCGCTGGCGTGTGAACCGCGGTTGCTGATTGCCGACGAGCCGACAACAGCGCTGGACGTGACCGTGCAAGCCCAGATTTTGGCGCTGATCGACCGGCTGCGCCGGCAGCGCGATATGGCGTGCCTGTTGATCACGCATGATCTGAGCGTGGTCGCCGAGTACTGCGACCGGGCGGCGGTGATGTATGCCGGGCGCATCGTCGAGGCCGGGCCCGCCGGCGAGGTTTTTTCCCGCCCGCGCCACCGCTACACCCATGCCCTGGTGCGCACCATGCCGGCGCGCAATCCGCCCGGGGAGGTGCTGCCCGCGATCACCGGGCAGGTGCCGCCGCCCGGCGCGCGCGGCGACGGGTGCAGCTTCGCCCCGCGTTGCGACGGCCGGTTGACGGAATGTGCCAGCCGACCCGCGCTGGCCGGAGCCAGCCACGACGTTGCCTGTTGGAACCCGGTGGCGTGACGACTTTGTTGGATGTGCGCGGCCTGACCCAGCATTACCGCGACGCGCAGGGGCGCACGTTGTATGCGCTGGAAGATGTCAGCTTTACGCTAGCCGAGGGTGAAGTGCTTGGCATTGTCGGCGAATCCGGTTGTGGCAAGTCCACGCTTGGGCGCGCCGTGCTGCGGCTGACCCAGCCGACCGCGGGGCAGGTGTTCTTCCAGGGCGACGACATTCTTCGCCTGTCGCGCGGCGCCATGCGCCATCGGCGGCGCGATATGCAGATCGTCTTTCAGGATCCGTTCGGCGCACTCAATCCGCGGCACCGGGTTGCCACCCTGATCGGCGAGCCGCTGACGATCCATGGCTTGCCGGGTGTTGCCGCCCGGGTGGCCGAACTGCTTGACCTCGTCGGCCTGCCGCCTGATTGCGGGCGGCGCTACGTGCATGAATTCTCCGGCGGTCAGCGCCAGCGGATTGCCATTGCGCGTGCGCTGGCGCTGGCGCCGAAGTTGCTGGTGGCCGATGAGCCGGTGTCGGCGCTGGACGTGTCGATCCAATCGCAGATCATCAACCTGATCGCAGCACTGAAGCGCCAGATGGGGCTGGCGATGCTGTTCATCAGCCATGACCTTTCGGTGGTGCGCCATGTCGCCGCACGGATCGCGGTGATGTATCTCGGCCGCATTGTCGAGATCGGGCCGGCGGCCGAGGTGTTCGACGCCCCCGCACACCCCTATACGCGCGCGCTGCTTTCGGCGGTGCCGCAGCCGCCGGGTGCGGCGCGGCGGGAGCGCATTCTGCTGGCGGGCGACCTGCCGGACCCGACCGACCCGCCGCCGGGCTGCGCGTTTCACGGAAGGTGTGCTTATGCGATGGCTGTGTGTTCGCAAACGCGGCCCATGCTCACCGCGCGACGGATGCCCGGTGCTGCGGCGCGCGCGGTGGCTTGCCATTTGTTCGAGCAGGCATGACCCGATTCGATGACGCTTTCGCGCCGGTTCAGGCGGCGATCGCCGCCGGTCGCATTCCGGGGGCGGTGCTGGGCTTGCTGGAGGATGGGCGTACTTCGCTGCGTGCTGCCGGGCACGCCGCGTTGGAGCCTGGCATCGTGCCGATGGGCGTGGATACGATGTTCGATTTGGCCTCGCTGACCAAGGTGGTGTTCACCACGACGGCCATCCTGCGGTTGGTGGAACAGGGGGTGATCGCGCTTGATGATATGCTCAGTGTCGCCATTCCCGATTTGCGGCAGTACGACGTTGACGGTGCGGCTGAGCGGCGGTTGAGTTTTCGGCAGTGCCTGGCCCATGCGACGCATTTGCCGGCGGTGGAGCCGCTTTATAGCTATGGCCAGGATCCTGCGACGTTGCGGGCGTTCATTCTGCAACGGGCGTGGCGCGCGGGGCCGCCGGTTTATTCGGATATCAATTTTCTGCTGCTGGGCATTGCAATCGAGCGGCTGACGGGGCGGGCGTTGGGCGAGCAGGCTTTGCCGCCGGGGTTCACCTTTCGGCCGGTGGCGGAGGCGTGTGCGGCGACTGAGCGTTGCACCTGGCGGGGCCGGGTGATGCGTGGGGAGGTGCATGATGAGAACGCGTTTGCCATGGGTGGGGCGGCTGGGCATGCGGGGCTTTTCGGCAGTGCGGGGGCGTTGTTGGAGTTTGCCCGCGCGATGATGGCGGGCAGCTTGGTGGCGCCGGCGAGCCTTGCTGCGCTGCGGACCGAGCAGCATATTTTGCAGGGGGTGCGGCGCGGGCTGGGCTGGCAGTTGGCGACGCCGGGGTGGCCGGGCGGCGATGCGTGTTCGGCGGGCACGCTGGGGCATACCGGGTTTACCGGGACCGGGCTGTGGATCGATCTGGACCGGCAGCGCGCCTGGACGTTGTTGACCAACCGGGTTCATCCGACGCGGCATGGGGATAGCGGCATCGTGGCACTTCGGCGTGCGGTGGGGGGGGTGCTTGGTGCTGCGGTTTCCTGAAATGGCCGGGGCGGCTAGCATGGTTTTCAACCGCTGGGAGATATCGTCATGGCGCTGAAGATTTATGGCATTGCGCGTTCGCGGGCGATCCGCACGCTGTGGATGGCGCATGAACTTGGGCTGGATTATCAGTTGATCGAGGTTGCCCCGGGGGCCGAGGGGAGCCGCAAGCCGGAGTACCTGGCGATCAACCCGAACGGGCATGTGCCGTTTGTTGAAGACGATGGCTTGGTGTTGTGGGAATCTCTGGCGATCAACCTGCATCTGGCGCGCAAGCATGGTGGGGCGATGGCGCCGGCGACGCTGGCCGAGGACAGCTTGGCGCTGATGTGGACGACCTGGGGGGTGAGCGAGCTTGAGCCGCCGGCGAGCCAGGCGATGATGCATACGTTCATGCTGCCGGAGCCGGATCGGGTGCCGGGGTTGAAGGCCGCGGCGTTGGAGAAGGTGGAGGCGCCGTTGCTGGTGCTGGAGGGGGCGCTGGCCCGGGGCGACGGGCATGTGATGGGGGGGCGGTTCACGGTGGCCGACCTGAACCTGGTGTGCTGCGTTTTCTATCTGCGGGCGAACCCCGAAGTGCTGCACGACAAGCCGGCGATCCGGGAATGGTATGCGGCAGCTATGGCGCGGCCGGCGGCGAAGGCGGCGTTTGCGTTGCGCGGGGATTGATGGGCTAGTTGTAATGAAACGATAACGTAATAATAACGTCATTGGCTGTCGCCGGGCCAAATTAGCCGAATTTTCGCCAGGCGCGTGCGGCGGCGATGATGTTGCGCGGCAGGCGCAGTTCCGGGTCGGTGAGCGAAGGCCGCCTTGGGCGTGGCGGGCGCGGGGCGCGCGGCGGCCTGGGGCGGGGCGGCAGGCGCAGCCACTCCGGCAGGGCCACGCCGAGGGCGCGGCAGAGCGGGCGGAGCAGGCGACCGGCCTGCGGGGCGGCTTCGACGAAGGCGCGCATGTCGGGGTCGTGCAGTGCGGCTTCGAGCTGGCCCGAGGGCGGGGCGGATTCGGGAATGCGCTGGTTCAGCCAGCCAATCTGGCGCGGCAGGCGCGGGTGCTGCGGCGCGGTGGCGGGTGCGGGACGGGTGGCGCGGGGCAGCGGCCGGGCCGGCAGGGTGTTGGTGCGCCAGCGGTCGAACAAACGCTGAAAACGGGCGGCCAGCCGGCCGAGGCGGTTCCAGACCAGGCCCCAGACTTCGTCGTTCAGCTTCGGCAAGCGGGCGGGCGGGATGAGGGGGACAAAAGCCTGGCCGCCGAGCCAAACGGCCGGCTGGACGCGCGCCTCCCGGGCCACGAACACGCCGATGGCGGTGCGGAGCTGGGTGATGAGCCAGGTGAAGCGCGTGGCGATCGTTTGCATTGATGGTATAATAGTTAGTTATCAACGCCGCTGCAAGCGGATTCTGGCCGGGGGGCGGGCTGGGAGGAAGTAAGTTAGAATCTTCTTTTTCTGTAGAAAAAGAAGCAAAAAGACTTTTATCCGTTTAGGAAGTGCAGGTATATGCTACCGTTATTCTAATGGATAAAAGTTTTTTGGTTCTTTTTTTCAAAAAAGAACATTCTGCCTTACTTCACTCCTTCTGCTTGGCGATGGCTCGACGTTTATCGTCTAGCCACGATTGAAGGCGCAGAACTTATTGCCGTCGAGGTCGCGGAAGTATCCGGCGTAGAAGGTTTCGCCGCGCAGGCCGACGGCGCCTTCGTCGGCGCCGCCGAGGGCGAGCGCCTTGGCGTGCATGGCTTCGACCTGGGCGCGGCTTTCCAGCTTCAGCGCGATCATGTTGCCGTTGCCGGCGACGGCGGGCTGGAGGTCGTAGGGGATGACCAGGGCGACCATGGGGGTGCCGGGGACGGTGCCCCAGGACTTGAAGCGGTCGTTGTCGGCCATGCGCTTGGCGCCGATGACGGCGAAGAGGGCGTCGTGGAAGGCGATGGCGCGGGGCATGTCGTTGGTGCCGATGGTGGCGAAGCCGATCATGGGGGGTTCCTTGAGGGTGGGGCGCGGGCGAGATGCCGGTGCCGGGAGGATGGGTTGTGGGGTGTTATCCGGGACTGCGCAACGCGTCGTGGTTTCGGGCGTCGGGCTCAGGTGCGGACGTTGCTGGTGATCATGGCGACGACGGTGGCGGCGAAATCGTGGCCCTTGTCGAGGGTGATGGGATCGAGGAGGGCGCTGGCGGCCTGGCTGCCGTCTTCGGGGTAGAAGACAAGGGTGGCGGATTCCAGGATGTAGACGCGGCGGTGCTTCATATAGATGATTTCCGAGCGGACATGGGAGAGGCGCCAGCGCGACCAGGCCCCGGCGAGGCGATGGCCGGTGCCGAAGGTGATGGCGAGGCCGGCGGTGGTGGCGGCGAGGACCAGGTGGGTGGCCGGTTCGGCGCCGGCGGTGATGCGGCGCTGGCCGCCGGTGAAGTGCCAGCCGAGGGCAGCGGCAATCACGCTCAGCACGATGCCGCCGGCGGAGAAGTAATACAGGACGGTGAGGACGCGGCCGTTGTGCCAGGCGGGATCGTCGGTCACCGCGGCGAGGACGACGATGAGGGTTGGCATCAGCACCATCATGGCCAGGACGAGGCCGGCGCAGAGGGCGGCGCGGCGGAGGCGCAGGCGGCGATAGGCGGCGGGGCCCAGCGTGCTGGCGGTGGTGCCGCGCGCCGGGTTGGGCGGGGACCAGCCGGCGGTGAGGGACTGGAGGGCGCGGATGTCCTGGTCGTAGAGGGGGGTGAGGCAGGCGGGGGGGAAGTTCAGGACCGGTGCGGGGCTGGGCATGGGACCTCGGGGGGTGCGGAGAGGCGCGGCAAGGGGGAAGGATAGCGGAAGGAGTCGGATGGCGCTTTGCTTGTACGACCTACAATGGCGGGGGCTCCGGAGGCGGCGGGGTGTCTTTACGCCATGGCGCGCCGCGGAGCCCGCCGTTGCTGACCGTCTGGCGGGATTGCTATGGTCGCGCGGGCGCGTCGTGGACGGGCCATTCGCCGGACGGGGATGTCGATCATATGGCCGCACGCATGATGCACCTTGCGCAGTTCCTGGTGCATGGACCGACGCACCATAGCGTGGCGATGTGGCGGCACCCGCGCACGGCGGCGGCGGGGTATGACTGGGCTCGGCCCGAACTGTATCAGCATATTGCGCGGGTGTGTGAGCGCGGCCTGTTCGACATGGTGTTCTTCGCTGACCTCAACTACATCTCGGACACATACACTGGCACGCTGGCTCCGGCGATCCGCCATGCCACCCAGGCGCCGGAGCATGATCCGATTCCGCTGTTGTCGTTCATGGCGGCGGTGACCACGCATATCGGGCTGGGTGCGACCTATTCCATCAGCCATCAGCATCCGTTCCATGCGGCCCGGTTGTGGGCGACGCTGGACCACCTGACGGGCGGGCGAGCCGGGTGGAATGTGGTGACGTCGCTCAACCACAACCAATCGGCCAATTTCGGCGAAGCATTGCGCCCGTCGGATGAACGCTATGACCGCGCGATGGAGTTCCTGGAGGTGTGCCAGAAGCTTTGGGGCAGTTGGGACAGCGATGCCGTGGTGATGGACCGTGCGGCGGGGGTATTTGCCGACCCGGCGAAGGTGCGGCGGATTGAGCATGAAGGGCGGTTCTATCGGTCGCGCGGGCCGTTGAACGTGATACCGTCGCCGCAGCATGGGCCTGCGATCTTGCAGGCCGGGACATCGGCCAAGGGGCGGGAATTCGCCGGGCGGCATGCCGATGCGATCTTTGCCATCCAGCCGAACCTGGCGGGGGCGAAGGCGTATTTCGACGATATCAAGCGCGGCACGATGGAGGCCGGCCGGCCGGCGGAAGCGTGCAAGATCCTGTTCGGCATGCAGCCGATTCTGGGTGCGTCGCGGGCCGAGGCGGAGGCGCGGCAGGCTGAGCACAACGCCCTGGTTCCGCTGGAGGGGGGGCTGGCAATCCTGTCTGGGCATCTGGATTTCGATCTTGCGACGCTGCCGCTGGATACGATCATGGCGGACCGAACCGAGCCGCAGTTGCAGCGCATGCAGACGCGCTATCGCACGCTGGACGGTGCGAAGCTGACGCTGCGCGAGGTGGCGCGCAACCATGGGCAGAGCGTGGGGTTGCCGCAGTTCGTGGGCACCGCTGGGGATGTGGCCGACCAGATGGAGGCCTATTTCGATGCGGTGGGCGGCGATGGGTTCATGTTATCGGCGATCGACTGCCCGGGTGCGATCGAGGATTTTGTGGATATGGTAGTGCCGGAGTTGCAGCGGCGCGGCCGGTTTCGCCGGGCTTATGCCGGCAGGACACAGCGGGATCATTTGCGGCAGGGTGATTTGTAATACCGACCCGTCTAATACCGTCCACCGTAATAAACGAACTTTCGTTAGACAAGGCCAGGGCTTCGCCCTGGACCCACCAGGGGCCAAGCCCCTGGACCTTAAATATATGATAATAAAAGGGTTTCCAAAGGCCGCCGGCCTTTGGCGGGTCGAGGGCAGAGCCCTCGCCTTGCGTTGCTATCCCCGCTGCGGCGCGAAGCCGAAGACTTTCTCGAAGCGGGCGGCGAAGGCGGGCCAGACTTCGGGGTTGAGGATGCGGGTGGCGGGTTTGCCGTCGAGGATGTCGAGGATTTGGGCGGCGGCGATGCGGCCCATGTTTTCGCGGCTTTCGCGGGTGACGCCGGCGGTGTGTTGGGTGGCGATGACGTTGTCCATGGCGAGCAGGGGGTGGTCGAGCGGGGGGGGTTCGCGGGCCCATACGTCGAGGCCGGCGCCGGCGAGTTTTCCGGCGCGCAGGGCTGCGGTGAGGGCGGTTTCGTCGTGGATGCCGCCGCGGGCGGTGGTGATGAAGTAGGCCGTGGGTTTCATGCGGGCGAATTGGGCGGCGCCGACCATGCCGAGGGTTTCCTTGGTGCGCGGGCAGTTGATGCTGACGTAGTCGGCTTCGGCGCACAGGGTGTCGAGGTCGGTTTTTTCGCCGCCGCGGGCGGTGATTTGTTCGGCGGTGAGGTAGGGGTCGTAGGCGAGGACGCGCATGCGGTACATGGCGCGGACGAGTTCGGCGAGGCGGGTGCCGACGTGGCCCATGCCGATGATGCCGATGGTTTTTTCCAGCGGGTTGCGGCCGATGTAGGCAGCGCGGTCGTGGACGAGCTCGCGGCGCATGGCGCGGTCGGTTTCGCCGATGCGCTTGGTGAGGTTGAGCAGGAGGGCGAGCGCGTGGGTGGCGACGGCTTCGGCGTTGCCGCCGGCCTGGTTGACGGCGAGGACGCCGGCTGCGGTGCAGGCGTCGACATCGATGGTGTCGTAGCCGGCGCCGTTGGAGCTGACGACCAGGAGGTTTGGGCAGCGGGCGAGGAATTCGGCGTGGGCGAAGAAGTGGGGGGCCAGTTCGTCGCGCGAGGCGCCGATTTGGAAGGCGTGGGCGGCTTGTAGCACGGGGGTGATTTCGGCCTCGGGCGAGTCGTTTTCCAGGCGGTCGAGCCGGAGATCGGGGCGGGCGTTCAGGATGTCGTTGAAGACGGTGTGCGAGACGTATTTCACGTAGAATACGCGTTTGGTGTTGGCGGCCATTGGGGTTCTTTCCGGCTCGTTGGGACGTGGCGCCAAGCTACACGCCACGGGCACGGCTGCAAACGCGCGCCGGCGCTGGCCCGGGGCGGCGATCCGCGCTAAGCGAGCGGGATACTCCGCAAAGGATGCGCGCCATGGCGGCTGCTGTAACCACCACGATTACCCTGGAAGAGAACGAGGTCGCGCTGATTGTCGGCGAGGAGGAGGGCGCGATGTCGGTGCGGGTCGTCTCGGCGACGGAGGTGGCGGATGATGCCGAGGAGATCGGCGCGGCGCCGGAGATTGTGCTGGCGCTGGCGATGCGGCTGCTGAAGGACCCCGAGTTTCATGACGAGGTGCTGGAGTGGTACTATGCGCAGGAAGAGGATGAGGACGAGAAGTAGGGGAAGGCCAGGGGCTTTGCCCCTGGACCCCAGCAGGGGGCCGAGCCCCCTGCACCCTCCACCATCAGGCGGAGCGTACATGGGGCCACCGGCGCAATAGGTGGGGTTGGGAGATGGTGCAGTGCCAAAGCGCACGGCACCCTACGCTTTCTTGACGGATAGAAGTTTTTTGGTTCTTTTTTTCAAAAAAGAATTCTTGCCTTGGTCTTTTGGACGGACGGCGCGTTGCTTCTCCGACGTAAGCCGGGGTGTGTCAGTCCCCGGTCGCCGTGCCCATTTTCTGGGCCAGTAGTGGCAGCGTATGGACCCGGTTGGGTGCGAGGGCGCGTTGCAGGCGGTCGAGGTAGAGGTAGACGATTGGCGTTGTGTAGAGGGTGAGCAGCTGGCTGACGGCCAGGCCGCCGACCATGGCGAAGCCGAGGGGGCGGCGGAGTTCGGAGCCGGGGCCTTCGCCGAACATGAGTGGCAGGCCGGTGAACAGGGCGGCCATTGTGGTCATCATGATCGGGCGGAAGCGCAGCAGGCAGGCTTCACGGATGGCGTCGAACGGGGTGGCGCCGTGTCGGCGTTCGGCGTTGATGGCGAAATCGACCATCATGATGCCGTTCTTTTTGACGATGCCGATGAGCAGCAGGACGCCGATGATGGCGATGACGGAGAGGTCGTGGCCGAAGGCCATCAACATGAGGAAGGCGCCGAGGCCGGCGGAGGGCAGGGTGGAGAGGATGGTGAGCGGCAGGACGTAGCTTTCGTAGAGGATGCCCAGGATGATGTAGACGGTGATCAGGGCGGCGGCGATCAGGTAGGGCTGGCTGGCGAGCGAGGCCTGGAATGCCTGGGCGGTGCCCTGGAAGGTGCCCTGGACGGAGATGGGCACGCCCATTTCGCGCACCGTGCGGCTGACTGCCTCCACCGCTTGGCCGAGGGCCACACCTTCGGCGAGGTTGAAGCTGAGGGTGACGGCGGGGAACTGCATCTGGTGGCCGATGGAGAGCGGCGCGGTTTTCGTGGTGTCGACGCGGACGAAGGTGGAGAGCGGCACGGGCACGCCGGTGTTGGAGCGGACGAAGAGCTTTTCCAGCACCGCGAGGTCGCCCTGCATTTCGGGCAGAACCTCGATGATGAGGCGGTAGGTGTTGACCTGGGTGAAGTATTGGGTGACCTGGCGCTGGCCGAGGGCGCTGTAGAGCGTGTCGCCGATGGTGGTGGGGTTGATGCCGAAGCGGGCGGCCTGGTCGCGGTCGATGGTGATCATCGCGATGGTGCCGCCGTTCTGCTGGTCGGTGGCGAGGTCGCGCAGTTCGGGCAGGGTTCGCAGGCGCTGGAGGATGCGCGGGGCCCAGGAGTAGAGCTCGCCGGTGTCGGCACCTTGCAGGGTGTATTGATACTGGGTTTTGGAGATGCGGCCGCCGATGCGCACGTCTTGGCCGGCGGAGACGAACATCTGCACGCCTTCGAGGCGGGCGAGCTTCGGGCGCAGGCGGGCGATGACCTGCTGGGCGGTCATCTTGCGTTCCTCCCACGGTTTGAGCGCGATGAAGAAGCGGGCGTTGTTGTTGGTCTGGCCGAACTGGCCGGCGCCGACCTGGACGGAATAGGCCTGGATGGCGGGGTCGTTGGTGAGGACCTGGCCGACCATGAGGGCGCGCTTCTGCATGTCGGCGAAGGAGATGTCCTGGCTGCCCTCGGCGATGCCGAGCAGCATGCCGTTGTCCTGTTCGGGGAAGAAGCCCTTGGGGATGATGATGAACAGGTAGACGGTGGCGGCCATGGTGGCGAAGAAGACCATCAGGGTGGCGAACTGGAAGCGCAGCGCGATGTCGAGCGTGCGGCGGTAGCCGGCCAACAGCAGGTCGAAGAACCGCTCCACCACGCGGTAGAACCAGTTGCGGCCGCCGCTTTGGTGGGAGAGGAAGCGCGAGCACATCATCGGCGTGAGGGTGAGGGAGACCACCATCGACACCAGCACGGCGATGCTGACCGTCATGGCGAATTCGCGGAACAGGCGGCCGACGATGCCGCCCATCAGCAGCAGGGGGATGAACACCGCGATCAGCGAGATGGAGATGGAGACGATGGTGAAGCCGATCTCGGAGGCGCCTTTCAGCGCGGCTTCCATCGGGCGTTCGCCGGCCTCGATGTGGCGGTAGATGTTTTCCAGCATGACGATAGCGTCGTCGACGACGAAGCCGATGGCGATGATGAGGGCCATGAGGGAGAGGTTGTTGAGGCTGTAGTCGAGCAGGTACATCGCCGCGAAGGTGCCGATGAGGGCGATGGGCACGGTGAGGCTGGGGATGATGGTGGCCCACATGTTCCGCAGGAACAGGAAGATGACCATCACGACGAGGCCGACGGCGAGGACGAGGTGGAATTGAACCTCGTCCACCGTGTGCTGAATGGTGCCGGTGCGGTTCACGATCTCCCGCACCTCGACGGAGGGCGGGATTGAGGCCTGGAGGCGGGGCAGTTCGGCCTTGATGCGGGCCACGGTGTCCAGGATGTTGGCGTTGGCCTGCTTGAAGATGATCAGCTGCACGCCGCGGCGGCCGTTCTGGTAGGCGGCGACGCGCAGATTGTCGGCGGCCTCGATGGCCTGGCCGACATCGCGCACGCGAATGGGGGCGCCGTTGCGGTAGGAGATGATGTGGTTGGCGTAGTCCTCGGGCCGGGTGAGCTGGTCGTTGGCGTAGATGGTGAAGTTGCGCAGCGCGCCGTCGATGTTGCCCTTGGGGGCGTTGGCGGTGGCGGTGAAGAGTGAGCCGCGGACGTCTTCGATGGTGAGGCCCATGGCGGCGAGGCGGGCGGGGTCGACCTGGACGCGGATGCTGCGCTTCTGGGCGCCGCCGATGAACACCTGGCTGACACCGCTGATGGTGGAGATCTGTTGGGCGAGGATGTTGTCGGCGTAGTCGTTGACGTCGATCAGCGGCAGTTCCTCGGACTGGACCGAGAGGATGAGGATCGGGCTGTCCGACGGGTTCACCTTCCAGAAGGTGGGCGGGCTGGGCAGGTTGCGCGGGAGCTGGCCCTGGGCGGCGGTGATGCGGGCCTGGACGTCCAGCGCGGCGGCGTCGATCTGGCGGGCGAGGTCGAACTGGATGGTGATCTGGGTTTGGCCCTGCACCGAGCTCGATGTCATCTGGGCAACGCCGCCGATCTGGGCGAACTGGCGTTCGAGCGGCTGGGCGACGGCGGTGGCCATGGTTTCGGGGCTGGCGCCGGGGAAGCTGGCGTTGACGTTGATGGTGGGGAACTCGACCTTCGGCAAGGGTGAGACGGGCAGGAGGGGGAAGGCGGCAACGCCGACGAGCACGATCGCGGCCATGATGAGCGAGGTGCCGACGGGGCGGCGGATGAAGGGGGTTGAGATGCTCATGGGCAAGTTGCCTGATGTGCGAGGGAGACGAAGCCCTGGGCGCGATTGGGGTTGGCTCAGCCGGATGGGCGCGGGGGGGCGGCCGGCGTACTGGAAGGGGGCGCGCTGGGAGAGGGATTGCCGGCTGGGGGGGTAATCGTTACCCGGGCGCCGACCCGCAGGCGCGATTGGCCGGCCACGACCACGCGCGTGCCTTCGGTCAGGCCGCGGCGGATGACGGCGAGGGTGCCGTCGTCCTGGCCGATTTCGATGCGCGCGAGATCGACGGTCTGGTCGTCTTTGACGGTGTAGACGAACAGGCCGGCCGGGCCGCGCTGCACCGCGATTGAGGGCACGGCGATGGCGTCACGCTGCACTTCGAGCGTGAGGCGCACGTTGACGAACTGGCCGGGCCAGAGCCGCGTGGCTTCGTTGGGGAACTTGGCCTTCATGCGGATGGTGCCGGTGGTGGCGTCGATCGTGTTGTCGGTGGTGATCAGCTCGCCCTGGCCGAGCACGACGCGGTCGTCGGCGGAGAGGGCGGCGACCGGGAGGGTGCCGCGGGCCATGGCCGCCTGGATCGCCGGCAGATTGTCTTGCGGCAGGGTGAACACGGCGACGATTGGGCGGATTTGGCTGATGGTCACGATTGCGGTGTTGGCGTTGTCGGCGAAGCGGACGACGTTGCCGGGGTCGATGTTGCGCAGCCCCATTCGGCCGTCGAACGGGGCGAGGATGCTGGTGTAGTCGAGGTTGACCTTTGCTGCGTTGATGGTGGCATCGTCGGCGCGCAGCTGGGCTTCCAGTTGGCTTACGGCCATCACGCGGGTGTCGACCACCTGGCGGGAGGCGAACTGGCTGCGGGCGAGGTCGACGGAGCGGGCGAGGTCGAGCCTGGCGTTGGCGATGCTTGCCTCGGTTGCGGCGCGGCGGGCGATCGCCTGGTCGAGGATTGCCTGATACGGCCGGGCGTCGAGCCGGGCGAGCAGGTCGCCCTTTTTGACCTCCTGGCCCTCGGTGAACAGCACCTCCTCCAGCGTGCCGTCGACGCGGGGGCGGATGGCAGCGCTCTGGGATGCCTGAACGGCGCCGATATTGCGCAGGATGATCGGCACGTCGCGCTTGCTGGCGGCGACGACGGTGACGGGAACAGGGGGCGCCTGCGCCGCCGGGGCCTGGGCGCGGGCGGGCGCTGGGAGCAGGCATGCCGCGGCGAGCCACAGGGCGGCAAAATGAATGGGATGAGAAGATCGGCGGTTGGTCAAGGTGGTTCTAAAGTCCCTTTCGTCCGGGTGCGGCGCCAGGCTCCTGCGCCGTCGCATGGGCGCGGTTCCTTCGGCAGTGGCGTGCACCAGCAGACGTTCAATTTATCGCACATTGCGCCGCCGTCACGCAACGCTGCCGCGCGCGTTATGCAGGCTTGGAGATTATTGCGGAAATCGCTGGGGGGAATGGCGCGTTGCGCAAAAAGGCTAAGGCTCGACCAGGGCTTCGCCGTTGCGGCGCGAAGCCGTAGCGCACGGATCCACCAGGGGCCAGGCCCCGTGGGCGCTAGGATAAGTGATGCTGGGCTCTGCCCAGACCCGCCAAGGGCCGAGCCCCTGGACCTCTTCTCGTTAAAACAAATGGTTTCCAAAGGCCGTCGGCCGTCGCGCGGAGGCGCGCTCGGGACTTTGGTGGGTCCCTGCGGTGCGGCTTCGCGCCGCAACGGCAAAGCCCTGGCCTTGGCTTGCCTTCTCCGTGACTCGTTCGGGCGGTTGGTATCAATCGGCGGCAATGCCCAGCGCGTCGCGGAAGCGGGTGGTGAGTGCTGCGGCGTCGCGGGGGGGGAGGAAGCGTGGCACCTCGGCGGTGGAGATTTTGATGACGGCGAACAGCACTTCGTGGCGCGCGCGCAGGCGCA
>Ga0105049_10005652_pt1 | contig 14558 bp, 12 predicted proteins | sample MAT06_FD_78087 | JGI IMG/M metagenome (GOLD analysis project Ga0105049, IMG submission 78087) | Freshwater microbial communities from Lake Fryxell liftoff mats and glacier meltwater in Antarctica - MAT-06 | ecosystem: Environmental > Aquatic > Freshwater > Ice > Liftoff microbial mat | place...
CGCTCCTCCTCTGACCTGATGGTCGGATCCGCTGCGCCGCCTCGATCGCCCACCCGTGCAGGTTCTGGGGTCCGCGTCCGCCGGCTCCGCTCCTCCTCGCCGTTCGGGTGAGGGTGCTCTGGCTCGTCAAAGGGCTGGGACCGGGCGGCGCAGAACGGTTGCTCGTTGCGGCCGCCGCCACCCACGACCGGAGCGAGTTCTCGTTCGAGGCTGCGTATCTGCTGCCATGGAAGGACCATCTCGTCGCGGAGCTCGAGGCGCTCGACGTCCCGACGCGTTGCCTCGACGTGCGCGACGAGCGGGACCTGCGGTGGGCCCACCGATTGCGCACCCGGCTCCGTTCCGATCCGGTCGACGTGCTGCACGCGCACTCGCCGTATGCGGCCGGGATCGCGCGACTCGTGGTGCGGACCCTGCCCCGCCGGGTCCGGCCGCGGCTGGTCTACACCGTGCACAACACGTTCTCGAGCTTCTCGACCCCGACCCGCCTCCTGAACGGGCTGACCTACCCACTCGACGATGCCGACGTCGCGGTGTCGAACGAGGTGTACGACGCGATCTGGCCCCGTCTCCGGTCCCGGACCGAGGTGATCGTCCACGGTGTGCAACTCGACGCGGTCCGGGCCGAGGCGGCAGACCGCGACGCGGTGCGCGCCGAGCTCGGCATCGGTCCCGACGAGATCGTCGCGGGCACGATCGCGAACTTCCGTCGCCAGAAGGACTACCCGAACCTCCTGGCCGCCGCGGCGCGGCTGGCCGGGCGCGACGTACCTGTGCGGATCGTCGCCGTGGGGCAGGGCCCACTCGAAGCCGAGATGCGGGAGCTCCATGCGTCACTCGGCCTCGGCGACCGGGTGCTGCTGCTCGGACACCGCGAAGATGCAGTCCGGGTGCTCGCAGCCTGTGACCTGTTCACCCTTGCGTCCGACAACGAAGGACTCCCGGTTGCCTTGATGGAGGCGCTCGCGCTCGGGCTGCCGGTGGCGATGACGGCCGTCGGGGGTGTCCCCGGCGCGGTGACCGACGGCGTCGAGGGCCGACTCGTCGCGCCGTCGGATCCCGACGCGCTGGCCGGCGCGATCGAGGAGCTGGCGGTCGACCCGGCCCTGCGGGCGCGGATGGCCGGGGCTGCGAGGATCGCGGGTGAGCGCTTCGACATCCGCACCGCGGTGGGTCAACTGGAGGAGATCTACCGGGAGATCGCGCCGTGAGTGCAGCGGAACCGGGCGACGGGCTGATGATCCGGCGAGCGACGACGGCAGACCGTTCGGAGATCCTGGCGCTGCTGGCCGCGTCGCTCGGGCGCGACGGCACCGATCCCCGCTACGAGCAGCTCTTCGCGTGGAAGCACGAACAGAACGCGTTCGGTCGGTCGCCGGCGTGGGTGGCGTGCGACGGCGACCGCATCGCCGGGATCCGGGTGCTGATGCCGTGGGAGTTCCGGCGCGGCGACGTGATCGTCCGGGCGGTGCGAGCGGTCGACACCGCGACGCATCCCGACTACCAGGGTCGCGGGATCTTCACCCGGCTCACCCTGCACGCGATCGACGAGCTGCGGGGTGAGGGCGTCGACTTCGTGTTCAACACGCCGAACGACCAGAGCCGGCCCGGTTACCTCAAGATGGGTTGGCAGACGGTCGGTCGGCTGCCGACTTCGGTCCGGCCGGTGCGCCTCGGCGCGGTGCCTCGGATCGTGTCGGCCCGGGTGCCCGCCGACCGCTGGTCGGCCGAGACCACCGCGGGCGATCCGGCGGCCGACGTCCTCGCCGACGACGAGGCCCGGGCCGAGCTCCTCGCGACGCTGCCGACCGGTCCGGCGCTGCGGACGAACCGCACGCCCGCGTACCTGCGGTGGCGGTACGGAACTCCGTTGCTGGGCTACCGGGCCATCGTCGGCGCGCGTGGCCTCGCCGGTGGTGTCGCGCTGTTCCGGGTCCGCAATCGGGGTCCCGCCCGTGAGGTCGCGCTGTGCGACCTGCTGGTGCCGCGCGGCGATCCTCGGGTGGCTCGACGGTTGGTGCAGGCCCTCCTGCGCGTCGCCGACGCCGACTACCTGATCCGGCTCGGCGGCGGTGTGCTGGCGCCGGGCGGGATGGTCCGACTCCCCGGCCAGGGCCCGCTCCTCACCTGGCGGGCCGTGTCGGACCCCGTCGTCCCCCGCGAGTGGGATCTGACCCTCGGCGACATCGAGCTCTTCTAGGAGAAGAAGCGGAGCCGCCGGACATGCTGCGCGGGCCTGGTGCCGGTGGGCGGTCGAGGCGGCGGAGCGGATTCGACCATCAGGTCCAGGAGAAGAAGCGGAGCCGCCGGACATGCTGCGCGGGCCTGGTGCCGGTGGGCGGTCGAGGCGGCGGAGCGGTTCGACCAGAAGGTGAGCGATACTGCGTCGGTGCGAGCACGCGCGCTGCGGGCGCTGAAGACCTCGGCGGCCGCGGTCGACCGGCTGCGACCACCGCCGCGCGGTGTCGTCGTGCTCATCTACCACCGGGTGGGCGGTGGTTCCGGGCTGGAGCTCGATCTCTCCCGGGACCGGTTCGCGGAGCAGATGGCCGCCCTGGCCGCGAGTGGCCGGGCGACGACCCTCGACGCGGCCCTCGACGCGCTTGTCGCATCCGCACCGCCCCCGCCTGCCGCGCTCGACCCGGTCGTCGTCACGTTCGACGACGGCACCGCCGATTTCGTCGACGTCGCGGTCCCCGTGCTGGTCGAGCACGGGATCCCGGCGACGCTCTACGTCGCAACCGAGTTCGTCGAACAGCAGCGCGAGATGCCGTACGGCGCGCCCCCGGTGTCGTGGAGCGGCCTGCGCGACGCCGTCGACACCGGACTCGTCACGATCGGGTCGCACACGCACACTCATGCGTTGCTCGATCGCGCCACGCCGGAGGCCGTCCGGGTCGAGCTCGACACCGCGAACGAGTTGATCGAGGACCGACTCGGTGTGATCGCCGGCCACTTCGCGTACCCGAAGGCGCTCGACGGTTCGCCGGCGGCGCGGCGGGAGGTGGCGGCGCGGTACCGGTCGGCCGCTCTCGCCGGGACGCGCCCGAACCGGTACGGCGCCACCGATCCGTTCCGTCTGGCGCGGTCGCCGATCCAGCGCGGCGACGAGATGCACTGGTTCCACGCCAAGGTGGCAGGGGGAATGGTCTTCGAAGACGATGTCCGGCGTCTCCTGAACCGCGTCCGCTACTCGGGAGCCGAGACGTGACCGGGTACCGGGCGGCACGGGTCCGGCCCCGCATCGTGCACCTGACCACGAGCGACATCAGCCTCTCGCTGCTGCTCGGTCCGCAGCTCCGGGCCTTCGTTGCCGCGGGCTACGAGGTCGTGGGTGTCTCCGGGCCGGGTCCGCACGTGGCCGATCTGGAGTCGTGGGGGATCGAGCACCACGCACTCGAGTCGCTGACCCGGTCGATGGCTCCGGGCCGCGACCTCCGTGCGCTGGTGGAGCTCCGATCGCTGTTCCGCCGCCTCAGCCCGGATCTCGTTCACACCCACAACCCGAAACCGGGGGTCTACGGCCGGATCGCCGCCCGGGCCGCGAGGGTCCCGGCGGTCGTGAACACGGTGCACGGCCTCTACGCCGTGCCCGACGACCCGATCGCCAAGCGCGCCCTCGTGTACGGGTTGGAGCGGTTCGCGTCCACCTGCTCCGATGCGGAGCTGGTGCAGAACCCCGAAGACGTCGAGACGTTGCGGGCGCTGCGCGTCCCCGAAGCCAAGCTGCACCTGTTGGGCAACGGGATCGACCTCGACCGCTTCGACCCGTCCCGGTTCGACGCGTCGCGCCGCGCCGCCTTGCGGGAATCGATCGGCGCGGGACCCGACGATGTCGTCTGCGGGGTCGTCGGCCGACTGGTGTGGGAGAAGGGCTACCGCGAGGTCTTCGCCGCGGCCGAGCGGCTCCGGGTGCTCGCGCCGCAGGTGAAGGTGGTGGTGGTCGGACCGATCGAGAACACGAAGGGCGACGCGGTCGACCTCGACTCGATGGCGCGCGCCGAACGTGGCGGCGCCGTCACGTTCCTCGGCATGCGCGACGACGTCGACGCCCTGTACGCCGCGATGGACCTGTACGTGCTGGCGTCGTACCGGGAAGGGTGGCCCCGATCGGCCATGGAAGCAGCGGCGATGCGGCTGCCGGTGGTCGTGACCGACATCCGGGGCTGCCGCCAGGTCGTCGACGACGGGAGGACGGGGTTCCTCGTCTCGGTGCGAGACGCCGAGGCGATGGCCCGGGCCGTGGCCGACCTGGCGTCGGATGCCGGACTGCGGGCCGACATGGGCGCGGCGGCCCGGACGAAGGCCGAGCACGAGTTCGACGACCGCCGGGTGATCGACACCACGCTCGAGGTCTACGCCCGGCTGCTCGGTCCGCGCCGACAGACCACGACCGCGTGACCGCACCGGTGGTCTCGTGATCGTCCGCCTCGCGCGTGCCGACGACGCTCCCCGGTTGGCGGAACTGCACGCGACGCGCATGACGGAAGGGTTCTTGTCGGAGCTCGGTCCCCGCTTCCTCCGAATCCTGTACCGCCGCATCGTCGCGTCATCCGACGCCTTCGCCTTCGTCGTCGAGGAACCTCTCGACGGCGCGGTGACGGTCGTCGGCTTCGCGGCCGGAGCCCTCGACGTGGGCGCCCTGTACCGTCGGTTCGTGCTCCGCGACGGCGTGATCGCAGGCATCGCGGCCACGCCGCGGCTCGTGGGTTCGTGGCGCCGGGTGCTCGAGACCCTCCGCTACCCGGGGAGCACGGGCGACCTCCCCGACGCCGAGATCCTCTCGGTCGCGGTGGATCCACGGGTCACCGGCCGGGGGGTGGGGACGCAGGTCGTCGACGCCGCGACGAGCGAGTTCCATCGTCGGGGGGTCGCCGCGGCGAAGGTGGTCACCGGCGCCGACAACGTTGCCGCGCTCGCGCTCTACACCCGCTGTGGCTTCGTGCGTCGCGAGCAGATCGCGGTCCACGAGGGCACGTCGTCGGAGGTGCTGGTGTGGAGTTCCTCCTAGCGCTGGCGGTCGGAGTGATCGCCACGCCCCTCGTCGCGGTACTCGCGAGGCGCGTCGGGATCGTCGACCGGCCCGGCCCGCTCAAGACCCATCGACGGCCGGTCGCGTACCTCGGCGGAGTGGCCGTCTTCGCGGGCCTGGTCGTGGGTGTCGTCTCGCTCGGCCGGGTCGAGCTGTTGATCCCGCTGGCGCTCGCGCTGGCGCTGGGTCTGGCCGACGATCTCCGGCCGCTGCCGGCGACCATGCGGCTGGCCGCGGAATGCGGCGTGGGGGTCGCGGCTGCGCTCACGGTTCCCGGTGATCCGCTCGTACGCGTCGCGACCGGAGGACTCGCGATCGTCCTCGTGAACGCGGTCAACCTGCTCGACGGTCAGGACGGCCTCGCGGCATCGGTCGCGGCGGTGTCGGCGCTCGCCTTCGCCACGCTCGGGGGCGACGCCCGGTCGTACGGCCTCGCACTCGCCGGAGTCCTCGTCGGGTTCCTCGTGTACAACCTGCCGCCGGCGCGGATCTACCTCGGTGACGCTGGCGCGTACCTGCTCGGCACCGCGCTCGCCGTCGCTCCGGCCCTCACGCTCGTCGGGCCCGACGGTGCTCGCTCCGAGTGGTCGGTGCTGCTCGCGACACCACTGATCGTGGCGGTGCCGCTGGTCGACACCGCGGTGGCGGTCATCCGCCGGTTGCGGGAGGGTCACCCGCTGTTCGCCGGCGACCGCAGCCACGTGTACGACCAACTCGTCGACCGGGGTTGGACCGTGCGGGGCTCCACCGTCGTGCTGGCCCTCGCTCAGCTCGGCCTCGCCGCGGCCGGTGTGCTCGCTGCGGGACTCGGCGCGGCAGGTGCCCTCATCTGCACCGTCTGTGGGGTTCTGGTCGTCGGCGTCGTGGTCGTACGCGGTGGATTCGTCGCGTCGGACGTCTCGCGTGAAGAGTAGGAGAAGAGTTCGGCGGTAGGTCGTTCGGCCCTTGCCATGGGCCCGCGCCGGCCACGACACTTGTCGTCGCGACCCGCGTTGCGACCCGCGTGCCCAGGGTCGTCGGGGTCATTGCAGCTCTTTGGGGGCCGATGCAGCACGGAGGCGGGACCCATGCGTGAGCCGGCCTTTCCACAGGGCCTTGCATTCGTCCGGCCCCCGGTGCCCCCGCTCGAGCGGGTCACCGCGCGACTCGACGCCTCGTACCGTCGCGGGCAGTTGACGAACGGAGCGCTCGTCCGCGAGCTCGAAGCGACCCTCGCCGCCCGTCTCGCCGTCGAACACGTCGTCGCCGTTGCGTCCTGCACCTCCGGGCTCATGCTCGCGTTCCGGGCGCTCGAGCCGACCGGTCCGGTCGTGCTGCCGAGCTTCACGTTCTCCGCGTCGGCCCATGCGGTCGCGTGGGTCGGGGCCCGGCCCCGCTTCGTCGAGTGCGACCCGGAGAGCTTCCTCGCCGACATCGACGACGCCCGGACCCGGATGGACGGCGCGAGCGCACTCCTGATCACGCACATCTTCGGAGCGCCCGCGGCGCCCGAGGCGTGGGAGAAGGTCGCCGCCGATGCCGGCATCCCCCTCGTGTTCGACGCAGCCCACGCGCTCGGCTCACGCCACCGCGGTCGACCGATCGGCGGATTCGGCGACGTCGAGGTGTTCAGCATGAGTCCGACGAAGCCGGTTGTCGCCGGTGAGGGTGGCATCGTCGCCACCAACCGTGACGACATCGCCGAGGTGATCCGTATCGGGCGCGACTACGGGAACCCCGGCGACTACGACACCCGGTTCGTCGGCCTCAACGCCCGGATGTCGGAGTTCCACGCCGCCACGGCCCTCGAGTCGCTCGCCGATCTCGACGAGCACCTCGCCACGAGGGTTGCCCTGGCCGACCGGTACCGAGCCGGGCTCGCCGACATCCCCGGCATCACCGTGCAAGCGCTCGCGCCCGACGACGACTCGACGTGGAAGGACTTCACCATCGCGGTCGATGCCGCGGCGTTCGGGCACACGCGTGACGAGCTGCGGGCCACGTTGGGGGCCGACGGAATCGACACCCGCTGCTACTTCGACCCGCCGGTGCACCGCCAGCAGTCGCACGCGGCGTCGGCCGACCGACCCCTTCCGGTCACCGACCGGGTCGCTTCGGCGGTGGTCAGTCTCCCGCTCTATCCAGCGCTCCCGCCCGCCGACGTCGACCGGGTCGCCTCGGTGATCGCCGACGTGGCCGTGACCCCGCCGTCCGGCCCGCTCTCATGATCGCCGGCACGATCGTCGGCACGATCGTCGGGCGCCGGTGCCGTCGGTCGTCAGCCGCGCGGCTCCACACCGGCGCGCGCACCGATCAGCACCCCGACCACGAGGATCGGCAGCGCGAGCGCCGCGGCGACGGCCGGAGCTTCGACGCGGCCGGCGACCCGCGCCGCGTACAGGGCGAGCAGTACCTGCACGACGAGGAAGGCCACGACCGTCAGCCGACCAGCGGCCCGATCGCGCGACCCGGGAGTGCGGGTCGATCGGGAAGCGAGGAGTCGGCCCACCGGTTCGGCCACGAGCAGACCGAGCGCGGCGACGGCGCCGACGATCGAACCGGGACGACCCGCACCGCCGACGGTGGCGATCCACAGGAACAGGCCGATCGCGGCGTACGACCCGCCCGGCCCGAGGCGGGTCAGGACGCGGGGCCACGTGAGCAGGAGCAGAGGTATCGCCGCCCCCAGCAGCGCCAGCACCAGCTCGGTGTCGGGCACACAGGCATAGAGACCGAGGATGGAGACCGCCAGCAGCTGGGGTCCGAGACCCGTGTGCGCCGCGCGCCGGTCGAACTCCGCGACCGCCGTTCCGGCCAGCGCCGGGCCGAGCACGAGGAGGGCCGTGACCCACGTCGACGGCCGGTCGGCCGGAACCAGGGCGAGTCCGCCGGCAACGGCCAGCACCGCACCGAGCGCCAAGCTCGTGCGCGTTCCGAGCTCACCGGCGATCCAGAGCAGCACCAACGCCATCACGACCCGGGTCGGGACCGGACCGCCACCGTCGAGCCGGCCGGAGCCGGCGAGCGCGCCGACGGTGGCCACGACGAGCGCGGGTCCGAAGATCCCGGGCCGCGGCGCGCCGCGGGTCGCCAACCCCCACAAGAGCAGCGCACCGACAACGAGCACCACAACGCCCGCAACCAGTCCGGCGCGCAGCTCGGGCGCCTCGAGCAGGTTTCGCGACACCTCCATCGGGCGAGGGTACTGATGGGATTCTGGACGCCGGGACGAGATGAATCCTCTATGTGGTCTGTTCGGACCTTGCGGCCACGGAACGTGGGCACCACAATGAGCGGCGCTCGAAGTGTTTCGCAGGGGGGCGAATGACGCAGCAGGGAGGCGCGAAGCGAGCCGACCACGGCGCGAAGCCGTGCGCGCCGTCGCGCTCCGACCGTGCCATCACCGCGCTCTTCGCGCAAAGCACCCCGATGCGCAGGCTGTTGCGGTTCGCGGCCGACTCCCTCATCTGGGTCGGCGCGCTGTACGCGGCCGTCATCCTCCGTCTCGACTTCGACGTCAGTCGGCTCACCGAGTTCCAAGTCGCGCTCCTCGTCCCCGTGGCGTGGGCGGGTCAGGCCGGCTTCGGCTACTGGCTCGGGCTGTATCGGGGCTGGTGGCTCCTCGGCTCGTTCGAGGAGGTCGCGGCCCTCGCCCGGGTCGCGGCGCTCACCACCTGTCTGCTCGTGGTGTTCGATTCGATCGACCTCGGCGTGCGCCCGGCGCCGGTCAGCGCCGTGGTCGGCGCGGGGATCTTCGCGTTCGTGACGATGGGTGGCATCCGCTACGTCGTCCGGCACGCGATCAACCGGCGCCGCCGGGCGCTGAACCCCGACCGCGAGCGGGCCATCGTCTTCGGTGCCGGCGAGGGCGGGGAACGAACGGTGCACTCGATGCTCTACGAATCGGGGAGCCCGTACCTGCCGGTGGCGTTCCTCGACGACGACTCCGCCAAGCGCAACCTCACCGTCCGGGGTGTACGCGTGGTCGGGGACCGTTCGGCCATCGCGACCGTCGCCGACCGCACGGGCGCGTCGATGATGGTGATCGCCATCCCCACCGGCGACGGCGCGCTCATCCGAGAGATCAGCGAATCGGGTCGCGCCGCGGGTCTCGACGTTCGCGTGGTCCCGACCGTCGGTGAGCTGCTCGACGGAGCGGTGCGTGTCGGCGACCTCCGGGCCCCGACCGAGGTCGACCTCCTCGGCCGCCACACCGTGGAGACCGACATCGCCGCGGCCTCGGAGTACCTGTACGGCAAGCGGGTCGTGGTCACCGGGGCGGGCGGGTCCATCGGTTCGGAGCTCTGCCGCCAGATCTCTGCGTTCGAGCCCGCGGAGCTGGTCATGATCGACCGGGACGAGTCGGGCCTGCACGGCGTGCAGCTCTCGATCGAGGGGCGGGCGCTCCTCGACAACGCGAACCTGTTGCTCGTCGACATCCGCGACCGTGCCCGCGTGGCCTCGATCTTCCAGGAGATCGAACCCGACGTCGTGTTCCACGCCGCGGCGCTCAAGCACCTGCCGCTGCTCGAGACCCATCCGGCCGAGGCGCTCAAGACGAACATCTGGGGCACGGTCTCCGTGCTCGACGCGGCCGCGGTCGCCGGGGTGGAGCGCTTCGTCAACATCTCCACCGACAAGGCGGCCGGACCCGCGAGCGCCCTCGGGTACTCGAAGCGCATCGCCGAGGCGCTCACGTCGCACTACGGCCGCCGGGAAGACGGCACGTACCTGAGCGTGCGATTCGGCAACGTGCTCGGCAGTCGCGGCTCGGTGCTGACGGCCTTCCGGGCGCAGCTCGAAGCGGGTGACGCCCTCACGGTCACCCACCCCGACGTCACCCGGTACTTCATGACCGTCGAGGAGGCGGTGCAGCTGGTGGTGCAGGCCGGCGCGATCGGCGACGACGGCAAGGCCCTGGTGCTCGACATGGGCGAACCGGTCCGCATCGCCGACTTCGCCCGACAGCTCGCCGCCAGCCGCACCCCTGAGGTCCCGTTGGTGTTCACCGGCCTCCGGCCCGGTGAGAAGCTGCACGAGCAGCTGTTCTGCGCGGCGGAGGACCCGCAGCCGAGTCGTCACGAGCTCATCCGGCAGGTCTCGGTCCCGCCGCTCTCACCGGATGCCGTTCGCCGCCTCGACCCGACCCTCCGACCCGAGGCCATGCTCGCCGTGCTCCGTCGCCTCGCCGAGCAGGTCGACGCCATGCTCCCCGGCGTCGACATCGACCTCGTCACCGAAGAGTCGCTCGACGCGGAGCGCATCGCCCTCTAGGACGCCGGGCGCGCGCGTCACGGACCGGTTGGCCGAGCCTTTACGCTGGAGTCGTGTTCATCGACGACTTCGTGCACCAGCTCCCCGACATCGATCCGGCCGAGACCCGGGAGTGGCTCGAGTCCTTGCAGTCGGTGGTCGACGGACGTGGGAAGTCACGGGCGACCTACCTGCTGAGCCGGCTCATGGAGCAGGCCCGTGAGCAGGGTGTCGGCGTTCCCGCGGTGGCGTCGACGCCGTACATCAACACGATCCCGCCCGAGCGCGAACCGTGGTTCCCGGGCGACGAGCACCTCGAACGTCGCATCCGGGCGTTCGTGCGGTGGAACGCCGCGGTGATGGTGGCCCGCGCGAATCGTCGCCACGACGGCCTCGGTGGCCACCTGTCGACCTATGCGTCGGCCGCCGCGCTCTACGAGGTCGGCTTCAACCACTTCTTCCACGGCAAGGAAGACGGCCGTTTCGGGGACCAGGTCTTCATGCAGGGCCACGCCGCACCGGGCATCTACGCGCGCGCCTACCTCGAGGGCCGGCTCACCGAGGACCGGCTCGACCGGTTCCGCCAGGAGGTGGGTGGGGGAGGGCTCCCGAGCTACCCGCACCCGCGCCGGATGCCCGACTTCTGGGAGTTCCCGACCGTCTCGATGGGCCTCGGTCCCCTCAACGCAGTCGCGCAGGCCCGCTTCAACCGCTATCTCCTCCACCACGAGATGGTCGACACCAGCGATTCGCGGGTGTGGTGCTTCATCGGCGACGGCGAGATGGACGAGCCGGAGTCGACCGCGGCGTTGTCCCTCGCGGCGCGCGAGCAGCTCGACAACCTGATCTTCGTCGTCAACTGCAACCTCCAACGCCTCGACGGTCCGGTGCGGGGCAACGGGAAGGTCATCCAGGAGCTCGAGTCGATCTTCCGGGGCGCGGGTTGGAACGTGATCAAGGTCGTGTGGGGTCGCGAGTGGGACGAGCTGTTGGCGCGTGACGTCGACGGCGTGCTCGTCAACAAGATGAACAGCACCGTCGACGGCGAGTTCCAGAAGTACGCGGTCGAGTCGGGCGCCTACATCCGCGACCACTTCTTCGGCCCTGACCCGCGCCTGCGGGCGATGGTCGAGCACCTGTCCGACGACGACCTGCGCCGGCTCCCGCGTGGCGGGCACGACTACCGCAAGCTCTACGCGGGCTACAAGACCGCGGTCGAGCACGAGGGCGGGCCCACGGTGATCCTCGCCAAGACGGTGAAGGGGTGGACGCTCGGCTCGGGGGTCGAGGCCCGCAACGCGACCCATCAGATCAAGAAGATGAACGAGGCCGAGCTCAAGGCGTTCCGGGACCGGCTCGTCCTCGACATCCCCGACGCCGCGCTCGAGGGCGACGCGCTCCCGCCGTACTTCCACCCGGGCACCGACTCGCCCGAGTACGAGTACCTCATGGCCCGCCGACGCGCGCTGCACGGCTTCCTGCCCGCACGCGTCGACCGGTCGAAGCCGGTCGCGGCGGCCGAACCCGACACCTGGACCGACCTTCTCGCCGGGACCGGCGAGAAGGCGCAGGCGTCGACCACCACGGCGTTCGCGCGGCTGGCCCGCAAGCTCCTCGCCGACCCGAATCTCGGTCGCCGCATCGTGCCGATCATCCCCGACGAGGCGCGGACCTTCGGCCTCGACGCGTTGTTCCGCGACATGAAGATCTACGCGCCGGGCGGCCAGCGGTACGAGCCGGTCGACGCCGACCTGCTCCTCTCGTACCGCGAGGCGAGGGACGGTCGCATCCTCGAGGAGGGGATCACCGAGGCCGGCGCGATGGCGTCGTTCACCGCGGCGGGCACCGCGTACGCCACGTGGGGCGAGGCCATGATCCCGTTCTTCATCTACTACTCGATGTTCGGGTTCCAGCGGGTGGGCGATCTGATCTGGAGCTTCGGTGACCAGCGCGGTCGCGGCTTCCTGCTCGGTGCGACCGCGGGCCGCACGACGCTCACCGGCGAGGGCCTGCAGCACTGCGACGGCAACAGTCAGGTGCTCGCGACCACGGTGCCGAACTGCCGGGCCTACGACCCCGCGTTCGCGTACGAGATGGCGGTGATCATCCGCGAGGGGATCGACCGGATGTTCGGCGACGAGCCCGAGGACGTCTTCTACTACCTCACCCTGTACAACGAGAACTACCCGATGCCGCCGATGCCCGAGGGTGCGGGCGTCGAGGACGGGATCGTGCGCGGGTTGTACCGGTACCGCGCCGCGCCCGAGGTCGACGGCGGGACCGCGATGTCGGCCCAGGTCCTCGCCAGCGGCCCGATGATGCTCGGTGCACTCGAGGCCCAGCGTCTGCTCGCCGAGGAGCACGGGGTCGCGGCCGACGTGTGGAGCGCCACGAGCTACAAGCTGCTGCGGGAAGACGCGCTCGCGGCCGAGCGGTGGAACCGATTGCATCCGACCGAGGCCCCGCGCACGCCGTACGTCACCGAGCAGTTGGGTGCGGCCGAGGGTCCGATCGTCGCGGTGACCGACTACCTGAAGGCCGTGCCCGACCAGATCGCCCGGTTCGTCCCCCAGCCGTTCCTCCCGCTCGGAACCGACGGGTACGGGTTCTCCGACACCCGCGAGGCGCTGCGGCGGCACTTCGAGGTCGACGCCGGCCACATCGTGGTCGCGGTGCTCGACGGTCTGGCCATGACCGGCGCGGTCACCGGTGACGTCGTTGCCGCCGCGATCGAACGCTACGGCATCGACCCCGACCTTCCTGATCCCCGCCTCGCCTGATCCCGCCCCGCTGGCTGACGCCTTGGAGCGAATCGCCCGGCGAATCGCTCCAAGGCGCGCGGCGAAAGGGTGCCGTCAGTCGCGGCGGTTGCGCTCCTCGTCGGGGTCCCAGGGTTCGGGCTCCCCACGGTCCTCGTCTTCGGCGAGGTGGACGGTCCCTGCCTCGTCGTCGTCGACGTCGGCAAGGGTCTTGCCTCCGTCGCTGAAGAGGCCGTCGTCGTATCCCTGCTTGAGCTCACGCGCTTCACGAAAGCGCCGAGCCCGTCCTTTTCTGGCCACGTCACCTGCCTCGAAGTCGATCGCCTCGACGCCGGCCCGGGCGTCGAGAGCGCTGCACCGGCGAAGTGGGACCCCCAGTATCGCCCAATCCGAGCGTCGCCGCGGAACGGTTCACGATGAGGGCCCAGGAGTGCCCAGAAACGCCCGGTTTGCGTAACGATTCACGTGCACGATCTCCTCGATCGGTCGCCGGGTGGTGGGGCCGTAGTGGCCCTGGGGCCACCCGAGTGGCACGAGTGCGCACGGCGTGACCTCGCGGGGAAGACCGAGGGTGCGACGGGCCATCCGCAGCGACCAGAGCGGCAGCGTCGTGAGCGCAGCCCCGAGCCCCAGGGCCCGGGCCGCGAGGAGCAGGTTCTGCACCGCCGGGAAGATCGAGCCGTAGTAGCTCGACGCCCCGACGGCCGGGAGCACCGGCCGCGACCCCCGCAGGCACGCCACGATGATCACCGGGACCTCCTCGAAGTGGTCGGCCTGCCACTGGACCGCATCGAGGATCCGCTCGATCTTGTAGTCGGCCCGGGCCCGGCGCCGGTTCATCCGCTTGTACACGGCCCACGCCTGGCGATTCAGACGGGCCAGCTGGTGCTTGACGTCGGGGTCGCGCACGACGACGAACTCCCACGCCTGGAGGTTGCTGCCCGTGGGTGCCTTCACCGCGAGCTCGAGCACCCGGCGAACGGTCGCGTCGTCGACCGGGTCCGACCGGAGGCGGCGGATCGCCCGTTGCGTCTCCATCGCCTCGACGACCGGCATGCGGAGGCCGTCGGCGACCTCGTCGTAGCTCGGCATGCGGCCCCCATCGCTCTCCCGGAAGAGGCGAGATTAGTTCCCGATCGGCCGAGTATCGTGATGGCCGCTCGGGCGATTGGCTCAGGTGGTTAGAGCGCTGCCTTCACACGGCAGAGGTCACAGGTTCGAGTCCTGTATCGCCCACTCGACGCGGCAGGTTGGTAGCTTTCGCGGATGAGCGCCGGGGTGGGCCGATCGTCTGCGCCCACGCCGCCGTTGGCCCGAACGCTCGAGTCCTTCTTCGAGACGAAGACCGGGTGCGACGTCGACGGCACGATGGCCTACTTCTCCCCGGGTCTGGCGACCTACACCGACGCCACGCTCGGCTGGGATCTCGACAGCTACGAGGCGCTCGAGGGCATCTTCTCCGAGTACATGCCGAACTGGGCCCCCCGGGCCGGTGGGACGCCACGAGGATCCTGTGCAACGAGACGAGCGCGCTC
>Ga0105049_10005653_pt1 | contig 14557 bp, 12 predicted proteins | sample MAT06_FD_78087 | JGI IMG/M metagenome (GOLD analysis project Ga0105049, IMG submission 78087) | Freshwater microbial communities from Lake Fryxell liftoff mats and glacier meltwater in Antarctica - MAT-06 | ecosystem: Environmental > Aquatic > Freshwater > Ice > Liftoff microbial mat | place...
CGAAGCGCGCTAGCCGATTCCGCCATGCCACTTCCCGTTGCGCTCCAACTGACCCTGATGCTCGTTTGCTCATTTGCCTCTCCGTGTTGTTTAACGTGAGGGCATTGTGCCGAGACTATGATCCGGTGACTATGACGCCGTGGGGTTAACGGTTACCCACGGCTTGCGCCGCCGCTACGGTTTTCAGCGATCCACTTTAGTTTGTTTTAACGTGTGCGAGACTAATTCCTTACGTCGGTGTTTGTTTATCAATCATAAATTTAGTCTTGTTTTGCGTGTCGTTTTGAGACGTGCATTAGGGGCGGCTGCTTTCAACCATTTATGCTCGGATTCGCCTGTGGATATTGAAGATTGAATTATTAGATTGCACAGCCTGCGCGAAGTTAGGATTTGAAACGCTCAAATCGTACCCGCTGGAGTAACAAGCAGTTTAAAAATGCTTATCGCTGATGCGGCACAATTTAATAACCCACCTACCATCTAGATGGGTTTTTTGTTAAGCATCGATAGTGTGGCGTGCGTGGTTGACTATTGACATGACTCGTAGCGTTTGACCAGTAGCAGGCTGGTAGGTCGATTGGTACAGTTGATTGCACTGCACACGTACAGCGCTCATGTGGTCATGCTGAATGCAAGGGTTGCGAGGCATGAGCACGTCCTATGCCGACATAAAAGACTCTGCCCGCTTCGCGCTACTCACGTCGGACTACCTGCGACGTCTGAAAAGCGCAAGGGTCATTTCCTACTAGCGTAGGGGGGGACTAATTTTTGATCTGTTTGTAGAATTACTTTGCTTTCAATAAAAGCAAAAAATTCAATTTCAACTTCGAAGCCAAATAAGGGAGACCAGCATGAAAAAAAATATCTATCAAAGAGTGATCCTCATCTGCGCCATTGTACCGCTGCTAATTACTGTCGGATGCGCAAGCGATGATACCGTCCGCAGTAGCGTTGCAAATGATTCAGCTCGCTCAGATGCGAATGGCGTAACAATGCCGATCCAAGGCAATACGGGCAAATTTATGTGTCCTTTTACTGAAGACAAAACCATCACCGCGTGGGTTGAAAAAGGCAAATCCGCTGCAGCCGCGAGCGCAACCGGCGGTGCAATAGGTGCCTTCGCCGGTCAACATGTCGCGCGCAAGCTTGGCGAGAACATTCCATTTCTCGGCGGCTTCCTCGGCCAAGCCTTGGGCGAGACCGTAGGTCGTGAAGGGGCGATTGCCGCCGCCGGCGGATGGGAGTTCATTAAAAAGAACTCCGATCAGTCATTCAATAGTCTCAACGACATGGCTAGGTATCTTAAGAAGAATCATTCGTCCCACCCAGAATTTCAGGCGGCGATGGCGGCAACGTACGGCATTTATCCTGAATTCAAACAAATCATGGCAAATGTTCGTTAAGCGTTTTGCCTCCACCAACCAAGTTCAAAATGGGAGTTCTCTGATGCGCCACATCACCATTTCTTCACACAAAACTGGCTTCGCCGCCATCGCGGTCAGCGTGCTCCTCAGCGCCTGCGCCACAGATCAGACCTCGCGCGTCAACAACACGGCTGGTCGACCGACTATTTATGAGGACGTCAAAACCCCAAGCTCGGCCGCACAAGGGATAGGAATCGAATCGCAAGACATTGCCAGCATGACCGACCAGATGATGCGCGATATCCTAGCGACACCTGGTCTCGCCGATCGCACGCCGCCACCGCGTATCATAGTTGACTCCGCATTTTTTACTAACGAGAGTTCGTCGCGACTCAACAAGAATCTGATCACTGACCGGATGCGCGTTGAGCTAACTCGCGCCTCAAGAGGGCGTCTCATATTCGTCGGACGCCATCTCGCCAACATGGTTGAGGCTGAGCGCCAATTGAAGCGCGATGGGGTGACCGACGCGGGCACTATCGGAAAGACCAAGGGAACAGCGGGTGTTGACTATCGTTTAGGCGGCCGAATCGCATCGCTTGATGCAGCCGGCAAGTCTGGAGTGGTATCGCGCTACCAACAAATCACCTTTGAGCTGCTTGACATGGAGAACGGCACAATCGTTTGGAGTGGCATCTACGAGTTCAAAAAGAGCGCACAAGATGACATTATTTACCGCTAGGCGAAAAGCATCGTCGAACAATACCTCTGCTGCGTGCGGACGATTCATATGCTTGTTCGTCGTTGGCGCTGCAGCGGCTTTCGCGCAGCCCAACTACGCACAGACCGTTGATGTCCTCGAGCAGGCAATGCGCAAGGTTACGCAGGCAGATGCGCGCGGTAAGGTAATGCACCAGCTTCAGGCCGCGACCGTCGCACTAGATTTTGGCAATAGACCCGCTGCGACGGCATTATTCGATGAGGCGCTTGCTAGCATTTCAGCGGTCTATGCGCAGACTACGCAAGCGGCGCGTGCGCGCAGCCTTTGGTACAACGAAGGTTCGAAAGACTTCAAAGGTGAACCATACGAGAGAGTTATGGCTCACTACTACCGTGGTCTCGTCGATATGATGTCTGGCGACTACGAAAATGCCCGTGCGAGTTTCAAGAGTGGCCTCATGCAGGATGCCTTCGCCGAAGAGGAGCAGCATCGAGCTGATTTTGCCCTCATGCTCTACCTTGAAGGCTGGTGTTCATTGCGGCTTGGCGCGCCCGCATTGGCTAAAGAAGCGTTCGACGAATTTAGCAAGCTGCGCCCGAACGTGCCTATTCCTGCTGCTGATCACGACACCTTGATTTTGGTCGAAACTGGCAAAGCCCCTCGCAAGTTGCAGGACGGTGTAGGCGGAAACAAACTTGTTTACCGACAGGGCAAACGATTTTCTGAGCGGGCAGTCGGCGTCGAAATGCTCGGCATCAGTATGAAACCGTTCCTGATCGAAAGTATTTTCTGGCAGGCTTCCACGCGAGGCGGTCGTGCCATTGACGGCATTATTGATGGCAAGCTTCAACTTAAGAGCAACGCCGAAGCACTCAGCACAATGGTGGCTGACGTTGCAAACAACCTGCAACCGTATGCGCCGCTCATCAACCGTGGCGGTGGTGCGCTCGCTGGTGTGGCTGCTGTCGCTGGGCTTGCCGCTCTGATTTCCTCGAACATTGGCACTCGCGCAGATTCGCGTTACTGGAATAACCTACCAGATGCCGTGCACGCTGTCACGATTACGCGACCGCCCAGCGCCACTGATGCGCGACTTAGCTTTTTTGATGAGACGGCGCGGCCGCTCCCAGCCTTGGATCGCAATGTTTCACTGATAGTCGATGCTGCGGGAGGAGGATTATTGTGGTCCCGTTCCCGTCGCGCGACCGATATTGACGTCAAATTAGGAGAATGACATGAACAATAAGCGAACGCGGCGCCCCTATTCTCGCGCCGTATTGCTAGCCGCGGCGGTTACCACAACCGCCGTTCTTGCTGGCTGTCAAAACGACAAAATGAATTACGAAGGCCCGCAACCCAGTGAGCGCGTGCGTAATGATCGCGCTCCCTATGCAAGGGTCAATCTGGATACCGTTGTCATCATCGACAAGGCTCTGCAAACCCAGGATTCTGGCAAGCTCGCGGTCGAGCGTTCGAGTGCAAGGCGTACGCCGACCGGAACGTTGGAAGTGTTCGCGGTCATTCGAAACCGCACAGATTTCGTACAACAAATTGAGTTGAGAACGCAGTTCTTCGACGCTAATGGCGCGCCGGTTGAAGGGCCGACAACTTGGAAACGGTTGATCCTTAACGCGCAGTCCGTCAATTCCTATACCGAGTTGTCAATCAACACTAGCGCTATCGCGCACTATTACGTGGAAGTTCGCGAGGGACGATGAAATGAAACAATCACACCGATATATTGTAGGCTTAGCCGTTAGCATGCTTGCCTTTCCCAGCACCCTGGTTACCGCAACCAGCACGAGACTCGAGGAGATCACTCCTCCCGGTCGCGTACCGCTGCCAACGGCCACTGTTCGCCCTGTAAGCGATGTTCGCGAACAAGGCTATATCGAAACCAAGGCCGAGCTAGCACCAAAACCGCGATTCGAAACAGCTCGGATGGGTGCAAACAAATTTGCCAGCGCTTACATCCGGGCAAAGTCGCCGCGTATTGCGATTTATTTCAATCGCTCGTTGAGTGATCAGGTCACTGAATGGGCGAGTACTCGGCGTGCAGTTGATCAGATTCAGTACGAAGGGAGGGCGAAAAATCCGCTGAGCGTTGACGGCAAGAAGATTTTATCCGGTACATCTGAAACTAAGGGAATGGTTACTCGCACACGAGAAGAGCAGGAGGCTGTTGGCTCGATGGGTATGCGCGACGATCCTGCCGAACGCTGGGCGTGGGAATTTGAAGACGCCATTGTGAATCGGTTTTTGGATCAAAACGTCAATGTCGTCGACCGAGCACTCATGTTCCGGCTAATGGCGAATAAGTCGGCGCCTTTTTCTACCATTAGCAATGAAACCAGTGCGCTCCAAAACTACGCCGATGTGCTGATCGAAGTGTTGGTGACTAACTCCGGGCGCTCGCTTATCGGCTACGACTTCCGAGCCACAGCAAAGAGTATTAAACAACAAACCATTCTCGCGAGCACTTTTTTTGATGGCACTAACAACACCAATATAGTGACTGAACGCTACACAGCTAATCAAGACGGCTATCGCAAAGTAAAGGAGCAAGCGCCACTACAAATTGACGATGTAGCCGAGCAGCTCTCACAGAAACTTATGTCAGCACTCGCAAAACGCTGGGACAGAAATTGATTCCTCAAACCATGTAACTTCGGAGAAAAATATGCCAACCTTAATCTCTTCCAGAAATTGCGCGTTCATGCGTGAAGCGGCTCACTTTCTACTGCTGGTGACTTGCACTGCGGTCATTTCAACGGGTGCGTTTGCATCTTCCTCGCAGCAAACCAAATTGCACAACGAGAACGGCAATAGTTTGTCTTGGCTTGCTACTACCGCGTCGCTCAGTCCACAGCAGGAATTGCCCGACCATATACAAAACGCAAAAACGGCCACGTCCAAGACATCGCCGAAAACGGTATCGAACGGGCTGACATTCAATGGTACCACGGGCTACAGTTGTCCTGCGAACAGCGCGACCTGCACCCTCACCGCATCCAGCATCCAAAACAGCTCAACAACTAGAACCACCGGTAGCCTACGCCTCGAACTGTGGGCTACTACGTCTCGACCAAGTCGTGGTGGCGCACTGAGTGGGAATCGTATCACCGTGACGAGCTCGCTGGGGCAACTCGCCCCGTCTCGTTCATTCGTCAATGTCAGCTTTTCGGGGAGCCGACAGGATCCCGCTTCAGGAACCTACTGGATCACCCTAGTTTTAATGGAATTTGGCACGCCTAATAATTCATCCTGGGCATGTCCGGCCGCCGATGGTTTCTGCATAACGGACAGCGTGACTTTTGATACCCAACAGACGTATGGCGGTGGCGGCGGGGGCGGGGGCGGTGGAGATGGCGGAGCCACCGTGTTGCCGGTGCTGACGGGTACGGTAGGGTATGAATGTGCTAACGGCATCTGCTCAATGACTGCAGGCCGTATTGAAAACAATTCGCAAACTCGTACATCCGGCACGTTGAGGCTGGAGCTGTGGCTTTCGACAGTTCGGCCGACAGGTTCGAGCTTCACAGGGTTCAAGGTAGCGTCCGGGCGTACGCTAAATCCGCTCCCACCTCGCAATTTTTACTCGAATCTTGATGAGCGTGGTGCTTTTACCGCGCCGCCAAACGGAACTTACTTTGTTACTTTGCTCCTGACTGAGTTCAGCAGCAGTTGCGGGGTGAATAACGGCTACTGTACGGTGGATCAATTCGTATTTGATCGCACGTGGACAATTGGTAGTGCCAATCCGCCACCGCCACCACCGCCCCCGCCGCCCACGAATACGGATCCCAATAATTACAGTGATCTCTGGTGGAATTCCACCGAATCAGGCTGGGGCGTATCGATCACCCACAGGCTGTCATCGGGAATAGCGTTCATTGCCTGGTACACCTATGATAGTGTTGGCAATCCTAAGTGGTATGTGGCATCAAGCTGCCCGATGTTGAATGGCAGATGCCGTGGTATTTTGTATGAAACAACGGGGCCGTCGTTCCTAGGTATATTCAATCCGAACCAAATCAATGTCCGTACAGTTGGCTCCATTCAGTTCGCTTTTAGCAACAATTCATCTGGAACGATGAGCTATTCTGTGAACGGCGTCGCCGGTGTGAAGAGCATACAGCGACAACCGTTTTAATCTAGGGAATCGGATGGTGGCACGTGCCGTGTCGCCATCTCGTTCACGCAGTCATAAGCTCTGTGCGCGATTGCCGCCCGCTATGCTTTGCCCCGCACTGCACTTTCCGTCACCCATTTTTTGTTTAAGCAAATTGTTTCCTCAGAGCGACTAGACTAGGACATGCTCTTCACGCGGGATACTGTCCCGCTCCGCCGATGCCCTTAGCCTATCTTCGTAAGCTCGCCAGTATTGAGCGCCAACGCTCAACTGACCTTACGTTGGCGCGCTACCTTACCTTCGTTGCGGGTGCGACTAATGCGGGCGGCTTTTTGGCAGTGCAGCAGTACACCTCGCACATGTCCGGCATTGTTGCCTCTATCGCCGACAACATCGTGCTTGGTAATTTCGTCTTAGCGGTTGCCGCGCTGGGCGCACTGCTGTCGTTTGTGCTTGGGGCGGCGTGTACGGCGGTGATGGTCAATTGGGGGCGGCGAAGGGGCACGCACAGTGTTTATGCGCTGCCGTTGATGCTGGAGGCGGGACTTCTTCTTTCATTCGGTGTAGTCGGCGCCAATCTGAGCAGCCACTTATTTTTTTTCGTGTCCGTGACGGTGATGTTGTTGTGCTTTTTGATGGGTCTACAAAACGCACTCGTGACCAAAATTTCTAAGACTGAAATTCGCACTACGCACGTGACGGGGCTCATTACCGATTTGGGCATTGAGCTGGGTAAGTTGATTTATTGGAACATGGGTAACAATGCTGCGGCTAAAGTGGTGGTGAGAGCGGACCGTGCCAAAATGCGGGTGCTGGCATCGCTTGCATCACTATTTTTTTTAGGCTGCCTGACGGGCGCCATTGGCTTCAAATTGTTCGGTTTTGTTTTTACGCTGCCGCTGGCGTTGCTACTGGTGACACTCGCCATTGTGCCGGTGGTCGATGATCTCTTGGCGTATCTGCGTCAACGGATATAACGGATTATTCTAGAAACGGCAGTTGGACGGGTGTGTCACACAGAGATACCTTCCCCGTTGGGGACATAAGTGGGCGTTTTTCAGACTCGCTAGCAGGGCCTCATTTGGCAAACACGGACGACTGAGGCCGTTGCTAGGCTTACCCTACTAGGAGAAGCAACACGGCCTAACGGCCTGCCAGAGAGTTTGAAAAACGGGCAATCGCACCCTTAGCCGAGTTAGCAAAATATGTCACCATATCGGTGAACGATGTGAACAGTGAACTCCTTACAAGGCGCGCACTTTCAAGCATCGCAAGCGGTCAATTGCCGTTTTTAGTTCAAAGGTTCAATAAGCCCAAACGAGTGGTGCGACCTCTGCCTAAATACTAGACAGCTTAATTTTCGCGTCATTTGCCACTTGAGGCGGTGGTGTAGCTTCTCATAGACCCTCACGTTTATGCCGGTTTCTGTGTTCCTTATTTGATAAACAAAGCCTTGAGTTGCGGCCAGTTGCGACTTAGCGCAGAGGTTTTTAACCGGCCATGCTAATGGCTTAAGGTCTAATATCGGCGGGCAATTCAACGGCATAGTGCTTGAAATCGCCCGCCCGATATAGGGTTTACAAGCACATTTATTGGGCGGATAAGCGCAGCCCAATCTGCTATTCGGCGGCAGCGGGACTAATAACGCCAAGATTGTCCACCGGATGTTTACGATGCCCGCGCGCAAATACGGTGTAGAAGGCGGGTACGACAAATAGCGTGAGCAAGGTGCCTAGCGTCATGCCGCCGACAATGACCCAACCAATTTGTTGGCGCGATTCGGCACCAGCGCCTGTCGCCAACGCCAGGGGTAGAGCGCCTAGCACGGTAGCACCCGTGGTCATCAAGATAGGGCGTAGTCTAAGTATTGACGCTTCGATGACGGCCTCTTTTACGCTCTTGCCTTCGGCTTGCAGCTGGTTCGCAAATTCAACGATTAAGATGCCGTGTTTAGTAATGAGTCCTACCAACGTAATTAGGCCGATTTTAGAAAATACGTTTAACGTATTGTTCGTTGCCCATAGCGCTAAAAGTGCGCCCGTTATCGATAGTGGAACGGTGAGCATGATGACGAGGGGGTCAACGAAGCTTTCAAATTGTGCGGCTAAAACGAGGTAGATAAAACAAATGGCGAGTAAGAACGTGACGAAAATAGTCGATGCGCCTTCTTTGAATTCGCGTGATTGCCCGATCACATCCGTTTGCACCTGCGGCAGTACTTTTGCGGATGCCGTCTCCATCACAAGTAGTGCCTCTTGTAGGCTATAGCCGGGCGCAATTTCTGCATTCACCGTGGCCGAACGTAGACGATTAAAGTGATTCAAATTACGTGGGCTGACGCCTTCACTCAATGTGGTCACATTTGAGAGCGGCACCATTTCGCCGGTGCGCGAGCGGACAAAAATATCAGATATGTCGTTGGGCGTATTGCGTTCACTTGGATTAATTTGCACCACCACGTCATATTGTTCGCCGTCTTGCTTGTAGCGCGTCACCACCCGGCCACCGAGCATCGTTTCTAGCGTGCGGCCAACGGTCTCTACCGAGATGCCAAGGTCGGCTAATTTTTCACGATTCACCTTTACGCGCAGCTCTGGTTGGCTTAAGCGCAGATCAGAGTCCACGTTTATTAGCGCGGGGCTTTTGCGGACTTCCTCTTGCAGTCGCTCTACCATGCGAGCTAATTCAGGGTAGGGCGCTTGTGTCATCAGAACAAACTGTACTGGTTTGTCGCGCCCACCGCCGAGCGAGGGCGGTGTCACCGGGAAAGCGTTGATCCCGGGAATGGCGCGCAACTTTGGGCGCATCTCGTTAGCGATTTCGGTTGATGTGCGCTGTCGGTCTTTCCAATCTTTCAAAATCAACACAGAAAATCCGCCATCAGGCGTAGGGTTGCCAGTGTTGACAAAAAACCGTGACATCTCGGGCACTGACGAATACACCGTCTCCATTTGTTTAGAGTATTGCGCGGTGAAGCTAATGGTGGAGCCTTCGGGGGCTGAGAAGGGGCCGAAGATTACGCCACGATCTTCAGTGGGCGCTAACTCAGATTTGATCACCATAAATAGAGGAACCGAGATTGCCGCAAACACGGCCCAAATCGCAATGGCCACCCAGCGTCTGTCAAGCGATGCGGTGAGCCACTTTTTATATGCCGCCGTTTGCCAATCGAAGAATGACTCAATCGAGTTGTAAATTTTGCCGTGCTTCGGCTCGTGTTTGAGGAGCTTCGCACACATCATCGGTGACAATGTGAGCGCTACAAAACCTGAGACAATCACCGCACCAGCCAGCGCTAATGCGAACTCAATAAATAACCTATCGGTGCGTGTTTGGCCAAAGGCGAGCGGAATAAATACAGCTGCTAATGTGAGTGTCATCGCGACAATCGCAAAGCCGATTTCGCGCGAGCCGGTAAGTGCAGCCTCGAGTGGCGCCATGCCTTTTTCGAGATTCCGGTAAATATTTTCGAGCACCACAATCGCATCATCGACCACTAAACCAATCGCTAACACCATCGCCAAGAGCGTCAGTACATTTATCGAAAAACCGGCTGCATAGAGCAACGTAAATGTGCCAATTAATGAGATGGGAATGGTCACTAGCGGAATGAGTGTGGCGCGTAGATTACGCAGGAAGACAAAGATAACGAGTGCAACCAATATCACCGCTTCAACTATTGTTTTAAATACATTCTTGGTGGACTCTTCAATAAAAACCGCCGAATCAAACGACATGGCGAGCTTCATACCTTCAGGCAATGTCTTGTTGATTTCAGCAATCTCTTTACGCACCGCAACCGCCAGATCAAGCGTATTCGCCGTTGATTGGCGCACTATGCCAAGTGAGATAGCAGGGTTGCCCATAAAGCGCGTAATAACGCGCTCATTGGCTGGCGCGATTTCTACTTTTGCCACATCGCGAACCCGCACCTGGTAGCCACCCACATCACGTATAACGATAGCGCCAAATTGATCTGGTGTGGCTAAATCTGTCTGTGTGAGCACGCTAAATTCACGCTTCGAGCTTTCGATACGCCCTGACGGTATCTCAACATTTTGGCGACGAATCGCGTCTTCAATATCTTGCACAGTGAGCTTAAAGCCAGCGAGCTTACTATGGTCAAGCCAAATTCTCATTGACGAGCGGCGCTCGCCATTTATACGTACATCTGCCGTTCCTGGTAGCGTACTTAAGCGTGGGCGGATATAGAGGTTGGCGTAGTCTGACTGCTGCATTTGCGTATGTCGATCACTGGCAAATGCGATAAACATAATGGGAAATGCATCCACATCACTTTTAGAGATCACTGGCTCTTCAACTGTTGATGGCAGGCGGCCGCGCACGCGCGAGACCTTATCGCGCACATCGGCGGCGGCTGAGTCTGGGTCGCGGGTAAGTTTGAATGTGACTGTTATGTCACTTTGCTCTGCCCGCGAGGCCGATGTCATGATATCTACACCCTCAATACCTGAGAGCGAATCTTCTAGCGGCTTGGTGACTTGGCTTTCTATCACATCCGCTGACGCCCCACGGTAGATGGTGGTGACGGTGACTACCGGCTGATCAATCTTTGGTAATTCGCGCACCGTTAACTGGGAGTAAGAAATCAATCCCAACAGCAAAATAACGAGTGAGAGTACCGCCGCAAAAACCGGGCGCTTAATGCAAATATCGGAGAGCACCATGATTGATGACCTATTATTTCTTAGCTGGCGGTGATGAGGTAGCAGCTGGAGATGAGGCCGCCGGTGCTGCCGGAGCAACAGGCTTGCCATCAAGCGTGGCTAATTTAATGGCGCCACCATCGCGTACTTTGGGCTGTCCAGCGGTGACCACGATGTCACCTTTAGCCAAACCTTTTAAGACTTCAACTGATCCTGTTTCGCGTTGGCCGATGTCGATTTTCGCGCGTGCAACGCGGCCATCGGTAATCTTAAAAACGAAAATGTCATCCCCCACTGGAATTAATGCCTGCTCGGGAATGGTTAAGCTCTCCTGGCGATCGCTGGTGATAAGTTGTACGCGTGCAAACATGCCAGGGCGAAGTTTGGCGCTGTTGTTATTGACTACTGCGCGAATCACGACCGCCCGCCCGTTCGTATCAAGCAATGGATTAATCGCCAGTACGCGTCCGGTAAATGTCTCGCCGGGATTTGCATCGATATTGACCTGCAAGGTTTGTCCTACCGAGATTTGACGCAAATATATTTCCGGCACGCGGAAGTCAACTTTTAGCGGATCAATCTCTTCCAAATTTACAATGTCTTGCCCCTCACGCACGTAATCGCCCACGCTCACCGAGCGTAACCCGACAATGCCTGAAAAAGGCGCTTTTATTTCTAGTTTAGTTAACCTAGCACTAGCGACGTCAGCGGTAGCCTTGGCGACTTTATAGGCACTCTCCGCGTCATCCAACGCTTGGCTGGAAATGAACCCCTTGGCATGTAAATCGCGCGAGCGCTCAATGCGACTTTTCGATAGCGACAAATTGGCTTCTGCTTGCTGCATCTCAGCGCGCTGTACCGCTTGGTCAAGTTTTATGATGATGCTATTTTTAGCAACGCGTTGGCCTTCACGAAAGCCAATTTCGGCGATTCGGCCCGATACCTCGGGCCGAATGATGACGGTCTCGTCAGAGCGTAGCGAACCCACTGCGGAAATGGTTTTTGCGAAGGGCGCAAGGCTGACGCTAGCAGCGTCTACCGTGGTAGGGGGTGGACCAATCGGGGCTTTATTGTTAGCGGCAGTTGAGGGTGGGGCGCCAAGTTTGGTTGCGGCATCGGTCGATTGGCGTTTGCCTAACCAGTATGAAAGACTAATAACACCTATTAACAATATTGAGCCTAGCCCAGACACTACCCACTTTTTTGATTTATTCATTTGCAGAGTCATTGCTCGTAAGAGATCATCAATATATAAAACTGACGCGAAAGTCATTATTGCGCGAAACGGTTGTAATTGCGACAATACATCGCATCTAGTGCGTCTTCAAAGCGCTGAAACGCACTTAGTTAGCATCGGGTTAGTATCAGATTAGCATCAGGCCAAAATGTCGGGATTTAGCTGGCTTTGCAAAAACGCAATCTGGTCTTTGAGGAGCAACTTACGCTTTTTAAAGCGCTTTAATTGCAACTGGTCATGAATTGGCGTAACAATCAGGGCGGTTATCGCCAAATCTAGGTCGCGATGTTCAAGCGTTAGCTCGACGATGCGCGACTCGATTGCGCTGAAGTTATTGGGTAATGTCGGATTCACAGATGAGTAAATTGGGGGAAAAACGATTCCGTACTATATCGCGTCTATCAAAAATGGGCAGTTGAGTCTATTCAACGTTATTAAAAATTGTGTCTTGGTAAAAAACAGTCTTGCAAATTTCAACATTTGCGAGTGAAATAAGGGGCTTCATTTAGTCACCAGCTTCATTACACCCACTTATCGGTCACGTAATATGCAGCCTCGGCGTAACGACTACGACATCACCAATCGCATCCAGACCACTGATATCAATTCAGTAGCGGTTGAAGTCACGCGCCTGATGCATTTGCTCTACCCGGGTGCAAGTCACGTGGCGATGTCGCGAGCATTTCACGACATCGCCAAACTCTACGCAGGCGAGCACCCAAGTTATCGCGCTTGCGATACCTCATACCATGATGTGCAGCATGTGATGGATGTGACGCTGGCAATGGCCAGGCTGATGGACGGTTACGAGCGGTCACGTGCAGCCAAACCTGCCTTTGGCGTCGAAATTTTTCAATTGGGTATCGTCACGGCACTATTTCATGACATGGGATATTTGCGCGCCGTTGATGATGATATTGCCCCTAATGGGGCGTATTACACAGCTACTCATGTAGCGCGAGGGGCTGATTTCTTGCGCACTTATTTACCTGACATCGGCATGGGTAATTTTGCGGAAGCGGGCGCCGAACTTATCCACTTCACCGGCTTTGAAAAGCGCGTATCTGACATACTCATTGAAGACCCCATGTTACGATTAGTTGGTAGCTTGCTAGGTTCAGCTGACATCATTGCGCAAATGGCGGATCGATGCTACCTAGAAAAATGTCGTGATCGCCTTTATCCAGAATTCGTCGCTGGCGGCATTGCTGAGCGCTGCGACATTACCGGCAAGCTCAGTGTTGTTTTTTCATCGGGGGATGATTTAGTCAAAAAAACCCCGGCATTTTTTGAACATGCCGTCGAGCGTCTCGAATCTGATTTGGGCGGCGCTTATAACTATGCGGCGTCGCATTTTGGTGGATTTAATCTTTACATCCATGCGGTCGAGAAAAATGTAGATTTCGCCAAACAAATCGGCACCAGTGACCGCCATGCACTGCGCCGTACACCACCAATAACGAACGAAACAAGCGAGCCAAGTTAAGTTTTTGGCGCCCTCGACACGAATCGAACGTGCGACCTACCCCTTAGGAGGGGGTAGCTCTATCCACTGAGCTACGAGGGCATTTGGAATACATTCTTTATTTTATCTCGGCTGCGCGTTGTTTCATGCAATTAAAGTTAAAGAACATCGGCCAATATATTGCAAGTAATTGCTTGAATAAAAACCCTTAGGTGTTTCGCGTCTAAAATAGTGCATGGAAATTTTGCTCGCCGCCTTGTTCGTCGCAATCGTATTTGTCGTGATTGTGTCAATTGCTCAGCGTAGTGAGCCGCTATTGGTTGGCAACGACGCGCGCTACTTCTCGCTACAAGATCAACACGGTAATAATGCTGGGTTTCCAACTAAAAATCAAAAAACGATCATTGTTTTTTTCCCGCGTGACGATACTTCTCGCTGCACAACGGAAGTGCAGGACTTTATGCGGCTAAAGCCGGATTTTGCCGCGCTAGGCTGGCAAATTTTATTGGTCGCAATCGCCAAGCCCGCTGACAATTATGCGTATGCAGAGCGCCATAAATTTGATTTGACATTACTTGCTGACGATAAAGGTGTGGTCTCACGCGCCTACGGCAGCATTATTGATTTTGGTATTTACCGCTTCTCGAAGCGCACAACATACACAATATCGGCAGACGGCAGAGTGACCGCAACATTTGTTGTGAAAGAGCCCATTGGCCACGCTGACTTTGTACTGGCAGCCTGCCGCAGACAATGTGAATCGGCTAAAAATTGAGCCTAGCTGCACCGAACGGGTCAGGTGCTATCGCGGTTTTAACGGCATAGGCAACTTGAAGACAAAAAACGGGGCCCATAAAACGCACCTTTTCGGTGCAAAAGGAAGCGTTTTTGGCGGAGAGGGTGGGATTTGAACCCACGATACCGGAGACCGGTATGCCGGATTTCGAGTCCGGTGCATTCGACCACTCTGC
>Ga0105049_10005656_pt1 | contig 14552 bp, 9 predicted proteins | sample MAT06_FD_78087 | JGI IMG/M metagenome (GOLD analysis project Ga0105049, IMG submission 78087) | Freshwater microbial communities from Lake Fryxell liftoff mats and glacier meltwater in Antarctica - MAT-06 | ecosystem: Environmental > Aquatic > Freshwater > Ice > Liftoff microbial mat | place...
AAGCCTTAAGCCTTAAGCCTTAAGGCTCGAGTGACAGCACGGTGATTCGAGTGTGCGGTGGAAATCCGCTGTTGGCTGTCCCTCACGTCTTAAGCCTCAAGCCTCAAGCCTTAAGCCTTAAGCCTTAAGGCTCGAGTGACAGCACGGTGATTCGAGTGTGCGGTGGAAATCCGCTGTTGGCTGTCCCTCGTGTCTTAAGCCTTAAGCCTCAAGCCTTTCTAAACGCGCGGTAGGCGTCACGCGTCCAGCGCACCAGCTCCCACGCCAAGTCCGCCACGTCCTGGCCATGTTTCTGGGCATTCACCACCACCGTGGCGGCCTGATGTTTCGCCGACAGTCCCAGTCCACGGGCGCTGGTCAGGTGGGCGACAGCCACCAGATGTCCCCACAAACGCGCCAGACGGATGCGGTCGCCAGCATCCAGGTCAGCGGGATCGAGTACCGTGCGTGCCTGACAGCGCGAGCGCAGCAACGCATCGCCGACGCCAATGGGCACGGCACATTGCCAGCGATCACCACCCATGGGGAGCGTCCAGAACGTGGTCGTCATCGGCGTGAACGGCTGCGCCGGCAAGATGGCAGAGAGTACACTCGGACGACGTTCCTTGAGTTCGAGTAGGCGCGGGACCCAGGCGCCGTCGCGATTACGTTCTTGCGCCAGCACCCACCAGCGACGCCGACCGAGCGACGCCAAACCACCGGACGCACTGCGGTGGGCGAGGTCGAGCACGCGCCACTCTGCCGTGGTCGGGGGCGCGGCGATCAGCGCCTTCGTGATCGCTGGCAGCAACAAGCGTTTCGCGGCGGCATCCACCACGCACTCCGCATCAGCTCGCAGGCGTTGACCGTTAAGATGTCGGCGACGGTGCTCCGCTAAGCACTCCGGGTCGGCATCCTCAGTTATCGCGGCCTTAAGCGCTTCTGGCAGTCCGTGGAAATCCACGCGTTCGATGTGCTCGTCATCGTCGGTGGCGGCGGTCAGCACACGCACGTAGTCGGCGACACAACCGCGCGCCAACTCGATGAAGCGGCGTCGACCGACGCCATCGTCGCGCAGTGTCAGACCGGCGCTCGCTAGCAAGCGCACCAGATCCCAATGCCATGGCGCGGGATGTTCATCGTCGACATCGGCGACGCCGTAGGTCACCGGGCTGATGCCCGCGCGGTTGAGTGGACCAGTGGCGAGGGTGGCGAAGTTGCCGGCGTGCGCGTCGCCGATGGACCACACCCACGGCGCGTCCGGCAGGGGGTGTGCGGCGAGCCAGGCGGTATGCAGGATTAGGCTGCCGCGGACAAAATCGGCGGGCGTTTTTGCCATGCGCCGCTTGCGCTCAGCGGCCGCCGCCGGGTCGATCTCGCGCAGCGCCTCCAGGCTGGGAAGCAGCAGAAGGTCGACCAGATCGGCAGCTTTGGGCATGGCGCTACGGTGGGGTGTGGAAGGCGGATTTCCAGCCCGTGGCGGCCTTCGCCGAATCTGCCCAAGTCTTGCCATAACAAGAGTTGTGAAGATTGGCATGGGACCTGTAAGGGGCGGTCGGACATCCCCCCCTGATTGCCGCGTCAGGGGATCAACACCCTTGACCATGACGCCCCCGCCACCATAGAAGTGCGCCCTTCGCGCCGCCGTCTTAATTAAGAGAAGAGCAAGAGGTCTCCATGGGTCGCTCCCTTGTCATCGTCGAATCACCGGCCAAAGCCAAGACCATCAACAAGTACCTGGGCAAGGACTTCGTGGTGAAGTCGAGCTACGGTCACATCCGCGATCTGCCCTCCGGCGCCAGCGAAGAGGAGGACGAAGACGCCAAGGCGGCCAAGGCCAAGGCCGTCGCCAAGACCAAGGCCGCCACCAAGAAGATGAGCGACACCCAGAAGATCGTCGCCAAGGCCGCGCGCTCGCAGCTCGCCCTGGTGCGGCGCATGGGCGTCGATCCCGAGCACGGTTGGGCTGCGCGTTACGAAGTGCTGCCAGGAAAAGAGAAAGTCCTTAAGGAACTCAAAGAGTACGCCGAGGACGCCGACATCATCTACCTCGCGACCGACCGTGACCGCGAGGGGGAAGCCATCGCCTGGCATCTGCGTGAAGTCATCGGCGGCGATCCCAAACGCTTCAAGCGCGTGACCTTCAGCGAGATCACCAAAACCGCGATTCAGGAGGCGTTTCAGAAGTCCGGCACGCTCGACATGAACGGTGTGAACGCGCAGCAGGCGCGACGTTTCCTTGACCGTGTGGTCGGTTTCATGGTCAGTCCGTTGTTGTGGGCGAAGGTCGCCCGTGGTCTGTCAGCCGGTCGTGTGCAGTCGGTCGCCGTGCGGCTGATTGCCGAACGCGAAGCGGAGATCCGCAAGTTCGTGCCCGATGAATACTGGGAGGTCTTCGCCGACCTCGCCACGCCAGCGGCGATCCGCGCGCAGGTCATGCGTTTCAAGGGCGAGCCCTACAAGCCGACCATCAAGGACCACGCGGATACCGCGGTGACGGCGTTGGAAAAATCGGCTTTCACCGTTGCGGCGAAGGAAGACAAGCCAGCGCGCAGCTTCCCCAACGCGCCGTTCATTACCTCGACCTTGCAGCAGGCAGCGTCGGTGCGTCTGGGCTTCTCGGTGAAGAAGACCATGACGTTGGCGCAGCGGCTCTACGAAGCCGGTCACATCACCTACATGCGTACCGACTCGGTGAACCTCAGTGCTGAAGCGGTTGGCGCCTGCCGCACGCTGGTGGGCAAGAAGTTTGGCGAACGTTACCTGCCGGCGCAGCCGATCGTCTACAAATCGAAGTCCGGCGCGCAGGAAGCGCACGAAGCCATCCGTCCGACCGACGTGCGCAACGATGAGATCGCTGGCATCGATAGCGATGAAGCGCGGCTCTACGACCTCATCTGGCGCCAGTTCGTCGCTTGTCAGATGCCGCCGGCGGAGTTCGACACCACGACCATCACCATCACTGCTGCCGGCTATGATCTGACCGCGCGCGGTCGCGTGCTGCGCTTTGACGGTTACCAGAAGATCCAACCGCCGGCCAAGCAGGACGATGTCGAACTGCCGACGGTGCAGGTCGGTCAGGTGCTCAAGCTCGTTGAACTTGATCCAAGCCAACACTTCACCAAACCACCGGCGCGTTTCAGCGAAGCGGCGTTGGTCAAGGAACTGGAAAAACGCGGCATCGGCCGTCCGTCGACCTACGCTGCGATCATCTCGACGATCCAGGAACGCGGCTATGTCAGACTGAACAACCGGCGTTTCTACGCCGAGAAACTCGGCGATATCGTCACTGAGCGTCTGGTCGAATCGTTCCCCGATCTGCTCGACTACGGTTTCACCGCGGGCATGGAGGAGGACCTCGACGAGATCGCCGAAGCCAAGTCGACGTGGAAGAACGTGCTCGACGAGTTCTACAAGAAGTTCAAGGCCAAGCTGGAAGACGCCAGCAAGACCATGCGCACCAATCCGCCGGTGCCGGTCGACCTGATTTGCCCGAAGTGCAACAAACACAAACTGGCGATCCGTACGGCTAAGACGGGCGTGTTCCTTAGTTGCACCGGCTACGGCCTGGACAAGAAGGATCCGGAGCACTGCGCCCACACGGTGAACCTGGTGTCGGGCGATGAATCCGAAGCGGTCACGACGAAGAACGAAGATCCCGAAGCCACCGAGGCGAGCGAGGCCGAGACCCGCATCTTCATCAAGAAGCGCCGCTGCCCGATCTGCAAGACCGCGATGGACTCGTGGCTGGTCGATGAGACCCGTCGCCTGCACATCTGCGGACGGAATCCAGACTGTACCGGATCGATGGTCGAAACCGGCCACTTCAAACTCAAGGGCTATGACGGTCCCGTGATCGAGTGCGACAAGTGTACCAAGCCGATGCAGCTCAAGTCCGGGCGTTTTGGCAAGTACTTCGGCTGCACCGGCTACCCCGAGTGCAAGAACACCCGCAAGCTGTTGCGCAGTGGTCAGGCCGCACCGCCCAAGTGCGATCCGATCCCGATGCCCGAGCTGATCTGCAGCGATGGCAAGGCGCATTACATCCTGCGCGACGGCATGCTCGGGTTGTTCCTGGCCGCCAGCACCTACCCGCGTCTGCGCGAGACGAGGCCGCCCAAGGTCCAGGACCTGCTGCGCCATCGCGCTCAACTGAATGAGAAGTTTCTCTACCTCGCCGACGGCCCGGTGGTCGATCCCAAGGGCAATCCCGCGCTGGTGCGCTTCAGCCGCAAGACCCGCGAGCACTACTTGGCGAGCGAGAAGGACGGCGAACCCAGCGGCTGGTCAGCGTTCTTCATCGACGGCAAGTGGATTGAAAAGGCGCCCGAGCCGGACGACAAGCCGGCGCGTGGTGGGAAGAAGGCTAAGAAGTAGGTTCGAGCTGCGAGCTACGAGCTTCGAGCTACGAGTTGCGCAGCACGGAGCTGGAGGTGGTCGCCAGTTCCGTAGTTGCGTGGCAGTTCGAAACTCGAAGCTCGTAGCTCGTAGCTCCCCTGAGGTTCCCATGCCTGATCCGCTCGAACTCCCGCAGACGCTCGATGGCCATTTCGTCCTGCACGACTGCTACAACGTCATGTGGCCGGCGTGGCAATCGTTGTCGGCGACGGAACGCGACGACATCGCCACCGAGGCCGCGCGCTGGCTACAGGACGAAGCCGGCGTCGGACAGATTTACAGCGCGCTCTACAGCGGTATCGGCCACAAGGCCGACCTCATCCTGGTGCACTACCGCAGCAAGGTCGATGCGCTCAACCGCAGCGAACGTGGTTGGCGCCGCTTGCGCCTCGCCGGCTTCCTGCGTTCGACGTATTCGTACTTCTCGGTCATCGAGGCGAGCCTCTACGAAGCGATCGCCATCGCTCAGCGCAAGGCCAGCACCAAGGGTTTTGCCATGGGCTCGAAGGAGTACGAAGAGGAGTTCGAACGCGAACTGACGAAAGAGAAGAAGGTCCTGGAAAGCCGCGTGCTGCGCTCGATCCCCGACCACCGCTACCTGTGTTTTTACCCGATGAACAAACGCCGCGGCGAGCAGGTGAATTGGTACAACCTGCCGGCCGATGAACGCCGCGCGCTGATGCGCGGCCACGGCAAGGTCGGCCACAAATACGCGAAAGAGATCACCCAGGTTATCGGCGGCAGCATCGGCTTCGATGATTGGGAGTGGGGCGTCAGCCTGCACGCCAATGATCCGCTGGCGGTCAAACGCCTGATCACCGAGATGCGTTTCGATCCGGCGAGTTCACTCTACGCCGAGTTCGGGCCGTTCTATTTCGGTATCCGTCAGCAACCGGATGAACTGCCGATTCTGATGGCGGGCGGATTGTCGTAAGTTCACCCTACGACGGCGTCTCGCCTTCAGCGCCGTTGGCGCTCGCGAAAGAGTTCAGGCTGGGATTGTTTTGGAGGGATCCATTGCACGCCCAACATCAACCTTCTTCGGTCACTCACCACTCCTCTTGCTCCCTGAGCGTCTCCCCCAGCCACCGCAGCACATCCATCAGCGCCGCCTGCCCATGCGTGCGCCACGGACTGATCACGCGGTAGAACGCGATCTCCTCCAGCCCTGATGGATCTGAGGTCAAGTCGAGCGCGGCGATCGCATCGCTGGTCTGCTGCGCAGTCTCGGCCAGTTGCGTCAGGTCGGTGATGATGTCTGCGGTCATCGCCTCCTGATCGTGGTCGAGTGCGCTGTCGATCCGGCGGTAGGTACTGTCGAGGTGGTTCGCCGTGAAGTAGCGCTCGAAACGCGTACGCCACAGGTGCGCCAGTTCGCTGCGACGCAGGGGGCCGGTCGGTGGCAGGTCGACTGCTGGTTCGCCGAGTGGCACCGCGTTGACGAAGTGCAGCAGCCGCGCTTCTGCGCGATGCACGTACAGTTTGATGACGGTGAGTTGCTCTTCCCAACGGCGGAAGGTGGTGGTGAAGGCGGAATCATTTTCGCAGATCTGAAAGCAATCTTCCAGCCACGATTCCTGCGCCTGACGCAGGCCGCCAAGCGCACGGCCCAGCCGCTCGGCGGCGGGATGGTCTTCAGGCGCGGGCATCGAAGCGGGCTCCTGGTGCGTACAGCGGAACCGTCGGTCCATTATCCATGCGAGCAGCCTCGGGGCCGGACAAGGCTTGGGCAGCGGTGGTCTGGTACGCCACTGAAACAGCGGGAGGGGCTCCCAAGAGGTCGGCAGAACGTTCGACTCGTTCAATCGGTGCACGGGCCGGCTGCTGGCGGAACACCGGACTGAAGCGGGACGGCAGGCTGTTGATTGGGGCCAGGCTCATGTGCTGGTGGGCTTGTGAAAAGGAGTGTATCTTTGATCGCTCTCGTCGTCCAGGCGCCTGGGCGACAACACTGTATGGCGGGATTCCATGCCTGACGACCTTTTCAGCAACCAACGTTTCAAACCGGCTCCGACCAAGGCCGGCGTCGACGACGACAGCGGCAAGGACTACCGTACCCAATCCATCGGCAAGACCATCCAGGTGGGTGAGGCGGAATTGCTGGCCGAAGTCGACCGCATTCCGGCACTGCCCGCGGTGGTGCAGAAGATCCTCGCCCTGGCCGGCAGCATGTCCTCTACGGCGCAGGACATGGAGGATCTGATCCGCCAGGACATGGTCATCGCTGGCCGTCTGCTCAAGCTGGTGAACAGTCCGTTCTATGGCCTGAGTAAACAGCTGTCGTCGATCTCGCAGGCGGTGTCGATCGTCGGATTCTCATCGCTCAAGAGTCTGGTGATGGCCGCTTCAGCGTCCAACCTGATGGTGGTCGACCTCGCCTGTTATGGCTTCAAACCCGATGGCTTGTGGAAGAACAGTGTCGTTACGGCCATGCTGGCGCGCGACATCGCGCGCCGTTGTGGTGTGGACCGTGATATCTCGGAGGAGTACTTCCTGGCCGGTCTGATGCGTGATGTCGGCAAGTTGGTGCTCGGCCCGATCCTGGCCAAGGGCGGCGTCAAATTGCGCAAGCAGGCCGGCAACAAGGACGACATCCTGACCCGTGAGCGCCGTGCAGTAGGTTTCGACCATTGCTGGGCTGGCGAACGCGTGGCGGACAAGTGGGGTCTGCCTCCGGATCTGGTGCTCGCGATCGGCAAGCACCACCGCATCCCAAGCCTGCTCAGCGATCAGGAGATGAAGCGCTTGGCGACCATCCGCTTGGCGGAACGCTTGGCCTACGCCGCCGGAGCGGGGGTGGTGAGCGACCATCCCTTCGATGTCCATATCGATGGCGTCCTGCTCCAGGCGGTGGGCCTGAGCGCTGCGCTGTTCCAGACCTTCATGACCGAAGCCCCTGGAATCGTCGCCAAAGCCGACAGCTCATTGTTGTAAGTGGCGGCGTTGAAACGTTTGTAGCAGGATTGGTGATTGCGTGATGACCTTGGCTGAGGGTAGACTCCAAGCCATGGACCCTCAGGTCGTTAAGCAACAGCACCTGTCCCTGGGACAGATGGCCGACGCCCTGGTGGGCGTTGAGAGCAGCCGTGCGTTGCTGGCACGTGTCGAAGAGTTGCTCACCACCGCGCAAGCGATGCCGGCGCGGCTTTATCTTTTTGATGGTGATGGTCAGGTATTCTATGGCGCTGCCGGGTTCGGTTGTGAACGCGAAGTGCCCGAGATCAGCTTGGCGCAAGTCCTGCACGAGCGCTCCGACCGTTGGCATCCGCTACGTAGTCAAGGCAACTGGATCGGCTTGCTGGAAGTGCTGAGCGTCCAGGAATATCCCAGCGATCTGGTCGATCAGTTGGGCGTCCTGCTGGCACCGACCATCATCAGTCTGCACCGCCATGAATCGGTGGTACAGCAGCTGCGCGACGTGCGTGAAGAAGTCACCCAGCTGCTCAGCGCCGGCGAACTGCTGCGCCACCTCAATGTCGAGGTGCTGTTGGTGAAGATCCTGGAAACCGTCATGGGTGCGGTCCGCGCCGAGGTCGGCGCGGTGATGACCGTCGATGAGCATGGCGAGCTGAAACCGCGTGTCGCGCTCGGCCTTAAGCAAGAACACGTGCAGGCAATCAAACGTCGTGAAGATGGCCGCAGCGTCGCTGAATTCGTCCAGGCGAACGGTCAAATTCTGTGCCTCGACAAGGTCGAGATTGATGAGCAACTCGATCTCAGCGCGCTTGGCGGGCATCTTACCGGCCTATTGGCATTACCGTTGTCGACCCGCGATCGTATCCAGGGTGTGGTCATGCTCGCCAATCCGGCGGTCGATTTCGGCGTCGCGGAGCAACGCCTGGCGTCGACCGTCTGCAGCTTGGCGGCGATCGCGTTGGACAATGCCTTGCTGGTCAAGGCCACCGTCGACCGCGAACGCATGCGTCGGGAGCTGGACCTCGCCCAGTCGATTCAGCGGCAAATGTACCCAGGGCGCGGATTTTCCGCCGAAACCTGGGTGGTCGACGGCATGTCGCGTCCGTGTGATGAAACCGGCGGCGATTATTATTCGTTCCTCAAGCGCGAGGGTCATCTGCTGGCGATGATCGGCGACGTCAGTGGCCACGGACTTGGCGCGGCGCTGTACACCACCATGGCCCACGCGGTGGTGCAGCAGCAGTTGCGCTGCCGTACGCAGATTGAGCCTGCGTTTGAAGCGCTCAACGAAGCGCTGTTCCATACCCAGAGCGGTCGTTTCATGACTGCTGCGCTGGTCGACATCGATCCGCAGCTCAACCTGAGCTATGTTTCGGCGGGGCATAATCCCCTGCTGTGGATCCATCAGGGCGAGGTGCGCTGGCTGCCGAGTGGTGGCATGCCCCTGGGCATTGTGCCGGTCGGAGTGTTTCCCCCGCCAGCACCCAGCGCCATGGCACCGGGTGATCTGCTGGTCCTGTACACCGACGGCTTCACCGAAGCGGTCAATCCGGCTGGCGAGTTATATGGCGAGGAGCGTCTGGCGGCGATGGCCCACAAGGGCTGGGAGGCGCGTCTGGCGCCGGATACGCTGATGTTGCTGATGACCGCCGATGTCGACGAATGGTCGCTCGGCAAGCCGCACGAGGACGACCTGACGATGGTCGTCATCCGGATTCCCCAGCGTTAGCGGGTTAGCGGCGGATTCGCCGTCGCTTTAGGCCGAAGCTCGGGTGGCTTGGTACCTCTAACGCCACCAACGCCTCTAACGCCACCAACGCCACCAACGCCACCAACGCCACCAACGCCCCAAGCTGACCGCTTGGAACGCCCAGGCCGACAGGCCGTATCATCCTGCATCAGAGCGTCTCAAGGAGCCGTGGACACCAGTGCCCCGACGGGCTTGGCCTGATCGGCGCCCGCCACTAGGCTGCCGCCCTGTCCCGAAGGAAGTGCCATGCCCCTGCGCCGTCTGACCCGCTCCGTCTGGCTCCTTGCGTTGGGGCTGACCCCGTTGATCGGTCTGGAGGAAATCGCTCCGGCTTTGCCGGATCTGGCGCCGACCATCGGCAAACACCTGGAACGAGATTACTACGACCACCAGCGTTTCACTCCCAAGCTGATGGTCAGCCGCGCCCTGCGCGCGCTTGAAACCGCAGAGGTGGGCATCGACACCTCCTGGAAGGGCGGCGTCATCACCCTGCAAGTGGCCGAAAAAGAAATCGCCATCAACGCCATCGATCCGACCACGCTCGACCAGGCGATGGCGCTGATCGAAAAAGTGCGCGTCGCGGTTGATGGCACCTCACTCTCAGCGGAACGTCGCCGTGATCTCGCCTACGTGTTGGTCAACGGTGCGCTGCGCGTGCTTGATCCGCACACCGTGGTGATGCCGCCGGAACCGGCGAAGGATTTCCGCGAGGACATCGCCGGCGAGTTCTTCGGCATCGGCGCGTTCCTCCAGCAGGAAGAAGGCGTCATCGGCATCGAACGCGTCATGGCCGGTCTGCCAGCGGACAAAGCCGGCGTCATGGATGGAGACAACATCATCGCTATCAACGGCGAGAAGACCGCCGGACTCAGCCTGTCGCAGGCGGTGCGCCGTATCAAAGGACCGAAGGGCACCACCGTGGTGCTGACGGTCGAACGCAAAGCTGCGGCCGAGCCGCTCGACATCAGCGTGGTGCGCGACCTGGTGCACATGGTCACCATGCGCGGTCATCGTCGTGGCGAGGTCGGTTACATCCGTATGGATGAGTTCAACGGCCACACCGCGCGCGACCTCTTCAACACCGTGCTTGAACTCCAGAAGGAAGGCCCGCTCAAGGCCTTCGTGCTCGACCTGCGCTTCAACGGCGGCGGTTTGCTGGACCAGTCGCGCTTGGTCAGCGATTTCTTCCTGCCCAAGGGCGACGAGATCGTGCGCACCGTCACCTCCGAAGGTGAACCACAAATCTTCCGCGCGTCGGCTCGCCAGATTCTTGAAGTGCCGATGGTGGTGATGACCTCCGGCGGCAGTGCCAGTGCGGCGGAGATCCTCAGCGGCTGTCTGCAACGCAACGAACGTGCGGTGGTGATCGGCGCGACGACGTTCGGCAAGGGCTCGGTGCAGACCATCAAGGACCTCAGCGATGGCAGCCGCTTCAAGCTGACCATCCAGGAATACCAACTGCCAGGCGGCGTCTCGATCCAGGACCTTGGCGTCAATCCCGATGTGAAGCTGGTGCGCCACGCAGTGCGTGAAGATGGCGCGGTCGACCTCATCCCGTTCACCGGCAGCCGCGAAGAGGACGACGAGTTCGCGCTGAAAAACAAGGTGGCCTACGAACATCCCGCGACCTATGAGCTGGGCTGGTTGGCAGAATTCCAGTCGCTCGACGAACTCAAGAAGTCCGGCATCGCCGCGCGTGAGTTCGTGCCCGATCAGGAAGCGACTCTGGTGCTCAAACTAGTGGCGGAGGCGGCAGCCAGCGATGGGTTCGCTGCTGCTGCCGAGCAGGCAGCCAAACAACGCGGCCTGCGCGCGTTCATGCTCGACCGCATCAAGCAACCCGTGGCGAAAGCCGGTGAACAGGAAGCGCAGGCGCTTGCCAGCGCCTTTGCCAAACGGACGCCGTTGTTCGCCTGGGGTGCGGAAACCGTGCCGGCGAGCGGTTCGTTGTCGCTCGCCTTCAAGGGCCCCGACACCGTCATCGCCGGTGCGACCACACCGCTCGCCTTCACTGTCACCAATGTCGGATCCGTGCCCATCGGTCGGCTCTACGGCTTGGTCGACGCCGATCGCTTCAGCCCGTTGTGGGAAGACGAGGTGGTCTTCGGTCAAATCGATTCCACCGGGACTGGCGGAGGTGTGCTGAAATTCTCCGTGCCTCCGCGCGCCTATGCCGGCGAGGAGCGTTTCACCCTTAACCTGTTCAGCGATCACGGTGGCACGGTGTACACCAGCGTGCCCGTGACCTTGACGGTCCAGGCTCAACCACGTCCGCACCTGTCCTACACCTGGGAACTGACTGAACCGGGCGGCAACGGCCAGTTGGATCCCGATGAACAGGCGGCGATCAACCTGACGGTCATCAACGATGGCCAGGGCCCCAGCAGCCGTCTGGATCTGCGGGTGTTCAAGGACAACGACCCGTTCGTCCAGCTCGGCGACAAGGGTGGCAAGATCGAACCACTGCAACCCGGCGGCAAGGCCACCATCACGGTTCCGCTGTCGGTGCTGAAGGAAGCCAAGCAGGGGGACAAGACCGAGGTCTTCAGCGCCAAGGCGATCAAACTCCAAGTACGCATCGAAGAACGTTTCGATGATCAGGTCGATTCACGTTTCCGCGCCAGCCTGTTCCATTCCCTCAGCATTCCGGTGGGCACCAAGCCCGAGGCCAAGCCGGTGATCCAGCCCAGCTTGTCGCTCATCGACAGCAAACGTGACGGCAACCAGGTGACGCTCACCGTGCAGGTCGGCGACGACAACCTGCGCTTCCTCACCACGTTCCTGAACGAGGACAAGGTCGACCTGCTGCCCGCGTCGCGCTTGGCGAAAGACGGCAAATACCAAGTGAGCATGAAGCTCGCTCCTGGGGCCAACGCCATCCGCATCGTCGCCTTCGACAATGATGAGATGGACGAGGTTCTGCCAGTGCGCCTGTGGGGCGATGGCGTCGTGGAATCGAAGCAGGTCATCGCCAAACCCACCGTCGTGCCGAAGGCACCGTCGGCCAATGCTCCGGCCATTCCATAAGTTCACGGTCCGATGTCCGATGTCCGATGTCCGATGTCTTGGGTGGCGTGCGCCAACTCAGACATCGGACATCGGACATTCCCCAGGTGATCCATGCTCATCCGCCCTCGTCGTAATCGTGCTTCTGCCGGAGTCCGTGGTCTCATCCGTGAGACCCACCTAGCGCCGCAGCATCTGGTTCTGCCGCTGTTCGTGCAGGAAGGTGACGGCGAGACGCCGATCGCATCAATGCCCGGCTGTGCTCGTTTGGGCATCATACGTCTGGTCGAAGTCGCGCGCACCGCTTACGACCTTGGCGTCGCGGCGGTGGCGCTGTTTCCACGTCTCGACGAGGCGTTGAAGACGCCGCGTGGTGAGGAGAGCCTCAACGCCAACGGCCTGCTCCAGCGCGCGGTCAAAGCACTGAAGCACGCGCTGCCCAAGCTGGTGGTGATCACCGACGTGGCGCTCGATCCTTATTCCAGTGATGGTCATGACGGCTTGGTACTGCGCGGCGGCATCGCCAACGACGAGACCCTGCCCTTGCTTGCCGCTATGGCGGTGGCGCAGGCGCGTGCCGGTGCCGACGTGGTGGCACCGAGCGATATGATGGATGGCCGCGTCGCCGCCATTCGCACCGCGCTCGACGCCGCGGGGTTCATCAACGTTGGCATCTGTTCGTACTGCGTGAAGTACGCCTCCGCATTCTATGGCCCGTTCCGCGATGCGCTCGACTCCGCGCCGCGTCCGGGTGAAGATCGCCCCAGCGACAAAAAATCCTACCAGATGGATCCCGCCAATGTGCGCGAGGCGACGCGCGAAGTCGCGCTCGATGAGGCGGAAGGCGCCGACTGGTTGATGGTCAAACCCGGTTTGCCGTATCTCGACGTGGTGCGCGCCGTGCGCGAGCAAACCGCGCTGCCGGTGGCCGTGTACCACGTCAGCGGTGAATACGCGATGCTCAAGGCCGCCGCGGCGAATGGCTGGCTCGACTACAACGCGTGCCTGCTCGAATCGTTGACCGCCTTCCGCCGCGCCGGCGCCGACCTGATCTTCACCTACGGCGCGATCGACGCCGCGCGCCTGCTCGCACGCTAAGGACGGCTGTCCGGTCCACCGACGTGCGACGATCGGATTGATGATGGATCGCCGCATGCGCGTGGCATACCGGTCGTCATGTTGTCACGACTTGTCCTCCTGATGATCTTGGGGCTGCCCCTCGCGGCGCTCGATCAGCGCATGCCAGGTGCGCAGATTCTCAGCGGCCGGCATTACGTAGTGGAGAGTGACGCCGATCCCGCCGATACGCGCGCGATGCTCGATCACCTCGATCGCTTCCATGATCATCTGGCACGGGTGTTCGACGGCATTGCCGCGCCATGGAATGGCCAGGAGGTGGTACGCTATTGCCGTGATCGCCCGTCCTTTCTCGCCTACGGCAAAGCCAATTGCCCTGGGTTCTCCGAGGGTTGGTACGGTTACCAGGCCGACGCCACGGCGACCGCTCCGGCGGAACTGGTGCTCATGCACCTCGGCACCAACCGTTCGGTGCTCCAGCATGAGGCGTTCCACCGCTTCATGGCGCGGGCCTACCCAGGGATCCGCGCGTGGCCGCGCTGGTTCGATGAAGGTCTGGCGGACTGGATCGCGCGTGGGCGTTTCGTCGACGAACGTTTCACCTTGCCCGAGCGCATCGATCCGCGGGATCTGACGCGTGTCCGTGATGCGCTCAGTGGCGGAACTTTCGTGCCATTGGAACGGCTGATGAAACTCGACAACGCCGGTTGGAACGGCGATGGGCAGGGCCTGCATTACGCCGAGGGCTACCTTTTCGCGACGTGGTTGATGCGGGTAGATGACGCGCCGTATCGCGGCCTGCTGCGCGACTTCTTGCTGCGGCTGGCGCGTGATCAGGACTACGACAAGGCCTTTGCCGCCACCATCGGCACGGTCGGAGTCACCCGCATCCAGCAGGAATGGATTGAATGGCTGCGGGCGCTGCGCTGAGGCGACGGATCATCAGCGTTCGCGCATCAGCTCCCTGATCTCCGCCTGTGACAACGCTCCGGCGGCGATCACCAGATCATCGACCGCGCCACGCAGGAAGCCGCTCGGGTTGGCGATTTTGTCATCGACGTGGGTGACGTTGCGTCCGACCCACACGCCGTGGCCGTCGTCGAGAATGCGCGTGTCGATGGTCAGCAGCGTGCGGCGGGAAATCGGTTCGAGGTCGCCATCGACGTACACCAGCACGTGGGTACCGATGTCCGGACGCACACCACCGAACATCACGATCGCGACGTGGTGCCAGCGATCGTCACGCAAATCGGTGCTCCCGACCAGGATGCCGCCGTGGGTGCCGACGCGGATGCGTCCGAGCGGACCATCATTTTTCAGCGGGTTGAGCGAGATCTGCCACACCTCGCCCCGGCCGGTCGCCATCGGATGACCCCAGGACACGATGGCGAAACCATCGGCGGGGGTGAAGTCGCGCGGCATGCGG
>Ga0105049_10005657_pt1 | contig 14550 bp, 14 predicted proteins | sample MAT06_FD_78087 | JGI IMG/M metagenome (GOLD analysis project Ga0105049, IMG submission 78087) | Freshwater microbial communities from Lake Fryxell liftoff mats and glacier meltwater in Antarctica - MAT-06 | ecosystem: Environmental > Aquatic > Freshwater > Ice > Liftoff microbial mat | place...
CCACGCAGGGGCGAAAAGACGCCGTAATGAGGATGGATACGGGGATGCGGGGCGGCCCCCAGGGCGGCCACGGGCACACCGTTCTTGCGCCACTCAGAAGCGCTGTTCAAACCCAGCAGCTCACGCAGCGCAATGACTGAGGCCACTGAAGGCTCTGAAGGCTCTGAAGGCCCCGAAAGTCCGGGAAGTCCCGCGAGTCCCGCAAACCCCGTTTTTTGGGCAGTATCCTGCCCACTGTCAGCTGCGTTGGGCACTGTTGGCTCTGCTGCTGGCGGGCCCCAGGCCTGACTGCAAGCCTCGCGCCAGTCAGGCGCGCGGCGCAGCGGCATGCTGTAGTCGGCGCGCAGCGGGATCAGCAAGCGGGACAACAGCTCGGCGCGGGCAGATTGGCTCTGGCGGTAACGATGGAAGGCTGCTGCGGCTTGCTCGGGTGTGCTGTGTTCGTTGAGTGCGAGCTCCTGTTGCCGGCCATCCGAACGAGCCGGGCGCGCTGCCCTTCTCACCAGCGCTTGCAACAGATGGCGGGCGTTATTGAAGTCACCCCGCCACAACAAGGCCTGGCCTTGTTGCAACAGCCGATAGGCCGCATCTGCAGACCAGGTGTCATCAGCCAGCACCACTTCAGCGGGCGCTGACTCGCCACGCTCTGAGCGCCAAAGCGCTTGTTGCCTTTGCCCGTTTTCAGTCCAACGTATCCACTGTGCTGCACGCGCTAAATCGGCCATTGCTGTATCCATCCAAACATCCACTGCACGATACTCCGCAAGTAAAGCGGACAGGCAGCGCATGCGTTTTCGGCGGCACCTGATCCAAGCCCCGACGCGGCACGACCTGGGGCATCCACCTCCGTCAAATTTTTTGCTGACCCTGCTGAACCATGAAATCCACTGCCAAGCACGTGTTGCGTATCTTCCTGACGGGGCTGCTGGCTGCGCTGCCGCTGGCTGCCACTGTGCTGATCTTTGTCTGGCTGGCGCGCCTGCTCATCGACTGGTTGGGTCCCGGCAGCCTGATCGGCGGCCTGATGGTCTCGATGGGCCTGGGCGGCACGGGCTCAGAGGTCGCGAGCTATCTGTTGGGAGTCGGCCTGGTGCTGCTCAGCATCTTCGCACTGGGCGTGGTGATCCAGACGCGGCTGCGCGGGGTGTTGGCAGCGCTCGTCAACAACGTCATGAAACGCATTCCACTGGTGCGCAACGTCTACGATCTGGTCAGCAAGTTTGTGGAGTTGCTGTCCAACCGCGACACCCCGGGCACGCGCTCGATGAGCCCCGTGTGGCTGCAGTTTGGCGGCCCCGGCAACGTCGCTGTACTGGCCTTGCTGTCCTCACCAGAGCCCGTATTGGTGGGCGGCCAGCCCTACCTGGCCGTGCTCGTGCCCACCGCCCCTGTGCCGGTGGGTGGGGCCTTGCTGTATGTACCCAGGGACTGGGTCAGCCCGGCGCCTGTGGGTGTGGAGGGGCTCACCAGCATCTACGTCTCGATGGGTGTCACTTCAGCGCAGCATCTGGGCAAGGTCAGTTGAGCGGCTGACACCCTGCGCCAATGCCTGCGCCACCAGGGCCTGTTCTGGATCTTCATCCCTGCCCGGCCAAGGCAGCATCAGCGCCAGCCAGGTCAGCTTGTCGAATTCAGGCTCGAAGCGCTCGACGATGTCCTGCGGGTCAGGGCACAGTGCCTGATCGGTCATCAATGAGAATTGCACCCCGCCGGCATAACTGAGCACCGACACACCCACCCCAATGTGGCCCGAAGCCGGTACCCAAAACATCGTCTGGCGCAGCGTGCTGCCGCAGATTTTGAGTGGCTGCGTCGGCCCGGGCACATTGGTCATTACCGCCGTGGCCTTGCTGGAAAAGAGGCTCAGCACGGCGTCCTGTACCGGCTTGTTGAAATACCCCGCCACCGACAACACAGCAAAGGCCAGCAGCGGCTGGTAGCTGTGCTTGAGCTGGTCCATGCGCTGGCGCACGGCAAAGACACGTTCAACGGGGTTGGCAATGCCGATTGGCAGGACGAGCGGGACCAGGCCGAACTTGTTGCCCAATTGCGCTTCTTCACCGGGTGGTCGCAGATTGACAGGCACCATGGCCCGGATCTCGCGGTCGCTGGGGTCTTGACCGCGACTGGCCAGATAGCTGCCGATGGCGCCGGCCACGCACGCCAGCAGCACATCGTTGACCGTACAGCCCAGTGCCTTGCCCACCGCCTTGACCTCGTCCAGCGCCAGCGGCTCGCTCCAGGCTACCGCCTTGCGCCCAGCGGGCAAGCCCTTGAGCAGGGTCGGCGAATCGTCGGGCATCAGCGCCAGGGCTGCCACGTCGCTGACCAGTTGCAAGCCGCTGCGGGCCAGCGCGACGCCGCCCAGCATCAGTTGCGGGTGCGGGTGCGGGGGCGGGGGCTGGTGCGGGTGCGGGGGGGGCAGCGGCGGCTGGTGCCCGTGCGGTAGCGGGTCATGCGGCTGCGGGCTGGCTGCCCCGGCCGAACCAGGTTCCGGGGCAGCACACCGAGCCCTGGCCAGCGCCAGGCTCTGCTTCAACAGAGCTGGACCTTCATCGGTGATCCCCAACATCACAGACATCAGTGAAATCCCGTCACCGATGCAATGGTGCACCCGCGCCACCACCGCAGCGCCGCCTTCGTAATCCTCTATCAGATGAAACTGCCAAAGAGGCCGATCGGGGTCCAGGGCCTGGGCTGCCAGATCGCCGCACAGGTGCTGCAACGCCTGACGTTGGCTTTGGCCGGCTGACGATGGCAGCCTCAGACTGCTGACATGGTGCTGCAGATCAAAAGCCTCGTCTGTCACCCATGACGGACCCAGCGCATCCATGACAACCTTGTGCTTGAAGCGGGGGTAGCGCAGCAGCCTGCTCCCGATGCACCGGCGCAGAGCCTGCAGGCTGATGGCCGGGCTGAGAACCCAGACACCGACGATCATCATCAGGTTGACGTCGTTGTCCATGCGCAGCCACGAGGTGTCCACATGCGACATGCGCTCAATGTCCTGCATCGGGTTCTCCTTGGGTCTGCTTCGGTCGATCGGTGACTGCAAGCGACAGCCAGTCTTCAACTGCAGGTGCTGAACTTCACTACCCCCAGGTCTCAGACTGCCCCCAGACCTGTCGCTTCGCATCTGGCCCCCGAGGGGATGAGGAAACTGGGGCCGGCCCGACTTTTCCCCACGGGCCTGGGTAAGATGATAGTCGCCACACCCCGACGTGTACCCCAACAAAGAACTGGAGCAAAGCCATGGCCAAACTCGACACCGCTTTCGACAAAGCCGTTATCGACAGCAAGAAACTGCCCGCCAAACCCGACAACGCGACTTTGCTGAAGCTCTACGCGCTGTACAAACAAGCCACCGAAGGCGACGTGGAAGGCAAACGCCCCGGCTTCACCGACATGGTGGGGCGCGCCAAGTTTGACGCCTGGGAGGCCATCAAGGGCAAGGACGTCAAATTGGCCAAGCAGGAGTACGTGGACCTGATCGAGTCGCTGAAGGAGGGCTGAACCAAGGCTCAGCCTCGCGCGACAGCGCGAGGCTCAATCCAGCTTCACGATGCCGCGCTTGAGCGCAGTGATGACGGCCGAGGTGCGGTTGTCGGCATGCAGCTTGACCATGATGCCGGCGATGTGGAACTTCACGGTGGGCAGCGCAATGCCCAGATTTTCGGCGATCTGCCGGTTGCTCAAACCTTGTGTCATGGCCTGCAAGAGGTCGATCTGACGCGGCAGCCGCAGCCGCACTCGCAGCCGCACTCGCACTCGCACTCGCTCCTGCACCCTGAAGCCACGACGAGGTCGACCCTCGCGGCGGCAGATACTCAGTACGGATTGGAAGTAAGCTTTTCGACATCCGCTGATCATATTTGAGCACTCAGCGCATTGCACCCACCATTCTGTCTAGGGTCGCCGGGTCCCCCCTGTTTCTGTGGGTTCGAAGGATCAGCGCAGCACCCGGTGCCAGGCCGAGCAGGGGGTGTCAACCTGGGCGAGCCAGGCAACCCTACTTCTTGGCTTTGGCAGCCACCGCTTTTTTGGAGGCTGCAGATTTGCCTTCTCCGAGCTTGGCGTCCAGATTCCTGGTGATCTCGGTCTCGATGGTCTTGCTGAAGGCACCCAGCAAGAAGCCCAGCTTGGCATCGAGATCAAAGTGGTCTGCAGCCACCAGCAAGCGGCCTTTGACGCCGCTGCGCATGAATTCCACTGTGTCGCAGGTCTCGCCCTCGATCAACGTGCACTCCATCTGCAGCTTGTCTTCGACTTCTTCAGCCCACTTGCGGGCGATTTTCCGAGCCTTGCTCAGGCCCAGCTTGTGTTCTCTGCGGATATGGATCTCGCTCATCAGGGGGTCACTCCGTGGGTAGCGCGTTGGGGGTGCCAGGGGTTGCCGGCGCCAGGGCGCGCAGTGTCGCTTGCCGCTGCTCCTTGGGCAAGGCGGCCAAGCCCTTGACTGACCCATAAAAGCGTCCAAAGTCGCGCCCTTGCTGCTCAAACAAGCGCAGAAAAGCCGGCACACCGTCGTTGTAGGTGCCCAAAATGGCCAAGGACGCGTTGTTGGCGTTGGCAAACCAGGCGTCGTATCCGGCAAAGCCCTGCCACTGCTGGGTTTTGAGCTGGGCATGGTCGCTGCGCAGCTGCGACATCAGTTCGGCTTTGCGCAGGCGTTTGTCCGGATCCGGCAGCTGGCTGGCATACAGCTCTTGCAACAATGTGCGGTAGCGGCCTGTGAGTTGCTGAAAGTCACGCCTGCGCTGCGCGCTGAGTTCTTGTTCTGCCCAGGCGGCACCCGCACCCCGACGTGCCAGCCAACGCTCGGCGCCCAGGCGCTCGACAGCGGTGGCAAAGGACTCGTTGAAAGCCGTGTCGCCATTGACGTACACCACCTGGTGCGCCAACTCGTGAAAGATCAGCCCGGCCAACTGCGCCTCAGGCCAGCGTAGGAAGGTGTTGAGCAGCGGATCGCCCCCCAGCCAGTTGGTCCAGCCCAGCGTGCTGTAGGCCGGCACGCCGTAGACCCGCACCTCCAGGCCTTCAGACTGCAGCGTTTGCGCCAGCGCCTGAGCAGGCTCCTGTCTGTAGTAGCCGCGGTAACCCACGCAACCCACGACAGCAAAACACCAGGTCTTCAGCGTCAGCGACAGCTCGGGCGCGGCCACCACGTTCCACACCACGGCACTGCGGCCCAGATCGGCATAGCGCCTGTAACTGGCGTTGTCGGGCAAGCCCAGTTCGCTGACGGCAAAGTCGCGCATCTGCTGGCTCAAGGCCAGCCGCTCGCGCAGCGCTGCATCGGTCTGTGCTGAAGCGAGCAGCTCAGCCACCGGCTGCGCGCGCTGCACGATGTCCAGGTGGCCGCTGACGGCCTGAGCGTAGTAGGCGACGGTGGAGCAGCCGCTGCTCAGGCACACGACGGCCGCTGCCAGACCCAATGTGGCAAGCGTGCCCACCGCCGTCAAGCCGAGGATGAAGGCAGCGCGGCGCAAGCCAAAGCTTCTTCGGGGACGGACTGGGCGGGGACCGGATCTTTAGCCGCCGGACTCACCTGCACCAGGCAATCGTAGAAAGTCGGCGCCTGGCCGATGTCGGTCAGCCGCTGGTGGGTCAGCTCGTTGACGTTGGTGCCGCCAGCCCCCATCTTGCGCCACCAGATGCCCATGCCGTTGACCACGCCGGGCCGCGCGCGTGTGCCGACATCGGCGCGGCACAGCAACTCGCCGCGGTCGTTGAAGACACGCACCCAGCTGCCGTCGTCGATGCCGCGTGCTGCGGCGTCTTCCGGGTGCAGCTCCAGCCGCGGCTCACGCTCGACCGCGCGCAGGCTCGCGACGTTGACAAAGGTCGAATTGAGAAAATGCCGCGCTGGCGGCGAAATCATCGCCAGCGGAAAGCGCCTGGCCAGATCGGGCGCTGAAGCCAAACTCTCATAGTTGGGCAGGTAGTCGGGCACACCGAGATCGGGTTGCCCCGGCACCTGCGCTGCATGCGCCTTGCCGCTGGGGGTGGCAAATCCGCCCTGCGCAAAGGGCGCTTCAGGCACCTGCAATCTGGCCCAGCCGCGCTGCGCCAGCGCTTGGGGGTCAACGTGTTCGGCTTTGAAAGCAGAGCGTGCCATCGCTTCATCGCTGTCCAGAAAACAAGGCTCGGTGTAACCCATGCGCTGCGCCAGCGCCCTGAAGATGGCAGCGTTGGAGCGTGCCTGCTCGACCGGCGGCACCGCCGGACGGTTGAGCATGGCGTAGGTGTGGCCGTAGGCGCCGTGCGCGTCCCAATGCTCCAGCTGGGTGGTGGCTGGCAGCACGTAGTCGGCATGGTCGGCGGTGTCGGTCAAAAAGTGCTCCAGCACCACTGTGAACAGGTCTTCACGTGCAAAACCCTGGGCGACCCGGCTGCTGTGCGGGGCCACCGCCACCGGGTTGCTGTTGTAGACCACCACCGCTTCGATCTGCGGCCCGAAGTGCGCGGATGCTGCGCGCAGCAGATCGTCGCCAATGGTGCTCATGTTGATGGTGCGCGGGCGCCGGCCAGCCAGCAGATCGGGGCGCTGCAACGCCTGATCGTCACGGGCGGCGTTGAACCAACCCGAGCTGGACAGCAGCAGCCCGCCAGCAGCATCGCGCCAGGCGCCCACCAGGCAAGGCAGCAGCGCGATGAGCCGCACCGCATTACCCGCGCCGCGCACCCGCTGCATGCCGTAGTTGAGGCGGATCGCGGCAGGCTTGCTCTGCCCGTAGGTGCGCGCCAGTTCTTGCACTTCTGCGGCCTGCAGCCCGCAGGTGGCCGCTGTGCGTTGCGGCGGCCATTGCAAGGCGCGTTCACGCAGCGCTGGCCAGCCGTCCACATGCTGATTCAGATAGTCGTGGTCCAACCAGTCGTTGACGATCAACTGATGCATCAGCCCCAGCGCCAGCGCAGCATCGGTGCCGGGCAGCAGAGCGATGTGCTGGTGGCACTTGTCGGCGGTCTCGCTGCGGCGCGGGTCGATACAGATCAGGCGCGCCCCGGCCCGTTTGGCCTGCTGCGCAAAGTTCCAGAAGTGGACGCTGCTGGTGATCGGGTTGCTGCCCCAGATCAGGATCAATCGGCTGTTGACGAACTGCTCTACCTGCATGCCGACCTTGGCGCCATAGGTGGCCTGCAGCGCTTCTGCGCCCGCACTGGCGCAGATGGTGCGGTTGAGCAGGCTGGCGCCCATGCGGTGGAAAAATCGCGCCGCCATGCCTTCACCCTGCACCAGGCCCATCGTGCCGGCATAGCTGTAGGGCAACACGGCCTCTGGGTCGCGCGCGCAGATCGCTGCCAGCCGCTGTGCGATGTCATCCAGCGCCTCGCTCCAGCTCACTGGCACAAACTGGCCCGAGCCCTTGGGGCCAGATCGCTTCAGCGGCGTCAGCACACGATCCGGGCTGTAGGTGCGCTCGGCGTAGCGGCTGACCTTGGTGCACAGCACGCCATGCGTGGGCGGATGGTCCGGGTCACCCTGCACCTTGATCACGCGCCCCGCCTGCACGCTGATGTGCAGGGCGCAGGTGTCGGGGCAATCGTGCGGGCACACGCCCTGTACCCGGGTGATACGCGCATCAGAATCGCGCGCAACAGATTCAGCAACAGTCAATGAAACGTCCATATGCGCAATGTGCCATACCCTGGCGACCCGTATGGTGACCCACATGGCGCCCCATAGGCACCCCTTGGAGCGCTCTCCCTCGGCGACCCCTCATGGCGCACTCGCGCCGCTGCCGCTAAGATGAAGTCAAAACCGGAGAAACCCCATGCAACTGATCGAACCGATCCTGTCAGACGTGGCTGCCATCACGGCCATCCGCCGCGACATCCACGCCCATCCCGAGCTGTGTTTCAAAGAAGAGCGTACTGCTGACGTGATCGCCAAGGCGCTCACCGATTGGGGCATCCCGGTGCACCGCGGCCTGGGCAAGACGGGCGTCGTGGGCATCGTCAAAAACGGCAGCAGCAACCGTGCGGTGGGTTTGCGTGCCGACATCGACGCGCTGCCGATGACCGAGCACAACCAGTTTGCGCACGCCAGCAAGCACCCCGGCAAGATGCACGCCTGCGGCCACGACGGGCACACCGCGATGTTGCTGGCAGCGGCCAAGCATCTTTCCAAGCACCGCAATTTTGACGGCACGGTCTATCTGGTCTTTCAGCCCGCAGAAGAAGGCGGGGGCGGCGCGCGCGAAATGATGAAAGACGGCTTGTTCGAGAAGTTTCCGATGGAAGCCATGTTCGGCGCCCACAACTGGCCCGGCATGCCGGTGGGCATGATCGGCGTCAACCCTGGCGCGATGATGGCCAGCAGCAACGAGTTCCGCATCAAGATCAGCGGCAAAGGCAGCCATGCAGCGCTGCCCCACCTGGGCATCGACCCGGTGCCGGTGGCCTGCCAGATGGTGATGGCTTTTCAGACCATCATCACCCGCAACCGCAAGCCGATCGACCCCGGCGTGATCTCTGTGACGATCATCAACGCCGGCGAAGCCACCAACGTGGTGCCTGATTCGTGCACTTTGCAAGGCACCGTGCGCACCTTCTCGATCGAGACCCTGGACATGATCCAGGAACGCATGAAGCTGGTTGCCGAGCACACCTGCGCTGCTTTCGGCGCCACTTGCGACTTCCGGTTCACGCGCAACTATCCGCCCACCGTCAACCACGCCGCAGAGACCGACTTCGTCAAGCGTGTGCTCTCCGACGTGGTGGGTGCCGACAACGTGGTGCCATTCGAGCCGACCATGGGTGCCGAAGACTTCAGCTTCTTCCTGCAAGCCAAGCCCGGGTGTTATTTCACCTTTGGCAACGGCGACGGCAGCCACCGCGAAGGCGGTCACGGCCTGGGGCCCTGCATGCTGCACAACCCCAGCTACGACTTCAACGACGAGTTGATCCCGCTCGGGGCCACGGCCTGGGTGCGCATCGCTGAGCAGTGGCTGGCGCAGCCGGCGCCGCAGCCTGCTGCTGGCTGAATGCGATGAACAGTTTCGAAGACCCTGGTCGCTATTTTTCGCAGACCTACGCTGAAGCACGAGGCAAGTTCTTGGCCTCTGCAGCTTCTGCAGGCGTCAGCTTGGAAACCCATCGCCACCCGCTGGAAGGACGCGAAGGTGAACTGTTGGCCATGGATGTCGCAAGACTCGGGGCCATGGACGCCGAATCCTTGCTGCTGGTCTCGAGTGCTTGCCACGGCGTCGAAGGCTATTGCGGCTCGGGCGTGCAGAGCGCACTGCTGCATGACCTGAGTTTCCACAAGGCCGCGATCGATGCCGGCGTGGCGGTGTTGTATGTGCATGCGCTGAATCCTTACGGCTTCTCCTGGTGGCGGCGGGTGACGCAAGAAAACGTCGATCTCAACCGCAACTGGCAAGATTTCGGCAAAGACACCAGCCAGGGTGCAGGCCTCAACCTGCCCATCAACCCGGGCTACGAGGCCATCGCCCCGTGGCTGATTCCCGAGGTCTGGCCACCCGGCGCAGACAACGAGGCCAGGCTTGCTGGCTACGCCGCTCAACACGGCGAGCGTGGCTTGCAAGCCGCTGTCAGTGGCGGCCAGTACGGTCACCCCCAAGGTCTGTTTTTTGGCGGCCACGCGCCCACCTGGAGCCGACAGACCTTGTCGAAGGTGCTGCGCGAACATGGCGGCCGCTGCAAGCAACTGGCCTGGATCGATCTGCATACGGGCCTCGGCCCCCAGGGCCATGGCGAGCGCATCTATGCCGGCAAAGAAGACGCGCAGGCGCTCGCGCGGGCGCGTCAATGGTGGGGCGCAGATGTGACCTCCATCTACGACGGCTCGTCCAGCTCAGCCTTGCTCAGCGGCCTGATGTGGAGCGCGGCTTATCAAGATTGCCCGCAGGCTGAGTACACCGGCATCGCGATGGAGTACGGCACCCAGCCGATCGCTGAGGTGATGTTTTGCCTGCGCGCCGAGCAATGGATGCAGATGCATCCAGAAGCGCCCGCAGCACAGCGCCAGGCCGTGAAGCAGCGCTTCAGGGACGCCTTCTACACCGACACGCCGCAGTGGAAAGAGCAGATCGTCGAGCAAGGCCTGCAAGCCGCGCACCAAGCCATAGCAGGTCTGAGAGGCTGAGCCAATCCAGCTGACTGGCTGAGTCTGTCGGCAGCGCTGCCACGCCCAAGCCACTTGAACTACTGAACAAAACCCAGCGGGTTGCGTTTGCTGCTGCTGTCAGGCAGGTCGGCTGCTTCGATATGGCCCCGGCCCGCCAATTGGGCGTTGCCGAAGGCCGTCATCCAGGCGCGGCGCATCTCGCGCGGCGGCATCTCCGACAAGCGCTGCAGCACCGCGTCGGATGGCCGCTCTTCAAAGCGTTCGCCCCAGCCATGTGCACAACGCAGCTTGTTGTACAGGCGCAATGCGATGTGACGCGCTGCTTCGGCATCGGGCGCAGCCACCTCGAACACGTTCATGCGGTTCAGGATCGGGTCGGGAATGCAGCGCTCGTCGTTGGCCGTGGCGACCCAAATCACCTGGCTGGCATCGATGGCGACCTCGGCAAACTCGTCGGTGAAGTGGCTCGCGGTGTCGCTTTCGAGCAAGCTGTACAGCGCCCCCAGCGGGTCGTAGGCATGCTCGGCCCTGGCTTTGTCGATCTCGTCGACCACCATCACCGGGTTGGCATAAGCGCCATCCACCAGCGTCTCAAAGACTTTGCCCGGCCTGGCGCCCTTCCACTGGCTGCTGGCGCCGCTGAGTACCCAACCCGCAGTCAGACTGCTCATCGGGATGAAGCCCATGCCCGTGCCCAGCAGTTGCGCGATCTCGCGCGCAAAGTGCGTCTTGCCGATACCGGGCGGGCCCAGCAGCAGCATCGGCGTGATCTCCAGCGCGTCGCGGCTGTCCTGGCACAAAGCCAACTGGCGCCTGACGTCGTCCAGCACTTCATGGAAGTTGGGCAGGTCTTCGTACAGCCGGTCCATCACCGGCAGACCTCCGGGTTTGACCTGAAAGCGCTCGGCGCCCTTTTCGATCATGCGTTCGTAGGTGGCACGCAAACTTTCGTGATCGCGCGCAGGCAGCTTCTCCAGCCGCTGCTCGACATCGTTCATGCGGTACAGCGCACGCATCCGGGCCACCGGCAAGGTGGCGCGATTGGCACTCGGGCCAAAGGAAACGGGGACCAGGCTACTGCCTTCTGGGCTCATCCGGGGCTCCTTGAACAACATGAGAGGGCGTCTACGACATACAGCTTGCCACAAACCCCAGGCTTCGGTGACGCAAAACAGCTCTGCAGCGGCACCGCATTTCGGGGGTGCAGGGCGCGGGCGCGAGCAGCAGCAACGCGGGCAGCCGTCCATCGCCCGCTGCGTCGTTCTGTCCAGCGCAGTTGGCCAATGGTCGCAACAGCCTGGCAGCTGCCGACCGGGCTGCCTAAAGTCCACTGCATCGACAGCACGAACTCTTCATCTTCACTCCTCCCCTTCACCCCTCACTGTCATCTCTTCACCGTCACCACTTCACCGTTACCACTACAACGTCACCACTTCACCTGGAGCCAAGCATGAAACAAGCCACCGCCACCCTTCGCACCTCAGCAACTGCCTACAACAGCGTACATGCCAACACCTACCCGGCAACACCTTTTGGCGCCAGGCTGGCCAGCCTGGCGTTGGCTGTCGTGTTCACGCTGGGCACCTTGTCGGGCATTGCCGGGCTGGCCAGCCTGGACGTCGCAGCGCAGCCATCGCCATCAGAGATGGCTGCGCTGGTGCAGCCGCAACCAGCGTCCTGAGCCGACTTTGACCACCATCACTTGCCGACGACGGCCCTCCTGTCAACCACGGCCCTCCTGAGTCTCGCGCTGCGAGACCCTTTCAGCCCCGACCCCGGTCGGGGTTTTTTTATCAGCGCCAGCCGCAGCTGCCCCGCATGCGGGCAAGGATTGCAACCGAAGTTCAATACGCCCGGCCCTTGCTGTACTGCGCATGTTGGCGGCTTTGCAGCGGCGACGCCTTGGCCAACGCCAGCAACGAAGCGCCGACATGGGCATGCGAGATCGCCAGGCCCAGCGCATCGGCAGCATCCTTGCCCGGCAGCCCGGGCAGTTTGAGCAAGCGCATGACCATCTCCTGCACCTGCCCCTTGCTGGCCAGGCCATGCCCGACGACGGCTTTCTTCATCTGCAGCGCGGTGTACTCGGCCACCTGCAAACCTTCAGAAACCAGGGCTGCGATGGCAGCACCGCGGGCTTGCCCCAGCAACAAGGTGCTTTGCGGGTTGACGTTGACAAAAACGATCTCGGTGGCAGCACACATCGGCTGGTAGCGCCGCACGACCTCTCGCACGCCTTCGAAGATCAGTTTCAGGCGTTGCGGCACATCACCGCGGCGGATCTCGGTGGTGCTGATGGTGCCGCTCGCCACATAAGCCAGGCGCACCCCTTGGGCTTCGATGACGCCAAAGCCGGTGCGCTGCAAACCGGGGTCGATGCCGAGGATCAGCATGCGGACCACTCAGAGCGCATCGGTCCCGGCGTCAAGCCTCGTATCAAGTCTCGCATCGTGATGACTCCATGATGCACATGAACTCAGCCAAAGTACCAACGCACCGAATGAAAGAACACAGGCGCCGCAAAACACAGCGGCGCCACCCGATCCAGCAAGCCCACGGCGCCTGTCACAGAACTGCGGTTGCCCCAATAGCGCACACCAGCGTCTTTTTTCAAGGCTCGCATCACCAAGTCGCCCAATGTGCCGCATCCACCCGCCACCGCGGCCATCGCAGCAGCGCGCCAGGGATCCACCGGCGTGATCCAGAACAGCGCCGCACCGACTGCAGCTGACATCACCACTCCCAGCGCCCAGGCCCGATACGAAAACCTGCGGTCGATCTGACGCACGGCGGAGCGACGCCGAAGCCAGCGGCTGGCCAGCTCCTGCACGATTTGCGCCGTGGCGGTGACCATGACCAAGAAAAACAGCAAGAAAGCGCCGCGCTGTTCGTAGCGCGGCAACTCCAGCAGCAGCAAAGCAGGCGCATGGCTGAGGCCATACACGCACACCATGATGCCCCACTGGATCTTCGCGCTGCGCTCCAGAAATCTTTCAGGGTCGCCGGCCAATGCGCTGGCCACTGGCAGTGCCAAAAAGACATAGACCGGCACAAACACCGCAAACAAGTCAAAAGCCCGCATACCGACCAGCAGATACTGCACGGGCAAGGCGATAAAGAAAGCCAGCAACAGACTGCGATGGTCGCCGCGGCGCGTGTGGACCAAGGTGATGAACTCACGCAAGGCCAGAAACGAAAAAACTGCAAAAGCCAGCGTTGCGCCCACGGGCCCGGACACCCAGGCCACCCAAAACACCAGGGCACCGGTCCACAGGGCTCCTAAATCGCGATGCAGCCGCTGCTGCGTCTGACGCTGCTGCTCACCCTCCAGGGTACGCAGGCCCTTGACGACCACCACGGCACTGAGCAAGCTCAACAGCCCGAACAGGCCCACAAACAGCAGCGCGACCTGTTGGCTGACGGCCAGCGATTGCAGCGCGGTCATGGCGGCCCTGCACCGCTGCGGGCTGGCCCGCGGCCCTGCCCGTGGCTCATCGAACGACCGGCCGCATGGCCAGCACTGCAGACCTCGCGCGGACAAGAAACAGCTGGCGCTCTTCGCCAGGCCGCAACTGCAAAGGCTCACCAAAGGTCACCGTACACAACACCGGCACGGGCACCACTTCGCCTTTGGGCATCACACGCTGCACATTGTCGATCCAGGTCGGCACCAGTTGCACCTGCGGAAACTGCCGCGCCAGGTGGTACAGCCCGCTCTTGAAGGCTGCTGGCTCGGCACCATGATTGCGGGTGCCCTCGGGAAAGATCACCAGCGAGTCCCCTTGCGCCAAGGCTTCAACCAAGGGCTCCAGCGGGTCCTGGCCGGCCTCCGACTGGACCGTGTCGGTGCTGGCCTGCGGCGCGGCACGGCTGCGCTGAACATAAACAGCATGGAAGACCTCGGTGGTCAACCACTGCTTGAACGGTGAAGATGTCCAGTAGTCACGCGCAGCGATGGGTCGGGTGTGGCTGCGCAGTTCCTGCGGCAGGGCGGCCCAGATCAGCACCCAGTCCAGGTGACTCTGGTGGTTGGCAAAGTAGATGCGCTGCTCGGCCTTGGGCGGACAGCCCTTCCAGTGGCCTTGCGCACCGGTGATGAGCCGTGCGACAAAAGCCAGCACCAAGCCCATGACGCTGGCAAGTGACATGTGTGGATGCTAGCCCAAGGCCCTGGCAGCCCAGTCTGCCGCGGGCCGCACCAGCGCCGCGAGCCAACCCGCAGCAGCCGCGACTGACTCGAGCGCCAGATGGGCTTGGCTGCGCAAGGCCCAGTTGTGCCCGCGCGTACCCGCATCTACCCGCATGTGCCCGTATGTACCCGTATGTACCCGTATGTGCCTGAACGTGCCTGAAGGTGCCCGTACGTGCCCGTACGTGGCTGCGGTCAGTCGAAGGACAACGAGATCAGCTCACGCCGGCGCTGGCCGCGCTGAATCCATTGCTGCAGCCGCTCTTTC
>Ga0105049_10005659_pt1 | contig 14543 bp, 11 predicted proteins | sample MAT06_FD_78087 | JGI IMG/M metagenome (GOLD analysis project Ga0105049, IMG submission 78087) | Freshwater microbial communities from Lake Fryxell liftoff mats and glacier meltwater in Antarctica - MAT-06 | ecosystem: Environmental > Aquatic > Freshwater > Ice > Liftoff microbial mat | place...
CACCGTAGCGGGAGAAAGTGCTACGATGCTTAACCTTTGGCGTACCGTGACCACGTGGCAACCTCAATTGAAACCTACTTATGAAACCGATCGTTCAAATCTCGCTCGACCTGACCGATATCGATGAAGCCCTTGAAACAGCAGCCATGGCCATGCGGGCTGGAGTGGATTGGCTCGAAGCTGGAACGCCGCTCATTTTGGCGGAAGGGCTGCATGGCATTCGCGCCCTGCGAGCTGCATTCCCGACCACTCCTATCGTGGCAGACCTGAAAACGATGGATGGTGGCTATCTCGAAGCTCAAATGATGGCTGGAGCGGGAGCCACCCATGTTGTCGTCATGGCTCGAGCGCACGAAGAGACCATTCGATGTGTGGTAAAGGCTGGCCACGATTTTGGGGTCAAGGTCATGGGGGACAACATGATATGCCCAGACATGGTCGCCGGCGCGCGGTGGCTCGAGGAACTGGGTTGTGACTTTGTAATCCACCATATCGGCTATGACGAACGGCGCGGTATCGCCGCGAAAGGGCTCCGGATGCCCAGTCCACTCGATCAATTGCGGGCGGTGACGCAGGCGGTCAAGGTTCCGGTCCAAGCCGTCGGCGGCTTAAGCTTGGAGCAAGCCATCCAGTGCCCCGCTTACGGAGCGCCGCTCGTCGTACTCGGTGCGCCATTGACCATCGACGCCGATTCGTTCAAAACGGCCAGCGGCGACCTTGAAAGCTCCTTGAGAATGATCTGCGAAAAAATCCACGCGTACCCATAGAGTTCCGATAAAACCTGGCCGACGTCAATCCGATCAAACGCATCCCTTTTTGGATTTGACTATGCTACAATCTGGGTAGGGTCCTTAAGTACCCTTTCCGTATCTTTAACGGAACTTTCCGGCCGCGTTATTTTCGGGGGTGAGCCAATGGCACAAAAAGCGAAACAAGTACCACGTCGTAAATTTCTGAAGACAACCCTGACGGCCGCCGGGGCAGCCGCCTTTGCACCGACCATCATCCCAAGCTCGGCTCTCGGTCGCGATGGGGCCGTGGCTCCGAGCGAACGCATCGTTGTCGCAGGCATCGGTATCGGCAATCGGGGAACCTACGATCTAGGCTGCTTCCTCGAGCAGAAGGATGTCCAGTTCGTTGCCGTCTGCGATATCAAGGAAACCCGCAGGATTGCAGTCAAGAAGATGGTGGATACCAAGTACGGCAATGAAAGCTGTTCGATGCATGCCGACTTTCGGGAAGTCCTCGATCGCAAGGATGTCGATGCTGTATTGATCGCGACGGGTCCGAATTGGCATGCGACCATGGCCATGAACGCGGCTCGAGCCGGCAAGGACATGTATTGCGAGAAACCGGTCACCAAGAACATCGCCCAAAGTTACATCTTGGCCGAAACGATGCGACGCACCGGACGCGTATTCCAAGCGGGGACGCAGCGCCGCAATCTACCTCACTTTGCCTTTGCTTGCTACCTTGCCCGGTCCGGCAAACTTGGCAAGATCTCGAGGGTGTATGCGCATCCGGCGGGTATGCAAGCCATGATGAGCGGCTGGTTGCCGGTGGAAGCGCCGCCGGAACAAGGCAAGATCGATTGGGACATGTACCTTGGACCAGCAGCTTGGCGTCCGTTCAACGCCAAGCAGCTCGACGGTTTCAACTTTGAAAAAGGTGGTGGATTGGTTGGCGGTGGGGTTTTGGAATGGGGCTCCCACTGCGTCGACCTGTGCCAATGGGCCGTCGCCGATTGCCCACCCCCGATCGAGTACAACGCGCCAAGTGGAGGTGAATTGATGGCCCGATACGAAAATGGAACGCAATTGATATTCCGCGAAAAAGGTTGGATCCCATTGGGATCCTGCCCCGTTCGTTTCGAAGGAGATAAGGGATGGGTTGAAACGGGCGATAGCGGCAAAATGGAGCTGAGCTCGCCCGAGTTGTTGGCTGGCCAACAAGTGGAAGAGATCGGGGGTTATCCCGCTACTTTCCATGTGCGAGATTTTCTGGATTGCGTCAAAACACGCAGTCAACCCAAAGGCAATGCCGACGCGGCTTGCAACGCGCACATCGTTTGCCATGCTGCCAATGTGGCATTATTCCTCAATCGACAAGTCAAATTTGATCTGACCAAACGGGAGTTCATCAATGACGAACCAGCCAATCGATTGCGATCCGAAGCACTTCGCGAACCCTGGCGAGTTTAGGCACGCGGCAGCACGCAGATTTCAGTCTGGCTCGGCACTCCGTGCCGGCTATTATGTCAAGCACAATCATTAGGGTTCAGGGCATCACGCGGAGCGTAGCGGTATGTACTCATCACCTTCCGCATGATGTTTCCGAGCATTGTAATCCTAAAATGAGTGTTGGACGAACCACCAGCCTCACTACAAACCTATCTCCAAATTATCCAAATTCCAAAAGCTTACGAGGACCCTTACGATGAAACAAAGTTACTTTCGAGAGCTGCTGCTCTCCTCCGCCTGCTTCGCGTTCACGCTGACCGGGAGCTCTATCTGTATGGGCCAAGTCACTACGATGGACAAAGAAGCGGATTTGATCGGCGTGTTGAAATCGAACGCACCCGCCGCCGACAAAGCGATCGCATGCAAGCGGTTAGCCATCTACGGAACAGCCGCGGCTGCGCCCGAACTGGCCAAACTGTTGCCGGATGAGTCCCTTTCTTCTTGGGCACGTATTGCGCTCGAAGTCATTCCAGGTTCGCAAGCGGACGAAGCACTTCGCAATGCTACCGCTTCGTTGAATGGGAAGCTGCTCGTTGGAACCATCAATTCGATTGGCATTCGACGCGATGCTGCCTCGGTCGACGTACTGAATGGGAAACTGAACGATAAGAATGGCGATGTAGTTTCTGCGGCTGCCGTTGCCCTAGGCAGTATCGGCAACGCATCCGCGACGGAATCGCTGAGGCGATCCATGGCGACTGGATCGCCTCACCGCTCACTTGCATCCCGCTCGTCGATAGCTGAGGGTTGTGTGCTCTGCGCAGAGCGAGCCATGAACGATGGCAACGCGACCCTGGCCGCCGCGATCTACGATGAAGTGCGAAAGGCAGACGTTTCGAAGCAACGCATTGTCGAGGCCACACGCGGCGCAATCCTGGCTCGCAAGAAGGAGGGTGTCCCACTCCTGATAGAGCACCTGCGTTCCAGCGATCTAGCCTTGTTTCAAGTGGCGTTGGCGACCGCGCGAGAGCTACCTGGTCGTGAAGTGGATAACGCACTGGCCGCCGAGCTCAGCCAGGCCGTCCCAGACCGTGCTGCACTGGTGATCCAAGCCATCGCGGACCGCAACGAAGCGACGACTCTATCGGCTATCGTCAGTGCCGCCGCTAGCGGTCCGAAGGAAGTCCGATTGTCGGCCCTCAATGCCCTAGGCCGAATGGGAGATGCTTCCTGCGTCGCCCCCCTGCTCAGCATTGCAGCCGAGTCGGACTCGCAGCTGACTGAAGCCTCGATGAAAGCCTTAGCAGATTTACCCGATCAATCGGTCAGCAAGGATATTTTGGACCGACTTGCCAAAGCGGACGGCAAAATGCTCTCGGTACTGGTTTCTGTAGTTGGCCAGCGTCGAATCGAAGCTACCGGCATGTTGATCAAAGCTTTGGGGAACTCGGATAGATCGGTCCGCGCGGCTGCACTGAAATCACTCGGAACCACCGTGCCTGCGGATAAGTTATCCGTGCTGGTTGAACAAGTCGTTGCACCGGGATATGCGGAAGATCTGGTCGGTGCGCAGCAAGCATTGAAAGCGGCCGCTGTACGAATGCCGGATCGCGAATCATGTGCGGCTTTGATCACCAAGGCTCTGGACGGTGCAACCGTTCCGACCAAAAGTGCACTGCTTGAGATTCTTGCTTCGGTAGGTGGAACCAATGCCTTGCAGGCAATGAACGCAGCGGCCAAAAGTTCGGATGAGACGCTCAAGGATGTCAGCAGCCGATTGCTGGGAGACTGGATGACGATTGACTCAGCCCCGGTACTCTTGGAGCTTGCTAAGACAGGACCAGCGGACAAGTACCAAACGCGCGCTCTACGAGGCTACATCCGGATTGCACGGCAGTTCGCCATGCCCGATCCCGATCGCGCAGCAATGTGCCGGAAGGCGTGGGATGCGTCGCAGCAACCGGCCGAGCAAAAACTGGTGCTGACTATCCTCGAACGCTATCCAAATATGGATAACCTACAGTTGGCGATCAAAGCCACTAAGGTCGCAGAGATTAAAGAAGATGCCACGAAATCGGTTTTGGCGATTGCCAAAAAGCTAGAGGGCAAGACCGAGCAAGTGCAGAAGCTGTTAGCCGAAGCAGGTATCAAGCCATAACATTTGGATTTTACCTTGGTCATCCTGCCGGTGCCACGAGGCGCCGGCCAGCCCGACGTCCCATCTTGCAGCGATTTCCTGAACTGATTCGAGTTGCTGCGGGACTTCGAGTTGCTGCGGGACTGGGTTCAAACTCTTAGCACTGGGTTCAAACTCTTAGCGCTGGGTCCAAACTCTTAGCGCTCGATGAGCCGCCGCTTTCACGGCTTATTCTTGGACATCGTTCGCGTTGGAGCCTCGGTCGATTTCGGCCCGCCGATCCAGTCCAGCCCGCTCCATCAGCGAGGAGCGAAGTGACATATCGATTTGATCATCGTCGGCTGGGGGCGGACCCATGGCTCCGAGGTCTTCGGGGTTGTATCGGATCTCGTACTGGTGTTTAGCGATTGTAACGATTACGCCCGGGTCAAGCCGTTTTCGGATGACTCGATACCCGTTTACCTTGGTGCCATTTCGGCTATCCAGGTCTTTGATAAACCAATATCCTTGTTCCAAGGTCATGCGGCAGTGTTGTCCAGAAACGTTAGCGAATCGAAGAACGATGTCGCAGTTGTCTCGCCGGCCAATCAAGATACGGTCTTTTTTCAGAGGGATGTCTTCACCACCTCCGGTCGGGACGAGGAATCCATAATCTGCCATAGCTGCACTCGGATGAAATCGGACAGGATAGAGGAGGAGGGTTTCCGCAATGACTGAAAACTACCATTTACTGTACGTCCGGGGAAAACCCGAGTCAACGATTTCACGCGAAAAGGGTCATTGAGATATGCCGAAAGTAACGATTGTCTTTGGTCTGCTCCTATGTGGCTTGTCGGCCGTCGTTTTATTCCTGAACCAGGAGTTCAAGCTTGGAACGTGGCTTATACCGGCTGGCTTCGGAATTCCTTTGATCGTTTTAGGGGTTCTTGCTGCTAAAAGTGCAGCGTTGCGAAAGCACATGATGCACGCCGCCGTTACCATCGGACTTCTAGGTGGTTTGATCGCCCTTTCCCGCGGTATTACGGGGCTAGTGACGTTGGCTCGCGGTGGCGAAGTCAATGCCTTGGCCGCAGGGATGGTGTGGGCCATGACGATAATCTGTTTCGCATTTGTAGGACTCTGCGTGCAGTCCTTTATCGCTGCCCGCAAAGCCCGCGAGTCGACATCCAGCAGCGGTAGCAAGTAGTCCGTGTTTCCATGACAAACTAGAGCAGCATCATGACAACATCTTGGATATCCATTAAACAGGCACGCGACGCCGCGAGCATCGGCCAGCACGTACAAGTGAGAGGCTGGGTCCGTACGCGACGTGACAGTAAAGGGGGCTTCAGTTTTATCGAAGTCAACGACGGCAGTTGCTTTGGAAATTTACAGATCGTTGCCGATGGCAGTCTTGCCAACTACGTTTCCGAGATCACTTCGCTTTCCGTCGGAAGCAGCGTTGTAGTGTCGGGTGAGATCAAAGCGAGCGCTGGTCAAGGCCAAGCGACGGAGATGTTTGCTAAAGAGGTCCGCATCACCGGCGTGGCGAGCGCCACCGACTATCCTCTACAAAAGAAGCAGCATACCTTTGAGAAACTGCGAGAGTGGGCTCACCTTCGGCCGCGGACGAATACCTTTGGTGCTGTCGCTCGGGTTCGTAATCGATTGAGTATTGCCACGCACGAGTTCTTTCAGCAGGATGGCTTTCTCTATGTTCACACACCGATCATCACCGATAGCGACTGCGAAGGCGCGGGGCAGATGTTTCGCGTTACCACTTTGCCGCTCGACAAGCTGCCGACGCTCCATGGCAAAGTGGACACGGCTCAAGACTTTTTTGGCAAGTCCTCATATCTTACGGTGAGCGGTCAATTGGAGGGGGAGGCCTATGCTACAGCCCTTGGCAAGATCTACACCTTTGGTCCTACCTTTAGGGCTGAGAACTCCAATACTTCCAGACATCTTTCCGAGTTCTGGATGATTGAACCCGAGATGGCCTTTTTTGAGCTGGCGGACAACATGACGTTGGCGGAACGCTACTTGAAACACATGATCTCCGATGTCCTGAACCATTGTTCCGAGGACATGGATTTCTTTGAGAAGCGAATCCAACCGGGGGTGACGGCCGCGTTGCAATTGGTGCTGGATAAACCCTTTACTCACATGTCGTATACGGAGGCCGTCGATGTGCTCGTCCGGTGTGACGAGAAATTTGAGTACCAAGTTGCTTGGGGAATCGATTTACAGGCGGAGCATGAACGCTACATCACCGAGAAGCATGTACAGGGTCCGGTGATCCTTTACAACTATCCCAAGGAAATCAAATCGTTTTACATGCGTCTGAATGAAGATGGAAAGACGGTGGCGGCAATGGACGTTCTGGTTCCAGGAGTGGGGGAAATCATCGGTGGCAGTCAACGCGAAGAGCGGCTGGATGTTTTGACGGAACGTATGGTTGCTTCGGGTTTGAATACGGACGCTTATTGGTGGTATCTCGATCTCCGACGTTTTGGAACGGTACCGCATGCTGGTTTTGGATTGGGGTTAGAGCGAATGGTACAATACACAACGGGGATGGCCAACATTCGCGACGTGATTCCATTTCCTCGTTCGCCGGGAAACTGCGATTTTTGAGGAACATTTTGCGGCTTAGTACGTTGGATTTTCGTCGGTGTTGATGGTCACTTATTGAGACTTCTATGTCATCTTTGTTCTCACGTGCAAGCGGTTTGTTACTTCACTTCACTTCGTTGCCGGCGAGACCGCTGGGTACAGCTTCGGATGGTCAACCGGGGACGGATGGGCCGTGGAGTGCTGGCGATTTGGGATCTGGCGACCTAGGGCCTTCGGCGTACGAGTTTGTTCGATTCCTAAAACGCTCAGGTCAGCGTTGGTGGCAGATTTTGCCCACGGGTCCGACCGGCTATGGTTTCTCGCCTTACCAATCGCCATCTTCGTTTGCTGGCAACCCACTACTGGTAAGTCCCGCATTGATGGCCCGGGATGGTTTGCTGAAAGCAGAAGATTGGCATGACATCGCGATCGCTGGGTCTGGAGGCAGCGTGGACTGGTCGAGGACTCAGATGGAGAGTTCGGCAAGCAAACGGATGGAGTTGCTGCGCATGGCTTTTCGAAGATTCCAACACCAGCGTCAGGATTTGCACGGTCATTTGGATCAGTTTCGGCATGAGCAGTCGGATTGGTTGGAAGAGCATTGTTTGTTTACGGCCTGCAAGAATTTCCACAATGACGCTTCGTGGAATGACTGGGAACAACCGCTGCGTCGTCGCGACGAGCAAGCGATTGCAAATTGGTCGGAAAAACTAAGAGTGGCTTGTGAGTTCGAAGCCTTTATTCAGTTCGTGTTCGATCGGCAGTGGCAAGAGCTGAGGCAGTATGCGTCCGCCAACGGTGTAGGCATCATTGGCGACATTCCGATTTTCGTGGCCATGGATAGTTCCGATGTTTGGTCCATGCAGCAATTGTTCGAGTTGGATGACACGGGGAACCCGACTGTGGTCGCAGGTGTTCCGCCGGACTACTTTGCTATTCTTGGTCAGCGATGGGGAAATCCACTGTACCGTTGGCCTGAGCATGATCGGACGGGCTACGCGTGGTGGGTGAGGAGATTCAAGCGGATGTTGCAGTTGTGCGACCTGTTGAGAATCGATCATTTTCGAGGGTTTGAAGCCTATTGGGAGATTCCAGCCAACCTGCCCGATGCGAGGATCGGCGAGTGGCGGCCTGGCCCTCGCGACGATTTTTTCCGAGCTCTTCAGAGTGCGCTAGGTGGTTCCATCCCGGTGATTGCAGAAGACTTGGGTTACATTACAGACGAGGTACGCAATCTCCGAGACCGCTTTCATTTCCCGGGAATGAAAGTCATTCAGTTCGGATTTGGGGGGGCTTCCGGAAAATCCATGGATTTGCCTCATCATTATCCAGTGCACAGCATTGCGTATACCGGAACGCATGACAACGACACAACGGTCGGATGGTTTCAAAGCGAATTGGGTGAGGGGAGCTCACGAACTCAACAATTGATCGATTCGGAGAAAGCGTTCGCGCTGCGATATCTCCGCTGCGATGGAAGTCAAATCCACCTTGGAGTTCTGCGTGCGGTGTGGAGTTCGGCGTCGTGTGTAGCCATTGCACCTGTCCAGGATATTCTAGGTCTGCCTGCCTCCGCGCGGATGAACACGCCGGGGACTTCCACTGGAAACTGGGCATGGCGTTGCGAGCCGGGTCTGATGGACCAACGGGTGGGCGAGATGCTCCTGGAAGTCACAGACACGTACGATCGCGTTCTGGGGTAGCAGCGTTCCCGTGTTCTACGATGCGGTAAGACCCGTCGTTTCAAAAATACCAAAAGTGAGTTCGAAGACGAACCAAGCCACTTTAACGGTTGAAACGATTGTAAAGCTTGCAGAAAGCGGTATCGTTGAATCATCAGTCAAGTCGTTCAAAATAGTCGGAATTCCATCAATCCCAATTTGAACCGTCGTCCATCCAAATTAGGATGAGGCTTAAGCAATTCAAAACAGTTTCGAAGGATTTTCCATGGCCATCACATCTTCTGACATCCTAGAAAGCCTTTTTCGGCACAAGCTGAAGATAGTTTTTATTCCACTCGTCGCTGCGATTGGAACGATTGGGATCCTATTGTTTTTTCCAAGAACGTACCGTTCTGAAGCGAGGCTGTTTTTGCAGGTTGGTCGCGAGAGCATGGGGATGGACCCAGCCGCCAATACCGGCGGACCTACTGTGGGACTCATTCAGAGCAACCGTGACGAAGAGGTCAAGTCCGCGATCCAAGTGGTCGGTAGTCGAGGCGTGATTTCTAAAGTGGTTGACGAAGTAACTCCTGAGTATGTTTTGAATGCGGCTGAATCCACCACTGGCAAAGCGTCGTGGGTTAAACCGATTAAAGATGGTGTGTCGTCGTTCGTCAAGTTGCTTAAGGATATCGACCCAATCGATGACACCGAGGAAGCCATCATCGAGATCGAAGAGAATCTGAAAGTCGAGGCCGAGAGAAACTCAACTGTGTTGTCCATTACGCTGGATGCAAAATCAGCCGAAGCCGCCCAAAAGGTCTTGGCCAAACTGGTCGAGGTCTACAAATCGGAACATCTGCGAATCCACCGAAACCCAGACTCCAACGATTTTTTGGCCGAGCAGACTTCGAAACTGCACGAGCAATGGATGTTGAGCAAAGACGAGCTTTCGAAAGCCAAAACGAAGACTGGCGTACTGACCGTCGCGGGGCGACGAAGCAACTTGGAAACCCAGCTTCAGTCCATTGAGTTGGAACTTCTTAAGAATTCTCAGGAGCTTGGAAATGTGGCTGCAAAGATGGGCGAAAATGAGTCGCAGCTCGGCAAAACGGCGGAAAGACAGATTGGCGTTCGAAAGAGTGTGCCCAACAACGGGGCGGACCTGATGCGAGAGGAGCTCTACCAGAGTCAGATCAGACTCCAAGACCTGAAGTCGCGACTTACGGAGGGACATCCTCTTCTGGTTACGACCACGCGTCAGATCGACGAAGCCAAGAAGATCCTCGCGTTGGAATCGGACAAGCGGGAGGAGAGGAACGACGATATCAATCCCATCTATCAAGAGCTCAAGACGGACCGCGCCCGTCAGCAAACTTTTATGGCAGGCCTACAGGCGAGTCGAGAAAAACTGATTGATCAAAAGATGGATATACAAAAAGCGATGGAAAGCTTCAACGGTGCAGAAATAGAAATCGATCGACTGGAACAGAATGAAGAAATCTCACGATCCAAGTTTACGCAGTACAACCGCAGTTTAGAAGAGGCGCGGATGAACAAGGCGTTGGAAGAAAGCCAGATTTCTAGCGTCAGTGTTGCACAAGAGCCGACCCTTGCAAAGAAGCCGGTCAGCCCCTCGAAACTACTGGTGCTTTTGGCCGGTTCCTTTCTGGCGCTCGCGGGGGTGGTCGCTTCGGTTCTGTTAGCCGAAAAGCTCGATGATCGGGTTCGTACCGAAGCAGAGCTTGCCGAGATAGGCGGAGTTCCCGTGCTCACCTCGGTTTACGAAAACCCAGAGAACAAGAAACTGCTACTGCGATAAAAATTGCTGGCCACACACTTCAACAAGGGCTCTCGAAATGACACTCTCGATTCCGACAACTACGGTTTCCAAGGCACCTCCATCGGTTCGCTCCAAACGGTCCTCAGCTGCGGTAGACAACAGTAATTCGGACCTGGATATGCTGCTGTGGCGTCTCCGTGCTCGCACCAAGGTGGACGACAAACTGGGGACTATCATCGGTCTTTCGAGTTGTGGACCGAAAAGTGGAGTCACTACGTTAGCAACCAATCTGTCCGTTCGCGCTGCCAACAATCACATGGGACCGGTCCTGTTGATCGATGCGAATGATGGATCTCCGCGGCTTCATAGAATCTTTCGACAGGATGGAAAAACTGGGCTCCTGGATTTGTTGGTGGGTTCGAAAACTCCAGATGAAGCCATCCAGCAAACGTCTGTAAAAGACTTGGATTTATTGCCCCTCGGTTCACGAGACTCGCTCCGAGATGGAAGAATCATTCCAGAAAACTATTCCCATTTTGCCATGTGGATACGCGAGCACTACCGGACGGTCTTTATCGATTTTCCAGCCGTCGAATCGATGCGGCAAGCCTTGATGTTGGCGCGATTGACCGACACAACTGTCGTTGCGGTTCGTTCCGAGGCAGCTCGCCGTTCCGAGGTCGTGGGTTCCATTGAGCGACTAACGGAAGATGGAGTAAACGTAGGTGGAACCATTTTGACCCGGCGAAGGATCTATACGCCGCGGTGGTTGCGCAATGGGTAGGTCGAGAGGTTTCGATGGGCCGACCCGACAGGAAGCTAGGCCAGCGAGAAAGATTCTAGCCGTAGACTTCGAGGTCTTTGGGCACCATCCGGCTTACGTTCAGAATATTGCGGACGTTTGGGTTGGAGCGAACATCGAGGGTTCTATCGACTTTTTGCTAAGCCAAAAATTCTCCAAGGTACATCCCGACACGGTCAATCATTTAGCACAGCTGGACAGTTCCAAGATCCGTATGCGATTCACTTCGGACAGTGAAGAAGCGATGCTATGCAAACCAGGACGACGGTACTGGAACGGCTGGAAGATATTCTGCAAGCATGCCTTGGAAAGCGGCGCACACCATGGGCTTTTGCTGTACTTGGATCCCCTTCAAGTCGCTCTATGGTTGGGGCAGAAGTCTCCAATTTCGCTTTCTGCGATCTATTTTCGGCCAACTTTTCATTATCCAAGTTACCACGGGTACCGCTGGTCAATGAAAGACAGCCTTGTCAGTCTTCGGAAAAAATTTCTGCTTCAACGAATTCTCAACAAACCCGAGTTACGAGAATTACTCTCCTTGGATGCCACCGCGGTCCCCTACATACGCGATCATTTTCGAACGAACACCCGCATTTCCCATTTCCCGGATACGTTTGCGAGGGAGCATAGATCCGCGGAGGAGATCGCCCTGCTCCGACAGGAACTCGGGATCGAGCCTGGTCGGCTCGTGTTTTGCATGATAGGCATCTTGGATGAAAGGAAAGGACCTTTCCAACTTTTGGATTCCATCCAATACTTGCCCGATCAAGTCCGCTCAAATATCTGTATCCTCTTAGTGGGCAGACCCACCGATTCCCTACGCGAAAAACTGGTTCAGGCAGTCGAAACGCTAAAGTCCAACTCGACCGCACAGGTGATTCTGCGCGGTAAGTATGTGTCGCCATCTCAAGTGCAGTCGTACTATACGCTGTCGGATGTAATGCTGACGACATATCAGTTCCATAAGGGAAGCTCCTCTGCATTGATTCGGGCAGCGTACGAGAAAAAACCTGTACTTTCGTCCAATTACGGCTGGCTCGGGCACATGGTCCGAACGCACCGCATGGGAGTAGAAATCGATTCGTCCAACCCTCGTGAAATTGCCAAAGGAATTGAACGCTTTGCAACCTCAGACCCGAATTCTCTTTTCGATTCTGAACTTGGTGCACAGCTAGCGAAAGACAACTCGCAGGATCAAATGGCCTTGGACTTAGCAGCGATGCTAAATCATGGCGCTGATACGTCAGCCGCTGATGTGGAGAATGTTTCGAACGCCGGAGCACGTTAGGCCAGACCGGTCGATGCAAGAACGCGATGAACGATAGGACATCCCAAGTAAAAAACAGCATCATCGCGTTTGCCGACCAAATCACCGTCAGCGCTGGAACATTCCTGTCAGTTCTATTGGTATCGAGAAACTGCTCCGAAGCCGAGATGGGGGTTTTCTCGTTGGCATGGACGATCGTGGCCTTCGTAAGAACGGTTCAGGAGCGCGCAATCGCGGCCCCGTTCTTAGCGTTCACGTATAGTCCTGGCTTCGATAGACCCACTTTTCGCGGAAGCACTTTAGTCCATCAGAGTTGTTTTGCTCTGTTCTGCTCTACCGTTATCGCATTGGCGGCTACCGTAGCCTGGATTCTCGATTCTTTTCAAGGGCAGCTGCTATTTGGCTTGAGCCTCGCCTTTGCATTGTTTCTAAATCTGGCACGCGATCAAATGAGAGCAGTCTCGTATACCGATTTTGCGGTGATCCGGCTTTGGGCTCTCGATATCGCCGTTGTTGCGTCACAACTGCTAGTCCTGGTAACTCTAAGTTGGATGAAACTGTTTTCGCTAACCAACGCCAATCTGGCGCTCGGTTTCGGCTGTGCCCTCCCCGTCCTCGTTTGGCTGGTTAGAATCCGGCATTCATTTCGTATCGACCATGCGACAGTCGTTTCGGACTGGTTCCACAATTGGCATTATTCACGTTGGCTAGTCGCTGCACGTGTCCTAGGTACTGCTCCGATCGTCACGGTTCCATGGTTGATACTCTGTTTTGAAGGGAAGGAGGGGACCGGAGCATACGCCGTTTGCACAAGTCTCGTCGGTGTATCGCTGATGTTCGTAACTGGAATCAACAATCTGTTCCAACCCCGAACGGTCTTGGAATTCCAGAGAAATGGGGTACGCGGTATGTTGACTACGATTGCCGAATCAATCGGCTTGATCGGCTTTGTTCTTATCTGTATTTCCGTAACGTTCTGGTTTTACGGCGGGCAACTTTTGACTATTTTTGGGCCGCAGTACTCCAAGTATGGCTTCGTGGCATTTCTGCTAAGCCTATCAACATTGTCGGTGAGTGTTTCGACCCTGCTCGCAAACGGACTGGCCGCTCTCAAGAAATCGACGGGTTTCTTCTGGGGAGAATTCTGCTACTGCATCGTTACTATTTCCTTTGCCGCAACACTCATTCCGATGCAGGGGCTCGCGGGGGCAGCCGTTTCCATGATTCTAGGTGGTCTTGGTGCGACGGTCGTTACGGCCGTCATGCTATCACGTGAAATAGCAAACGTCGAACGCACGCAGAGCGCTTCGGTGCTCAAAAGTACGGTTCTGATGGATGACAGGAGTATTTCGTAGATGCGTTTAGATGTTTCAAAAAAAGAAGTGGTAGAAGGCGCTAGCATCAAAGAGGCCACGAACCCGTCGAATCTCGTGTTCCGTCTTGCCACCATCTTCGTCATTGGATTGAGCTATTGGTACATCGATCACAATTGGGAAGCCAGTAGTCTCTCGCATCTCTCTACCGAATCTTATACGGGAGACGAAAACTATACTGCCGACAAGCTTAGTCAGGTCAATACGATGTCGACCGTCTTCCGCCTCGTTCTAGCAATGTGGGGCTGCGTTAGTTTTGTCATCGCTCCCAAATCCAAGTTAAGGACCTCCTCCCCACTGTTGTGGTGCTTTGGGGCCGTAGGATTGATATTGTTTGCAAGTATTCTATGGAGCGAAAGGCCAACACAAACGCTCTTTAAGCTCACGGTGCTATTGACCATGATTATTGCTGCGGTCGGCGTTGCGGCTGCTCTGTCGCTTCGCGAATTCTTTAATGCCATCACGATTGTATGTGTTGGCTTTATTTTGATTGGAGTCGTCGCAGAGATTGCACAAGGTTACTTTCGCCCGAGCGCAGACTATCGATTCATTGGTACGACACATCCAAATACGGAAGCAATCTATGCATCAATGTTGTGTTTGACTGCCCGAATGTTTCTCGACAGGCTGAGTCGGACCAATCTACTAGGAGTGAGTATATTTGTGTTTGGATTGATCGTCGTTTGGTACACTAAATCGAGAACAACACTTGCCGGACTTCTCTTTAGTTTGCTTGCAACGCAAA
>Ga0105049_10005660_pt1 | contig 14543 bp, 14 predicted proteins | sample MAT06_FD_78087 | JGI IMG/M metagenome (GOLD analysis project Ga0105049, IMG submission 78087) | Freshwater microbial communities from Lake Fryxell liftoff mats and glacier meltwater in Antarctica - MAT-06 | ecosystem: Environmental > Aquatic > Freshwater > Ice > Liftoff microbial mat | place...
CTGGCGCGGGCTTGCGCTACGCGACTATGCGGGCGCACAAGCGCTGCTGAACTTTCTCTGGCTCAACACCGGGCTCGATGCCGGTTACGTCGCCGTGGGAATCACTCTGGCCGTCGCCGCATGGCGCTGGGGTGCGAAGGCGGGCGGCATCGGTGCGGGGCTCGGCGTGATTGTTCAGGGGCTTGCACTTTTATTGCTCGACGTGCGTTTGATCGTCGTGATCGGGCCAATGCAATAGTGCGTTGGTAGACTGTTCCACGCGTCCCGTTTTGCGTGCGGTGGCTCGGTCGCGATGCTTGGTGGCGACGCTCGTCTGCACTTTTTCACTGACCGTATCGGACTACGATGGAACCTGCGATTCCTGATCTGCGCGACGTACCACGTGCCGAAGCGTATGCGCAACTGCACGCGATGCAGGCGGTGCTGCTGGAGGGCTCAGACGACCCAATCGCCGCCATGGCGACCATCAGCGCCCTGCTGCATCACGCGTTCGGGCATCTGTGGACGGGCTTCTATCGCGTGGTTACTCCCGGCGCGCTGCTGAGAGTCGGGCCGTACCAAGGGTCCCTCGGCTGCCTCGATATTGCGTTCGGCCGTGGGGTGTGTGGGACGGCGGCGGCAGAGCGGCGTACCGTGGTTGTGGAGGACGTGCATGCGTTTCCGGGGCACATCACCTGCGATCCGCGTTCACGCAGTGAGATTGTCGTGCCGGTGTTTGACGGGCATGGCGCGTTGATTGCGGTGCTCGATATCGACTCGGGTGTGCCTGCGGCATTCGGGGAGCAGGACCGTAAAGAACTCGAGTCGCTGGTGGCTTGGTTCGCGCGGACGACGTATGTTCCGCTCCCAGCATAGCGCCTTCCCCGATCCCGACCCTGCGCATGACCGGCTACTCCGATCGGATCAACCACGCGTTCGCGTTCGCAGCCAAGCATCACGACCAGCAGGTACGCAAAGGCACGAAGCTGCCGTACCTCACGCATCCGGCAAACGTCGCGCTGATTCTCGCGCGATATGGCTGCAGCGAAGACACCATCGTCGCCGGGGTGCTGCACGATGTGGTCGAGGACTGCGTCCGCGATGGCTGGACGCGCGAAATGCTGCAGGAGCGCATCGGGCGCAAGTTCGGGAGCGCCGTGCTGGAGACGGTGCTCGCGGTCAGCGAACGGCGCATCGATGACGACGGCGTCGAGCTTTCGTACGACGATCGCAAGAACGACTATCTCGAACGCCTGTCGCTCGCGTCTGAAGACGCGCTGTGGGTGTGCGCGGCAGACAAAGTCCACAACGCAAATTCAATTCTCTCCGACTTGCGTCGCACGTCGTTCCCGGAGACGGTGTGGGGGCGTTTCTCCGTCGACCGCGACGGGACGGTGCGCTGGTATCGTCGCGTCGGAGTACGTCTGCGCGAAATCGGATTCGCAGCGTCGATCGTTGACGAGCTTGATGCCGCTTCGCGCGATCTGGATATCGCCGGGCGGGGATAACCGCGGATACGAACTGACGCGGGCGGACCCACAGCAACAGCAACAGAATTGGTACCGCCGATCAAACGGATTTAGCTGAAAACTGCACGGATACAGCAACCAAAAACGTTGCCTGCTCCGTGCATTTTTCTTTTCCCAGGTTTTTGATCGGTGTTGTTATCCGCCGGATCCGCTCAATCGGCAATTCCAAGTCTGTTGCTGCTATCCGTTTTGATCGGCCTCACGCGTTCTGCAGCGCGCCGTACGTCCGCTGCACATACTCCTCGAGAATGACCAGGAACTCCGGCACGATGTTGTCGCCCTTGAGCGTCGTGAAGAGTTTGCCGTCGACATAGACCGGCGCCTTGGGCTCTTCGAACGTGCCCGGCAACGAGATGCCGATGTTCGCGTGCTTCGACTCGCCGGGTCCGTTCACGACACATCCCATCACGGCGACTTTCATCTCGACAACGCCGGGCTTCGACTCACGCCACACCGGCAGCTGTTCGCGCAGATAGCCCTGAATGTCCTCCGCCATGTGCTGGAAGAACGTGCTCGTCGTGCGGCCGCACCCTGGGCACGCCGTCACCTGTGGCGCGAACGATCGCAGCCCAAGCGATTGCAGAATCTGCTGCGCCACAAACACCTCTTCGCGGCGGTCACCATTAGGCTTGGGAGTGAGCGAAACACGAATGGTGTCGCCAATCCCTTCGCTCAGCAGAATTGCGAGCGCCGCACTGCTCGCCACAATGCCCTTGGTTCCCATTCCGGCTTCGGTCAGCCCCAGGTGAAGCGGGTAGTCGCAACGCTTCGCGAGTCGCCGATAGCACTCCACCAGATCGGGCACGACGGAGATCTTGGCGCTGACGATGATTTTGTCATGGCCGAGTCCGACTTCTTCGGCGAGCGCGGCCGAACGCAATGCGCTCTCGAGCATCGCGTCCATGTACACGTCTTTCGCGTCGAGCGGCGTGGCCGAGTTGGCGTTGGCGTCCATCATCTGCGTGAGCAGGTCCTGGTCGAGCGAGCCCCAGTTCACCCCGATGCGCACCGGCTTGTCGTGATCGATGGCGGCCTGCACGATGGTGGTGAAATTTGCATCGCGACGCTTCGAGCCGACGTTGCCGGGATTGATGCGATACTTGTCCAGCGTCGCTGCACACTCGGGGTACTTGGTCAGCAGCAGATGCCCGTTGTAGTGGAAATCACCGATGAGCGGCACATCGAGTCCGCGATCGACGAGACGTTGCCGGATTTCAGGGACCGCCTGCGCGGCCTCATCGTTGTTGACCGTGATGCGGACTTTCTGCGAGCCGGCTTCGAACAGCTCGGCCACCTGCTGCGCGGTTGAGGCGGCATCAGCCGTATCGGTATTCGTCATCGATTGGACGACGATCGGAGCAGCGGAGCCAACAGTGACGCCGCGCACACGGACACTGACGGTTGAACGACGGAGTGGAGACGACACGATGAACCCTGGTCTGATGATTGCCGTACGGACTGCTGTAAGGTAGCGCGTCCAGCTACTCCTCCCCAAGTTCCGGTTATGGCTGATTCTTCCGATTTCACACCGTCGGGCGACGATCGCGCGCCCACCGACCGCGCTCCGGCAACGCCGGTGCCCCTTGTCACCCCCAGGAAATCCTTTGCCCGTCGCAACTGGGGCAAGCTGACCCTGGTGATCCTGCTCGGAGTTCCCGCTGCCGGGTTGTCGATTTGGACGGCCGTCGCGATGACCTACACGTACTCCAGCGGCGAACGCGCCGGTTTTGTGCAGAAAATGTCGCGCAAAGGCTGGCTCTGCAAAACGTGGGAAGGGACGCTCTACACCGATATCGCCCGCGGTTTCCGCTCGGACAGCTTCAACTTCACCACCCGCAGCGATTCGATTGCACAGCTCGTCGATAGTCTGAGTGGCAAGCGTGTTGCAGTACGGTATGACCAGCACGTCGGTCTCCCCACGTCCTGTCTTGGGGATTCGCAGTATTTCGTGACCGGGATACGTGCCATACCCGAATAGAGGTGCGCATGAAAAAGACAATTCGCCTGATCGCGCTGGCCGCACTCGCGGCCGCTCCCACTCTTGCGTTCGGCCAGCGGAGCAGTTCCGTGCAGTTCGGTGTCAGCGGAGGCCTTTCAGTTCCGACTGGCAATCTCGCTGACCGCGTGGACGCCGGTTATCAGGTGGGGGGACAAGTTTGGGTGTGGTCGTCGCCCACCATCGGTTTTCGCGGTGATGTCAGCTACGACAACTGGAAAGCGAAGGTCGGTAACGTGAATCTCCGCAGTCTCGCCGCGGTGGCCAACATCGTGGCCCATCCGGCGTCGATGGCCAAGTCAGCTATCGCTCCGTATTTCGTTGGCGGCGTTGGCGCGTTCAACACGAAGGCCTACACCTCGTCGAACAACACGTCCTCGTCGACAAATACCGAGACGAATATCGGCGTGCAGGCCGGCGGCGGCCTTGAGTTCCGCCTCGCCGGTTTCTCCACCTTCGTCGAAGCGAAGTTCGTCAATGTCTTCGCAGACGGCAACAACACCAACTGGATTCCGATCACCTTCGGCGTTCGCTTCTAGTTTCAACGGCGGCACTGCTTCTGCGCAGTTGAATTCGCAGAAGAATCAATCGCTTTGACCGTCGTACCACAGAACGCGGCCAGCTGCTGAGTACAGCGCTGGCCGCGATTCGATTTTGATGGCTTGCATTATTACCCGATCACGCGAAACTTGCAGTCGCGTCGGGAAGGCGGCCTGATGCACCACCACTCTGTCCGTCGACATTTAGTTCAGGAGTCAGTGTATGCGCCGTGCGACTGTCGCTCTGCTCTGTGTATCTGCCATTGCACTGTCGGGATGCTTCCACGCCGTGGTCGAGACGGGGCGTGCCCCTGCAGGTGAACCAATTGTGACCCCGTGGGCGCATGCCTTCATCTACGGCCTTGTGCCGCCGGCCATCACTGAAACCGCCAAAAAGTGTCCGACCGGCGTGGCCAAGGTCGAGACGAAGCAGTCGTTCCTGAACGGGCTGGTCGGGGCAATTACGTGGGGCATCTACACCCCGATGACGATCTCTTACACCTGCGCGAAGTCCGGCGCCGAGCTGCCGCCAACCCGCACACTGACGGTGGGCGAGGGGAACGCGCAGGAGACGATGCAGAAGGCAGTCGAACTTTCACGCACCCTGAACGAGGCGGTCATCGTCAAGTTCTGATCGCGACCTTCACGTCGCGACGCTGCTCTTTCACATCGGGGCCAGCCGCTCAAGGGATAGCGGCTGGCCCCGACGTGTCTGCACTATTCCACCATGCAGCATTCATCGAACTCTTCATCACTGCCCGTCATCATTGTTGGCGCAGGAATCGCCGGCCTCGTTTGCGCCATTGAGCTGCATCGCGCCGGACGCACCGTCATGGTACTCGAAGCCGCACCCGATGTCGGAGGACGCGTGCGGTCATCGTTGGTCGACGGCATCGTGGTCGATCACGGCTTCCAGGTGCTCTTCACGGCCTACCCGACGCTGGCCGAGTATCTCGATCTCGGTGCGCTGAGGCTGCGAAAGTTTCTGCCGGCCGCACGCATTGTGCGCGACGGGAAGGTTTCACTGATCGGCGATGCATTGCGCGACCCGGCGCTGCTGCTGGACACCGTCCTTGCGCGCGCCGTTTCACTCGGCGACAAGCTGCGATTGCTCGCTTTGCGGCGCTTCGCATCGCAACTCACGATCGACGATTGCTTCAGCGCGCCGTTCGCCGGCGTGTCGACCCGCCAGTTCTTGCAGTCGCGGGGCTTCGGCGCCGGGGTGATCGACGGATTCTTTGCACCATTCTATGGCGGCATTCTGCTCGATCGCACGCTCTCGACGAGCGCATCGGTTCTGCTGTTCACCTTCAAGATGCTCGCGGCCGGAGACACCGTCGTACCGGCGCAAGGCATGGGTGCGATCAGCGCACAACTCGCGGCGCGACTTCCGCGCGGCACCGTGCGTGTGGGTGTTGGCGTGAATGGTGTGCGCACACACGAAGGACGGGCGTCCGGCGTAACGCTCGACGATGGCAGCCACCTGGACGCGAGCGACGTCGTGTTGGCGACTGAGCCACGGGCCGCCGCCATCCTCGCCACCACCGTTGGCGTGACGCTCTCCGTCCCCGACGGCGCACGCGGCTGCACCACGCTGTACTACACAACGCCCCGCTCTCCGCTGCCCGGAAAGGCACTGTGGCTGAATGCGGAACCGAATGCCGTGATCAGTCACGCGATCACACTCACCGATGTCGCGCCGGAGTATGCGAGCGGTCGACAGCTGCTCGCTGCGACCGCACTCGGTGAAGCGGCCACGCTCCCTGATGACCTGCTCGACGACGCAGCCCGACGAGAGATCGCCATGATGGCGTCGGCCAGTGGCGACCACGCAGCCCCCGTACTGACGCGTCTCGCAATCTGGCGTATACCATACGCGCAGTTCGCTCAACCACCCGGCTGGCGGGAACAGCGACCGACGATCGCCTGCGGCATTCCCGGACTCTGGCGTGCAAGCGAAGTCCTGCACTCCAGTTCGCTCGAAGGCGCAGCGCGTGGTGGGCAAGCAGCAGCCAGAGCGTTGTTGTAGCCGTTGCTGCGTCGGCCAGTTGAAATTTGGCGACCACACTACCCTCAAGTTACGCGACGAATCCTTGGCCGTTTTCAGGGTGAGTACGAACGCAAGCTGAATGCGAATACCTCGTTCGCCCTATCGGCCTCGTACGTCGACTGGGCAGACGACAACCGCACCAACCTCGACGCGAAGCTGCGTCTCTATCCGCAGGAGCACGCACTCCAAGGACTGGGGCTCGGTGCGTCGCTTGGGCTGGCGAGTATTCGGCGCAATGCGAATCAGGGCGGCTGTGACCCACTCTTCGCCTCATCCTGTAGTGTTCTGCCCACCGGGAATCGCACCGTTGCCGCGCCAACGTTCGCCGTCGAAGGTCAATACCAATGGCTACTCGGCCCACGCCGCGTGACTGCAGTAACGGCCGGTTTCGGTGTCAAGCGGTACTTCGTGAACGACAACGATTTCCGCAGCATCGATCGCGTGTTGCCAACAGGCAGACTGACCCTCGGATACGCGTTCTGACCCTTGCGGCTGCGCAACCCGATCCGTGATCGTCGCACAAACACACTGACCGTCGCATCAGCAATCGGGCAAGCGCGCAATGGCAGTCGCCCCGCTCAGTCTTGCCGGATCGCAACGCCAAGCAGCGGTGCTACATCGACGAGACGCTCGACGGTGATTGCGGCACCCGCTGCGCGCAGTCGTTCCGCTGACACGATCTCTGCGTAGCCGATCACCGTCATACCGGCCGTACTCGCACCCTGGACGCCGAGCGGACTGTCTTCGACGACAATTGTGCGCGATGGAGCAAATCCCATCTTCGCTGCCGCGTGCAGAAAGAGATCTGGCGCGGGTTTGGGTTTGCCGACATCCACCGCCGAAAAACGTCGTCCTTTGAATCGCGACGCCAGTCCGGTCTTGCCGAGTGTGGTGGCCATCTTTTCGTGCTCGCCGTTGGAGGCGACGGCGTACTGCACACCCGCTGCATCGAGCGCGTCGAGCAGCGCCACGATACCGTCTACCGGAACCAGCTCGCGTTCCATTTCAATCCGCACCGCCGCGTGAAAGCGATCGAGCAGGTTGTCCGGCAGCGCAGACCCAAGCATCTCGGTCGCGATCGCGACGCACGTGGCCATCGAATTGCCGAGGAAGATTCCGAGCGACTGCTCGGTGGTCATGGGCAAACCCGCTTCGGTCAGCAGTCGCGCCCACACGCCATTCGAGATCCGTTCGCTGTCTACGAGGACGCCGTCGCAATCGAAGATGACGCCGTCGTAGCCGGGGAGCAGCGGCAAAGGCAGCGGCGCAGGCTGCGGCGTCAGCGTGTCTGCCGAGCTCAGGATGCGCTCGGCGCGATGTGCATTGCGGCGATGTGCGTTATTGCGAGCGCAGCGTGTGCCTGCGTGACCTGCTCGCGTACGGCTTCAGGGCCTGTACCGCCGGCAATGTTTCGCGCGTTGAGCGAAGCATCCGCACCCAGCGCATCGCGTGCGGCGGCGCCGAACAGCGCATGCGCTTCGGTGAATCGCTCAACGGGCAATTGGTCGAGCTCGATACCGGCTTCTTCGGCCTGACGCACGAGCGAGCCGACGGCGCCATGCGCTTCGCGAAACGTCGCACCGCGACGCACGAGATAATCAGCCAGATCGGTGGCCATCATTGCGCTCGACACGGCAGCACGCATCCGTTCACGAATGAAGCGCAGCTCAGCGACTGCACCGGCAACGGCTGGCAGCACGAGCAGGAGCATATCGATCGCATTGAACATCGCGCGTTTGTCGTCCTGCAGATCCTTGCTGTAGCCACTCGGCAATCCCTTGATCGTGCCCATGAGCGAGACGAGATCACCGAGTACGCGTGCTCCTGAGCCACGCGCGAGTTCGAAGACGTCGGGGTTGCGCTTCTGCGGCATCATGCTCGAGCCTGTCGAGAAGCCGTCGCCGAACTTCACGAACCCGAACTCGCTCGAACCGTAGACGATCATGTCTTCGGCGATGCGGGAGCAGTGCGCGGCGATCATCGCGCAGGCAAACAGGGTTTCGGCGACGAAGTCGCGATCACCGGTGGCATCGATGCTGTTCTGCGAAATCGCGACAAAACCGAGTTCCGTCTGCAGCAGCGTGCGCGAGACAGGAAACGCTGAGCCAGCGATGGCGCCGGAGCCAAGGGGCAGTGTGGCGGCTCCACGATGGGCCGCGGCGAGGCGCGTGCGATCGCGATTGAGCGGCCAGAAGTGCGCCAGCAGCCAGTGCGTTCCGCTCACCGGCTGTGCGCGTTGGAGGTGTGTGTACGCGGGGAGAATCGCGTCGCTGAGCGTTTCGGCTTGCGCAAGCAACGACGCCTGCAAACCACGCACAGCGGCGTCGAGTCGCGTGCATGCATCCATGGTCCACAGGCGTGATGCCGTTGCGACTTGGTCATTGCGTGAACGACCGGTGTGCAATTTGGACGCGACGGTGCCGGCTTCTTCGTGCAGCAGCCGGTCGATCATGGTGTGAATGTCTTCGTCGGTGGCGACAGGCTGTGCGCCATCGGCGAGGCGTTGCGCAACGCGATCGAGTCCACTCCGCAGTGCGTCTGCTTCGTTGGTGGTGAGCACGCCACCCTGTCCGAGTGCGAGTGCCCAAGCTTTGGAAAGACGGACATCGTGCGGCCAGAGGCGGAAATCGGTGCCAATGGAGCGGTTCAGCGCATCGAGCAGCGGCGATGGGCCGCTGGCAAAACGTCCGCCCCAGAGTTTATGCGTTCCAGCGTCGCCTTCGGGTGCGCTCACGGTGTGTCAGTCAGAATGGAATCGAACGAACGGTCGGCGATCGTCGGGAACCGACGAGATAACTATGCAACGCCGGTGCATCTCTGCGGTGCGCGCACGACTCGGCAGCTCGGCGAAATCACGCGGAGGCGGGCGGGGAAATCAAGCGAGTTCGCGCGGTGAACTGAAACTGCGAACTGCCAACGGAGAACTGGAACAGCGAACTGGAACAGCGAACTGGAACAGCGGACTGGAACAGCGAACTGCATTCTCTCGCGGAGCCGCTGAGAACGCGGAGGGGATCGGTGCAGTTCAGGATTGGGGGCGACAATGCGAGATCCGGTTCTTTTGGTTTTGAACAGCGTGCTGTTCGAGTGCCTCCGTGCGGTGTCCGCTCCCGAGCGGAGCCCGCCAGTGCACTGCACCAACGAAAGAAGTGTTGTTCGCTGTTCTCCGCGTTCTCCGCGGCTCCGCGAGACATTGCGGTCGTTGCGAGAGATTGCGGTCGTTGCTAGCGATTGCGGTTGCCGTTACTGATGCCCGCGCAGGTATTCCTTGAGCCGCCTGACCACGCGCTCTCGCCCCGGCACCGAACGGCAGATGATCAGCACCGTGTTGTCGCCGGCGATCGTTCCTGCGATATCGGGCCACGCGGCTTTGTCGAGCGCTTCGGCCACGGGCTGTGCGCCTGAGGCGACGGTGCGCGCAACGATCATCACCTGCACGGCTTCGACACTCACCAGAAACTGCGGCAGCATTGCCTCCAGTCGCCGCGCGTCGGCATCATTGCCGCCGACGTCCGGGAAGGCGTACCGCACGCGCCCCTGCTCGTCGGGAATGCGCGCCAATCGCAGCTCGCGCAGATCGCGCGACAGCGTGGACTGATTCACGTCCCACCCACGTCGCGTGAGCTGTCGTCGCAGTTCTTCCTGACTCGCCACGAGCTTCGCGGTGACGATTTCGCGAATCGCGTTATGTCGGTCGGTCTTGTCGGCCACGCACATCTCTCCGTCGTAACGAGCTGGGTCCAATCGTTCAGTGCCGGACCATCTGTTGCCGAGCAGTGACGCGCTCGTGTGTCCAGTGGATTGACACCACCGATATGCAAAATTATGCATTCAGTGTGCATAATATGCCTCATAGTATTCCGGTAGGGGTTCTCGGCGCCAGCGGGTACTCGGGACGCGAGCTCTGCGCGCTGATCGCCGGACACCCCAACCTCTCGCTCGCCTTTGCCACGGCCAACGCTCAGCGCGGCACCACGCTCCGCGTGCGCGCGGGCAACGCCGTGCACGCAATTCCGCTCGTGGGCGCGGACGAAGTGGATCTCAGCTCGGCCGAGCTCGTGTTCGCCGCGCTACCGCATGGGGCGTCCGCCGAGTGGGTGGCGAAGGTCATCGCGGCAGGTGCGCGTGTGGTTGATCTGTCCAGCGACTTGCGCCCGGGCTTCGGTGGCAGTGGACATGGTGCGCCCGCCGGCGTGCCGGCCGATGCCCCGTACGGCCTGACCGAGCTCTATCGCGAACAGATCAAAGGCGCGCGCGTCGTTGCCAATCCGGGGTGCTACGCGACCAGCATTCTGCTGGCGCTGTTGCCGCTCGCGAAGGCGGGTTTGATCGCGCCCGGCGCGACGGTCTCCATCGCCTCGGCCAGCGGCGTGAGTGGGGCGGGCGCGTCGCCCAAACTCGAGCTGCTTTTTGCTGAGGTGACCGAGAACTATCGCGCCTACAGTGTTGGCAACTCGCATCGTCACCTGCACGAGATGCGCGCGACCATGACGGAGCTCGGCGTGGACTGCGATCTGTTGTTTACGCCGCACCTGCTGCCGATCGATCGCGGCATTCTTTCGACGATCACGGTGCCGCTCACGCGCCCGGTCGGCGACGCCATGGCGCCGTTCCGCGACGCGTACGCGAAGGAGCCGTTCATCGAATTGACCAACGATCTCCCGGCCCTCACCGAGGTCGCGCACCGCAACGTGCTCCGTCTCAACGCGCGTACACCGCAAGGCGTGCGCGCGCCGACGATGCTCGTGTTCAGCGCACTCGACAATCTCGTGAAAGGCGCTGCCGGTCAGGCTTTGCAGAACGCGAACCTCATGCTCGGGCTCGACGAAACCGCCGGACTGCCGCGCTGACGCGGCACAGCGGCGCCACGGCGTGACCACTGATCCACCACTGATCCACCACTGAACTCCACCAACCCACTCCGATGACTATCGGCGCACTTGCCGCCTCCATCGCTGCCATGGCGGCCACCAACGCAGCCGCGCGCTCGTCGTCCGAAGAATCGGACGAGAAGACGCGCGGTCCGATCGTGGTGAAGCTTGGCGGGCGCACGCAGTCCGATCCCGGGCTGCCAACTGCGCTCGCAGCGCTCTGGAAGGAGTGCGACGGTCGGCTGGTAGTCGTGCACGGCGGCGGCGATCAGATCAGCGCGCTGCAGCGGCTGCGTGGTGAAGAGCCGGTGTTTGTCGGTGGACGCCGAGTGACGACTGAGGGCGCGCTCGAACTCGTACGCATGGTTCTGTCGGGACTGGCGAACAAGCAGCTCGTGTCCGCGCTGACATCCATCGGTGCGCCGGCGGTTGGTATTTCGGGAGAAGACGCGACGCTCCTTCGCGCTGAACCTATAGATGTCGCGACCTTCGGGTTTTCCGGCACGCCCACAAGTGTCGACACACGGCTTATCGAGTCGCTGCTCGTGAACGGCTTTCTTCCGGTCATTTCGCCGGTCGCCGCCAACGCGGATGTCACCGTCGGCGGCGCGCTGAACGTGAATGGTGACGATGCGGCCGCGGCGATCGCTGCTGCACTTGGCGCCTCCGAACTGTTTCTGATGATCGACGTGGCCGGTGTACTCGATGCCGACAAGCAGTGCATCGGCGCACTCACACTCGACGCCGCGCGTGACCTCGTCGCCTCTGGCATTGCCGGTGGCGGTATGGCCGCCAAGCTCGATGCGAGCGCGCAGGCGCTGATCGGTGGTGTCGCACAGGTGCGGATCGGCGATCTCGCCGCTCTCAGTCTTCCCGGTGCCGGCACCACGGTCTCCCGATCGTAGCACCATTTGCCATGCCACTTTCCGCACCGGTCCCTGGTGGTTGTCCTGTCGTAGTGCCCGTTCCTCTGTTGTCGTCGCGTTTGCCTTCTGCTGAGTAGCTACCATGACCCCATCGACCATGACTTCGCCATCTCCTCTCGCTTCGCCCGGCGCATTCGTACCGCCCGCTTCGCCAGCGCCGGCTACCGTGCCGTCCACGTCGCCCATTTTGGGTACGTACAAGCGACAGGCGCCGATGTTCGTGCGCGGCGAAGGCGTCTACATGTTCGACGCCGACGGCAAGCGGTACCTCGATCTGGTCGCCGGGATTGCCGTCACCTCACTCGGCCATGCCGACAGCGGTGTGATGAACGCGATGCAGGAGATCATGGCAACGGGACTCATCCACACCTCCAATCTCTATCGCACCGCGCCGGGTGAAGCGTTGGCCCAGTGGCTGGTGCAGCACTCGTTCGCGTCGAGCGTCTTCTTCTGCAACTCGGGCGCTGAGGCGAACGAAGGCGCCTTCAAGTTTGCGCGTCGTTGGGCGGGGGCGACTGGCAGTCCGTCCAAGCATGAGATCATCGCGCTGCGCGGAGCATTTCACGGGCGCATGCCTGGCACGTTGGCCGCAACCGATCGTCCGGCCTATCGCCTGCCCTTTCGTCCGTTGATGGGCGGCGTGCGCATTGTCGAACGCGACCTGCAGGAGCTGCGCGCGGTGCTCGATCCGGAAACGGCGGCGGCTGTGATTGTCGAGCCCATTCAGGGCGAAGGTGGCGTGCGCGTGGTCGACCCGGAATTCCTACGCGGGCTGCGTGCGCTCACCAAGGAACGGAACGTGATGCTCATTCTCGACGAGATCCAGTGCGGTCTCGGCCGCACGGGTTCGTTCTTCGCATACGAGCAGTTGGGCTTTGAGCCGGACATGCTCACCATTGCCAAGCCACTCGCCGGTGGACTGCCGATGGGTGCGATTCTGGTGAACGACACGATTGCGCGCGCTATGCAACCGGGCGATCACGGGACGACGTTCGGTGGCGGACCGCTCCTCGCGCACGTCGCACATCACGTCGTGCAGCGCCTGTCCGATCCTGTGCTGTTGGCGCACGTGCAGGAGATGGGCGCATGGTTCGGTGAGCAGTTGCAGGCGCTCTCCGATCGCACGGGCCGTATCCGTGCCATCCGCGGCAAGGGCCTGATGTGGGGCGTCGATGTGCACGAACCGGCCGCCCCGATCATCCAACGCGCATTCGACAAAGGCCTGCTGCTGGTTGGCGCGGGCGAGCATACTCTCCGCTTCCTGCCGCCGCTCGTGATCACGAAGGCCGAACTCGCCGAAGGGCTTGAGCTGCTCGAAGCCGCGCTCGTCGGATAGCGGGTGATCTAAACGGATACCTGCAACAGACTTGGGACTACCGATTGAGCGGATTCGGCGGAAAACAGGCCGATAAAACAACAGCACGCGAACTTCCGACGGGAACAGGCCTGGACCTACAAAGACGATTCAGCCTATCGCTTCAAATGAAAACGGGTTGTTCGCAGTATCTCGTTTTTATCCGCCTGATCCGCCCAATCGGCAGTCCCAAGTCTGTTGTCGTTTTCAGTTTCCCCCTCATCGGCATACCCGGAGTTGATCACGCATGTACCTCCCGTCGTCGTTCAAGGAAACCGATCCCGCTGTGATGCTCGACTTCATCACGGCGCATCCTTTGGGCGCGATGGTGACGTCCTCTGCAACAGAGGGCCTGTTCGCAACGCACCTGCCGCTCCATTGGATCGCACCCGCGGCGCGCACGGTGTCCTGCAGGGGCACATCGCGCGGGCCAATCCGCATCACGAGTTGGCCGACACGTCGACTGAGGCGATGGTGATCTTCACCGGCCCGGACGCGTATATCACGCCCACGTGGTACCCGTCGAAGCAGGAGCACGGGAAGGTCGTACCCACGTGGAATTACGTCGCGGTACATGCGTACGGGACCGTGCGGTTCATCGATGACCGCAACTTTCTGATGCAGCATCTCGAGACACTTACAGATCAGCACGAGGCATCGCACGAACATCCGTGGGCAATGCACGACGCGCCGCAGGACTATCTCGAGGCACTCGCGCGGGCCGTGATCGGCGTCGAAATCGAGATCACGCGACTCGAAGGCAAATGGAAGATGAGCCAGAATCGTCCGGCCGACGACGTGGATGGCGTGATCGAAGGACTGTCGACGTCGTCATCCGAAGTTGCGCGCGCCGTCGCCGACGAAGTGGTCTCGCGAAAAAAATTGCGACGTCACTAGTGCGTTCGCGGGAATTGCGCAATATTGTCGTCACCTTCACGTGCCTCCGTGAACGGTGCGGTTCTTCACGCGATGCATTGCGTGATGGCGACTGCGAGAGCCAACGCTCCGCGTAGCTCGCTCACCGGCGGTGTAGCACCTGTCCTGACGCGTCGATCCGGCGACGTGTACGAGGCCGGACAGGTGCCGCCGGTTGAGCTGCTTCCGTGACACAGTGCGCACCGTCGCACTCCCTCCCGGCGCGTTAATTTCCTGCGCATGCCGACTCTCCCCACGCTGCGCACGGCGTCCGCATCGCTGCTGACGCTCCTCTCATTTTCGCTCTCAGCGAACGTATCGGTGGCGCAATCGCCTTCGACGCAATCGCGCTCTCCGACCGCGCTGCCGCCCACGCTCGTCGTA
>Ga0105049_10005663_pt1 | contig 14538 bp, 14 predicted proteins | sample MAT06_FD_78087 | JGI IMG/M metagenome (GOLD analysis project Ga0105049, IMG submission 78087) | Freshwater microbial communities from Lake Fryxell liftoff mats and glacier meltwater in Antarctica - MAT-06 | ecosystem: Environmental > Aquatic > Freshwater > Ice > Liftoff microbial mat | place...
ACGCATGCGCAGCATCGTCAAACACCCGCACTGCCCATTGATTCAGGCTGGTGCCCGCCGCCTTGGCCGCGACCAGTGCAGCGCTATGCACTTCGGGCGGCATTCGGAGCATGATCTTTCCGCTGGCGGGTTTTTCCACGGGCTTGCCAAGCTTTGCGGAGGTCTCGATGTAATCATCCACCGCCTCTTCAAACGCTGTGCGCAACGTCTGCACCGTGTCGGCGTGAAAGCCGATGATTGCGCTTATCCCAAGAATGCGCCCTACAAAAATGTCGTCGCGTTCATCGAATTCAATACGGGCCGTGTAGCCTTTGTACGACATCTTGCTCATGGTTTGATCTCCAGTCGTTCCAGGAATTCGCGCACACCTTAAACCTGGTAGTGCTTGGCTTCCTTTCCCGGGTGCGGACGGTCCGCGTGCCATTCCTGGGGGCCAGGATCGAATCGCACCCGCGACCCTTTGCCTTCGGTTAGCGTACAACCAAGCGCCAACAACAAACGTTCAATATCTGAAAAAAGCAGCGTAGCAAGCGTCGGCTTTTCGAACAGGGCCTTCAGCGTCTTGCGTCGCTTGTTGTTCATGCGATCAACGATAGCTGGTGCCCTTTCATTCGCACGCAATTAATGCTATCAGTTTACTGATAGACCAACGTTCTGCCTTGTCCGTCATGAGGCGGAAGTCGACAGCGCCAACAGGCGGCGGGCTGCGGCAGATCCGCCAGCCGATCTCGTTTCTCAAATGCCATGAAATACGATAAACTGATTATCTTATTATTAGAGGATGCCTCATGCGCACTATCGCGTTGACAGTGACAGAGTTTTCTCGCGGCTTGTCGGATTTTTTGAATCAGGTGCAGTACCAAGGGCAAACGCTGAATATTCAGCGTGGCAAGCGGGTTGTGGCGCGGGTATTGCCCGCAACTGTTCCGGATGGTTTTCCGCTGGACCGGCTGGACGACCTTCTGCTGAAGGGGCCGCAGCTCAGCGGGCCTGAGCGTCAGTCCATGGCTAAAGATGTGGGCGCGGTGCGTTCCAACCTGTTGGCGCGAGACGACCCATGGGCCTTGTGATTGATACCGACGTATGGGTGCTGGCGGAGCGCTCTGGCGGCGAGCTGGACCTGGCTCGCTGGTCACATTACGGCGGAGCCTACATGAGCGCCGTGACAGCCAGCGAACTTCTCGTGGGGGTGGAGCGCGCCAACACGGCCAAGCGCAAAGCGCAACGCGCGGCGTTTGTGGAATATCTGCTGGTCAACATTCCTGTTCTGGAGTTTTCTTTGTCCGTTGGGCGCACGCACGCACGCATGCTGGGGGCGCTCGCAAAAGGCGTGACTGCTGGAGCGCACGATGCGCTGATTGCCGCCACTGCGGTGCACCACGGTTATGCGCTGCTCACCCGCAACGTGGCGGATTTCAAGGTATTTGCCGGTCTGAAGGTGGAGTCGTACCAACCGTGAAGCGATTTTTTGATCTTCTGATACTTTGAGATGGGGAGCTGGATTGGTCACACGACCATTCTCGGCCCAGCCTCATGCCCGAAATTTCCACTTATCTCGCTGTCCAAATTTGCAGCGCCAGTTCTGTCGAATAGGGCTACAACTTTCACCAGTATTGCTTAATTCGCTATTAAAATGGAAGCAAATTACAACCGCCATGTCCCAAGTCATCAACCTTGATGCGCTTCTTGCGACCGGCGGAGACTCGCGCGACCAATTCAAGCGTGACATGGCGCAGCCAGCGGATCTGCAACTGGCGGACGAATTGCCTAGTATGCGGCTCCAGAAACGTCGCATCGGTGCAGCGAGGCAAGAGGGTCCGGCAGTGGGCTGTCACGCGTCCCTTGGAGCGGGCAAGCTTCAATAGCGTTGCGGTCGCATGTCCAGCCACATCGAATTTCGGCCTGCCGTCGCGGCCGATACTGAGTTTGTCTTGCCACTGATCCACAGTGCCGGCCCGCAAGCCATCGACTACGGGTTCGGCCTGAGCCATCGTGACGCTCGGGATTTTCTGCGCGCAGCATTTTTCGATGGCCCCGGCTTTTTCGGATGGCGCAACCACGTCGTCGCCCTTGTGCAGGGTGAGGTGGTAGCCGTTTCCGCCACCTACAGCCTGCCGGTATACCTGCAATTGAGCCTGCAGCATGCGGCACAGGTTTGGCGCCACTACCCGCTGGCGGCATTTCCGGGCGTCATGCGTCGCGGCATGCAACTGCAGACGCTGATGCCACCCCCCGGCCCGTCGATGCACTACCTGGCCAATTTCGGGGTGCGCGAGGACCTGCGGGGGCGGGGCATCGGGCTTGCCATGCTCGAGCACCATGTGGCATGTGCCCGCCGTGCAGGGCGTACGGTGTTCGCGCTCGACGTGTCGGTGCAGAACCCGCGCGCCCAGGCCTTCTATGCCCGCTTTGGAATGCAGATCCGCCGAACCAACAAGTTCGGTGGCCCGGCCGGTGCGGTGCCAGACACCCGCCGCATGGAAATGCCGCTGTGACGGACCCCAATGGCACGTCGCCCCGTGCCTTCCTGTTCCTGCAGGGGCCCACCAATTACCTGTTTGCCGAAGTGGCCAGGCAGTTGCGTGCCCAGGGCCACCGGGCTTTTCGGATTAACCTGTGCCTGGGCGACCAGATTTTCTGGCGTGGGCCAGGGGTCACCAGCTTCCGTGGCCGGTTCGACGATTGGCCGGGTTTCCTGTCCTGCTTTTTCACCGACCACGCAATCACTGACGTGGTGCTGCTGGGTGAGCAGCGGCTCTACCACCAAGTCGCCATCGAACTGGCCCACACCCGCGGCATCGACGTTGCCGTGACTGACTTCGGCTACCTGCGCCCGGACTGGGTCATCCTGGAGCGCGACGGGTTGAATGCCCGCAGCCGCTTCACGCGCGACCCGGCCGCCCTGCTCCAGGAGGCCAGCGCACTGCCCGCCATCGGGCGATCTGTGCGCTACCCCCACCACGCGTTGAACCAGGCGCTGTGGGACATGACATTCCACCTGTCCTCGGCCCTGTGGCCATGGGGCTATCCGCACTACCGGCGCCACACCTTACGCCACCCGGTGCTCACGTACCTGGCCACTGGGTGGCGCTTGTCGCGCGGCGTGATCGAGAAGCGCCAGGCCGCCGCGACGCTGCGTCGGCTGGCCGCAGCAGCTGGTTACTACCTGTTCGCCATGCAGATGGAAGACGATTACTCCCTGCGGGCCTATTCGCACTACGCGGATCTGGATCAGGCCATGGCCGAGGTCATGCACTCCTTTGCCGGGCATGCACGCCCCGACGCTGCGCTGCTTTTCAAGATTCATCCGCTGGACCCTGGGTTCAAGGCCTGGAGGCGCCGGATCGACACGATGGCGCGTGCGGTCGGCATTGCCGAACGTGTCTTGTTTATCGATGGTGGCGATCTCGACGCCCTGATTCTCGCCAGCAATGGCGTGCTCACGGTCAACAGCACTGCCGGACTGCGTTCGCTCGAGTTGTTGCGCCCGACCCTGGCGCTGGGGCAGGCGATCTACCGCGTGGACGGCCTGGCGTTCAACGGCCCGCTGGACGCCTTCTGGTCACAGGCGCAAGCCCCGGACGCAGCATTGGTCGATGCCTGGCTGCGCCTGCTGGCGGCCTCGCTGCATGTGCGTGGCGGCATGTACGATCAGGCCGCGATCAATGCGGCTGCCAGCGGCATCGCCTGGCGTCTGCACTACCGACAGGTCAATCAGCCTTTGCGCCAGGTCTTGTTGGGGGAGCCGCTGCGTATCCCAGGCGCCGCAGAATGAACTGCGACCAGGACGACGGCAGCACCGACAGGCACCACATGCCCAGCGCCAGCGGCTGCGGAAAGGCGAGGCGCGCCGGATTGCGCAGCAGCCCCCGCTGGATGCGCCGCGCCGCCCATTCGCTCGACACCATCGAGGGCTTGGCGGCGGCAAAGCGGTCGCTCATGCCGGTCTTGACGAAACCCGGCATTACCACGCACACACCCACGCCGTAGGGCGCGAGGCGGCCCCGCATCGCCTCGCCGTAAGCCTTGAGACCCGCCTTGCTGGCGCAGTACGCCGGCGTGAGTGGCAGGCCCACATAGGCCGCCAGGGAACTGACCAGTGCGATCTGGCCCGAACCCCGCTGGCACATGGCAGCCGCCAGCACCGTCACGGTGGCCATCGCCGCGCGCAGGTTGACGTCCAGCATGTGCTGGACGTCTTCCCAGGGTTCGATGCCGTGGACGCTGGTGTGCGCCACGCCGGCATTCACGAGCGCCAGATCCACGGGCGTCGTGGCGCAATGGTGTGCGAGTTTTTCCATCCAGCCGACGTGGTCGCCCAGGTCATGCAAAAGGGTCTTCGTGGTCGCTCCCTGCTGCCTGCAGGCCGCGGCCACGGCATCCAGCATGGCGTCGTCGCGGCCATGCAGCACCAGCGTCGTTCCGGGCTGCGCATACTGCAGCGCCAGCGAAAGACCGATGCCACTGGTGGCGCCGGTGATGAGCACGGTCCGTAGGTTCTTCACTGCGGTCGCCTCATGCAATGGGCCGCCGTGATGGCCACTGGAGCTGCAAGCGCAGCATGTCGACCGTCTGGAAATGCGCAGCCCAGCCGACGACTTGTACTTCCAGTGGGGGATGACGCGATCCGGTGCCAGCTGCACCATCGTCGTCACCATGGGAAACCCGCATTTCGGTCGTCGATCCCTCGCGCTGAGCACGCGGTTTCTGGTCGCGGGCTTCTCGCTGAGTGAACTGCTGCCGGTCACGGCGATTGCAGCGTTGCTGCTGGGTCTGGCCATTCCGTCGATGAACACCATGTTGCAGACCCATCGCACACGATCCACGGTTGGCAGCTTTGTGTCGGCGCTGCATTTGGCGCGCAGCGAGGCGATCAAACGAAGTGGACGGGCGGTCGTGTGCAAGTCGGCTTCCGGCATCGCATGTACCCCGGGCGGCGGCTGGGAGCAGGGTTGGATCGTGTTCCACGACAGCAACAACAACGCGGCGTTCGATCCCGGTGAACGGCTGGTCGGGCAGCAAGGCCCCGTCAGCGGACTGCGTCTGGCTGGCAATCTGCCGGTTGCCAACTATGTGTCTTACAGCGCATCCGGATCGGCCAAGCTCACGTCTGGCGCTTTCCAGGCGGGTACCTTCACCCTGTGCCCGGTCGGCGGCAACAACGGTGCAGACGTGCGCAAGATCGTTCTCAGCGGCACTGGGCGGCCGCGTACCGTCAATGGCTCCGCAGCAGACTGCCGCTGAGCGGCAGTTGCGCGCCCACCGACATACAAATTAGCGCCGCACTTCGTCCACGAGTGTCTTGAATTCGTCGATGTCCGCAAAACTACGGTAGACGCTGGCAAAACGCACGTAGGCCACCTTGTCGAGCTTCTTGAGCTCGCGCATGACCAGTTCGCCGATGCGGCTCGACGCCACTTCGCGCAGGCCCAGGTTGAGCAGCTTTTCTTCGATGCGCTCAATGGCCGCGTCGACCTGCTCGGTACTGACCGGTCGTTTGCGTAATGCCAAGGTCATCGAGGCCTGCAACTTGACTCGCTCGAACTCGATCCGGCGACCGTCTTTCTTGACGATGGTCGGGAAGTTGACTTCGGGTCTCTCGTATGTCGTGAAACGCTTCTCACACGCGCCACACTGGCGCCGGCGTCGGATGAAACCACCGTCTTCGGCGACACGTGTCTCCACGACCTGGGTTTCGGAGTGGCTACAGAACGGGCACTTCATGGCGAATCATCCTACAAACCGCAGTTGGATGCGCCCGAGCGTGCCCCGATGGGCGTGCCGGGCAAGGCGAGAGGACGCCGCGCACTTCTGTGCGCAAGGACGAACAACGCCTCATGGCACGCCCAGCGGGGTGCGATCGGGTGCATAGCGCTCTCACCAAATCGGTGAATCCCGTCGTGGCCAAAATTCTCAGTATTTATGAGCGCCGCCAGCGGAAATCAAGCGGTCAACTGCGGTTTGTAGGATCATCCTTGACCGTCCGGCCACAGGGCCTGGATCGGCCTTGGCACAGGCTAACGTTTGAAGAGCATGGCGACCTTCTCCAGGCTGCCTGCCTGCTCGTCCGGCGCCACCGCCGGAATGAGGCGCGCCGGCTCAGAGGGCACCACAACAGCCGGCCGGCCGGTCGCCACTTCGCGTATACGCGCGTACTCGGCCATGACCTTGGCTGCATATCCGCCATCGCTCTCCAGGTTGCCGGCGCCCACGTAATAACGCAGGCCGCCTTCGACCGAACCGGCCCGTGCAATACATTCCAGCAACACTTTGACGCCCACTCGCAGGTTCGTCACCGGGTCGAACGCAGCCAAGTTGCCGCCCGCAGCTTCATATTTATCGCCATGGATCTTGGTCATCACCTGCATCAGGCCTTGTGCGCCGACCGGGCTTTGCGCAAACGGGTTGAACCCGGACTCGACCGCCATAATGGCAAGAATCAGGGCCGGGTCGAGTTTGCTGCGCACACTGATGAGATAAGCCTCGGCCACCAGGGCACTGATCGGCTCTGGCGCCACGCGGTACTTCTTGCTCAGCCAATAGGCCACCTTGGCCTGCTGCTTGGGCAATTCGCTCGGATCGGTCGCCGTTGCCCGGTCGATCGGTTCGACCAGACTGTCTGCGGGACTCGGCGCAATCTGGCGCGCCTGCAACCATTCCATCAAATGCAATTCACCTTGTTCGCGGGCCTGCGGGTGCATGGTCAACGTGAGCGACGCAAACACGACGGCCAGGCCCAGCATGGCAAAGCCACTATGGGTGATTTCAAACAGGCCTCTGGCTATGTCGGATCCGAAAGTTCGCAATCCGCACAGCATGGATTGGCAGGCTGTCATGGCATTTCCTTCTTTCGCGTTGGCTCGCTCGTGGTGTCGCGTGGACATGGGTACGAGCGGTGCGCATCGTTGAAATTGGTACGCGTTCAACATTCTGCCGATTCCCGCAGACGGTGCAGGCGTTGAACTTGCCGGTGGTCGGCAGCGATTCGGGTTAACCCTGGTGCAGGTCTGGGCGGATTCTATGGGCAGCGATATATCCAGTCAACCATAAGGACTAGAGGTTTCATTCAAAGATGCGGTAGTGCGGCGGCGATCCCGTGGCGGAATATGTGCATGTCGATTCCTTGAAGAACTGTCGATAGGTGGTCCCATGTGCTTGCCACGGCGGTCGCAGAGGCCTAGACTAGGGCTGTCTGAGTGATCAGGCACATGCCGGCAGTAGCCAGTCCCCACCCCCGGGTGGTGTTGATGAAGCGGCCCCGGCAACCATGGAGGCAATCTCTTGCCCCCAAAGCGACATGGGACTTCAATCTCCTGTGAAGCAAGCCAAGACGGCACGGGCCTTGAGTCCGCCGTCGAGCCCGGTGGCACGGTCCTGTATCGGTCCACCGGGCTTTCTCATTTCTGCCTCCTGATTTCTGCTGCGCGGGCCTGCGCGCAGGCAGATGTGGCTATGCGACGCCACGTGTTGCGGCGCGGGCCGACAATGTGAACCGCAGCGAGGCTGCATCTGACTGCATTCGGGGTGAAAATACCCGGTTGCCGAAAACGGCCCACCAGTATTAGAAACCCCAGCCACGATGACCACCAGCCCCAAGAGCCACGACATTCAGAAACTCGACGCGTTGACAGAAGGTGCCTTCACCGCGCCGACTTCTGGGGAACGTACGACCCGCATCCGTGCCTGGTTGTCCCATGATCCAGCCCTTGAACAGCTCCAGGAGGTGTTCAAGGAACTCGCGGCGCGCGACAAGGGCGCTGCACGGCCGGTGCGTGAGCGGCTGGACGAAATCCGCCGGGCCAGGAACCAGGCGGTCGTGGCAGCCGAATGGGCCGCCAAGGCGAGCGACCTGCTGGCACTGGCCAAGCTCAACATTGCCGATGCGCTGGCGTGGCAGCGTGACGCGGCCAAAGCTGGCGCTCCCTTGAGCAAGGAGCCACTGCTCTCGCTCAAGGCCCAGTTGGCGGAACGGGTCAAGGTGATCGAAGACCTTCAGCACACGGTGCAGGTGCAACGCGAGGCGGCGGTGTTGCTGGCCCAGCGTATCGAAGTGCTGTCGACCAAGCCTTGGACCGCCGCGCAGGCGGTCTGGGACGGCTTGCGCGACGACGTGGGCCATTGGCAGGAACAGGCCGCTGCCCTGGTGGCCGACGCCAACTGGCCCAGCGTCGATCTGAAGTTCCCGCCGCTGCTGGACGGTTCGCGCGGACAACTGCTGGTGGTCTGGGACGCGTTCCAGGGCGCTTTGGCGCTGGCTGCTGCTGCTGCCGATGATGTTTCCGCGCCGCTGCCACCGGTTCCCGTGTGGGCGGACGAGTTGCGCGCCGCGCGTATCGCAACGCAACCCGCCGCCGCCCGCCCGCCCAAGCCGCGCGTGGACCCCGAACAACGTGCCCGGGCAACGGCTCGCGTGCGCGAAGTCCTCGACGCGCTGGAGAGCGAGATGGCCCAGGGACACGGCAAGGCCAGTGCCGAGGCCGCTGCGGCGCTGCGTAACGCACTGAAGGATCACGGCAAGATGATCGACGACGCGCTGGAGAACCAGGCCCATGTGGCGCTGTCGGCGGCGGGCGAGATGGAAGGCTGGCAGCGATGGCGCGCAGACCAGTTGCGCCAGGAACTGGTGACCAAGGCCGAGGCGCTGTTGGCGCGCCCGCCCGGACAGGCCATCGGTGGGCGCAAGATGCAAGAGACACTGCGCCAGTTGCGTGAGCAGTGGAAGCAGACGGACCAAGGCGGCGCGCCCAACCACGCGATGTGGAAACGTTTCGACCATGCCTGCAATGAGGCGCACAAGGTCGTCGAGGCCTGGGTCGACAAGGTCAAGGCCGACGCTGCAGAGCATCGCGGCCAACGTTTGGCCTTGATAGAAGAGGTCAAGGCTTGGGCCGCCGCAAATGCCAGGGCCCTGGACGACGACTGGCGCGGCTTTGGTCGCATCCTGCACCAGTTCGGCGACCGTTGGCGTGACGCCGGACATGTCGGCGAAAAGTTGTTCGCCGAGCTGCAACCCTTGTGGAAGGCGGCCATCACCCAGGCTGCTGCGCCGCTGGAGGCGCTGCAACACGCGAGCATCGAGCGACGCCAGGCCATGATCGAAGAGGCGAGCGCGCTTGGCGCGGCACCGGTGTTGCGGGTCGACATGGTCAAGGCCTTGCAGCAGCGTTGGCAGGCCGAAGCGCATGCCGTGCCGATGGATCGTAAACACGAACAAAACCTGTGGGACGCGTTTCGCAAGCCGATCGACGAGGCGTTCGAACGCAAGTCGGCGCAACGCCAGCAGGAAGAGTCAGCGCTGGGTGAGCACGACCGATTGGTGCTGGACGCCTCCAAGGCCCTGGACAACGCCAACAACACGGGCGATGCGCAGCAGATCCGCTCTGCCATGGCGGCGCTGGAGGTGGCCTTGCGTGGTCAGGCGCAGGCACGCGGCGCCGCGCAGGCAACAGCGGTGCGTGACATGGCGGTGAGCAAGGGCGCGGGGGCTGCTACGGCAAACGATGCGAGCCCGACCGACCCCGCGGCCCCGTCTGCGGCGCCGCAGCCCGGCCCGGGTGCGGGTGAGGAGACAGGCCCTGATGGCGCCGATGCCAAGCAGGCGACAACGACCGATCCGGCAGCACAAGCGCAGCCGGCCGCCAAACCCACGCCCAAGCCAGTGGTCGCCGTGCGCGGCGACGATCGGCCTGGGATGAGAAAGGCGGAGGCGCCAGCGACCGGGCGTGGCGGCAAGTTTGGTGACCGCAAGGATGGCAAACGCGGGTCATTTGGCGCAGATCGCGGCGCCGACCGGCCCGATGGGCCCCGTGGCGGTTCCGGGAATTTTCGGGATGAACGACCCGACCGTGGGCTGCGGGACGATCGGCCCCCTGCGCCCAGACTGGGCGACGCCGCATTCCGGGCGCAGCGCGACGCGTTGGAGCGGGCGCAATTGGCGCTGCGAAAATTGGCGTCGCAGGCGCACGGTGAGGCGTTGTCGCAGCTTCTCGGGGCTTGGCAGGCACGCGATCCGGAGCAATTGCCGCTGGCACAGGAGTTTGGTCCCCGCGTGGGGGCAGGCGCACGCTCGGCATGGGCCCAGGCCCTGGGCAGCGTGCCAGGACAGGTGCCCGACACCGCGTTGTTGCGTTTGGAGATGGCCGCCGAGGTGCCCACGCCCGCTGAACACCAGAATGCGCGTCGGATGTTCCAGTTGCAGTTGCTGACGCGGCGCAACGATCCTGCGCCCGTGCAGACCTGGGCCCAGGATGTCGGCCAGGTCCTGCAGGGGTCGTTCGATGCGGCGGCCGAGCGCCGATTGCGTAGTGCGCTCAAGGTGCTGCTCAAACCTTGAACAAGGTCCGATCGTGATGTGCCCGGCGCCGGATTCGGATCCGCCCCCGATCCCTGCGACAATCGCTCGGCAATGCGCGATTGGGGCCGATGGGGCATGCCGGGGCGCTAGGGGAGGCTGACCTTGGACTCCGTTGACGACCTGCTGCGCCGCCTGGAGCAACTGAACGAAATCGGGGCCTCACTGTCCAAGGAGCGCGACATCACGCGCTTGCTCGAGAGCATCCTGCTTGCCGCCAAGGCGATCACGAACGCCGATGGTGGCACGCTGTACCGCATGGTCGATAACCAGAGTGAATTGCGGTTCGAGATCTTGCGCACCGACTCGCTTCGGATCGCGATGGGTGGAAGCTCAGGCACGCAGATCAGTTTCCCCAATCTCCCGCTACTTGATGCCAACGGCGCGCCGAATGACTCGCTGGTGGCCGCGTACGCCGCCATCCACTTGCAGACCGTCAATATTGCCGACGCATATTCGGAACCCAATTTCGACTTTGCCGGCACGCGTCGGTTCGACGAACGCACCGGTTACAGGTCGAAGTCGTTTCTGGCCGTGCCGATGAAGAACCACGAAGGCGAGGTCATTGGCGTATTGCAACTGATCAATGCGCAAAAACCCGGTACCACCGACGTGGTCACCTTCTCCACGGCCGACCAAAGCCTGGTCGAATCGCTGGCTTCGCAGGCCGCAATCGCATTGACTAACCGGCTGCTGATCGGGCAATTGGAGGCGCTGTTCGAGTCCTTCATCAACCTGATCAATCTGGCCATCGATGAGAAGTCTCACTACACCGGCGGCCATTGCCAGCGCGTGCCCGCGTTGACGATGATGCTGGCCGAAGCCGTCAACAACACCCAGAGCGGGCCGTTGGCGGATTTCACTATGGACGACCGCGACCGCTACGAACTCAAGATCGCAGGCTTGTTGCACGATTGCGGCAAGGTCACGACGCCGGTGCATGTGGTGGACAAGGCGACCAAGCTGCAGACCCTTTTCGATCGGATCGAGCTGATCGACACCCGGTTCGAGGTGCTCAAGCGCGACGCCGAGATTGAAGCGTTGCGGCATCAACTCGCGCTGCGACCCAAGACCGATGCCAGTGCGGAGGCACGGATCTGGGACCATTACAGAGCCGAGGTTGCATCACTCGACGACGACCGCGTGTTCCTGCGCACCGCCAATACGGGGGCAGAGAAGACCGATGACCGGGACCTGGCGCGTGTGCGACAGATTGCCGCCAATCGTGTCTGGCGCAATGTCGAGGGCATGGAAACCGAGTTTCTGACGGCCGATGAACTCGAGAATCTGACGATCCGCGCCGGTACCTTGACGCAGGCCGAGCGCAACACCATCAACCACCATATTGTGGCCACCATCCGCATGCTCGAGAAGCTGCCCTGGCCCAAACACCTGCGCAACGTACCGGAATATGCGGGTGGGCACCACGAACGTATGGACGGCAAAGGTTACCCGAAGGGCCTGACGCGCGATCAGATGTCGGTGCAGGCCAGGGTCATGGGTATCGCGGACATTTTCGAGGCATTGACCGCCAGCGACCGTCCCTACAAGCCGGGGATGAAGTTGTCGCAGGCCATGGGCATCATGCAACGCTTCAAGCACAACGGGCACATCGATCCGGATCTGTTCGACGTGTTCGTGGCCGAGAAGGTCTACCTGCAATACGCGCAGAAGTTCCTCGACCCGTGGCAGATCGACGCGGTCAATCTTCAGGCTGGTGCGGCCTGAAGAAGGCGTCCATCAAGCGCAGCAGTGGCGCGTAGTCGTTGGCGAAACGCGGGCGATTGACAAAATAGGCCTCGCTGGCAACTGCAAAGAACTCGTCGATGGAACTGGTGCCATAGGCGTCCAGCCACGGCGCGGTGGCGCCAAAACGTTCCGCCATGCTCCATTGGTCGCAAAAAGCCAGATAGTGGCTGTGCAGCGTGTCATGCCAGCGGCGGCGCGCCGCGCTGCTGGTGGGCGCCCCCATGAATCCGGCCGGCAACGGCGGGCAACCGTCTGCGGCGCCATCGCGCATGTCGATCTTGTGGACAAATTCATGGATGACGACGTTGTACCCGTCAGCAGCCGACCGCCCTGCATCGGCGACGTCCTGCCAACTTAGTGTGACCGGTCCGTCCTGCATGGCCTCGCCACTGAGCACCTCGTCGTAACAATGGACGACGCCATCGTCGTCCATGTTCTGGCGCGACGCCTTGACCTGCCCGGGGTGGACCACGATGCCAACAAAGTCGTCATACCAGGCGATACCGCGATACGGCGCCTGCAGGTGCAACACCGGCAGACAGGCTTGCGCGGCAATAGCAACCGCCATCTCGTCGCTGATGGTCAGGCCGGAGGCACCATGAAACTCTTTGCACGCCAAAAACTGCAGCGACAACTGGCGCAGCCGCAGCAGATCGGCGCTGTCCGTAGCGCTCAGAAACGGGTAATGCGCCAGCGTGTCTGACCATAAGGCGTCAGCCAGGTCGCGCCGGCGACCTGCAGGTCTGCTGCCCAGTGCGCGCAACCAGCCCATCATGACGGGGTCAGCCTGGTGTCAACGACTCGCACCGAGTGCAAGCCGATGTTGTCGAACCTGACCGCTGGCCCGATCCAGGCTGAGCCGCAATACCTGGGCGCGCGGCGGATCGGCCATCAAGTCCCAGTCGCTCAAGACGACCTGGCGCAGACCATCCTCAAGTACATGGTCCGCCGGTTGGTGTGTGTGGCCATGGATCAGCGTGTGTGCGCCCACCTGGCGCAGCGACGCTGCCGCAGCGCCGGCATCGACATGGGCTGGCTCAGGATGTTCCTTCTTGTGCCGTTCGCTGCGTTCACGCAAGCCGCGCGCGATGTCCAGGCGCTGCGCGAGCGGCTTTTGCAGGAAATCGGCCTGCCACCCCGGGCTGCGCACGACATGTCGAAACTGCTGGTAGGCGGTGTCGTCCAGGCACAAGGCGTCACCATGCGAAAGCAGCCAGCGCTGGCCGCTCAGTTCCAGTACGCAAGGGTCTTTCAGCCACAACACGCCGCAATTGGCCAGAAACTGCGCGCCGACCAGAAAGTCGCGATTGCCACACAAGAAATGGATGTCGATACGCGTGCTGGCGTGCCTTAGCACCCTGGCACATCGCAACTCGAAGCTGTCAGTGGCCGATGGCTCGCCAGCCACCGGGCCTGCCGCGTCATCGCCAATCCATACGTCGAACAGGTCGCCGAGGATGAATACAGCCTGGGCACTGGTTTGTTGCAGATAACTCTGCCAGGCTTCGAACGTCTGCGGGTCGGCCGCATGCAGATGCAGGTCGGATATGAAATCCACGATCTGCCAATGCGCGGGCGCGGTCACCTGGGCGCGTGCCGGGCCGGCGGTGGTGCCTGCTGGGCGCTCGTGGGCTCGCACGCTTGCCATCGACGAGAGCGCTGCCTGGACTTGTTTGTCGGCCCTAGAGCGCGACGGCCTTGTCGATCACCACGTCGTCGTTCGGCACGTCGTCGTGGTATCCCTTGCGGCCGGTCTTGACGGTCTTGATCTGATCGACGATTTCCGTGCCGCCGACGACCGCGCCGAACACGGCATATCCCCAACCTTGCGCAGACGGTGCAGTGTGGTTCAGGAAGCCGTTGTCGGCCACGTTGATGAAGAACTGCGCGGTCGCCGAGTGCGGGTCATTGGTGCGCGCCATCGCCACCGTGTAGTTGTTGTTCTTCAAGCCGTTGCCCGCTTCGTTGTCGATCGGCGTACCACTCTTCTTTTCTTTCATGCCGGGCTCGAAGCCGCCACCCTGCACCATGAAGCCAGGGATGACGCGGTGAAACACCGTGTTGTCGTAATGGCCCTTCTTGACGTATTCAAGAAAGTTGGCGGCAGACTTGGGAGCCTTGTCCATGTCGAGTTCAAGCGTGATGACGCCGAGTTTGCCGATATGCAGTTCTACCTGTGGGTTGCTCATGTTCATTTCACCAGGGTTGCAGAGTTGATGATGATCGCTGTCCGGGGGACATCCGACGGGAAGGGGCCGGCAGCGCCAGTGGGCACGATTTTCATCTTCGTTACCACGTCCATGCCGCTCACGACCTTGCCGAAGACGGTGTAACCAAACAGCTGGGGTGCGTTGATCAGATTGGCGCGCGGCGTGTTTTCGTAAACGCGCCCCTGGTACTCGAATTTCGGTACCGGGTCGCCCGGCGGGATCAGTGTG
>Ga0105049_10005664_pt1 | contig 14537 bp, 7 predicted proteins | sample MAT06_FD_78087 | JGI IMG/M metagenome (GOLD analysis project Ga0105049, IMG submission 78087) | Freshwater microbial communities from Lake Fryxell liftoff mats and glacier meltwater in Antarctica - MAT-06 | ecosystem: Environmental > Aquatic > Freshwater > Ice > Liftoff microbial mat | place...
TAAAATAAGCTGAAAGTAACATTCTTAAGCCACCTTGACTCACCATAAAATTGTCTTGAGAAGGCTTAAATTTATAGTAATCAATTCTACTTTTTTCTACATCTGTTAAAGCGGAATAGCATTTTGAGAGGAATTCTGCTGAAGCATCGCTGCTTGCAGTCCACAGATGAATTTCACCTTTTGCCAAAACAGGAAAGGGCTGCTTGGAGAATACTGCTCCAAACAACCCTTCGATTCCTGATTTTCCTGTCATTGTCAATTAAGCCATTACACTGTCTGACAATTCGGTAGTTAATATTTCAAGTAGTTCTTCTTTGTTATCTCTACAAAACAAGTGACCACCATTTACACTTCTGAATTTAAACGTAGAAGTTGTATGTTGTTTCCAACCTCTTAGTTGATCTTCAGTGAATACCACATCTTCTGTTCCTGCAATTGCCGTAAGTGGACAATCTAAAGGAGCAGCATCCATGTATTTATAACGCTTACCTAGTAAAATATCTGCTCTCAAAGACGGCAACATTTCGTTGAACACTTCATTGTTCTCAATAACCGATTCTGGAATATCGAGCGCTCTTAAGTGATTCTTAATGTTTGGAATGTTTTTGTCTTTGTAAACCTCACCGTCTGCAATGGCATCCAAGAATTTAAATGGACTTACTAAATGAGGAGCTCTCCAACCACCAACTATAAACATGGTTGGTGTTACATCTTTCTCTTTTCTCAAATAGCGTGTCAATTCTAATGCGATTCCAGCACCAGAACTATGGGCATAAAATGCAATTGGAGTGGTCAATAAAGGCTCAATAACTTCCGTCATTTTCTTCACCAATTCAGCTACGTCATCAAATGGTTTTTCGTCACCACGCTCTTCACGACCTGGTAATTGTACCGCACAAACTTCAATATCATCTGGCAAGAATTCGTGCCATGATGTGAAGATAGATGCACCTCCAGCAAAATATGGTAAACAAAACAACCTTAATCTTGGATGTTCAATTTTCTTGCTGCGTACAATCCATTTATCAAGCTCGCTTTTTTCTACCATTACACCTTCTCCACCACTCGACTGCCCTGTTAATTCATCAATAATCTGAACACTCATTTCTTCCATGGTAGGCCCACGCATGATGCGCATCATAGAATAATCAACTGTTACATTACTTTGAATCCAGTTTCTAATTTGATTCGCCATTAATGAATCTAAACCGTATTTTGTAACAGGTTCCGAAGTACTCACTTTATCTGCAGTTGTACCCAAAACTCTTGCGAATGTATCTTTTAATTGGGTTAACAAGATTTCTGTTTGTTCTCCTGGTTTTGCTTCTAACAAGGTAATTTTCAATGAGCCATTTCCTGCACTTGAAGATGTTCCTGAGCTTAATTCTTTTTCACGAATCAAATGTGAGAAACGACTTGATTTTGCTGAATGCGGGAAGAAACTTCCAATCATTTCCCAATCAGAATCCGTTGCAACACGTTGAACAGGATTATTTAAAAGCATTTGCTCCAATACCACCAAAGCTTGTTGTAAACTAAATGCTTTCCAACCTTGTTTGTACAACAATCCACCAACATTTCCGCTACGTGCCACAAAACCTACATCACCAATAACACCCCAATTGATAGTCATTGCTGGTAAACCTTGCGCTCTTCTCCAAGAAGAGAAATTATCTAAGAAACTGTTCGCTCCTACATAACTAACCTGTCCTGGATTTCCGTAAATAGCTGATATGGAAGAATAAGAAACAAAATGTTCTAAATCCATTTCTTTGGTAGCTTCATGCAAATGCCAGCAACCAACTGCTTTTGGAATAAACACGTTCATATACCGTTTGTAATCTATTTCAGGAATACTACCGTCATCTAAAACCATTGCAGCGTGCTGAATACCTTTTAAAGGTGGCATTGTAGCTTTTATTTCGGCAAATATGCGGTTCACATCTTCTTTGTTAGAAACGTCACCTTTTGCGATCATTACATTCGTTCCATGGGCAATCATTTTATCTACAATTGCTTTTTCAAAATCAGTTTTTGGTCCGCTTCTGCTCATCAACACCAAGTTCTTAGCGCCTTTGGTGGTCATCCATTCTGCAACAGATAATCCGAAACCAGAAGCACCACCCGTTAATAGATAAGTGGCATCAGCTTTAAAGGCAATGGTTGCTGGCGGTGCAATTTGAACTTCACCTTCCATTGCAACTATAATTTTACCGATATGTCTCGCACCAGCCATGTATTGAAACGCATCTGCCAATTTAGAAACTGGGAATACTTTTACAGGATGCGGAGCGAATTTATTGGCTACAAAGTAATCGATAGATTCTTGGAAAAGTCGACCTCCGAAGATGTCTTTTTGCTTGAATAATCGGTCAACGTCTACCCCAAAATAAGTTAAGTTATTTCCAAATGGCTCTAAGCCTAACTTGCTGTTGCGGTAAATATCAGTTTTACCAATTTCAACAAATCTGCCGTAAGCTGCCAAACATTTTACACTCTTGTAAATAGCTTCACCTGAAAGGGAATTCAACACAACGTCAACACCTTTTCCACCTGTTTTTGCCATAATTTGATCGGCAAAATCGAGGTTACGTGAACTCATGATGTTTTCTGGTTTTACACCGATTGATTCGATGTATGCACGTTTGTCTGCACTACTTACTGTTGCAAAAATCTCAGCTCCAATTGCTTTTGCAATGTGAATGGCAGCAATACCAACTCCACCTGCTGCTGCATGAATTAAAATGGTTTCCCCTTTTTCTAATCTGCAATGATGTATCAAAGAAAAATAAGCAGTAGTATAAACAACTGGTAAGCTTGCTGCCTCGTTCCAGTTGATACCTGCTGGTTTTTTAACGCAATGTACGGCTAATGGATAAGCGAATCCGCCTAAGCAAGAAGGTGCTGTTGCCATTACCTCATCGCCTATTTTTACATTACTCACATTTTTACCAATGCGTGTTACGATTCCGGCACATTCTAAACCGAACGTTCTTCCAAACAAACCACCTTCTACGGCTGCATCTGAAAGCAAGCCCATTGCAATCATGATGTCTCTGAAGTTCAATGCGGAAGCTTTAATGCTTATTTCTACTTCATTGTCTGCTGGGTCTTTTCTTTCTGTTTCACGTAACACAAGGTTGTCGAGAACACCATATTCCGAAATCGTTGCTGTGTAGGATGTACCTTCTGCAGAAACCGTCTTTTTGGCTTGCTGAGAAATAGTGTCTTTTGAGATTCTTTCTAACTTATTAAAGTATCTTTTTCTACCTCTGAAAGCAATTTCATCTTCACTATCAACACTAAAAAATTCTTCCACTAACGCATCAATCTCAACTTGTTCTACAACAGAGCTGAAATCTACCATGCGCGATTTGAACAATGGAAACTCATTTACCACTACTCTGCTCACTCCACGCAAGCCTTCTTGTGCTAAATTTACAATTGCAGGAGAACCTCCAATAGATTGAGCACCGCTAGAAAGCAACCAAATACTTGGTTTATTTTTGTAGTTCGTAGTGTTCAATTTGCGGATTACATTCATCAACATAATAGAAGATTGCTCTTCTGAAGCAATGATGGTAGCTTCTGAAAGTTGCTCATTTGCAACAGCATCAAGTCCCCAAGCAAATACAATTCCTTGAAGATTTCCGTTCGTAGCAGCATGCTCTATAACAGCATCAGCACCTTCTTGATCCAATGTATCTATCTCAAAAACATGCTCTGAAACTTTATTGAAAGCGTTGCTCTTTTTAACTACTGTAATGGTTTTATTCAACAATGTTAACTGTTGAATGATTTTATCAGAAGTGCCTTTATCGTCAGCAAATACTAACCAATTAGCTACAGTTGTCTTTGCTGCATTTTCAGTCTTAGCTGCGTTTAATTCTAACTTTTCTGCTCTTGCTAAAATTACACTTTGACAAGAAACATCATTCTTTTCGAAATCGCTGTACATAGCAACATCAGAAAAACCATTAGCTTGTAAAACTGTTTTCCACGTTTCTGGAGCCATTGTGGCATGCAACGGACGAATGTCTGTATCTTCAAATAACCACCAACCTTCTGTCATCCCGAAAATAAAATCGAGGTAAACAGGAGAGTTCGTCACTTCCAACATCATTAAAATACCTTCAGAAGCCAATAGCTTTTTAGCATTTCCTAATGAAACGGAGAGATTTCTTGTCGCGTGAATTACATCTGATGCAATAATTAAATCGAAAGAATTCAAGTCAATTCCTTGCATTGCAGGATCTTTCTCAATATCCATGATGCGGTATTGAACAAAAGGGAATCTTGCAAAACGTTGCTGAGCTTTCAACAAGAACATGTGCGATAAATCTGTGTACACATATTCTGTTCTATCTGCTGGTAACATAGGCAAAATAGCTTGTGTCATACCACCAGTTCCAGCACCAATCTCTAATACACGAAGTGTTTGGTCGGCTGGTAAATTTGCAATGAGTTCGCCGATTGCTTTTGCAGCAATATCGTTGTATTTCTTAAATGCGAAACCTTCTACATAATACTTCACAATTGCGTCCCATTTATCTTCAGGAAAAATCAATAGTATAGGATCAATTGTTCCTTGCAAAACGCCTGCAATTTCAGGTCCGCAGCGGCCTAACAAAGTAGACTCGTGGTGAAACTGTGGGTACTTTCCGTCCAACTCATCCATCCAAGCGCGTGTATCACGGAAAGATGGAGTTTTGATTATGGTGTAAACTCCATTGTCTCCACTTACAAATCCTGCATTTTTAAGTAACAGGAACATGTGGTGAAACAAACGGTTGTGCTCTTTTACAATTTTAAAATCAGTAGCAGCTGCTTCTACATTTATTACTTTACCAACTTCGAAGTTTAATCCGAGTTCTTTCAATGAATTGGCAATATAACCAATGGTTAATTTCCACTGTTCTGGCTCATATAAATCGTAATATTCTTTCTGCTCGTGGCGAGCATTTACTTCTTGTAGTGTTTTTGCAACTTCTGTTTTAATAGAATTTGGAGAAGGTAGATATTCACCTGGATTGCGCAATAATTCTTGGTCAGTGCGTGGCTTCATGTTCCACTTGTATTCGTAGAACCATTTGTCTTCATCACCTCCATTTTCACCTCTAGAACCCTTTAAGTACTGTGACTTAAATCCATGAAATTCAGCAACTAAGCTACCATCATCGTTAAATATCCACAACTCACCTAATGCATACTCATCTGTCCATTCGCGTAAGCGACCATGAACAATAAGTTTGAATGAATTTGGCTTGGTATAAAACTTAATTCTATCGATATGCACTGGAATGTACACACCCATTTTCTTATTAACATCTTCCCGTTCATTGAAAATTCCGAATACTGTTTGGAAACAGCTATCTAAAACTCCAGGGTGAAGGTTGAATTGGAAAAATTCTGAACGAATGCTTTCGTGTACTTCAATTTCACTGATAGATTCCCACAATCCATTGCTTCTGTATAATTTCTTAATTGCACGGAAAGATGGGCCTAAATACAAACCACTTTCTAGCAATTCGTCGTGCATGCTTTTTACTGGAACTGGAATTGTAACGCGTTTCCGAATCTCTTCCAAATTCACAGGAATTGGAGTAAATGCATCACCAATATGATTCATTTTTCCATTGGAACACATTGTCCACTGCGCATCTTTCCCCTTTGGTTTTGTATAAATAAAATAATTACCACCATCGTGAGAAATGTCCATTTGAATGTAAGGAGGTTCACCAGAATCTGGCAAAAACAAAGCACGTTCAAAGTTTAGGTCTTCTAAAAATCCGAATTTTTCTCCGAAAGTTTGTAAACCTGCAGAAATAGATAAATCAACGTGACCAGCACCAGGGAAAATAATAGGGCCTTGAACTTTATGGTCTTCAATATATGGATAAGTACGTTTGTCTAAGGTGATGTCCCAAAGTACGTTGCTACTTTCTCTTGCTGAAACTACTTTTTTAGTCAAATGTGGATGTTCAAAAACACCCAAACGCTGTTGTTTTCCTTCAGCAGTTTCAATCCAGTAAGACTCTTTTTGCCAAGGGTATTTTGGAAGTTTTATAAATGCATTATCGGTTCCATAAAACGATTTCCAATCAATTTTACAACCCCAAGTATGCAATGAAGCAGCACTAGCTAAGAATGTAGCTTTTTCGTTCTCTTTTCTACGTAACGATGGAATTACCAAGCCTTTTTTCTTTTTCTTAGTAATAAGATCGTTTACACCAATTGCATGAATTGGATGTGGTCCAAGTTCTATAAAAGTGTCGAAACCATCGTTAATTTGCGCTTCAACTGCTGCAGTAAAGTAGACAGGTTCACGCACATTTCTAAACCAATACATTGGATTTAAGTCTTCACCATTCACTTTTTTACCTTCTACTGTTGAGTAAAAAGGAATGGTTGTAGCAACTGTTTTAAACTCGCCCAAAGAAGCTAACAATTCTTCTTTCAACGGTTCCATGTGATGGCTGTGGAAAGGAACATTCACTTCTAATAACCGGTGAAATACATCTTTCGCATTTAACTCGGCAGCAATTTCTTCAATCACATCTGTATCACCAGAAAGAGCCACCATTGATGGACCATTCACAGCTCCAACAGAAACGCGGTCTTCTTTTCCTTCAATCAACTTCAATGCAGCTTCGTAAGGAACGCCAACTGCTAACATTCGGCCTTTATCTGTTGCTTTTTGTTGCACACGACTTCTGTGGAATATCAACAATACGGCTTGTTCTAAGGATAGTGCCCCAGAAACATAACCAGCAGCAACTTCTCCAATACTATGTCCTACAACTGCAGATGGGTGAATGCCCATTGATTTCCACATTTCGAACAATGCAATTTGAATGGAAAATAAAGAAGGTTGAGCAATATTGGTTTCGCTAATGCGCGATGTTTCTTCTGTTTTTGTTAATTCGGTAATCAATGACCAATCCGCATGAACCGAAAGCATTTTATCTAATTTTTCGATAGTAGCGCGGAAAATCGGCTCGTTCTCAAACAATTGTCTTCCCATTCCCCACCATTGAGGACCTTGACCCGAAAAGATGAAAACAATCTTCTCTTTTACAGAATTGGCGCGACCTTCAGAAATTCCACTTAAGGTTTCTCCGTTTAAATATACCTGAAGACTTTCTGCTAATTCTTCTTTTGAAGAAGCTACGATTGCAATTCTTATATCATGATGAGAACTGCGTAATGCGGTAGAAAAGCAAATATCACTGAAGCTTGCTTTATTTTCAGGATCTTTTAAAAATGCAATGTACTGCGCAGCTTTCGCCTTTAATGCTTCATGGCTTGTAGCAGACAAAGTACAAATTTGGAATCCTTTTTTATCGTTCGCTTTTGATGGATTTACAGCATCGTAACCTTGTAAAACCACGTGCGCATTGGAACCACCAAAGCCAAATGAATTTACACCACCGTATCTTGGCGTGCCGTTGGCTTTCCAAGAAACTTCATCCGTAGGAACTTTTAATTTTAAATCATCAAAAGGAATATTTGGATTTCCTTTTACAAAGTGAATGTTGGGAGCAATAATACCATGCTTCAAGGCCAATGCTAACTTGCTAATACCAGCAACACCAGAAGCTGGTTCTAAGTGACCAATATTCGATTTTACAGAACCAATGTAGCAGAAGTCTTCTCTGTCGGTACCAATAACTTTACCAATAGAATTGGTTTCAATTGGGTCACCTACAAAAGTACCTGTACCATGTGCTTCCACATAATTTACCAAATGTGGATCAATTCCCGCGTCTCGGTAAGCATGAACTAATAAATCTTGCTGAGCTACTGGATTTGGAACTGATATTCCTTTGGTAGCACCATCTTGATTAACGGCTGTTCCAATAATTAATGCATATATATTGTCACCATCTTTTTCGGCTTGTGCCAATGTTTTGATGATGATTAAACCAGCACCTTCGCTGCGCACGTAGCCATTGCCGCGTTCATCAAAAGAATAACAAATTCCATCAGGCGAAAGAAATCCTCCTTTACTGAAACCCATTTGAGGTTCTGGTTTTAAGATTGAATTTACACCACCAGCGAAAGCTAAATCTGCATCACCTTCCCAAATAGCGCGACATGCAGAATGTACGGCATTCAAAGAAGAAGAACATGCTGTATCAATTGCGAAACTTGGTCCTTTTAAATTGTAAGAATAAGAAACGCGATTAGCTGCAATACAAAGTGCAGACCCCACATTAGTATGTGCTCCAATATTAACGCGCTCTACTGGAGTATTTTGAATATCTCCATAATCATGTGCTGAAATTCCTAAAAAAACAGCAGCTTTTGAATTATCAAGGTCATCTAAACGTAAACCTGCATCTTGAATTGCTTCGTAAGAAACTTCTAACACCATGCGCTGCTGAGGATCCATTCTCATTGCTTCAAGTGGAGAAATACCAAAGAAACCAGCATCAAATTTGTCAACCTCTTTTATAAATCCGCCTCGTTTTACGCTAATTTTAGATGCTCTTCTAAACTCCGGAGCAAACATCGCTTCTAGGTTCCAACGGTCTGCAGGAATTTCTCCCAAGGCATCTTTTTTTCCACTCAATAAATCCCAAAATTCTTCGGGCGAATTAACATCTCCAGGAAATCTGCATCCAATTCCAATGATAGCTAAAGGTTCTCTTTTCTTCATTTTTAATACGTTTACTTTCTTTTAAAAAAACCCCGCAAAGTAGGTCAAAAAATGCACAATTCAGTAACAATGCAGTAACAAAAAAATATTTTACTGTTGATATCTCCCTAAAACATCCACTTTCCAAACTCCAACTTTCTGATTTGCTTCAAAATAACTATAAACCATTTTTAGATTTCCCCAAAAATATTGCTGCGATTTTCCTTCGTCGGTGTGAATGGCCATCCTCAAATTTTTCTCTGTAAGTCGAAATGGAAAAATATGCACCTTGATTTCTTTTTGACCAGCACTTTTCGCACAAACTGATAGCATATAAACTTCTTCTATCCATTCGTCTGTCAGCGGCAAACAGCCAATGGTTACACATTTACCATGAATGAAAATGTCTCCTCCCAAATCTTTCGCTTTAGAGCGTATTTTGTCGGCAGCGTTGGGATAATTGAGTCCAAGTGAAAGATAATAAGTAGATGTTGGATTAAATCGATTGATACCATAAATACCTTCTGGAACTTGTCCATCACCTTGTTTCAGTTTCGGACCCAAAACTCCGCTTTTGGCGCACACATCATACGTTTTATACAACACAAATTTCACATCCGCTTTGTTCTTCGCCCACACTTCTAATTTCCCTTCTGTTTTAAAAGCGCGGATAAAAATCTCAAGCTTATCTAGGGAGATTTTCTTCTCTGCCAAAAGCTTTTTTATTCCGGCGCTTTTATTTGCCCAAGCGGTTTTTACTCTTACATTTTTAAGTTGAGTAGTGATGTAGGTTTGGGAAAATGAATCAGAACTTTCAATTACCGTCAACAATAAAGCGCAAATAAATACCCATTCAATTTTAAATTTTCTCATACTTTGTGTTGCATCCAGCGCATCATGAATTTATCATACACTTCATAATACGGCTTATCTACCATAGTATTGTAAAATATTAACTCTTTTTCTATCAATGCATTCATTCCTCTAGTTACCATAGAGGATGTTCCGAGTTTATATTTTTCTATAAACCCTTTAGAATGTGCTTTATATAACTTATGCTCTTTCGCTACAGCAATCAGTAAAGTCCATTGAGCTGTAGTTATTAAATTTCGATATTGATAATATGTTGGCTCATTCAATTTTAAAAGCTGAATCGCCGCAGTATGTGTATCGCTTAATCCAATTTTCTTCTTGTTTAATGCATACAATTGATTACAAAAATATTGTGTGTAAAAAGTATGAGCATTCGTAAATTCTAAAATGAATTCAATGCTTTCTTGAGAGATTGAAATTTTAGATGCTTCAAACATTTTTTTTATAAATATTTCGTAAACACTTGTATTTATAAAATCTAAATGCATAGGGCTACAACTGGCAAAAAAAGGCCTCTTGGCACTATTAAAAATTTCATGCATCATTTTCTGATTGCTTCCGCAAAAAATGAAATTTGTGTTTTTTAATGTTTGAATATGCGTCCTTAATATTGCCTCAATGTTCTTTTCAGGATATTCTAATATTTGCTGAAACTCATCAATTGCAAAAACAATTTGTATATTTTGATTATCCAAAAAGGTGAACAATTGCTGAATCGTTCTTTCATATTGCCTCGTTTCTCCTAACTCAAAACTAAGTTCAGGTAAACCTGTAAGCCCATCAAAACTCACTTTTGGACGAAGCAACTTAATGGCCGCCGTAATTTTTTTCCCTATTGTCTTGTTTTCTGGAAACCTATTATAAATTTCGGTTGCCATAAAATTTGCAAATTCTCTAATGTTTCTGCTACTAGATATGTCTAAATAGATACATGCTACATTTTTATTGAGCGAATTTCTTTCAAAAACATGTTTAATTAAGCCTGTTTTTCCTATTCTTCTGATTGCAAATAAGGTGGAATTTCTTTGATTTTTAATGTTAGAAATCAGGCGAGAGGTTTCTTCTTCTCTATCACAAAAGTATTTATCTCCTTGATAACCAGAAATTAAAAACGGATTAAAATCTTTTTCCATTTCGCAAATATAAAAATATTTAGATTGCAAAAGACAATATTTCACACATTTAATGTCACACAAATTGTATCACACAAATTGTGTCATACAAAATGTGTCATACAAAATGAGTCAAATTCTTTGTATGTCCCTAAATTAGATTTTTATTGGTGAAATATATTAGCTAGCTCGGAACCTAAAATTCAACCAAAAAAAAAGGGCAGAAAGTTTAACTTTTCTGCCCTTTTGGGTTGTGGTATCTCCAGGAATCGAACCAGGGACACAAGGATTTTCAGTCCTTTGCTCTACCGACTGAGCTAAGATACCAACCGTCCTGCCTATTCAGCGGGGTGCAAAAGTATTAAATTTTGTTTCCAAACAAAAAATTTTTTTACATTTTTCAAATTATATCTTTGCCAAAGTTTTTAAACAGTTATGAATCGGCTCGTTATAGATATCGGAAATACCACAATTAAGGCAGGGTGCTTTAACAATCGCTTGCTTATTAAAGCCATCAGAGCCGTATTCGACAAAGATGGTGCAATAGAAGAAGCACTTTTAAAACTTGTTGTTCATGAACCAAAAGAAGCAATTATTGGTTCTGTGGTTGGCAAGAAAAAGGAAGTAGAACAATTCCTCAACCGTGCAAATATTCCTTTTAGGTACTTCCAAAAAGGCGACAAAATTCCAATCACAAACAAATACGAAACTCCAGAAACGCTCGGAATAGACCGTCTAGCCAATGCCATTGCCGCGGCTTTCATCTATCCTAACAAACCTGTAGTGGTGATTGATGCCGGAACTTGTATCAAATTCGATTTCATAACGGGTAATAACGAATTCTTTGGTGGCTCCATCGCTCCAGGAATTGATATGCGATTTAAAGCACTACATCAATTTACAAACAGATTACCCTTACTTTCGCGCTCCGAAATGGTCTACCTCATCGGTAAAAATACCACTGAAGCTATTCAATCGGGTGTTATTAACGGTGCATTAGCAGAAGTAAAAGGAATATTAGAACAATATCAAATGACACACAAAGATCTCCAAGTTATACTCACCGGCGGAGATTGTGCGTTGTTAGAACGCTCATTAAAATCAAGTGTACTTTCTGACCCTTGGTTAACTTTAAAAGGATTGAATGAATTATTTGCGTAACCTCATGGGCTGCTTAGCCCTATTTACTTGCTCCTCGCAAGATATTTTTGCTCAAACTTTAAGTCAGTCTCCGTATGGTAGATTTGCATTAGGAGACCAAATTGGAACTTCTGCACCTCAACTAAACGCCTTGGGCGGAACTTTTACCACTTTAACAGATTCTAACTGCCTCAATATTTACCAGCCTGCTTCTCTTACTTCCATTGCGAGAAGTGGTGTAATTTTCGAAGCCGGTTTAAATGGTGTTACTACGCAATATCAAACTGCAAATTTAAACCTAAATGGCCGTACCGCTGGTTTTGGTTATTTTTCACTTGGTTTTCCGTTGATTAAAAAAAGTTGGTTTGCTGCACTTAGCCTTACACCTATTACTAACTCTGGTTTCACCCTGCGGGATAGCTTAATCAACCAACCCGAGGGAACAGTTCGTTTTGGCTACCGAGGCACAGGTGGTTTTTCATCTTTTGGATTCACCAATTCTATTCAACTTTTCAAAGGATTTTCAATCGGTATCCAAGCCAATTACATTTTCGGTAAAAACAATTTCTTCTCCGAAGTTTCCTTTCCGAACGATGGGTTTATCAGAAATTCAAGAATTACCAATTCTTTCCAGTTGAGCGATATTGCCCTTAATACAGGTATTCTATATCAAGTTAATTTCAAGAAACCTAAAGATAAATTAAAAATCGAGCGCGATTCTACCGGAAAAACCATCCGTGAAATTAAAATCTCGCGCGATTCTTTACAATTGCAGTTAGGTGCAACATTTGCCCCTGCAACTACCATAAACGGAAATTATTCATTTCTTTCTCAATCATTTTTTGGGTCAGGAGAGTTTGCATCAGATATTATTGATACCGCTCTTTACATTAACCAACAAAAGGGAAATGTAAAAATGCCCATGAGAGCGAGTGCAGGTTTTACCCTAAAAAATTGCTACAACTCTTTGTTATTTGCTGCTGATGTGCAATATACTGATTGGAATAGCTTCAAAATATTCGACCGCGCAGATTCTGTACATTCAAGTACTCGTTTTTCTGGTGGCTTGCAGTGGCTTCCTAGACCTGAACAAAAAAACTCAGCCAAAACCAGCTATCTCAAACGAATCCGCTACCGTTTAGGTGGTTATTACTCAACTGGAGCCATAAAAGTTAATGGAGCTTCTGTTCCTGAAATGGGCCTTACTGTAGGTTTTGGGTTGCCTATTGTACTCAGAACCTATGGCAATAAGTCTGCAACAAGTTTGCTCAACTTTGCAATTATTGCAGGTCAACGCGGACAAAAAAGTACCAATCCTTTGGTAGAAAAATTTGTGAGGTTAAGCATTGGCTTTTCGCTCAACGACAAGTGGTTCAACAAATACAGGTATGATTAATGTACTTGCTAAAATAACATTAGCCCTCATCATTGTTAGCCTTACCTCCTGCTCTAACGATATTGTGGAGGTGCAAAAAATTTCTAACGAAAAACCCGTTCCCATTTCTACCACCAAAAATGTAGAAATGCTGTATTCAGATTCGGCTCAATTAAAAGCCCGCATCAAAGCACCGTTGCGCGAAACTTTCCTAGGCCAAAAACCCTATATTCTTTTCAACAAAGGCATTAGAGTAGAGTTTTACGACGAAAATCAAAAAGTCGAATCTGTGCTCACTGCCAAATATGCCATTAGTTACACCAAAGAAGATAAAATGGAAGCCCGTAACGATGTAGAAATTAGCAGCGCCAACGGAGACAAGCTCAATACCAATCACCTTATTTGGGACCAAAAAGCCAATAAAATTTACTCCAACGTGTTCACCAAAATCACCTCCACCGAACGTGTAATTTATGGCGATGGCTTTGAGTCAAACCAAGATTTCACTTCCTATAAAATTCTTAAACCAAAAGGAATTATCAACCTAAAACAAAATCCTTAACCCAACTTCTATGGACAATATCAAAATTTTTAAAATAATGGAGCGAGTTTGGCTCGTATTTGCTATTTTATTAGCAGCGCTAAGCATTTATATATTTGCAACAGGCAAAACCGAAGAAGTAAAAATGCCTCTTTTCGGCACTTTCGCAGCAGGTCTCTTTTATGGCTTAAGAAGATATCAGCGCATAAAAGCAGAAAAAAACCTTAATAAATAAGCACAAAACAAGAAAAGTAAATTTTAATAAAATTTCTTTGGGCGCCTTTACAAAACATTACAAGCTTTACAAGTTGTAAGCAACTATAAATTAATGTTTTGTAAACCCCGCTTTCGCTACTACTGCCCTCCTCCGTCGGGCGGTAGTTCTCTCAATCGGTGGCGCGGCAGCTTAAATAAAATAAATCATAGAAACTCCATTATTGCACCACAAACAATTCACTGTCTGTACTTTGGCCATCACAAATTAGTACAATGCTTTATAAACCTGCTGCGTAGTTGGTTACATTCAAACTCAATGAGCCGTTACCAGTAGAAATTAAATTTTCTGTAAGGCTGTTGGTATTGATGTTTATAACCACTTTAATTTTTGCGACGCTTTCAGTATTTGCTGCAGAATAGTTAATTGTAAAGGCACCGCTGTTGGCTACACGTTTCTACTTTTTTCCCCCTTTTTACTTCTAACTTTCCAACTTTTTAACTTTTAACTTTCCAACTTTTAACTTTCCAACTTCCAACTTCCATCTTTTTAACTTTCCAACTTTTAACTTTCCAACTTTTAACTTTCCAACTTTTAACTTTCCAACTTTCCAACTTTTAACTTTGTCAATGCCTGAAATA
>Ga0105049_10005665_pt1 | contig 14536 bp, 8 predicted proteins | sample MAT06_FD_78087 | JGI IMG/M metagenome (GOLD analysis project Ga0105049, IMG submission 78087) | Freshwater microbial communities from Lake Fryxell liftoff mats and glacier meltwater in Antarctica - MAT-06 | ecosystem: Environmental > Aquatic > Freshwater > Ice > Liftoff microbial mat | place...
TGATTCAATCTCACATATTCCTGACCCAGACTTTTATAGATCAGCCCAAGCTTGCAAAGCTAATTGCCCGAGCTTTTTTCAAATCTGAAACCAGTATCAATTTTGATTTAGCTAAAGTATACGAAAACGCAGAACTGGAACAAACCTGGAATCATTTTACGGGAAATAATCAGATATCTACAGCGGACTTTGCAGGCAAGGAAGACTTTACTGACACTCTCATGTCTTTCTACAAAGACTACAACCTTCCCACCCTATTATTTCTCGGTGATCTGGATAAATATTCCCTACAACTCCAGGAAGGCATGCTCAGGCTACTGGAAGAGCCTCCAAAAAACTTGATTATAATCTTATTTGCCCAAAACAGAAGTCAAATACTCTCTACAATTATCTCTAGATGTCGATTTCACAGTCTCACTGAAAAGCTAGTTTTTGAGAATTTAAATCTAACACTACTTGAAAAAGTCAAAAAAAACCTCCCAAATGTAACTGAATTTATTAAAGACTTTACTACCGGTGGAAGTTTCTTAGTACCAGATCTAAGCAAAGTGGAAAGGGAGGAAATTAGTTTTTGGTTCTGGCAGCTCAGTATCTATCTAGAAAAAATTTATAAGCAAAACCCATCTGAAAAAATCGCCATTGCTATTGAAAAAATTATTCAGGCACAGAAATTGAACAGTGATAATCTCCAAAAAAAATTTGCGTTTGGCTATCTCAAAATCTAAGAGTTAAACTATTTTACCAGCCATTTGTGGTGTCCCAGATCTACAACCATCTTGTGTCTGTAGCGACTAAACATGAGATACAAAAGTAGTGAAAGCGGTACACTAATCAAAAATATTACGTACAATTGCTGGAAGGCTGCCAATATATTTCCACTTCCATAATCTGGAAGAAACTTCTTAATGAAAAAATCTAAATTAAAACTAGAGGAGCTTGGCATATCAATGTATTAAATTTTAATTACCAGTATTCTACCTCACAGGAAGTCTTTGGTCAATGTCTTGTACAAAAATAAAAACTAGATCAAACTGCAATTGCAGATTAGATTAATTTCTAACTAGCTTAAACTATTTAATTTTACTAAATCTCTTAAGCCTTTAATTATGAAGGTTCTATCAGATAAATACAGCAAAAATATCTTTGACAATGGTTTATTTTTGTGCTAATAATCCCAATCATAACTCTTTTTAACCCAATTATTTGAAACTACCATGAATCCTATAAATACATCAGAATCCAACAATAACGATCCTGAGTCTGCAGAAAATGGGTTAGCAAAATTCACAGATGCAGCAACTAGTGGATATGCACTGCTTAACCAATTAAATGTATTAAGAAATCAAAATAAGACTAACAATTCACCAAACACACAATCTGGACCTGCTAATCCTTTTACAAACCCTGGAAGTGGCGGAATTCAAAAAGAAGCAGTAACACCAGAATCCCCAAAAACTCCAACTGCAGAAGTGGCAAAAGGAAAAAAAGAAATAATAAGAAATAATGTCGTTCCTTTTACTAAGAAAGTAATACCAGTGGCTAAGGGTTACTCAAAAGTAGACCCTTCAGGTGAAGCACGCAACAACATGGTTCAAATTACTACAGAATCTGTGGAGAAAATCCTTAGCAACCGTGGCCCAAGTGAAGCAGAAATCCTGTTGAATCAAGAAAGGGGAACAGTTTAATTTTGTTAACTCAATTTTACTTTTCGCTTCCCTAGATAAACAGTGATTCCAAAGATTATTATTAGAAATATGGACTGGCTCAGCAGTACGAAAACCTTGTATTGGGTAGGAAACAGTAGCCCTGTATGAGCTGTAATTAGGAGTATCAAAGCAGTAATTGCAAGAACTTGAATCTTTGAAAAACCTAGATCTATCAGTCTGTGATGCCAGTGGGTACGATCAGCTTTAAACAGTGGTTTTTTGTTTAGTAATCTGAGTGTAAAAACAAAGACTACATCTAGAATAAACCAGCCAATTACAGTAGTAGCCGTAGCTACTTTTGCACCTGAGAGAATTGCAAGAACACCTATCACAAATCCAATAATTTCTGAACCAGCTTCACCTAAATACACTTTTGCATTTGGAAAATTAAAGCCCAAAAAAGCTACAATTCCACTAGCCCAAATCAATGCAAACAAAAAAATCAAGGGCTGGTAGACATTTTGAAACAGGCTCACGCTGGCGATACTTAGAAGTGCTATCAACCCTGCCGTACTAGCCAGACCATCAGCCCCATCAAGGAATTTCGTAGCTGAAACACACAGCAATATCCATACAAACGCCAAAACCTGAGGTAAATATCCAAAAGTAGGTAGAAATATATCAAAAGGATAGGAAAATACTTCGATTTTTAGACCTCCCCCAAATACTGCAATAAATATTGCTGTAAATATATAAGTCATTAGCCACTTGCTAGAAAGGGTAAACTTGTCATCTAGGAAACCTCCGACTAAAAGAATAAATATAGCTATTATAATCCAGTAAAGTCTAAAAGGATAATACAGATTTTGATTCAAAAAATCACCTAAATTAAACCAGTCATACTTGTTTATTAGCCAAAGTAAGGATATTAAAACAGTGCAAACCAGTGCAAAACCACTGCCTCCTAAAAATGGAATAGGTTTGTGTTGAAGCTTGTCAGGGCGAGCTTTGGGATCATCTAAGATTTTGTATTTTTCAGCGATTTTTTTACTCAGCCAGACCCCAGCTAAACTGAGGCAGAAGGCACCAAAAACAAAAAGAGCAGTTATCCAAAGTAGTTGCGCAGAGATATAGTTTATAAAAGTGGGAAACTGGGCAATTGTCAAACTTTGACTGGAACTAAAAAGTAGATTAAAATCATATTATTGTATGGCAAAATTCTTTAAGATTTTTCAAGTTTTAAGTCTAGGTATGGTTCTCTTACTGACTAGTTTTAGCTTACCAGTATCCGCTGCTGGGGAGTGTGGAGATGATAAATTGTCGATTAGCAATCTATTTACCCTAAACAAAAACATCCCAGTAATCCCAAAGGAATGCTCTGAAAAGGATGGCCAGCCAGTTCCTCTATCTCCAGCTTTAATCGGAGTGGTTCTGATTAGAGTGTATGCTTTTTTAGTAAGTTTGGCTTTTACTATTGTTACTCCTAGTCTGATTGCAATTGGACTGCTTTATATCGGAAGTGGTTTTGGAGATAGTCAAAAAATGTCTACTTTAGCAAAGACCTGGGCTTCAAATTTAGGAATTGCTTTGATACTGCTAATATTTGCCTATATTATACCTCTAACTATAAACAGACTGCTTAGAAATAATGCCAGCACGGAACTTTCCCAGTTTTTTACTTCTTAGAATATTATGATAAACTTTTTACTAAAAATACTAAAACCACTCAAATCTAATTTTTTTGGATTATTTTTAGGTCTTCTAGGAATTTCTGGATTTTTACTTTTTAATATACAAGGCAATGCTCAAAGCATCAATTCCCTACAAGTTTTTGAAGGTATTTCTACTCTAGAGGATTTGATCAATGTAGCTCGTACTTTTTTGCTAGGACTTGCTGCACCGCTTGCTACCCTCGTTATTGTTTGGGGTGGATATCAATATTTCTTTTCAGGTGGAGATGAGGCTAAAACCAAAAATGGCTTAAAGGCTATTACTGCCGGAGCCACTGGACTGGCTATAGTACTTCTTGCTAGTGGTATTAGTCAGCTCGTCCAAGATACGTTTAGAGGTGGTCAGATCGATGCTACCCCACTTCGCAGATTCCTTCAAGACATAGTCATCAAGAATTTAACAGCTCTGGGTGTAATTGGGGCTACAATTGCTATTATATATGGAGGTTACAAGGATTTTATCAAAGCTTTTGACGTCAAAACTGAAGGTACAGAATCTGTAAAACTAGGAATATTTGGATTATCAGTAATATTGCTGGCCGGAGCATTTGCAAACACTATCCAGAACGCACTTGATGGGAAAAACGATCTGGGTGCTGGAATTCAAGCTTTGGTAGATTCTTTCCGTCCAATATTTCTAAGTACTGCTAATATTTTTACGGCTCTGGCTGTAGTTGTGGCAACACTTGTAATTGCCAAGGGTGGTTTTGATTTTTATGCTGGGTCTATAGACGACAAAGCAAAAGGCCTAGAAACTATTCAAAAAGGTGTCATAGGGCTTGCTGTAATTCTACTTGCTGGTGGAATCGCTCAACTTACCCAAAGCTTCTTTGGCGATGTGAATAATACAGATAGAAACTTTGATTTTTCTAGACTTCCAGAGGCTGCAAGAACAGTACTTGCTCCAGTGTTTAATAACGGAATTAATTTTCTTTTAACGATTGCCAGCGTAATTGCAGTACTTGTAATAGTTTACGGAGCCTATCAGTACTATATTTCCTCTATTCCTGGGCAAAAAGCAGAAGGTCAAAAAACCATTGGGCAGGGACTTATTGGTTTAATAGTTACAATTCTTTCTAGGCCAATTGTACAGCTGATTCAAGTCACTCTAAAAGCCACTGATAATACTCAACTAACTCTAGAAGATGGAACCCTACAGTCTAGACCAATTGACTTTAGCCCTGACGGAATTGTGGAGTTTATAAAGGCATTGTTATCGAATCTAGTTATTCCAATTTCCTCTATCATTACTGTTTTCTTCTTTGTAATTGGAGCCTATTACTGGATTACTTCAAACGGTGACGGCGAAAAGATTAAACAAGCTAGAAGTGCTATTTTAAATGCTTTGATAGGATTTGTAGTAACACTAATGGCAACCACGATAGTTCAACTAATAATCTATTTTGTAAAAACTGAGGAATTCATCCCAGCAAATACTGACACTGCTGGGCAAGGTTTCCAATCCAGTGGTAATACATCTGGCGGTACTCCTGGAGGTGGGGTAGGCGGGCAACCCTTTCTACCCTAGTTTTTCGATCCAGTACCTGTACTGAGAGCTTCTGTCTTTGTAGTTTTTAAAGAGATTATAGCTAGGAGAAGCAGTGGAAAGTAGGCAAATCCCAGAAGTGAACCTGTAAGCTGCCTGAACACACTCTTCCATATTTTTAACTCTAATTAGATTCCTTTCTGATACAAACTCAACCATTTTTTCTCCAGTATCAGGGAAAATAATGAAATTGCGAATTTGTGTGGTAGCTAGTTTTTTAGCAAAATCTTGAAATTCAATTCCACGATCCTGACCACCTAAAATAATTGTATCTACATTTTTCAACCCCTCAATAGCGGCCCAAGTAGCCTCTGGAATAGTTGCAAGTGCATCTTCATAAAAAACTACTCCTGATTTTTCTATTATTTTTTCAAGTCTACCAGAAAGCGGCTCGTAACTAGCAATTGAAAGTCTAGCCTGTATTTCAGAAATTCCCATAATCTGAGAAACGGCCAAGGCCAAGGCACAGTTTACTTGGTTATGTTCACCTATTAATTTAGTTTCAAAACCCAATGTGGGCTCAGTTTTTTCAGGAGTTTTTATATCCAAATTTTTAGTATTAATTAGGACTTTTTTAGCTTTAGTTGGGGTATGACTTAGGCTATCTATAGTTACAAACCAGTTATCAGGACTTTGGAATTCTGTGATTTTGTGTTTGGCAGCAAAATAATTCTCCAGACTCAGGTGATAATCCAGATGATCAGGAAAAAAGCTCGTAAAAACTGCAATATCTGGAGATTTTTGGAGGTCTTGGCACTGGTAGCTACTCATTTCTGAAACGAAATAAGCCCCTGAATCCTCAAGCTCATCGAGATTCGCAGTCAAGCCAATATTACCAATCATCTGAACTTTTAACCCCGCATCTTTTAGGATTTTATAGATCAAACTTGTAACTGTACTTTTGCCTTTTGTACCTGTAATTCCTATCACTTTACCTTTGACTTTTTCAAGAAATAGATTAGTCAGGCTGGATACTTTTGCCTCTGGATTTTCAATTTTTATTTTCCAAAGTGGAATTCCTGGGGTTTTATAGATGGTTTCAAAATCTACTGGAATAACTAACTCAGAATGAAAAAAATAATCACAACCCAACTCTAAATCCTGTTCTAAAAGTGTTTTGTTTTCATCAAAGATGTGCACCTCAGCTTTGTCTTTGAAATATTCCAAAAGTGCCCTGCCCTCTAACCCAAACCCTACAATTGCGATTTTTTTCATAATTATTTGAATATTTTAGGAATTAGATTTTCTTTATTTATCTGAGTGAACAAGTAAGTATATTTATTACCCTCGTCAATGGTACTTTCTAATTCTTTTAGAATAAAAGGTAATGCTAAATCTTGCTCTAAATATTTTTCCCTGGATTTAAATAGTGCTAGCAGAACTTCCTCGGCAGTACCCACGCAGTCAAAAGGCTTAACACCCTCTATGCCCGTGAGCTGTTTAAATATTGGAAGGAGACTAGAATCTTCAAAGAGGTTTTTGCCGGACCAAATCCTGATTACTTCTGGTGGTTCTAAAAAGGCTGAAAGTAGTGTAAAAGTAAAAGCACATTTATCACATTTACCGCACCAAACGCCGTCGTATTGACCTGGATTACAGCTTACAAAAAAAGGGAAATACTGTGGATATTTACTAAATTCTTGGCCAATCTGAATCTCGTTTAAATCTCTAAGAATAGAAAAATACTCTAATTCAGGATCGAAATATCTCTTGAAATAGGCATGAATTGCACTCTCAGCCTCAAATGATTTCGAATATTGGTGATTAATTCTTTCTCCGAGATAATCCACGTTACCTTCACTGCTACTGCTTTCCTGGGAAATTGCAATGTATTTGTAACCCGCCAAAATTGCCACAAAAGCCGCTGAAAAAGCATAAACCGAAGAGATAGGAATATGACCATTGTAGGACTGAATATTTTTTAACTTGCCAAAGTTTTTCTTTACATCCCGCCCCACCTCCAGAAGATTTGCATTTCCCGAAACTTCCAGGACTTTTTTTCGCCACCCATAAGCTTCAACACTAAACCAAGTAAATTCAGTGTTTTGTTTTTTCAAAATTTCTCCAGCAACGATAGCATCTTTCCCGCCTCCAAAAGGGACTAAAACTCTTGAACCATTTAGAATACTTTTTACTGGAAATTCAAAAACTTTGGCGTCAGGACTCACTTCAATATTAATCAAACCTCGAAAATCAATTTGGTTTTTATAGAAAAATTCACCCAAACCCTTAGTGTATAAATTAGTCCAAAAATTAACCTGATATTCATCCAAAAATCCAGCTTTTATAATAATTTTGGGGGTTACGAAAGCCTTCCAGTAACTCACTAATTCTGTCATTCCTAGATTAAAAACCACAATCTCCAAACGACTTTGCACATCGGAACTTAAGCTAGAGTATTTAGATAAATCTACTTCCAAAACATGTTCAAAAACCTCTTGGGAATCAAGGCTGTAAAAAAATTTGAGCTGGTTTCCAGAAATATCGATCTCAAAACTTTCAAAAACAAAGGACTTGTGGACATTATTTGTCATGTTTGAATCCACACCAAAAACTATAATTTAGTCAAAAATCAATTCCACCTTCAAAACTATTGTCCTCGTAAAAATCCTAAATTTCCATTGAAAAACTGTCCTATTCCAGATATTCCAAGCTTGAACTGAGTTACTCTATCAACACCAAAACCAAAAGCAAAACCTTGCCATTCATCAGGATTCAAATTGATATTTTTAATCACCCCAGGATGCACTAACCCAGCCCCGCCGATCTCAATCCAGCCTGTTTGCTTGCAGACTCTACAGCCTTTCCCGTGGCAAAAAGGACAGGAAATATCATACTCCATGCTAGGAATAGTATATGGAAAATAGCTTGGTCGGAAGCGAATTACCAGGCTTTTGTCTTCGAATAACTGGGCAAATAAACTTTGAAGAACTGTTTTTAGCTGGGAAATACTGACTCTTCTATCTACTACCAGGCATTCAATCTGGTGAAACATAATGTCGTGGGTTGCATCAATGTTTTCGTTGCGATAGACTTGCCCTGGAACTACTACTCTGATTGGCGGTTCGTGCGTTTCGCCGTATCTAATCTGCATTCCAGAAGTTTGGGTCCTCATCACATAATTCTCTTTTTTTTCATCTTTTAGATCTAGATAAAATGTGTCCTGCATGGCCCTTGCTGGATGATAACTAGGTTGATTCAAACTAGTAAAATTATACCACTGGGTTTCTACAAGAGGACCGTCGGCCACATCAAAACCAATCTTTTGAAAAATTTCAACTATCTCATTCATAACAATCGTAATTGGATGTAGACTCCCCTGCCCTGTCAGATATTTATTAGAGTGGAAAGTAGGATCAAAATCCACAACCTCATCCACTTCTAAATGCGACTGGAGAGCCTGTATCTGTTCATCACAAGACTGCTGTAGGGCTTTTTTTAATTTATTTAATTCAGCTCCAAGGAGTTTTTTGGCTTCGGGATTTGCTAATGTAATTAAATCTTTGATTTCTCTAATCCGCCCAGTATTACCGAGCTCGTCGCGCTTTTCCAGACAGGCCGAGACGGTTTTTAAATCGCTAAAATAGTTAGAATAATCCATATTACTATAGTTTTTGCAATAATTAAGTGTTGTGTCAATTTTCTCAGAAATAACTTAAATTAATTTTATAGAAATTCTAAAAAATAGAACTTTGATAAAGAGTTCCAAACTTTTTTTTTAAAGGTATTCTAATAATACATGTATTTGTTCAATTTATAAGACAAAAAATAAAACATAGTGTATAATCAAAACCATACCCAAATTTTCTTACATAAAATCATCTTTTTTGCGTAGGAAGAAACAAAAATAAAAATAAAAAAACATGTCTTCAAAGCTTACTTCAGAGTCTGTCCAAGGGAATTTATTTCAAAAATTTACAAAGCTAATTCAATTTAAACGACCTAAATTGTCAGTATTGATGATGTTTGGGTTTTTTAGCTTATCATTAATATTGTTAATATCATCGTTTCAAGGAATAAATGTATTTAAGGGTATCACTGTTCAAGCAGCTGATTGCGTTTGGACTGGTAATAACAGTGGGGATTTTTCTGATTCAGGAAACTGGAGCGCATGTCCTACAGGATCTGGAGTTCCTGAAAATAATGACAAAGCTTTTTTCCCTAGTTCGGCTAATGAATATAATTTAAATAATGATTTAAATATTACATTTGGAGCCTTTGTAGTTGAACCTTTAACTAATAGTAACTACGTCTTAGGTGGAAATACATTGAATAGCAACGAGAGTCTGGATACTAACTCAGGCGGGAGTTATAATTTTGTTCTTCAGGTTGATTCTTTTTTTTGTGGTTTAAATGGTAGCGGTAGAATAACTATTGACTTCGGATACAGACTTACTTCGAATTGTAGTAGTGTTGGTTATATTTTTTCAGGGCTTTTGGAGGGAGACGGAACCTATGAACGAACTGGAAGTGGCTTTCAGAATTTTACGGGTGCAACAACTGGTTCTAATTTAACCATAATTACTAGCGGATATTTTTTAGTAATTAATCCAGGTACCCAGATAAATGGTCCTTACCAGAATAATAATGGTGGTACTTTAGTTGATGGTGGTGAATTTAATGGAAGTGTAACACATGCTGGTGGTGGTTTCAACTTTTACTCAACAAGTTCAGGTTTTGATTTTAATGGTGGTTTTGATTTTGATCCTAATTATGTTAATAACTTAGGCTTTGATATGACTTCTAATACTAGTTACGGGAGAATTAATATTACTTCAGGAAATACTATTTTAAGTGACGCAACTGTTTCTATGAGATTTTTTAATAGTTACAATGTGGGTGATCAATACACTATAGTTAGAAGTTCAAACGGCGGTTCAATATCTGGGGAATTTAGTGATTTAGGAAGTGGCAACACTGCAGTTTTCCCAGGCTGGACGAACGCAGGAATAACTAAATCTGTGGTTGTATCACTAGATTACACAGGAAGTACTGTAGTTGCAACAATTTTATCTATAACTGATCTAAGCTGTTCTGGGATCAACTCTTTAAGCACTAATACAGGTAATTTTGCAAGCTTTAGCAATCTTTTTGGCCCTACAAACTATTTAGCTAATTCTAATTGTAAATGGACCATTTCACCAACTAACGCAGACTCAGTAACCTTGAATTTTTCTAGTTTTAATACAGAAAATAGTAATGACATAGTCAGAGTCTATGATGGTTTAAGCACATTTGACACTTTACTGGGAGAATTTTCTGGTAATTCTATTCCTTCTAGTGTTACGTCAAGTACCGGCATCATGCTAGTTACCTTTACTTCAAATGCAACTATAGAAGCATCTGGTTTTCAAGCCAGCTGGACTAGCACTCGACTACTTGCGCCTATAATTTCAGACATTTTACCTATTTCTGGACCTGTTGCAGGAGGGACAAGCGTAACTGTAAATGGTTCTAATTTCGCTCCTGGGCAGTACCAGAGTATTCAAAGTGTTGGAAATACTGGCTATGACGGTTCCAGAGGGCTAGTAGTAGACTCTACCGGGCAGTATATTTCTGGGGAATTTAGTGACAGTATTACACTTGGAAGTACGACTTTAACAAGTAGCGGTGATACAGATATCTATGTGGCAAAATTAGATTTGAATGGAAACTATGTCTGGGCTGTAAAAGCTGGCGGTTTCTCCCAGGACGGTTTTACTAGAAGACAGGCCATGGCTAATAATCCTTTTGATAATAGTTTAATACTTGGCGGATATTACGCAACTTCAGCGGATTTTGGGGCAACTACATTAAACGGCGACACAGGTTCAAATATTTTTATTGCTAAAGTAGATAAATCCAATGGTGATTTTATTTGGGCAAAAAGCGCTGGTGGGTCCACAAATGTAATATTAGATGGTAACCTATTTCCTGAACAAGTAGCCTCTAGCGTCACTGCTGATAGTGCTGGAAATGTATATGCTTCAGGAAGTGTATCTACTAGCGACGCATATTTTGACGGTATAGGCTTACCACAAGTTGGAGCTGGTGGTGGAGAAATTTTTGTTGCAAAGTTAGATAGTGACGGCAACTTTATTTGGGCAAATCGATACGGGGACTCTGCACCAGGTGGTGGTGGAAACAAAGCGCACGGACTAGTTGTAGACACTAGTGGCGATGTTTATGCAGCTTTTGCGCTTAATGACAGTATGGTTGTAGGAAATACTACCTTGACTTCATTTGCAGGTACTGATGGAAACTCAGTAGTAGTGAAATTGGACTCAAGCGGCACAGAAATATGGGCAGTAAGTGGCGGTACAGTAGGCCCGACCAATATAGCTTTAGATTTAGCCTATGATTTAGGTTTAGACTCCACAGGTAACTTATATTTAACGGGGTATATTGGGGGGCAAAATGGTACTTTTGGGAGTATCAATGTAATCGGTTCAGCTACTGGATCAGCGGCTTACACTGCCAAACTTAATCCAAGTAACGGTAATTTTGTTTGGGTGGAAACCCTTGCGTCCCCTGGGCTTGCAATTGGTAGAGACATGCTCATAGATAGTAGTGATAACATCTGGATTGGCGGAGTCTATTTCAATGTAATGACTGATGGGAATTCAACTATTACTGGAAACGCTACAAACGCATTTTTTGCCAGATATAATTCATCAGGTGGTTTGCAAGAAATAAAAAGCATTGGAGGAACAGCTGGGCAAATAGGTAGTATAAACACGACAGGAGTTGGTGGAAATCAAGTTAGAGCCTTAGCCCAATATAACGATAAGCTATATATTGCAGGTGAATATTTTGATACTATTGGAATCGGGGGCCAATCAATAACTTCAAATGGGAATCAAGACGGTTTTTATACTAATTGGGTTTCAAATACAGTTTCTGTGAAAATTGGGGGTATTGAAGTTCCAGCAACTTTTAACTCATCTAATCAATTGACATTTGTAACTCCGCCAAACACTGCAGGATTCAAAGATGTAATTGTAACAAACTCGAATGGGGTAAGCTATAATCTAGTTGGTGGATATGAATATATATCAACCACTTCTGAAGTCACTAATTCTGACATCTCTTCAATGGCTTGTACTCCGACCACTGCACCAGTAAACACCACCGTAAACTGTATTATTACTACCGGCACCAATCTCAACTCACTGACTGGAAGTGTGAATGTAAGGATAGGAACAGGAGGTACAATTATAAACTGTCCAGTAATAGGAAGTGGAACCAGTCTGGCATGTAATAATATTCCAGTGGGATCTACCGCAACTACTCTGGCGAGTCAATACAATGCCTCAGGAAGTGGAACTACTTATCTTAATGGAAATGATATTATAGTAACTAGCGGTTCGAACCCTGAAGTTATTAATTCTGATATTACTTCAATGGCTTGTACTCCGACCACTACACCAGTAAACACCACCGTAAACTGCACAATTACGACGAGTACCAATATTAACTTGCTTGGTGGAAGCGTGAATGTGAAAATTGGTGACTTAGGAACTGTGATAAACTGTCCAGTACTGGGATCAGGAAATTCTGTAACTTGTAATAATGTCCCCGCTGGAAATACTGTTGGTGTATTTACTAGCAAGTACAATGCTAGTGGAAGTGGAAACACTTACCTAAATGGAAACGATATTACAGTAATAGCTGGATCAAATGCTGCTTGTGGAGCAATTACATCCACATTAGATTGTGCAATCATTGATTTAAGCGTTACAGGTGGTAGCTTGACTATCGACACTCCAACCTCAGCATCTCTTCAAGGATTGGCTGTAGCCCCAATAGAGATACTAACTACAGGATCAGTCCCGAATGTAAATATTCTAGATCTGAGAGGTAATTACGCGGGCTGGAACTCTTTTTGCACTATTACAAACTTTACAGGTGCTAATACAAACTATGTAATTCCTCTTTTGAAAGATACTACTTCCAAGTACGCCTTAACTCCTAGTAGTTTAAGACTAACCCAGACTGATAGTGGGAGATTAAATGACGGTACACTGGTAGACAATACTAGCTTACAAACCACCACATCATACACTTCAGGTGTTTCAAATGCCTTTTCAGTTAGTGGATTTTCCACAGGCGGCGGACAGGGCTGGTATGAAAAAGATCTGGGTATGGAGTTAAATATCCCACCTTTTGTCAGAACAGACAATTACAATGCCACTATGACCTGTAGTGTGAGTTAGAAAAAGGCTAAATTATATAGTGAAAGGTTCCTTTTGCTTTCAAAACAATTCAAGATTCTTTAAATACTCAGCTGTGAAAGCTTCAGAATCTAGAAATCAAATCCTTGGAATTAGTAATTAGGGCAGTTTGGCAGAAAGGAAAATAAATGATAAACTTACAATTATATATGACGATAGGACCAGAATCACAAGAAGATGTTCAAACATTTAGTTTTCGCCAGGATTATTTTGATAGAGTGGAAGCTATGATTCAAGGTTACTGCGAAGAGAGTTTTAAGCCAATTGGAGGTGATCTAAAAGTCTGTAAAACTCCTGAAAAACTAGCTGAATCGGTAAGAAATATAAACCGTAAATTTGAGAATACTTATTTCAACGCTGATACTTTAAATGCAATTATTAAATCTTTTAGTTCAAGCGGACGCAAATTGAAAATTGCCAAAATTGCCAAAATTGACGCAAGCAGAATAATAACCTTACAAGTCGAAGATAGTTCAGACCAAACAAAATTGGTAAGAATTGAGGTAAAAGTTTCTCGAAGTAATAAAATTTATGAAATAAATTCAACTTGTTACGAGCCAAACTCATTCAAAATTAAAATTGATTTACCACCTGTAGAATTAATTATATTAGAAGCTAAACTAGCTCCTGATACTAACATAGACAGTTTTATTGATGCTGTTGAGTTTGTTTTTAATTCTAACGAGTATGCAGATGGAATTAACCAAATTCAAAGAAATAATGGTGAATCTACTGAGAAATGGGTAGCTAATATAAATTTGTTTAAAAAATCAATCAAGGAACAATTAAAACTAGAAATATTTGATAAAACTGTTAGTGATTCTAGAATAATTCATCAACAAAAAAAGGTTTTAGCTTTAGATTATTTAGTTAAAAAAATTCGAAACCAGGAAAATGTAGATAAAGTTCCCAAAAATTCGGAAAACTTAAGTAATTTTGAAATTCATTTTAAGCTTAAAGATAAATCTGGTTTGGTTGGTAACCTAGAAAAATTAACTCAGTTTGCAAGTGGTGGTATCGATATTGTAGGTATAACTAATCACTACAATTTTGAAGGTGAAATAGAAACTGAAATACCCCAAATTGCAGAGACCTTTGAGATTATTGGAAATTTTATTAACTATCTAAAAAACTACTCTGAAACTATTCTTCTAGTCACAGAGTCTCTAAAAGTTGACATTAATTTAGTTGAATTAGAAAGTTTAGCTCATAGCTTAATCCCTGTTTCTAGAATTTTAAGTTCTTCCACGGCGAGGATAAGGATTTTAGAAAAAGAGCTGAGTGAATCTAAAAATAGTAATTTAATCAATTTTGGATTTTTGGAACTGAGTGCTGATACGATAAAGTATTTCCAAAGTTTTCTACAGGATTTAATTGAAAATGCCAGAGTCATGGTTGAAA
>Ga0105049_10005666_pt1 | contig 14536 bp, 11 predicted proteins | sample MAT06_FD_78087 | JGI IMG/M metagenome (GOLD analysis project Ga0105049, IMG submission 78087) | Freshwater microbial communities from Lake Fryxell liftoff mats and glacier meltwater in Antarctica - MAT-06 | ecosystem: Environmental > Aquatic > Freshwater > Ice > Liftoff microbial mat | place...
CACGGTTCAAGTCAAGAAATCAGACATGCCTTCCGGATCTGATCCTACACAGACGACGTTTATTCCGCACAAAACCATCGACGAGATCAAGAAGGGAGAGGACCTTCGCAAGAGCCAGGCTGCTGGCAAGAGAACTCGAGCGGTCGCCAAGGGGCCTGAGCGCCGAGGAGTTCCACTTCCTGAGTCGTCCAATCAAGCTATTCCCCCAGCCCGCATGAATCTGCGCAAGCTCGCAATACTCGGGACAGGTGCTGGACTTGCTGTTGCTCTATTTATTGCGGGCATTGCAAGAATGTTCCCATCAGAAGAATCCACCTCAGACGCTCTCCCCAAAGAGTTTTCGTCGCCTATCCCTGCAGTGACGAGCGACGACTATGCCTTTCCGAAGCTTCCCTCTGGACTTTACGTTGGCTCCCTCAGTGGCCTACTTCCGGGGAAAAAGGTGCCCCTTACCCTCATCAGCATGAATGAGCGTAATGAAATTACCGTGGTCCTGGGGATTGAAGGCTGGAACCCTGTCACTACCACCGTCAAAGCCCCGGCCCCCAAAGCCGACTCTGCCGGCTCTCTCAGGACAACGGGGAATGGATACATCATCGACCTGACTGCCCAGACTGTGTACGGAGAGCTCTACGGAACCTTCCGAAACTTGGTAAATGGGGCCCAGGGAGAGTGGAGAGCTCGTCCGGTGAAGGCCAAACAAGCCCCTGCATCGCGCAGCGCTGAGCCAGATAGCACTAAAGCAGGTGCGGCTACGACGGAAAAGTCGTCGCCCGGGAAGTAGCTTCTGCCACGAGGGGCATCGGCCCCGTTACCACATAGGCCAAACTTTCGTTCTCTTGCTTAAGACCACTAAGCAGCTCTATCTTCCTATTATATAGCCCTATGAAAAAGCCTTACCGCCTTTTACCGCAGTTCCAATTATTCAACTTAGGGCTCGGCTCGTCCCCAAGTCTGGCGGCCAGGAGGTTGCCACTGACACGCCGCATCCTCTTGTCCTTGGGCCTCGTGCTTTCTGGGGCCATACTTGAAGCACTCGTGACCGCCCCTCACGCCGCGCTCGCTCAAGCTGGCAAAGCCGCCAAGACTGATTCTGGTGCTCGGAATTTAGGCACTCAAGGGGGAACTCCCCCGGCCAACAGCCGCGGACTTGCTTTCCTTCACACCCCTCCCCGCCCTCAGGATCTCCCCTACCCGGGGCAGACGATGACCATCACCGCTGCACTCACCAATACTAAGGAGACCAAGCTTCAGGTGCGCGTTGCCATGGTGCGGGATGGGCGCTTTGTTGAGATTCCGGCACGCGAGGCGTACTTGGATAAATTCGACCGACCCATTTACGAGATTCCCACCATCGCCCCCGTTGGTGAGATGATCTATCAGCTCCTGCTCGTGCAACCTGATGGAGCGGTTGTGAGTTCCCCGCGTTTCGCAGTTCGGCGCGCCTGCACACCTCAAGTTGATTTATCAGAAGGTAACGTTCCCGCAGATGTTCAAGGCGTGGAACGCCTCAGAAAGCTTGTGATTGAGTCAAAGGGTCTAGAGAATGACCTGAACGGTTACAACCAAGTGCTCAAGCTTCTTGGCGAACTCAAGGGAGTAGTGGGCGAATGAAGACGTTGTTGGTACAATCATCGCTCCCTTCCCGATCTCCCCGTCGCTTAGTGGCGTTTTGCGCTACGCTCGTCGTAGCAATGTTTAGCCTTCGTTCAGAATGCGCAGCCCAACAAGCAGGCGCTAGCGCCGGACAAGCAGTTAAGCACATTGAGATTACCGTCACTGCGTCTTTTGAGCCCGTGAATGCGGTAGGGCTCCTTTTCTCCGAACGTGGCACGGTCCAGCAACCCGTACCTGTACCCCGCAGAATAGATGAGGCAAATATCATCGTACGAGTTCCCTATCGAGATGACCTCCCTCGCGACACCATGGCGTCTGCCATGCTGTTTGCTGCCGATGGAACCATGGCAGTTGGAGCAGTGAGGCAAGTTTTCTCGCCCGATCCGCGCGAGTCCTTCCTCTCCATACCTGATTGTGTCCCCGAGAAAGTTACCGAGGCAACTTTGCAGAATCAGCTCAGTGCACTTGAATCACTAGTGCAGATTCGGTCAAAGCGCCGCGGACTTGCGCAGGTGCAAGTTGCTCAGCTTATGTCAGATAGATTCCTCGAGCGGCTTAAGAAACTGGAAAAGGGATTCGGACTCCAATATCCAGCTGAATTGGCTCCCGACCTCCCCCCAGTCCAGCTCATCGATCGCCTGCAGCGTATTTTTGGTGCCATTCAAGCCGTCAAAGGCGCTGCTGCAAAATGACCGGACGCCAATGAAGTGGCGGCTACAGCCAAGTCCCGGAGTGAGGCGATGGAGATCCACTTTGACCCAGCGCGCGTCGATGAATCGCTTACGAGCTTCTACCGAGAGCTTGTATTTCTAACGCCCGCAACGACTCCGCGCACCCTCGTCTCTGCCCTTACGGAACATCTTCCCCATCTCCCCGGCGAAGGCTGGACAGCGCTACTCCTTCGAGGAGGCGCGTATGTAAATGGGGTCTGCGTCAAACAGGATCAGCAGCTTCCGTGCCCCTGCCGTATTCAGTTCTATGAGCCTAAGGGCGTTGACGATAGTGCCATAAGAGAGCTTGGACGCCGCATCAAAGATTTTATAGTGTACGAGGATGACGAGCTTCTTGTCGTTTACAAGCCCCAGGGCATTTCCTCCATGCCCACCAGGGAGCAGCAGGACTTAAATCTGAAGTGTTTTCTTGAGAGCTACCTTCAAAGCTCCTCTCCAGGAGCTGTCCTACATATGCCGTCACGCGTGGACACTTCCGTCGAAGGGCTGGTGGTGACCAGCAAAGCCCTTCGAATGCACGCTCCCCTGCAACGAGTTTTTGAAAGACGTGCGATTTCAAAAACCTATTTGCTCGAAACAAAAGCACGGGTTGAATGGGATAAGTTGACCGCTGACAGAGGAATTGCTAAGGACCCAAGGCATCCAATTCTTCGTCAGGCAGTACCCTCAGGTGGAAAACCCGCCCGTACAGAGTTCCGTGTTTTAGCACGCATCTCCGATGAGGAGGGACTTGCGGAGCGGACGATCCTTAAGGCGCAGCCCATAACTGGCCGAACCCACCAAATTCGCGTGCACGCATCAAGTTATGGTATCCCGATTACTGGGGATAATTTTTACAACGGTGCTCGGGCAGATCGGCTTCATTTGGTAAGTTACCAAGCGGAGTTCGTGCACCCGCATCAGCATGTGCCGCTAAAAATCGTGCCTCCTAAATCACTATTGCCAGATTGGCTTGCCAGCTCGTCAGCTTTGTTTTCGTAGTGAACAAATTGTCATCATGGAACCAGGGGTAAGCAGCGTGACTCACTCGACGCTTTCGACCCACATAAGCTCACAAGCTCCGGGGCCTGAATCACTGCGGCTTAGCGAACTAGTCCAGCGATAACCATCGTCGGCTTCGACGTTCACCAAATACCCCTTGAGCGTAACGAGACTGCCACGCGAAACGCTCCTTAATTCCTTGAGTACTGCTGGGGAGGAAGGAATGAGGTGCATATTGGCCATGTTCTCTGAAATCGTTTGAGCGCTCACTGGAAGGTTCGCGGATTGAGCACTCCAGCGATAGTAGCGCCCCCAAAGACTCACCGAGATTGCATCTTGCACTGACTGATCGGACGCTTTGCTCCACGCCATGGTGAAGTCCAGCGGAGCTATTTTACTCTCGCGGTCGAACCAATACTCGTGTGATTTTATCATCCGACCCCTAAGCTCATACCGGGCAACTGCAGAGAACCTATAATCGCCTCTTACCCAATGCTCGGGAGGGGTCGAACTCTGGAGCGGGGCCTCGGGCGCGGGGATTCCGGGAGGGTACCGAATCGGCCTTGTAAGGAGCGCCCCTTGAAGCGGACTCCCCAAAAGAAGCAGTGAAAGTAACCCGACTGCAACAACGTATCCGCTCTTTGTACCCACCTACTAATCTTCGTCGCGCGATCCCTAAAAGTTAACAAATAGAGCCAAATCCCATATAAATTCCCTACTCCGCAGCGCTGCCAGGGTCGCCCCTCAAGACACCGCCGTGATCTGTTCATCAGGCCTCAGGCTGTGCTACTGAGTGAGGCATAAGATGAGGTCATGACGTTGCCTACGAACTGCCTATCTTATTGAAATTTAAATATTTTCGTTTTTGATGGTACGGCCTTATGACATCTCAGTCTCGCGACCTCCTCGTGCTTGGCTCCGGGCCAGGCGGCTACGTAGCAGCAATTCGAGCAACTCAGCTCGGCCGAAAAGTGAGCATAGTTGAGCGCGACGCCCTTGGCGGAATCTGTCTTAACTGGGGTTGTATCCCCTCCAAGGCGCTCCTTCGTTCTGCTCAGCTCTTTAATGACATGAAGCACGCCAGTGAATTTGGAATCACGACCGGTGACGTCAAAGTCGATTTCACCAAGATCATCCAACGCTCTCGTGACGTGGCAGGGAAACTTTCAGGCGGCGTAAGCTTCCTGATGAAGAAGAACAAAGTTGAAGTGATTACAGGAAACGGATCACTTGAGAAGGGCAACAAACTCGTTGTAACTGACAAGGCCGGAAAGACCACGACCTACGACTATAAAGACGTCATCATCGCTACCGGTGCTCGGGCACGCCCCCTGCCTGGAGTTGATGTAGACGGAGATGTAATCCACACCTACCGCACCATCCTAGAGCACAAGCGCATGCCGCAAAAGATGCTCGTCATTGGGGCCGGCGCTATTGGCGTTGAGTTCGCCTACTTCTTTAGCTCGCTCGGCGCTCAGGTAACACTTTGCGAAATGCTCCCCACGGTGCTCCCGGTTGAGGACTTTGAAGTTTCTGATGCTCTCAAGAAAATCTTCGAAAAACGAGGCATGATCATCCGCACCAACTGCGCGGTAAGTGATATCAAGAGGGACGGAAAAACAGTAACGGCAAGTATTAAGTCGAAAGATAACTCAATCAATGAGCAGTGGTCAGGCGATACCTGCCTTACCGCCATTGGCGTGGTTGGTAACACCGAGAACATAGGCCTTGAAAAAGTGGGAATTAAGATGGAGCGTGGCTGGATAGACGTGAATGAGTGGATGCAGACTAACGTTCCGCACCACTACGCGATCGGCGACGTCGCAGGCGGACCATGGCTCGCTCACGTAGCAAGCCACGAGGGCATCATCGCCGCTGAGCATGCATCGGGTAAGGGGAGGCATCCGATGAGCTACGATAACGTTCCGGGCTGTACCTATTGTCAGCCGCAAGTTGCCTCAATTGGACTCACGGAACAGGCCTGCAAAGAGAAAGGCCTGAAGTATAAGGTCGGCAAAATCCCCTACTCCGCCATTGGCAAAGCCATCGCAATTGGGGAACCCGAGGGGTTCATAAAGACCATTATCGATGCTGACGTGGGCGAGGTTCTTGGAGTTCACATCCTTCACGCCGAAGCTACGGAACTTATCAGCGAGGCTGCAATCATTCGCTCTCACGAGGGAGTGGCAGCAAGCGTCGTAGACACCATCCACCCACATCCGACTCTTTCTGAGTCGATGATGGAGGCAATGGCGGCAGCAATGGGGCGGCCGATTAACTTCTAATATGATCGCAAAGGTACTCGGTAGAATCGGATACAAGGAGGCATGGGATCTCCAGCGTGAGTTGCAGCAAGCAGTGATTGCCGAGAAGTCTCCCGAGCACCTTCTTCTCTGCGAGCATCCACCCACCATAACCATCGGCAAAAGTGCTAAGGACGGGCACGTTCTTGCCTCAGACGAGCAGCTTGCGAAACTTGGAGTTGAACTTTTTCAAGTAGAACGGGGCGGCGACGTTACCTACCATGGACCGGGACAGCTTGTCGGCTATCCAATTCTGGACCTTCGGCTGAGGCGCCGGGACGTGGGTTGGTATATGCGCCAGCTAGAGGAGGTAATTATTCGTCTCCTCTCGAATTGTGGCCTGACGGGAAGCCGCATCGAGGGAAAGACAGGCGTATGGATTGCCCCCTCAACCCAGACTCCTCATGCTCGAAAACTTTGCTCGCTTGGCGTCCGAATTTCGCGCTGGGTGACCATGCATGGTTTTGCCATCAACGTTGGCAGCGTCCCGGGGGAATTCGCTCTTGAGAGCGGGTTTGGGCTGATAAACCCCTGTGGCCTTGGAGATGTGGACATGAGCTCAGTGGCGCGGGAGCTCCTCGAAATGCGGTCTACGACAAGCCAAGAGGGCCCTATACCTTTGGTGAGAGATCTCTACCCTGCCACTGCAAAACATTTCCTGGACGTCTTCGAAACCTGCGAGTAAGAAGCCTGTATGCATGCCCTTCTCGAAGCCGCCCCCTCGCTTGAAGCATTAACCGCTGCCGCACATAAAACGTGGGGCGAAATTGCCCCCCATGTGGCAAATGCTTGCCATGAGATCCTCATATCCCGCGAACAAGACGCGCTTCTTCTGGCGAGTACGACCGGCAGCGTTCTCGTGCTCCAAGAGGGCTCATTGGTTGCGTCTCGAAACTCATGCGCACTCATCACCTACGAGGAAGGCGACCTTGTCGGGCACTCTGAAATATCAAACAATTCTGGTCTCGTTGCGACGTCCTCGTTTGCGGTCAAGGCAACCCAAGTCCCCCTCCCCGTGCTCTGGAAGACGCTTTCCTCTAACCCGGAGCTAATATCAGCCTGGACAAAATTGCTGGCACATCACGAAGAAGCATGGAGGTGTGTCGCCGAGCAATGTGCCCAGAGACTCTCCCTAGGAGACCAGACGAGCCCACCCTCCGTTCAACACTTCGAACAGGGCGAAATCATAATCGATCAAGGCGGCACAACAGACGAAGTCTTTACCCTCGTTGAGGGTAGAGCTGAGGCTTTTGTCGATGGTGTAAAAGTTGGAGAAATTCAGTCCGACGAGATTTTTGGTGCCATCGCTGCCATCGCCGGAGTTCCGCGAACCGCCTCTGTGGTTGCGGCCACGCGCTGTATGGCGCTCACTATTCCCAAGGGGGATTTTCTGCACCTGCTTAAATCTCGGCCAAGCACAGTGCTTCGTCTCATTCAGGATATGGCCAGGGCTCTTTCCAGCACTAATGACCGGGTGGTGGGAAAGCTTCGGTAGCGAGCTTGGTGTTTTTCTAGCAGCTATCGGCGCCGATATACCGCAATTCCTCCAACTAAGTCGGGGCGGTACAGCGATATACGGCTGTATTTTTTCTGGAATTCAGCATCGTCTTCCATGAGCGCAAGCTGACACCACCCTCTCGGTCCCACAATCCATTCGGGAGAAAATTGCTCGACTACCTCGAAACTCCAGCGCGAGAATTGATCGGGGCGTGCGCGGCGCATCGGATCATCCTTGAACCCATCCCTAACCTTTTTCCGAATTTCATATACCCCGGGGGAGTTGATCCCAGATGAGTCAATCATATTCGCTTGAAGGAACTCATACCCCATGGTCCCCGTTTCGCACGCATACAAGGTTTCCCCTTGCTTTATCTGCGAGGCAAAGGCGCTGCCAATTTGAAGGTAGGTAAGGTCTCGTTCCTGTGAGACATCCGGCGCCTTCGCACGAAACATGCTCCACATGCAGGATGCGCTGACAAAAAGTAGAAACATCGAACCTGACACCCCCTTCAGCCTGGAGGGGAATTGCCGGAGCTCAAGAACGTGTCGATTCTCCCTTGCCCAACAAGCAATTCCCCGGATTCCATAGGTAAGGCACAACACCCAGACGGGCGTCAGATACCAATAGAAGATAGGCTGCACGCCAGAGAAAGTGAGTCCGAGAATATACAAGGCCAGCCATGCAAAGGGCTGCCAAAGCTTTTCGCTCCGCACCAAGTAAGCCATTCCTGCTACCCCAAAAATGAAGAGCAGGAAATCATAGGGCGAAATCAGCAACGCCTCGGATAGAAAAAGCAGATTCTCTAATGGGGAACCTGGGTGCACTACCTGCTTGGCTGCAATAGAGAATGGCAAGACAGATCCGTAAGTTCGGAGTGCATACCAGAGCCATGGCGCTAGCAGCGCTAGAAACAGAAGACATGAATAGAATATGCCAAAGAAAGTTCGTGGTTCGCTTTTCTCCCTGGTCTTGAGAGTTTCCCAGAATTGGCTAATCAGAATGATACCAAAGGTGATGAGACCGTCCGGGCGTAGCAGCGTAGCAGCAGCAGAGAGAAGGATTGCTAAGGTCCAGGATCTGCGCTCGAGCGACAAGAATACACCAATCAAGCAGGCGCAGTAAGTACAGGTCTCCAATCCTGACCAGAGGGTAGTGTGCGGATAAAAGGACAAAAGAAGCAGCGGAATAGCCGCAGCCCACTGCGGCGCAGATCTGAAACTAGTTTTAGCGAAATATAACCCTGCAGTGGCGAGAGACACAAAACTAAGACCAACCGCGGCCCAAGCTAAGGGAATAGATAGAAGCGAAAACGGAATTAAAATTACCGCCCACAGAGGACTCGTAGTCCCAAGCACGGGACTGCCAGTCACATTGTAAACAAGTCCATGTCCAAGTGCCGCATTGGCGCTGTAACGGTAGGTGATGAAGGCATCATCAACCGTGGGAGTTCGAAACATCAAGCTCACTAAAAGCGTCAGCAGCACCGCCCATGCTGGCGAACGAAGGTGAGCCAATAATCTATGATGCATTGAGCCTTCCTGATTGACGAATTTTGCTCAAAAGCAGCCTTGGTTAACCAAATGCGCAGCAACCGCAGGATAAGCCTTCTCTGCCTCTCGTTTGAGAGCTTCTATTATCATGCCTCGTTCTACAGCATCATTACGAACAGCAATCCCAAAATCGAAAAGATCCGGGACGACGCAGTAGGCGGAAGCAAAGTCTGCGTCATGTAGCAGTACTTCCCGCATGCCGTGATATGCCCGAGGAGGGAACCAAATCAGGGCTGGCTCAGCACTTAGAAGCTGTTTCACATGGAACCCTTCCTTAGCCAAGCCTTTGTTATGAAGTCCGCTTAAATCAAAAAACATTCTGGCAGGGAACTGGGCTCCAAGGAACCCATGCTCAGTAGCTGCCAAGGATACTGAATCAGGAAGAGACCTCAGGACCCGGTACATGCCAATAGTTGAGCCGTGCCATCCCAGCACCGGATAGCGGTGAGTTCCTAACGATACTTCGGGTTCGCCCGCGCGTTGGGTGAGAACAAGCCACGGAATTGCTAGCCCAACCACAAACATGGTCAGAGCACGAAGTAGTGAGAATGCGGAGAACCCGCGCTCCTTTGAAATAACTAGAGCGCCAGAGACCACCCACCCGATAATGAATGGTAATGCCGGAAGGTAGAGCCTGCCGAAATAGCCCATAATTTGAATGACTGAGCTCAGGTACGCAAAATGGATAATCACCGGGAAAAGCCAGCAAAGCAGATCTTTTCCACTTTCCCTGCGCAGATAAAATAGCCCAAGCAAAATAAGCGGAAGCACGAGAAAGAGAAACTGCAGCAAGAACTGCCCACTCTCCCACTGAGCGTAAGCGCCGAAATCGGCGTAGAAACCTTGCTGTTTCACATAAAAAGGAAGCGGCAGTGGATCGCCAAAGATCCAGGTCTTTGCACCAGCATCGGCTAACAGTAGGAGCGTCAGACTAAGGAAATATAACCCCAGTGGCCGAGCTCTATGTCCGCGAGCGATGCGGAATGAAAAAAAGACCGGGGTAAGAAGCGCATAGACAAGGCAATCAGGGCGAGCGAGGAACAACGCGTACCCTAGAAATCCTAGTAGTACTGAATCTGCAATCCGCTGCCTTTTCACCCATTGCAGGATTCCAAGAACAAAAGCTGAGCTTGCACAGACTGCGAGCGTAGACTCCATGCCATTGAGAGCCAGATATCGGAAGTATGGATGAAACGCGAGAGACCCGGCAACGAACGCCATTAGCAAGAACACTTTCTCTTTTGGAAATCCAGCGCTCATTTCTCGCGTGATAGCGACAAGCATTAATAAACCAAGCAGGCCAAACGCCCAGGAACTCCCCACGAGCAGGAGTTGGTCGTCGAGATTTGTGAGGCCATGCACGACAAAAAGTGCAGCGAAATATAGAAGACTTGTGAGGCCATACACGGGGCCCTCTCCCCGATTCCACGCTAGGCCATAGCCAGCCTCAAAATTCTTGAGATAGCGTAAATACATCGCAGCATCATCCATCCCCCAGGTCACAGGACTAAAGAATCCCGGAGCGACTGCAATGAAGTAGGCAAAGGCGAGGGAGAGAACGGCGAAGCTTACCTCAGTTAAAAGGGAGCTAGGTTGTCTCTTGGTGCTCTTTGCTATCATATCGTCTGCACTGCACTGCGCCTTTTTTACGGTGCCTTTTCACTGCGCCTTCTCATTGCGCCTTCTCACTGCGCCTTTTGCCCCCGGCGCCACCGTGCGCTTAGCATTCTTGGCGGCAGGAAAAATTAACGCCAGTTGAGTTGGTGCCGGATTTAAAGCACGTCTGTCCGGCGGCGGCACCCATCTGTCCGGCGGCACCCATCTCAAGCCGAAAAATGAGGGGAGAAATCAAAGGCTCAGCCAGAAATATCCGCAATTTCACCAAGTTACAAGCCATCAACTTAAGGATCAAACTTGGTACAGGGCTGGCAAACTTGGGGCAAACTTAGCTCAGCAACTTAGGCGAGCAACTTGGGAGCAACTTGGTACAGGGCAACAATTCCAGGAAACTTTTTGCAAGAAACTCCGAAGAAGGAAGGTCTCTTTTCTGAGTGAGGCCCCAATGCTCCGCTTGCGGTATTATCCTGCCAATTGTGTGTACGAAGTGACCCTACGCGTCCGCGAAGGGCTTCCCTTCGTCCCCAAGCAAATCATTGAACTGCTTCTAAAAAGCGCCATGGCCCGTACTCAAAGGGACTTTAAAGTCACCCTTTGCCACTTCGTGTGGATGGGTAATCACGCCCACCTCCTGGTCGTCGGCCAAGACGCCAAGCAGCTTACTGCCTACTACGCAGAGGTACAAAAGAAGATCACCGACTACATTAAAAGGCTCCTAGGGAAGAGCTACCTTTCCCTCTGGGAGACGCGTCCGTCGGTTATTCTCGTTGCAGACTATGAAGCTGCCCTGAACAGAATCGCTTACTTCTACGCCAACCCAGCTAAGGCGCATCTTGTTGACATGATAGAGCAGTACCCAGGACTTGTGAGCTTCCATCACTTTCAGGCAGCGCCGCACAAGATTGATTACTCGGTGTCAGAGGATGTCCCCTGGATACGCTGTCCTTCAATCCCGGAGGCCCCCTCAAGGGATCTGTCAGAGAAGCAAGACTATAGAATCTATGCACTTCTGAAGGAGACTAATAAGAAGCTAGAGCAGCTGACTATTAAGCCCCATTACTGGATGACCTGCTTCAACATCAGAGAACCTGAAATGATTCGAAAGACCTCTGAGAGGATTATGGAGAAGCTCAGGGCCCACGAGCTTGCAGCCCGTGAGCACCGGGTTCAAAAAGGTTTTTCGCCAATTGGAAGGAAGCGTCTATTACGCATGCCGTTACTGCTTAGACACACTCCCAAGAAGTACAGCAGAAGAATTTTTATAATAACCACCTGCAATGAGCTGCGGATATCCTACATCAAGCATGTGGATGCAATCTGGGACCTTTGCAAGGAATGCTATCAGCGCTGGAAACAAGGCGACTTCAACTTCATCTGGCCACCGGGGACATTCCCTCCGTGCTTCCCGATGTCCGCAAACGTCCTGGGGATCGGATAGAGTTAGAACTCCTTATCGTTTCAAAAAAGTCCAGGGCACACGTGCGCCCATAGACCGAAAAGGGCCCTAGCAAAGCCAACTATGTCGGTCAAAGAAGCGCCTTTCAGCATCTAGAGAGAAGAAATTTCCCGAGTTGGGTTGGGCAATGTGAGGTTGGCGCGGCACATGTCGGCCTGGGCGGTCTTGGCGAGATTGTTGGGGTGCACCAATTTCATCTTGGCGTGTACCAAGCTATCCCCAAGCTATCCCACGCTGAGCGCCCGTTTTTTAGTCTGCGGCGGCTGTAACATGTTAAGAATTCATGGTTTTTCAAACTTTCCCCTCTTCAGTTTCTATGGGCTTCTGGGTATTGTAGAAGGCTCTTGGAAAGGATACGTCGATTGAGTCGCTGAGCGTCTTTTAGCCAGCTTCTCTCCTCTGAGCTTACTCTTTTTGGTGGTTATCTATGTCCCGTACCCCCCGTTCCGATGTTTCAATAAAGGGCCTCTCAACAAAGAGCCAGTCAACAAAGAGCTTGGCTTCAAGGATGGCAACTGGCTCGTTGAATGGCTCTGGAAAGGGGCAGAAGTTATCGAAGACCCTCGCCCTTAAAACTGACTCCCGTAAGAGTGGATCGCTAAAACGCAGCGCCTCAAAGAAATCCTCGAGCACAGCTCAAAAGGGCATGGCTTCAAAAAGCAATCACACTGCCACCAAGCAAGAACTCATTCGCGCTTACCGCGACATGGTGCGCGCTCGTCTCAATGACGAGAAGGCGATCGTGCTTTACAAGCAGAATAAGTGCCATTTTCAAATCGGCGTGGCTGGCCACGAGGCTGTGCAGGTTGCGACGGGACATGTTTTTCGTCCGGCTAAGGACTGGTTCTACCCTTACTACCGTGACATGGCTCTGTGCGCCGCTCTGGGCATGACCGACCAGGAGTTCATGCTAAATGCGATGAACAAAGCGGACGATCCTAACTCGCACGGCATGCAGATGCCTATGCATTACGGCCATAAGGCGCTCCGCATTGTGAACCAGAGCTCCCCCACCGGGACTCAGTTTCTTCAAGCAGTAGGCGTGGCACTCGGCATCAAGCGCACCAAGGCCGATGAAGTGGTCTATGTTTCCGCGGGAGAAGGCACCTGCTCTCAAGGCGACTTTCATGAGGCCCTTAACTGGGCTGCAAGGGAGAAGCTCCCCATTGTATTTTTAATTCAGCACAACGACTACGCCATCTCAGTCCACGTGTCCGAGCAGCTAGCAGGCGGAGGCATCACCCGCCTCGCTCAGAGCTACGAGAATATGGAAGGGCACGAGATCGACGGGACTGACTATCAAACCTCCCTGAACGCCATGAGCCGAGCTCATGCTCGCGCACTAGCAGGTGAGGGTCCAAGCGTAATCGAAGCGAAAGTACCTCGTCTCCAGAGCCATTCCATCTCTGATAACCACCTTAAATATCGCTCACAAGCAGACATCGATCGCGACAAGCTGAAATGCCCGATCGCCAGGATGCGCGCGCTTCTTATCTCTAAGAAATTTGCAACCAAGGAAGAGCTGGCAAGCATCGACGGCGAACTCAAGAAGGCCGTCGACGTTGCGGCTGAATGGGCCGAAGCCCAGCCGGATGTTAGTGTTGAGTCGGCGCTCCTCAACAATTATGTCGACACTACACCATGGGAAGCCGTTACCGAAGGCACTCCCAATGGAGAGGAAGTCTACATGGTAGACGCACTCAATCATGCGCTCGACGAGGAGCTCGCAAGGGACAAGAATCTGCTTATCTTTGGACAGGACGTAGCGCACGGGAAAGGCGGAGTATTTACCGTCACGATAGGCCTCACCGCTAAGCACGGCAAGGACAGGGTCTTCAATAGCCCGCTCGCTGAAAGCTCAATTATCGGAGTTTCTGTAGGCCTCGCTTCTATGGGAATGAAACCCGTAGCTGAGATTCAGTTCGGCGACTACGTCTGGACGGGCATGATGCAGATACGCAACGAGCTCGCGATGATGAATTATCGCTCAAGCGGCGACTTCACTTGCCCTGCGGTAATCCGCATAGCGGTGGGGGGATATATCCACGGCGGCTGCTACCATTCACAGAATATTGAAGCGACCTTTGCTCACTTTCCCGGGCTCTATGTCGTGTATCCATCAAATGCGAGTGATGCCAAGGGGCTGCTCAAGGCCGCTATCCGCGGCAAGGATCCAGTGTTGTTCCTCGAGCACAAAGGCCTCTATCGCCAGGTCTACGCCAAGGGGCCCGAGGGGGACGCTGAATGCCTCGTTCCGCTTGGAAAAGCCAAGGTAGCCCGTGCCGGCACCGACGCAACGATTGTTACCTGGGGCGCTCTCGTAAATAAGAGCCTTATCGCCGCCAAGGAGCTTGAGAAGGAAGGAATTTCGATTGAGGTAATCGATCTACGCTCTATCGTCCCGCTCGATAAGGAATGTATCTTTGAGAGCGTACGAAAGACGGGCAGAGTGCTTGTCGTTCACGAAGATGTGGAATTCATGGGATTTGGAGCTGAGATAGCCGCTCAAATTAGCCAGGAGTGTTTCACCAATCTTGACGCTCCAGTGCGACGTCTTGGAATGAAGTATGCAGCAGCCGTTGCGCACTCGGGACCAATCGAGAATTTCGTGCTTCCGCAGAATCAAGACGTACTTGATGCGGCACGTTCACTTCTCGCTTTTTAATCATTTATTCGTAGCAGCAGATTCAGCATCATTAGATTCAGCATCATTAGATTCAGCATCATTAGATTCAGCATCATTAGATTCAGCATCATTAGATTTCAGTATCGAGGAATAA
>Ga0105049_10005667_pt1 | contig 14535 bp, 14 predicted proteins | sample MAT06_FD_78087 | JGI IMG/M metagenome (GOLD analysis project Ga0105049, IMG submission 78087) | Freshwater microbial communities from Lake Fryxell liftoff mats and glacier meltwater in Antarctica - MAT-06 | ecosystem: Environmental > Aquatic > Freshwater > Ice > Liftoff microbial mat | place...
AATTTGCGTATGAGATTTCTGCCAATAAAATTGATGAATTAAAAATAGAAACTGACTTAGCAATTGTGGCCTTAGTTGGTGAAAATATGAATGGTCAAGTTGGTGTTGCGGGTAAAATGTTTGGAGCACTTGGCGTGAATGGTGTAAATATTCGGGCAATTGCACAAGGCTCTTCCGAAAGAAATATTTCTATTGTAATTGACAGTAGAAATGTAAAAAAGGCCTTGAACGTGCTGCACGAACGCTTCTTTGCTTCAGAAAATAAAAAGCTAAATGTTTTTATAGTCGGAGTTGGGAATGTTGGAGGTGCTTTGTTGGCGCAAATTCAACAACAGCAACCGTTGTTATTGAAACTGGCACATGTGGATGTAACTATTGCTGGCCTTGCAAACAGCCGAAAGATGCTAATTGCAGGAGAGGATGGAATTAATTTATCGCAATGGAAAGAGGAGTTGGAAACAAATGGAGCATCCTATTCAATTGCTAATTTTATTGCAACTATTCGAGAGTTGAATTTGCGTAATTCTGTATTTGTTGACATTACCGCAAATGCAGAGGTAGCGGGAATTTACGACGATTTGTTGCGTTCAAATATATCTGTAGTTACGGCCAATAAAATTGCCAATTCTTCGGATTATGGATATTACAGTAAATTAAAAGCAAGTGCACGTAAAAATAATACTCGATTTTTATTTGAAACCAATGTTGGAGCAGGTTTGCCAATTATTGGAACATTAAAAGATTTAATTAATAGCGGAGATAAGATTCATAAAATTGAAGGGGTCGTATCGGGCTCTTTAAATTTTATTTTTAATAGTTTTAATGAACAAGTAAAGTTTGCAGATATCGTGAAATTGGCCCAAACGGAAGGCTATACAGAACCTGACCCAAGAGAAGATTTGAGTGGTTCTGATATTAAAAGAAAGATATTAATCTTGATTCGTGAAAGCGGTTTTAAAATGGAAATGGAAGATATTATTGTTCAAAATTTCTTGCCTCAATCTTGTTTTGAAGCTCCTTCAGTAGATGCATTTTTTGACGAACTAAAACTGCATGAAAATACATTTCAGCAACTTTATTTGAATTCTAAAAACGAAAATAAAAAATTGAGAGTAATTGGTGGATTTGATGGGACCAATGCCTTTGTAAAGCTTGAAGCTGTTGGAAGCGAACATCCTTTTTATAACCTACAAGGAAAAGATAATATAGTATTGTTTTATACCAATAGATATGCGCAACAACCTTTGGTAATTCAAGGTGCAGGAGCTGGTGCTGTAGTAACTGCTGCTGGTATTTTTGCAGATATTATTAGAATTGCAAATACAGATTAACTATGGTATTTAAAGAAAAGAGTATTAGGGTTTTCGCTCCAGCTACTGTAGCAAATGTAGCCTGTGGTTTTGATGTATTGGGATTTGCTTTGCAGGAACTTGGCGACATTATTACTTTAACTAAAACAGAAACACAACACATAGAAATTTCAGAGATAAGCGGTGCTCCCAATTTATCAAAAGATGCAAAAAGTAATGTGGTTGGAGTTGCTGTGCAAGCAATGTTGGATGAATTAGGGTCAACACAAGGACTTTCAATTAAGATTGAAAAAGGGGTGAAACCAGGAAGTGGAATTGGTTCTAGTGCTGCTTCTTCGGCAGGTGCTGTGGTGGCTGCCAACAGATTGCTAAATGCTGGTTTCACAGAAATAGACATGATTCGATTTGCTATGGAAGGAGAGCGGTTGGCCTCAGGTGCAGCGCATGCCGATAATGTAGCGCCTTCTATTCTAGGTGGATTTACTTTGGTGCGTTCTTTGGAGCCTTTAGATGTAATTCGATTAAATACTCCACCTAATTTGTTTTGTGCTATCGTTCATCCTCAAATAGAAGTAAAAACTGCAGATGCAAGAGAAGTGTTGAATAAAAATGTCAGCTTAAAAAATGCAGTTATACAATGGGGAAATGTTGGGGGTTTGGTAGCAGGTTTATTTTTGAATGATTACAAGTTAATTGGTCGTTCGATGCAAGATGTAATAGCGGAACCGCTGAGGTCGTCATTGATTCCTTATTTTTATGAAGTAAAAAAAGCAGCAATTGAGAGTGGTGCATTAGGCTGTTCCATTTCTGGTTCAGGACCATCAATTTTTGCACTTTGTGAAGGCAGGAAATCGGCCGAAAGATCTGTTACAGAGATGAGTAAAGTATTTGAAAATAGTGGAATTCCTTTTAAAGTTTACGTTTCTGGAATTAATCAAGAAGGAGCAAAACAGTTATGAAATACTACAGTATTAATAGAAAATCGCCTGCAGCAAGCTTTAGTGAAGCAGTTGTTAGAGGTTTGGCTCCAGATTATGGCTTGTATTACCCAGAAGAAATTCCGGAGCTGCAAAATGGATTGCTTGGGACTGGAAATACCTTACATGAAATTAGCTTTGAGGCCATTAAACGATTTGTGGGGAATGAAATTCCAGCTTCAGAGTTACAAAGTATTGTTGAAGATGTATTGAATTTTCCTTTGCCGATTGTTCAAATAGAAAAGGATATTTATTCTTTAGAACTGTGGCATGGACCAACTGCAGCTTTTAAAGATATTGGAGCGCGTTTTTTGTCGCGAAATTTGAGTTATTTTTTGAGAAATGAGAACAAGGAAGTCATTGTTTTAGTAGCCACTTCTGGTGATACTGGTAGCGCTGTAGCAAGTGGTTTTTTAAATGTGGATGGAATAAAAGTAGTAATTCTCTATCCTCAGGGAAAGGTAAGCAACATTCAAGAGAAACAGCTAACAACTATGGGCAATAACATTACTGCCATAGAAGTAAAGGGTACTTTTGACGATTGTCAGAAAATGGTGAAGCAGGCATTTAATGATGATGAATTGAGAGGGAAACTAAATCTTTCTTCGGCCAATTCCATAAATGTTGCTCGGTTTCTACCACAAATGTTTTATTATTTTTGGGCATACGAGCAGTTGAACGATAGAAAAAAGCCTTTGGTATTTTCTGTTCCTAGTGGAAATTTTGGAAATATAACCGCTGGCTTATTTGCAAAGAAAATGGGACTACCAGTGGCTCAATTTGTTGCCGCTACCAATATAAACGATGTTGTTCCCGAATACTTAAAAACTGGAATTTATAGGCCAAGGCCAAGCATTGCTACAATATCGAATGCTATGGATATTGGCGACCCAAGTAATTTTGTAAGAATACGAGAATTGTATGATGATAAATTAGAATCTATCCAAAAAGATTTGGTAGGCTTTTCATTCTCAGATGAGGATTCTAGATTTTCAATGAAATCGATTTATAATCAATTTGGATATGTAACGGATCCGCATGGAGCGTTGGGTTTTTATGCTGCTAAAAAGTGGTTGGCAGGTAACGATGGACAATGTATATTTTTAGAAACAGCTCATCCTGCAAAGTTTTTAGAAGTCGTAGAAGATGCTATAGAAGTTAAGGTGATCATTCCAGATACGTTAAAAGAATGCATGGACAAAGCTAAAATAGCAACGAGTATGGATAATTCATTCGAAATGCTGAAACGATTTTTATTTGAAATGTAATCTTTAAACTTACTATGAAGTGCGTTAGCGATAGCGCCAAGTAGCTCAAGACATTTTAGTCTTGACTACGGGCAATAGCGCGGCCCCTGTGGTTTGGCTTTGTGCGCAGCGTAGGGGAAACGCCCACCATGTGATTTATGTAAATCTAACTTTTAAAAGTGTAACATGTAAAGAATTAAATCATACAATATTTGTGGACTAATTTATTTAATAATATTTAACATGAAAAAATTTATTTTACACAATACGAAATCTACTATTTTAATTCTTTTCCTAATCTCGGGTAGTGTTTTAAATGCTCAAAAAGCAGCTTTTGGAGTTAGGGTAATGCCCACATTTTCTAACTTTAATTTAAAAACAAATACAGGAGGAACTATAAAAGGAGAAGTTAATTTGGGTTTTGGGGCTGGAATATTGTTAGGTGTGAATTTTAATCAAAATGTAAGCATAAATGGTGAGCTTATGTACTCCACTTACTCACAGAGATATACGGAGAAAAATTTAGAACGCAAAATCACCTTGCGTTATATAAATATTCCAATAATGTTGTCTTTAAATACTGGAATTACTAGGCCCGTTAATTTGAATATTACAGGAGGTCCACAAATTGGAATTAGTGCAGGAAGCACTTTTACAACTAAAGGTGGAGACGGAACAGATACTTATAATGCAGTTGTAATAAGAAAAGGAGATATAGGTTTTGCTTATGGTGGAGGCATAGATATTGCACTGAATGAACCTAAAACTACACGTTTTGCAATAGGATTTAGAGGTGTATTAGGTTTAATTGATATAAGTGCAGATAATAAAAACCAAATAAATAATAATTATTATGTTTTTGATCGTGTAACACTTAAAACGTATTCCATTTATTTTGGGTTTACCTTCCTTATTTAAAGATTAGATAGTGGTTTTGATTTACTCTATCAAAAGTCTGTTTCGTGTTTAATGAAACAGACTTTTTTGTGTTTAATTCTTTTTAATTTTGGAGTTTCTCTAAACAATTTTTATTTCCAGATTTGATAAATGAGATTTTACTAAAATGATTGTAAAAAAAAAATCTAGGTTTAAGAAGTTTTTAAAGTTATTAGGTCCTGGTTTAATAACAGGAGCGAGTGATGATGATCCATCTGGAATTGCAACTTATTCTCAAGCAGGTGCTGCCTATGGTTTATCAACACTGTGGACAGCAATAATTGCATTTCCATTAATGGCTTCTATTCAACAAATGTGCGCCCGAATTGGATTAGTGACCCAGCAAGGTCTTACGGGCACGTTGAAGAAGAACTACCCGAAACCGATTTTGTATATGATGGTTTTATTTAGTTTTCCTGCTATTGTTATGAATATTGGAGCTGATATTGCGGGAATGGGTGCTGTTGGTAATTTATTATTTCCGTCAATAAATGCGTCTTATTTCAGTGTGATTTTTACCCTTATTTTATTAGGTTTAATTATTTATTTACCCTATCAAAAAATAGCTTCTGTTTTAAAGTATTTATGTATCGTTTTATTGGTTTATTTAATTGTTCCCTTTTTATATAAGCAAGATTGGGCAGCAGTTTTTAAAGCTGCATTTATTCCTAAAATTCAATTCAACAAGGATTTTATTGCGATTCTTGTTGGAATATTAGGAACTACTATTTCTCCTTATTTATTTTTTTGGCAAGCCACCATGGAAGTAGAAGAAATGAAGCATAAAAAAGATCATTTAGTAGTGGATAAAAAAATAATTAGCAACATGCAACAAGACGTCGATTTTGGAATGTCTTTCTCTGGATTGGTAATGTTTTTTATTATCCTAACTACAGGAACGGTATTATATAATGGTGGAATTCATCAAATTAATACAGTAGAAGAAGCTGCAATGGCCTTGAAACCTTTAGCGGGAGATTTTGCCTATTTGTTATTCGCAATTGGCGTTATTGGAACCGGTTTGTTAGCAATACCCGTGCTGAGTGGCTCCATTTCGTATATCATAACAGAAGCTTTCGGTTGGGAGCAAGGATTGGATAAAAAGTTTCACGAAGCGAAAGCCTTTTACCTAATTATTGCTATTTCTTTAATATTGGGTTTGTCGTTGAATTATATTGGTATTTCTCCCATTGACGCTTTAATTTACACAGCTATTTTATATGGTATAACTGCACCCGTTTCAATTGCAATTATATTACATATTTCAAATAATAAGAAAATTATGGGGGAATTTACAAATAGCAAAGTTTCTAATATTTTGGGATTTTCTACACTAATCATTATGTCTGCTGCAGCGTTGGTTCTTTTGATTTTGCAATTTTAGGGAAGATCTAATATCCCATCTTTATTTGGTGGATTTTATAAGGGAAAGATTTACAGGAAATACTTGTATTGCGTTTTTAATTTTTTGCTCGCCTCAAAATCCGCCTTTTCAAAGGTTCTCTTAAAAATATATGAATTATGCAATTTAAACAAGTTGTGATATAATAAAAACTTTTCAGTTAAATAGATATTTGTAGGTAAAATATAATTCTATATTTTATTATACAATTATGCGATGAAAGTAAAAATAGGTGTTTCTAATGTTCAATTAAAACTTAGTTCTGAACTCTTAACGGCTTTGCTGGCAGACGAGATGACGCTGTATATTAAAACAAGAAAGTTTCATTGGAACGTTCGTGGAGAGAGTTTTATAGAATTACACAAACTATTTCAAGACCAATATGTGGAATTAGAGGAATTAATTGATTTGGTAGCAGAACGGATCAATAAGTTAAGCTCAAAAACTATTGGCACCATGAAAGAGTTTCTGGAAATTACGCGTCTAAATGAAACTCCAGATATATATCCAGAACAAAAAGAAATGATTAAGGAATTACTTTTAGATCATGAAGCAATTGCAGTTTTTATTAGAAAAGATGTGGAGGAATTGAGCAAAGAAAGCAATGATTTTGGAACCATTGATTTTATTACGGGTATTTTAGAGCAACATGAATCTATATCTTGGGTTTTGAGACGATATCTCAATTAATAATAAAGTTTATAAGTTCGATTTGATTTTCTCATCTAAATATTTAATTTATTAGCTTTCGCAGAACTATTATTTATTTCCTATAAATAGGAATTAACACTTATAATTAAAAGGAATATTATGAAAAAAGAAAAATGTTTAGGAATATTTATGAATCATGAAAATGCACATTTAATTGATCAATATGCATCGCCTCATGAACAAATTAGTATTACATCTAAATTTAATCGTATAGAAAAATTAAAAAGTTTAAGCATTAAAGGAGAAGGTCCTATGCATAACAAAGAACAGCATCTTCAAGCCGATTTTTACAAGCAATTAGGAGATGTAATTCGAAATTACGATGCTGTGCTATTATTTGGTCCAACAGAAGCTAAAACAGAATTATTTAATATTTTACAAGCAAACCATCTCTTCGACAAAATTACAATATCTGTCGAAAGCACAGATAAATTGACGAATAATCAACAACATTCCTTCGTCTCAGAATTCTTTAATAAATAGCATTTAAATTTAATTAATTATTTAAATTAATCGATATGAAAAGAGATATTAAATGGGCTTTAGATATGGCTCACAGTGAAATTGCTTTTAAAATAAGGCATTTAATGATTACAAACGTAAGAGGTTTTTTTAAAACATTTGATGCATCTATTTATACTTCATCCAATGATTTTACATCTGCAAAGATTAACTTTTGGATAGATGCTTCTTCCATTTCAACTGGCGACTCAAAGCGAGACGAGCACTTAATGAGCGATGAGTTTTTTGACGCACACAATTACAAACAACTTTCTTTTACTGCTGATACTATTGGTAAAGTTGATGAAAATGGAGAACACCAGTTATGGGGTGAATTGACCATGAAAGGTGTTACTAAAAATATAATGTTAACCGTTTTATTTGGCGGTTTGCTGGAAAATCCTTGGGGAAATGAGCGTGCAGGATTTACTGTTTCTGGCAAAATAAGCAGAGCAGAATGGGGCTTAGTTTGGAATTCACCCCTACAAAATGGAGGTTTAATGGTGAGTGATGAAGTAAATATCTCTTGTGAAATTCAACTTGTAAGAGTAGATGAAAATAAATTGAAAATGAAATTGGAGTCCGAGGTGGAGGAGATTTATTAAAGAGAAATTTTAGCTATACAACTTCTAGCTTCCATTTTTAAGTAGCAATTTCATAGAAATGAAGACATAATATCTATGTATAATGCAACTATTTTATTAAATTATACAAGAAATTGACTGTAAATAAATGCAAATTTATACACGAAAAAAAAGGTGAATTACAAATTTATAAATCAGAAATTATGAGCACAGGAAAAGTAATATTAGGAGTATTAGCAGGTGCCGCAATTGGCGCAACTTTAGGAATTTTGTTTGCACCAGATAAAGGTAAAACAACACGTAGAAATATTTCTAATAAAAAGGAAGATTATCTTGAAGATATAGAAACTAAATTCAATCGACTTTTTCGTTCTATGTCTGACAAGTATGATGATATGAAGTCGGAAATTTCACAAAATTCGGGGTTAGATAGAATTAAAAAAGAAAGCAAAATATTTTCGAATGGCAACGGATAGTTCATATTAAATTTTACTAACGCCGAATTATCAAGATGTAACTGTATTTATTATGGAAAAAGAAGAAATTGAGAAAAATAAAGCCCATGTTATTGTGCAAATTGTTGATTATATACCAGATGCTGTACTAAGTAAAACAATTATTAAAAGAGCAACTGGAAATGTTACCGTAAGTTCTTTAGATGCGGGCGAGGAGTTGGAAGAGAAAGCATCAGCTTTTGACAATTACATTCAAATTATTGATGGTTCCGCTGAAGTAATTATTGGTGACAAGAAAATATCTCTGAAGTTAGGAGAAGGTATTCTTATTCCTGCAAACTCAAAGCACAGTTTTAATGCAAACGTAAAATTTAAAATGATTTCTACAATTATTAAGAATGGTTACGAAGATTAGATTAGCTTTGTTAAGATTAAGAAACTTAAGTCAATACGGTGGTTTATTTTTTTTATTTATTTCATTAACTAATTTCTAATTGGCTTGAAGGTTTATATCAAATACATGGTTAGCATCCGGTGCAAAATGCTGGTAAAGGAAATACTGAATAGTCTTAATATTCCTTTTCAAGTTATTAACTTGGGTGAAGTTGAAATGCTGGATTCACCTACAACGGAGCAGAAGGAACTAATTAGAGTGCAATTATTAGAGTCTGGTTTAGAATTAATTGAAGACAGGAAAGCTGTTATCATTGAAAAAATCAAGAATGTCATCATTGAAATGATACATTATGAAGAAGAAATTCCTAAAGTTAATTTTTCTGATTATTTAGCAACAAAGCTACATTATAATTATACATACTTAGCCAATTTATTTTCTGAAACGGAAGCCATAACTATTGAGCAATATATATTATTGCATAAAATTGAAAGAGTAAAAGAATTAATTGTTTATGATGAATTAAATCTTACAGAAATTGCTTGGAAGTTGCACTATAGTAGCGTTGCTCATTTATCCCATCAATTCAAAAAAATCACCGGTTTAACACCTTCTTACTTTAAATCATTGAAAAATAAAAGGAAAAAACTATTATAATTATTTAAAGCTTATTACATGTGAATAATATAAGAAGTTAATTTTATTATACAACCCATTTTATTATTTAGTATTCACCTTTGAATTGTGGAATTTATCCATAATTGAGCCACCAATAGTGGAATTTATTAAATTATATTTTTATGAAATACACAACTGTTTCAGTAGCATTATTTGCACTATTCTCCTTAGCCATTTTTAACTCTTGTAATTCTGCTGCAAAAAAAGAAGAAAAAGCAGCAAACGAAGTAGAACAAGCTGAGAAAGATTTACAAGACGCTCAAGCATCCCAGGATTCTATTAAGATGAAAGGCACAAGAGATGAAGAACAAACTGCGTTTAGAAATCTTTCTGATACGCGAATTCAAGAAAACGAAGACAGAATTACAGGATTGAGAGCAGATATGAAAAAATCTAACAAAAAGGTAGATGAATTTTATGAGGAAAAGATAGATAGATTGGACAAAGAAAATAAAAGAATCAAGAATAGAGTTAGTTCTTATAAGGGCGATGACGGAAATTGGGAATCATTTAAAAGAGAAGTAAACTATGATATGGAAGAATTAGGGAAATCTTTTAATGATTTTACGGTTAAAAACACAAAATAGAATAGTCGCCTCTGGTAATTTGAGTTCACAATAAAATTATTAAAGGTATTTTCTTAGAAAAAAAGGTGATTCACAATTCATTAGTTCAAGCGATAAAGAATTGCATGTAAGGATTTGTTTAGTTTTAAGTTCTTCTGTTCAGTTTAACAATATTTATTATGATACAAGTAAAAAAGGAAGGAGTTTTAATCAATAAAACAAACCACGGATTTGAAAACGAAGGTGTTTTAAATCCAGCAGCTATTTATCATAATGGGAAAATTCATATTTTTTATAGAGCAGTGAGCCATGGAAATTACTCAAGTATTGGATATTGTAAACTCTCAGCACCTATGCAAGTAGAGGAAAGACATGATGTTCCACTTGTGTTTCCGCAAGGCGAGATGGAATCACATGGAATCGAAGATCCTCGCATTGTAAAAATTGATGACACGTTTTATCTCACTTATACTGCTTACGATGGAATTAATGCATTGGGTTGCCTTGCATTCTCTAAAGATCTTTTAACTTTTCAAAAAGTTGGATTAATTGTCCCACAATTTAATTTCAAAGAATTCAGACGTTTAGCAGAATCAAGGGGGGCGATAAATGAGAAATATTACAGATATAATGACCATGGAAATGCAATAGCGAAACTTGCAAAAAACCAATTTGTTTGGGATAAAAATGTAATGTTTTTTCCAAGGAGAATTAATGGAATGCTTTATTTTCTTCATCGAGTTAAACCAGATATTCAATTGGTTGCTATTAATGAGTTGAGCGATTTAACCGTTGAATTTTGGCAGAATTATTTTATGCATTTGCATGATAACATACTAATGACTCCAAAATTTACACATGAAATAAGCTATATTGGAGGAGGATGCCCACCAATAGAAACAGAGGTAGGTTGGTTACTTATATATCATAGTGTACACGACACAGTTCAGGGATATGTATATTCTGCTTGTGCCGCACTATTAGATTTAGAGAATCCATTAAAGGAAATTTCGCGCCTGCCTTATGAATTATTTAAACCTGATAATAATTGGGAGAAAGAAGGCTACGTAAATAATGTATGTTTCCCAACAGGAGCAATAATTAAAAATGAAATACTTTATATTTATTACGGAGCGGCGGATGAGCAGATTGCCTGCGCATCTATAAATTTAAACGAATTATTAAACGAACTATTATTAAATAAAATTTGACATGAGAAATTACACATTAGCAGAATTGTTTCCTTCGGTACATACTAAAAAAATGAATTCTTTCAGCAATCCGGTTGACACTGATGAAACGGAGAATTTACCTGAAGTACTTATGATAACTTCCTTTCCACCAAGAGAATGTGGTATTGCTACTTACAGTCAGGATTTAACAAATGCCATTAAAAAACAATTTGGTAATTCGTTTAAAATTAAAATTTGTGCTCTTGAAACCCTAAATGAAATACATGATTATTCCGATGATGTAAAGTATATTTTAAACACAGATTACACAGAAACATTTGGTCTTTTATCCAAAGAAATAAACTCAAATAGTAAAATTGAAATGGTCTTGATTCAACATGAGTTCGGCTTTTTTAATAAGACCAATGATAATTTTATTAAATTCTTGAATGCAATAATTAAACCTGTAATTATCGTTTTTCATACCGTCTTGCCGAAACCTTCTGTAACCTTAAAGGAAAACGTACAGAACATTTGTATGCGGGTTTCATCCATTATTGTAATGACAGAATCTTCCGCTTCAATATTAAAGTATGAATACGAAATTGACGAAACTTTAATTACTATTATTAAACATGGAACTCACTTAGTGAAAAATAATAGCAGAGAAGAGTTAAAAGTAAAATACAAACTTCAGGGCAGAAAAGTGTGTTCAACTTTTGGTCTAATGGGGCCTGGTAAAAGCATAGAAACTTCTTTGTTGGCATTGCCAGAAATTATTCGACAACATCCAACTATTTTATTTTTAATAATCGGAAAAACACATCCTTCACAAGTTAAAATGGAAGGGGAAAGTTACCGAAAATCATTAGAGAAAATTGTTGATGAATTAGATTTAGCACAACATGTGATATTTATTAATAAATTTTTACCATTAAACGAAATACTCGATTATCTGCAATTAACTGATGTTTATTTGTTTACTTCTAAAGATCCGAATCAAGCTGTAAGTGGTACATTTTCCTATGCAATAAGCTGCGGATGTCCTGTGGTATCTACTCCAATTCCCCATGCCCTAGAAGAGCTAAGTAACAATTTAGGCATTATTGTAAATTTTGGAGATTCTCATCAACTAAGCGTAGAGGTAAATAAATTATTAAATAATGACGAAGAAAGAATGCGCATTAGCGGCAGAGGAATTCATAAGATGGCTGCAACCTGTTGGGAGAATTCAGCAATTCACCATGCTGCACTAATTGAGACATTGAGTGATAATAAATTAGAAATTAAATTTTCATATCCAGAAATTAATTTGAATCAGTTGAATAGGCTGACCACAGATGTTGGAATAATTCAATTTTCCACTTTCGACAAACCTGACATTGATACAGGATACACTCTAGATGACAATTCCAGAGCTTTAATTGCGATGCTTCAGTTATATGAAACTGAACCCAACGAAGATGTTTTAGGTAAAATTATGTTGTATTTAAGTTTTATAAGGAAATGTCTGCAGTATGATAATTATTTTTTAAATTATTTAGACAAGAATGAAAAATTTACTTCCCAGAATAAAGAAACTAATTTGGAAGATTCAAATGGTAGGGCTATATGGGCGTTGGGTTATTTGCTATCAAAGAGTGATATACTTTCTTCTGACATTAGTAAAGTTGCAAGAGAAATGTTCGATCGGGCAATTTCAAGAGCCCATTTGGTTAATTCCACACGGGCAATGGCATTCATTATGAAAGGACTTTATTATTCTAATGCGAATTTAATTTCAGTTGAAAATAATGATTTAATGATAAAACTTGCAAATAGATTGGTGCAAATGTATCGACATGAAGCTAAGGATAATTGGCAATGGTTTGAAAGTTATTTAACTTATGCCAATAGCGTCATACCAGAAGCTTTATTATGTGCATGGCTGGATACGGGACATATTATTTATCGAGACATTGCCAAATCGTCATTCGATTTTTTATTGTCAAAAATTATAAAGAACAATAGAATTAATGTGGTGTCAAATAAGAATTGGGAGACAGATGATCGAGAGGTAGTAAAAGATGTTCGCGGAGGACAACAAGCAATTGATGTTGCATATACAATTCTTGCGTTAAGTAAATTTTATTCAGTTTTTAAACGCGATAAATACAGAAGATTTCTAGAACAATCATTTAGTTGGTTTTCAGGAAATAATTACTTGGGCCAGATTATTTACAATCCTTGTACTGGTGGTTGTTACGATGGATTAGAGGAAAGTACTGTTAATCTAAATCAAGGCGCTGAATCTACTGTAAGTTACTTAATGGCTAGATTAGAAATTGATAAAGTTGCGGCACGTAAAAGGCGAATTAATGCATCTTCAGAATCCGCTGTTAGCTAAATCTGTGAAATATGTAATAAATTTAAATAATTGTGAAATAATCATTTAAATCCATTTAATAAATTTGTTTAGTCTTATTTAAGATAATTTTATTTACTAAAAATCAATTAATAATTTTTTAAAAAAAAACACCATGGGAAATATTCTATATTTAGTTGCAGTTTTGCTTATTATATTTTGGGCAGTTGGCTTTTTCGCTTATAGCGCGGGAAGCATTATTCATGTTTTATTGGTAATTGCAGTAATTTCTGTAATTCTCAGAGTTATTCAAGGAGACAAAATAATTAAGTAAGGTAATTTCTGATAAGCCACTTATCTCCATTAAACATTAAATTTAAAGCCACATATACCTAAGTATGCTTCGTTTTTAATTTTTGTTCGCCTCAGATTTGACTTATTATAGATTTCTAAGTTTCTATTTGCGTATTACACATTATTATTGCGTAATACGCAAGTGGAATTTTAACTGAGGCTACTACATTCGTTGAATACTTTTATAGAAATGTATTCAGAAGCTCTCCTCCACTTTGCTTGGAAATTTAAATTAATTCCACAGAATAAATTGGTTTCTGTGCAAGGTGATAAAATTGAAATCTTGGATGTAGGTAAACATAATTCTGATGCTGGTCCTGATTTTCTTACTGCAAAGATTCGTATTGCAGAAACGCTTTGGGTTGGAAATATTGAAATTCATGTTAAATCTTCAGATTGGTTTAAACATCAACATCAAACTGATGCGGCTTATTCAAACATAATTCTACACATTGTTTTAGAGCATGACCGAGATGTTTTTGACCGCAATGGAATTATTATTCCCGTATTAGAAATCAAAGAATTACTTCCTCAAGATTTAGAACCTAAATGGAATAGTTTACAATTAAAACCTAATGAAATCGCTTGCCAGCATTTAGGAAATATTGACTCTTTTGTTCTAAATAATTGGATTGATAGAATTTTGGTGGAAAGACTAGAACAGAAAACTGAACTTATTTATCAATTATTAAAATTGCTTCATAACGATTGGAAGGAAGTATTTTATGTTTGGTTGGCAAGAAGCTTTGGGACAAAAGTTAATGCAGTACCATTTGAATTGCTCGCTCGGTCCATTCCTTTGAGTATTGTTAAAAAACACCTGCATACCAATTTTCAATTAGAAGCTTTGTATTTTGGACAAAGTTCACTCATCCATGAATTTAACCAAGATGCTTATGTAGCC
>Ga0105049_10005668_pt1 | contig 14533 bp, 14 predicted proteins | sample MAT06_FD_78087 | JGI IMG/M metagenome (GOLD analysis project Ga0105049, IMG submission 78087) | Freshwater microbial communities from Lake Fryxell liftoff mats and glacier meltwater in Antarctica - MAT-06 | ecosystem: Environmental > Aquatic > Freshwater > Ice > Liftoff microbial mat | place...
AACGCCGCCTTTTTTAGAAACGATGGAAACGGATTTATCGAGAAGCACAGCAGAAATGCTTAGTGTCTGGCTGGCTTGAATCGGGTAATTTTATCGAGTATGAAAACTTTTCTCCGTCCACGGCTTGCCCACATGGACAGCCCAGCCCCTGCCTCCAACCTTGACGCGCCTGGTTTACCCGGGTTCTTCGCAACCGGCCTGCTTGCAGGAAGCGCAAATCGCGCGGCCTTTGGGTGTTTTGCGCTGGCTGGTGCCCTCGGACTGGCTTCTTGTGCCTCAGGTTCCGACCAATCAAAGCCGGGTGCTCAGGAATCTGCCACCCCGGCCGCGCAGACTGCGGCAGCCCTTCCCCCGGGAAACGATGCGCGTAAAGAACCCGGATTTTCGGAGTATTGGTACCAAGGCAAGGCTGAAATGAATGTTTTTGACCTGGAGCAGGCGCGCTACGGCGAAATCCGCGCAGGGCAGGCCGTTTTGATTTTCGTCACGGAAGATTACAGCCGGAAAAAACTGGTCAAACTGGACGAGCCACGGGAAGCCGGAGACGATGCTGTGCCTGTGCTCAAACTCAATTTCACCCGGGATTTTCCTACCGGAATTTATACCTACAAAACCATGCAAAGCGTGTTCAGCCCATTGGACCGGAGCCGCGATCCGCGCGCGCTGAAATCAACCACATCAGTGCAGGAATGGTGCGGTCATGTGTACATGGATGTGCACCGCAGCGGGTCCGGGTACGAGGCGGAGGTGCGCTCGTATTTTGAAGGGGAATCGGTGCAGGAAACGGCCCTCGGCGACGTGTTTTTGGAAGACGAAGTCTGGGCGTTGATTCGATTGGATCCTAATGCTTTGCCCACCGGCTCGTTCCAGGCAATTCCGGGAAGCCTGGACATTCGCCTGCGCCATTTGCCGTTGACTGCTACCGGGGCTGAAGCCAGCCTGTCGCGCAGCGAAGACGGCAACATGGTCTACGAGATCCGCTATCCAGAGCGAGACCGCACCTTGCGGGTTTACTTTGAGCGGGATTTTCCGCGCGCCATCACCAGTTGGGAAGAAACGGTGGACAGTTGGGGAAAAACCCTGACCACCAAGGCGGTGCGCCGCCAGCAGGTCATGGATGATTATTGGAGCCACAATTCCGTCAGCGAAGAACCGATGCGCAAAGCGCTGGGTCTCTGAGGCTTGCGTTTTCTACCCGCCAATTTTCTATTTTGCGAGGGAATGAAAGCGGCGCGTATTGGCATCTTGACGGTATCTGACCGGGCCTCAGCAGGCATCTATGAAGATTTATCTGGCAAGGCCATTGCCGACACCATGGGGCTCTATCTGAGCAGCCCCTGGGAGGCCTTCTATCGGCTGGTTCCCGATGAGCCCGATCAAATCCGGCAGGCACTGACTGATCTGACCGATGTGGAAGGATGCGATCTTGTGCTGACCACCGGAGGAACCGGTCCGGCTCCGCGCGATGTTACCCCGGAGGCTACCGAGGCAGTTTGCCAAAAAATGATGCCCGGTTTTGGCGAGCAGATGCGGGCTGTCAGCCTAAAGTTTGTTCCAACGGCCATTCTTTCCCGCCAAACAGCGGGCATTCGCAACCGTTCACTCATCCTAAATCTTCCAGGCAAACCAAAAGCCATTCGTGAATGCCTGGACGCTGTGTTTGCGGCAGTGCCCTACTGCCTGGACCTCATCGGAGCTGCTCGATTAGAAACGCACCCTGAACACATCCGAGCCTTTCGGCCCGGTACCTGATTTGCTTCACCATGGCAGAACTGTTTAGAAGCTGGCAAGATGTCGCCCATATTTTGGGAGCCGAACTGGACTACGCGGACAACCGCGAGCACAAGTCCAGAGAGGAGGCAATCACCATGCGGGTGCGCCATCGGTACTGGACGATTGAATTTGAAAGCCGGACCAACAGCAAAGGCAAGGAAAAGATGGACGAGTATACCCGAATTTGCTGTGGCTTACCGGGTTCACATGAATTTAGTTTCAATATTTTTGAAGGGCGCTTAAAACACCGCTTGTTCAAGATCATGGGCCTTCAGGATATTGCTATCGGCGATGCAGCCCTTGACCGTCGCTTCATCTTCCAGGCAAACGACGAAGAGCACATGAAACGCTTTCTGGTTAACCCGATGGTGCGGGCCGGCTTTGCATCGCCCCACGTGCAACAACTGCGCCTGGGAAACGAACAGGGTCAAGTTCAGGGGCAGGGCCAAGTTCAGGGGCAGGGACAGGGTCAAGCTCAGGGACAGGGTCAGGGTCAAGTTCAGGGGCAGGAAGAAAGCGCGGAAGTGGGGCAGGTGAATCACCAACTTTTCGGCCGAACCGAACGGCGCATGCACGCCCAGGCAGAAATTCTGGCTCATTTCCAACTCTTTGCGGCGGCCCTGGATGGGCTGCACGCCTTAGACCTTATTGCTGGACCGCCGCCGTCTAACGAATCCAAAACATAGCAAAAGTTATATTATGCTGACAAGACTACGCCGGGGACTTAGCCCATTCTTGCTGCCATTTCCGCTCGTATTTCTACTGGTTTTTCCGCAGCAAAGAGCAACTGCCCAGCAAGCAGAAAGCGATCAGGTACAGGAAGTTGGGGAACTCCAGGTGATGACATTTATGCGCGAAAACAGCGATCGCGTTTCGTTAGTGCTGGTTCACAATGGGGAAGTTCTGGCGGATCAGCAGCCGAACCAGGTACTTCCACTGGCCAGCACGGTCAAGTTCGCGCTGGCGCTGGATGTAGCCCGGATGAGTGCAGAGGGCCTGTTGGACCTGAACGAACAGGTGCCGCTGGCGCAGTTAGCGCTATTCCACTTGCCAGGTACCGATGGCGGTGCGCATCCGGCCTGGATTCAGTCGCTCCCTCAAGGGTCGCAAACGCTGACCGCAAGCCTTTTGGAGGTGGCTAGGGGCATGACTATGTACAGTTCCAACGCCAACACGGAGTACATCATCCGGCGTTTAGGTCGAAACCGGCTAGAAACGCTGGGCGAGCGCTTTGGCGTAAATCCGCACACAATGGTCTACCCCCTGGTGGGCACCATGTGGATCCACAAGAGCCTGCCGGGGCCGGTGAAGGATTACCCTTCACAACTCCGCGCGCTTTCTGATGTAGAGTATCGGAACCTGGCCTGGGCCTGGTCCGACTCCATGGCTGCAGACGTCAGCGGCTCCCTTCGCGAGCGCTTCAGGTTGGTAGGGCTGGCTGCGCAGCGCGTCCTTTCAGATCGATTGCCGGCTTCTTCCGCTAAAGCTTATGCGGGTTTAGCCGGTAGCGTGAACCGCCGCGAAAACTTCTCTGAAGCGGAGCAACAGACCTCGGCGAAATTGCTCGAATTCATGATGGAGTCGCCAGGAAACCAACAGAATTTTCGGCATGCGGGCATGAAAGGCGGGTCAACCGGATTCCTGTTGACCAACTGCCTCTACGCTACCGACCACGATGGCCAGCAGATAGAGCTCGTGTACTTCCTGCGCGACCTTCAGCCACTGGAAGCGGCTGCCTTGCGGACTGGCATGAATGCCTTTGAATTAGCCGTAGTGACTGATGAAAACACGCGCAAAAGCCTGGCTGCCTTGTTCAAGCCCGACAACGACTAAGCCAGCCATCCTTTGAAAGGAGGTTATGGTTCCGGGGCTTGGTGGTCCCGGCCATTCAGTGACCAGGCAATCGCGCATACCGGAATACTCGAAAACCAGTATAGCGGCATAGAAATATTTTTCCATGCAAGCGCGTTTTGATGCGTAGCAGACGGGCACTCAACGGAGTACCCTTAGGGTTAAATTTTCTGTTTTGGAGCCGAAACCAGAAGGAAGATGCCCGCGTAATACACTGTATTGTTGGACATTACGAAATAGGATTAAATTAATCAACCATCTGTCGCTCTCCTCCTGTAGGACGCCAGATCACGAAAGTTGCTTGTTATGAAAAAACTCATGTTGGTTACTGTTGCCGCCATTTTCCTAGGTTTAACCGCCTGCTCTATTACTACGCCCCCCATTGACACCAATGTTGCCGGAGAGGTGGCCGGGTTGTACCGCGGCATGCTGGTGACCGATGAAGGAGAAGTGTTCCTGGACGAAGAAATTGAAATGCACCGGGTTAGCGATGACCGCATTTCGGTGGAAAGCACCTTGCCTGAAGACAACCAAACCGAAGGCCGTTTCTCGGGCTTTGAAATGCAACTGATGCGCAGTGGTGCAGTGGTCCATCACCAACTTGGAACAGAAGTAAATGGCACTTTTGTGTTGGACGCAGCAGTGACCCCGGATGAACTTCGCATCGAACTTCCCAACGGCCTCAAGTTCAGCGGTATCCGCATCAAGAACTTCCACGAATAACCCCAATTAATCCAAATTGTGAAAAAAGCCCCGCCAAAAGCGGGGTTTTTTTGTGAATATTCCGTTTGCAGGTTCAGGCTTGCCGTTGCTCCAACCGTCGGGTCATGCGCTCCCGCCACTGCGCTACGGCGGGAAGAGCGGGAATAGAATAGGACAGCGAGCCTTGCAAAAGACCCAGGCAGGCCTGGTTCCAATCCACCTCCTGGTGGCCTTCGAGTTTTTGGGCGGAAGCACTGGCTACCGCTCCATCGATGCCTCCCAGCAAAGCCAGTTTGACCGGGTGGTGAAACGATCGCTCGAAACCCGCCAGTTGCGACCACCACGATGTGCCTCGGAGTGCGAGCCGCAAGAGCGTCAGGCTGCAACGACCAGTACCAGCCTCCATGGTCAGGTTCCAGGACTGCACCAGACCGCGCAATTCGGTCTGCGTTCGCTCCTGGTCGTGCTCGCGATCCAGGCAACAGAGGGCCAGATAGATGAGCCCGTATTCGTAATCCGCCAGCGCGCCAATGCTCTGCAAAAAGCGAAGACCGGGCACGGCCAGCAGTTCTTTCCAGCGCTGCGGCAATTCTGGTTCCAAGGCCCGAAGCAATTCCGCCTGGAAGGCCATTTCATCCGCTTGCGCATCGTTCAATCCCCCTTCGCGAAGCACATAAGCTTGCGCAGCCTCCTGAACCTCCTGCAAACCGTCTGCGAGATCGGAAGCCGTTTCGCGGGGGCGAATGTAGTTGTTGATGTAGTTGACCGTGTCGCGGTACAGCGCGGCACAATGGTCCGGGAGCATGTCCCGGTATGGGGTCGAATGACCACGACGCTGAACAGCGGCGAAACCCGGACCAGGCCGTCGGGTTACGATCGTGATAAGGGTCATGGGTCTTTCGGTTGGTGATCTTCGCATCCTTCAGTCTTGTTTTTAGATTGCCTCCAGCTTGCACCAAAAAAACCAGCGGCACTCTCTGCTTGGGTTCTTTCGGTTTCCACCGGGAGTGGATAAATAAATCTGTTTGACAGAAATTCAAACCTATCCAACCACCTTACCTGGAAGTAGGAAATCCAAAATCGAGCTTGAAACTGGCTCTAAAAATTCGGGGCAGGAAAAATGTATAGGCGCGTGAAATGCGTTAAAACGGCTGTTTGCGCCATTCCTGCGTATTTTTCCAAACTGCATGAATCGGAAGTTCGCAAACCCCATCAAGACGTTGGCCGCCTTCCTGCTGGCCGCAAGCTTTATGCCCCGCCCTTCTCTTTTTGCGCAGGGAACCGCCGCATACCGCGATGAGCGCGGTCAATTTCTGGTCTGGGAAAAAGGCCGCGAATACACCGCCGAACTGGTTGGCGTCAACGACTGGAAAGCGGCGCCAAACTACCTGGTTTACCTGGACAACGCTGGCGAATTGCAGTATTTCCAGAACGGCAAAAACCGAGGCCTGGGCGTCATCCGGCCGGAATTTTACCTGGCGATGGAAGCCTTTTTGGTTTACCAGGTTCGCGATCAGGTCAGCATTTACCACCAGGAAACCAAGCACCGCTTGGGCTTCCTCAACGGCCGCCAACTGGCCATCGGCGACAGCATTGTGGGCTTCCACGACCAAACCGGCGCCCTCTACTGCTTTTTCCGGGGCCGTTTTGAGCGGCTGGAATTGTTTGAAGCAGACAGCCTCAAAGCCGGCGACAACGTGCTCTGCTACCTGGACCAAAACCGCCGCCTTCGAGGCTTCTGGAACGGCCGCACCGGCACGCTTGACGAGCAGCCGCCTCAAAAAGTGGTATGCGGAGCTGACCTGATCGCGTGGAGCGATCCCTTTGGCAGGCTCAAGATTTTTTACCGGGGAAAAACCACCGAACCCGAGCAAGGGTATCTGCCGCAGCAATTGTTTGCGGGACGCGGACTCGTGGCCTGGACCGACGACCGCGGAGAATCGTTCGTGTGGTTCGAAGGAAAAACAACGCGCATCTTGCAGGAACCGCCCGTACAATTTGGCGTGGCCGATCACCTTTGCTGGTTTAGCGATCGAAACGGATTTTTCCGCGTGTTTTACGAAGGCCAGGTCTACACCCTGGAATCGTACGACCCCAAACAGATCTTAGCTTATGGTAGGGTGCTGGTCTATACCGAGCTGGACGGCCGCGTCAAGGCGTTTTACAAAGGCGAATCCCTGAGCATCAGCGACAACATCGCTCAGAGCATTGAATTGACCGGCGATCTGATCAGTTGGTCGGAGCGCCCGTTCCACAGGGCATTTTTTCGCCAGGATTGAAAAACAGAAGCCAAATAGCGGGACAGTTAAAACGGACCTCCCTCCGGGTCGCTCTGGGAGGAATGGCTGCTATGCTGCTGTTTCTGCTGCTCAACGCGCTGTTCCCCTTTCGACCTACCTTGGAATGGTCTCGCGAAGTGCGCGACCGAAACGGGGAGTTGCTTTACGCCGGCCTGACCAGCGACCAAAAATGGCGCCTTTACGCGCCAGAAACCGCCATCAGCCCGGAGCTGGCGGCGGCCATTGTGCACAAAGAAGACCGTTGGTTTTATGCCCACCCCGGCGTCAACCCATTTGCGGTAGCCCGCGCACTGGTCAACAATGCCAGCCAGCGCAAGCGCACCTCCGGGGCATCCACCATCAACATGCAAGTGGTGCGCCTGCTGGAACCCGCGCCGCGCACTTACGCCCACAAACTGAGGGAGATGTTCCGGGCCTGCCAACTGACGCTGCTGTACTCCAAGCGGGAGGTGCTGCAACTCTACCTCAACCGCCTGCCTTACGGGGGAAATTTAGAGGGAATTCGGACGGCCTCGCTGTTTTATTTGGACAAGGAGCCCGCGCAATTGAGTCCGGCAGAAGTGGCGGCCTTATCGGTGGTACCCAACCGGCCGAGCACGCTTCGGCCCGGGCGCAACAACGATGAGCTGATCCAGGCGCGCAACCACTGGTTGAGGCGTTTTGGGCGCGAAGGCATTTTCACGGCCGACGAGGTTGCCAGTGCACTGCAAGAGCCCTTCGCCCCGCAGCGCCGCAATGCGCCTAGCCAGGCTCCCCACCTGGTGCGGCGGCTGTTGCGCGATCAGCCGGACGTTCGGGAAATCAAGGCGAGCATTGATGCGGAACTCCAGGGTCGGGTGGAGCGTCTGCTGCAGGACTACGTGCGGCGCCTGCAGCCTTACGGCATCCAAAATGCCTGTGCAATGCTGGTGGACAACGCCAATTGCCAGGTGCTGGCCTACGTCGGGTCCGCCGACTTTATGGATCCCCGCGACGGCGGTCAGGTAGACGGGCTGCAAGCGCTGCGTTCCCCCGGATCGGCACTCAAACCGCTGCTTTACGCGCTTGCCATGGACAGTGGGCTGGTCACCCCCAAGACCGTGTTGTTAGACGTCCCGACCGATTTTCAAGGCTACCGACCTTCAAACTTTGACCGCACGTTTTCCGGCCCTGTCACGGCAGAGTTCGCGCTGGGCCAATCGCTGAACTTGCCTGCGGTGCGCCTGCTGGACCGGTACGGGGTAGAAAATTTCCGCCGCAAACTGGGCGAAATGGGCTGTCGCTCGATGCAGGCACAAAAAGGCCAATTGGGGTTGTCCATGGTGCTCGGCGGTTGCGGCATCCGGCCCGAAGAAATGGCCATGCTTTACGCGGGCATCGCCAACCGGGGTTGGTGCAGACCCTTGCAATTCACGCTTCCAGAAGGTTTTAGTGCTCGGGCGAAAGGGCCTGCTGCGGCTGCGAGCGACAGTCTTCGCTTGGTTTCAGAGGGTTCGGCCTGGGCCATCGGCGACATGCTCACGCAATTGCAGCGTCCGGATTTGCCCGAGGGTATGGACCGCACCGAAGGGCTCCCGCTCATTGCCTGGAAGACGGGCACCAGCTACGGCCGCCGCGATGCCTGGAGCGTGGGGTTCAACACGCGCTACACGCTGGTGGTCTGGTCGGGCAATTTTTCCGGACAGGGTGTGCCCGAGTTAACCGGGGCTGGTGTAGCCGCTCCGCTGCTCTTTGATCTGTTTCTGGCCCTGGACCGCCAGTCGGGAAAGACCTGGTTTGCGATGCCGGAGAGTTTGCGCTTTCGCTACGTCTGCACCCAGAGTGGCCTCCCCCCCGCCCCCGGCTGCCGCGAACAGGTCATGGACTATTTCCTGCCCCTAGTTAGCGCGGCAATCCCCTGCTCTCATCTCCGGGAAATCCGCGTCTCTGCTGATCGTAAGATTTCGTATTGTATGGAGTGTTTGCCCCCCAGTGGCTATGCCTTGGATACGCTGGCTAATCCGGAGCCGGAACTGTTGGCCTGGTACAGGGAGCAGGGCCTGCCCACGCCGGCCCTTCCCCCGCACAATCCGGCTTGCCGGGCTGTGCTGGCTGGAAATGCGCCACGGATTGTTTCTCCGGTTGAAGCGCTGACCTACATCCGCTACGAAGGCGCCGGCCAGGTGGAGTTGGCCTGCCAGGTGGCCGATGAGGTCAGGGAGGTGTTCTGGTACATTAACGACCGCTTCTACGCCCGCGGGGGGCCACAAACGCCCCAGTTTTTTGATCCGCAACCGGGAAAACATAAGATTTCTTGTGCGGACGACAAGGGGCGGTCCAGCCATGTCTGGATTACCGCTGAGGGCCTGCCTTAGCATGTTGCTTAAATTCTCGTTGCTGATAGTCTCGTTGCTTAAATTCTCGTTGCTGACAGTCTCGTTGCTGATAGTCTCGTTGCTTAAATTCTTGTTGCTGACAGTCTCGTTGCGAATAGTCTCGTTGCTTAAATTCTCGTTGCTGACAGTCTCGTTGCTGAACCAGATAACGATCTAATAGCCGCCTTGCGTTTCGGAGCCGCGCTTTCGCAGTATTTTTGCGCTGTTGTTCGTAAAAACTGTCCCCCCTTCCACGATGCCATTAACTGCTGAAGCTGTTCTCAAAGCCCTGAGTTTTGTCGATGATCCCGACCTGAAAAAGGACATCGTGACGCTGGGCATGGTTAAAAACCTGTCCGTTGACGGAAAACGCGTGTCGTTTACCGTGGAATTGACCACGCCGGCCTGTCCCATGAAGGAGCATATCCGAAAGGCCTGTGAAACGGCCGTGCGCCACATGGTGGACAAGGAGGCCGACATTCACATTAACATGACCGCGCGGGTCAGTTCGGTCCGGGATGGCTCGCCGGTGCTTCCGGGTGTGCGAAATATTATAGCCGTGGCGTCTGGAAAGGGCGGCGTGGGAAAGTCGACCATCGCGGTGAACCTGGCGCTGGCGCTGGCCCACAGCGGTGCCCGGGTGGGGCTCATTGACGCCGATATTTACGGACCCTCGATTCCGCTTATGCTTGGGCTGGAAGGCGCCGCTCCGAAGGTGGTTGAAGAAAATGGCAAGCCGGTTATGGTTCCGGTCGAAAAATACGGCTTAAAGGTGCTCAGCATTGGGTTCATGGTGGATACCTCGCAGGCCGTGGTCTGGCGGGGACCGATGGCATCTTCGGCGCTGCGGCAGTTTGTACAGGATTGCCACTGGGGCGAGTTGGACTACCTGGTTTTGGACATGCCTCCCGGCACCGGCGACATTCACCTGACGTTGGTGCAAACCGTTCCGGTTACTGGCGTTGTCATGGTAACCACTCCTCAAGAGGTGGCGCTTGCCGATGCGCGCAAAGGGGTGGCCATGTTCCGGATGCCCAACATCAATGTGCCGATCTTAGGGGTGGTGGAAAACATGTCTTATTTCACCCCTGCTGAGCTGCCCGACAACCGCTATTATCTCTTTGGCCAGGGCGGCGGTCGCCGTTTGGCTGATGCCTTGGGCATTCCGCTTTTGGCAGAGATTCCCTTGGTGCAGTCCATTCGCGAAGGTGGCGATTCAGGCCGGCCAGCGGTGCTGAATGACGCCGAGCCGCTTTCGCTCAAGGCGTTTGAGCACATGGCCTTTGAAGTAGCCCGCCAGGTGAGTTTGCGCAATGCTAATATGGCACCCAGTCAGCCAGTGGAAGTCCGGGTGGGGTAAAGGCGAAGCCTCGAAATTGCTGCAGTCATGGCAGAATAGGCGGGAGAATCGCTAATTTTGTACTCATATGGCCGTTCTGGTAAATGAAGATCTGTACGCCCGGGTGGAATCCTCCCTGGACAGCATTCGCCCCTACCTGCGCAAGGACGGGGGAGATATTGAGTTAGTGGAGATCACCCCGGAGCTGGAAGTGCGGGTGCGTCTGGTTGGTGCCTGTGAAACCTGTCCCATGAGCTTCATGACCATGAAGGCCGGTGTGGAAGAAAATCTGCGGGCAGCCATTCCGGAAATTACCGGTATCCAGGAGGTCACGCTCTAACCTGGCATGACGAGCCACAAGCCCTTCGACCGAATTCCAAGACGCGCACTTGCATGACGAGCCAGCGGCTTTTCGACCTGATTCTGGAGCGAAGGTCCTACCTCTGCGTGGGACTGGATACTGACCCTGCGCTCATTCCCAAACATTTGTTGGGAGAGCCAGACCCCATTTTCGCCTTTAACAAGGCCATCATTGAAGCCACGCGCGACACCTGCGTGGCCTACAAGCCCAACTTGGCGTTTTACGAAAGCCAGGGTGCGGCGGGATGGGAAAGCCTGCGCAAAACCGTAGAACTTATTCGGCTAAGCGAGCATTTCATCATTGCTGACGCTAAACGAGGAGATATCGGCAATACGGCGCAGCAATATGCGCGTGCTTTTTTTGACGTCCTGGGAGTAGATGCAGTTACCATAGCGCCTTATATGGGGGCGGATTCGGTGACGCCTTTTCTGGGTCATCCCGATAAATGGGCAGTTTTGCTGGTGTTGACTTCCAATCCGGGCAGTGCCGATTTTCAAATGCTGGAGTGCGAAGGCGAACTTCTGCACGAGCGGGTATTGCGCTTGGCGCAGACCTGGCCTGGAGCGGAACGGCTGATGTACGTGATTGGGGCCACGCATCCCGAACGATTTGCCCGCGTTCGCGCATTGGTGCCCGAGGCCTTTTTTCTGGTGCCCGGAGTGGGTGCACAAGGTGGTGACTTGGGCGCGCTGAGTCGGGCGGGTATGAATAAGCAATGCGGGTTGCTAGTTAACTCGTCGCGCGGCATTCTTTACGCCTCATCCGGGACCGATTTTGCGGATGCGGCAGGCCGAGCGGCCCGGGAGCTTCAGGCACAAATGGACGTGTTGCTCCGGGAATGCCTCGGGCGTTAGCGATATCTTTAAATTTTAACGCAGATTTGCCTCTTGCGACTTGCTACTGTCCAGACTATATTGCTTGCCTGTATGAATGAGCCCTTCTAAAAATTGGGCGTAACGCAGAATGTGGGGTTTAAGTGATGCCCCACCGATAAACTGACCATGAACCTATCGATTCGGTCTTTGGTGGAATCCCGGGTTTTCGGGGTTTGCGCGTACTTGGGAGAGAAAATGGGGATAGCGGGACGCAGCGTCCGCCTGTATTTCATCTACGCCACCTTCCTGACGTTTGGCTCGCCGGTGGTCGTCTACCTGGCCGCTGCTTTCTGGCTCAACGTCCGCGCCTATGTGCGGCGGCGGGTGCTGTCCGTGTGGGACGCCTAAAAATGGTCAACCTAAGATTCCGCGACTAAACGAAAGTGGGGGCATTCGCTCCCATAACGCATAAAAAAAACGGGGATCGAAGATCCCCGTTAGTGTGCCTGGTAGTGCCCAGAACAGGAATCGAACCTGCACGGCCAAAAAGGCCACCAGCCCCTCAAGCTGGCGCGTCTACCAATTCCGCCATCTGGGCAAAAACGGCCGGCCTTAAGGCCAGCCGGAGGCAGCAAAGGACTTCTGGCTATTGCTTGACAGTGTCCAAGCCAAACTATAGTCTGGGCGGAACCACCGCTTTGAAAACCCGAAGACCAGGGTGCCCAGAACAGGAATCGAACCTGCACGACCGTGAAGTCACTAGAACCTGAATCTAGCGCGTCTACCAATTCCGCCACCTGGGCATGGTGAAGCGACTGGGATTCGAACCCAGGGCCCGCACATTAAAAGTGTGCTGCTCTACCAGCTGAGCTATCGCTTCAAACAAAACAGGAAAGAACAGTTCCGGGGGTAAAAAAAGGGCCGATAAACGGCCATTTTCTCGGAAAGCGTGGCAAAGATAAAAGAATTTTGGGCAGCGGGACAACGGTTTAAGCGGATAATTGTCCGCTGGGTCCGAAGCTTGCCGCGCGGCTTTAAGAAGCCTTATTTAACGGGCAGCACGCCATCGGCCACAAACTCGTATTCCCAGGCCGGCTCGGTAATGGCTGCGATTTCCGCTTCGGATTTGCCCTCATCTTGCGCGAAGTGGCGGAGTGTTTCGACCGAAACCTCCTTTTTGACAGCTGTTCCCTGAACGATGACGTCTTTGCCAGCAAGGTCTTTGGGTACAAAAAAGCCGTAATCCTTAAAAGTTACGCGCATGGGTTCGCCGCTTCCGCAGTCCATTTTCATCCAGCAGCCGGATACCTGGCAGGCCGCGGTGACCTTGCCTTGCACTTTGGCACTGATTTGGCCGCTGTTTTCAAGGGCGCTCACCAAGGTGCCGCAAGCAGTGGCATTGTCGGCAGAAATAACGGTGCCGTAGCCTCCGGCACTGTTCAGTACCACGTTGGAGGCTTCCTGGCTCTGCAGCGAATCTGCAGGGGCTTGCTGGCTTTCAGCATCTGCATTGGCGGTGTTGCCGCTGGAACATGCGCTCAGCGTCAGCGAAGTGGCGAGCGTAAGGCCCAGTACTGCGAGGTAATTTCGGGTGAGTTTCATGGCGGGGTCGCTCTTTGATTGCGGGAATTAGGTTGCTGCTGGGGTTAGGTTGCTGCTTGAGCTGGGTTGCTGCTGGGGTTAGGTTGCTGCTGGGGTTAGGTTGCTGCTGGATTTTGGTTGCCGAGCTGATTTGAGACCGGCTTTTTGGCTGACTCCAGCCTGTTTTTTATCTGCCTTTTACTGACTTTGGCATTTTAGGACCGGGCGAAGAGCAGTTTGAGGTAAAAACCGGGCTTGCGCAAGCGTTCGCGCATGTCCAGATCTTCAAACATGCAGGAAATAGTCTCTTTTAGCACCGGATTCCGACTGGCTTTGCGAACCACAAAGTTAAACAGTCGCGGGTAGGTGGCCAACCGCTGCAATTGGTAGCTCAACATCAGCTCATCGCCGAGCTGACGGTAGACGTTTTGGTCGTAAGCCTGAAGGAACGCCGCATCGCTGCGACCGGTCTCCAAGGCAGCGACGGCCTGTTTGGCCGCCCAGGACCCGGAAATCATGGCGTTGCCGATGCCTTCGCCCGTGAAAGGATCAATCAGCGAAGCGGCATCGCCCACCAGCAGGTAGCCATCGCCGGAAAGAGGCCGTTTGCGCGAGCCCAGCGGAAGGCCAAATCCCCGAAGGGGTCCTTCGGGCTCGGCATGGGCAAACCGCTTGCGGAATACCGGATGATTTTCTATGGTTTCGTGGAAGACTTTTTTCAGGTCTAGCCGGCGCTTTGCGATCACGTCACTGCGCAGGCCAAGCCCGACGTTGGCCCTTCCCCCGGGCAAGGGGAAGATCCAGAAATAGCCGGGCACCAGATCGCGCAGATAGTGCAGCTCGATGAAGTGGTCGGGATGCAAGTCTGCAACGCCGGTGTAATAACCGCGCACCGCCGCACTGTGGTGAGCGGGCTCCAGCTCTCGGCCTGCCAGGGCTTTGGCGGCGACGGAATGGGCGCCGTCAGCGGCGATCAGCAGCCGGCAAGTCAGCGAAGGGCCTTGCGAAGGATTGAGCCGAAACCCGCCATCGATGCGCTCCACTTGACGGACGGAGAGACCGGATCGAAAATCAGCGTTGCCTTGCGCGAGCGCTTCGTTTAGCAAAAAATGGTCAAAGTCCTGGCGCTTAGCAATGTATCCGGGAGCGCGCTCGCTGGCTACGCGCTGCTGGTAATCCAGGCGAAAGGGAACTTCCAACACATCGCCCGCGGGGGAAATAAACTGCACGCCCCAGCAAGGCAGGTGGCGATCATCCAGCGCGAGGCGGTCCACCAGGGCTGGATCAATTTTTTTCAAGGTATCCACAACCTTGCCGCTCAGCGCGTCACCGCAGATTTTGTCACGCGGAAACGATGCTTTGTCGAGCAATATGCAACGGTACCCCAGCTTGCCCAATACCAGCGAGGCTGTAGCCCCACCTGGGCCTGCGCCGAGGATGATAATGTCGGTATCAAACGCCATGAACAATAATGCCGA
>Ga0105049_10005669_pt1 | contig 14530 bp, 16 predicted proteins | sample MAT06_FD_78087 | JGI IMG/M metagenome (GOLD analysis project Ga0105049, IMG submission 78087) | Freshwater microbial communities from Lake Fryxell liftoff mats and glacier meltwater in Antarctica - MAT-06 | ecosystem: Environmental > Aquatic > Freshwater > Ice > Liftoff microbial mat | place...
GTTACTGCTTCGAAATATTCATCCAGCGTACCAAAGCCGCCCGGCATCACTATAAAGGCGTAGGAATATTTGATGAGAAGCGTTTTCCTTACAAAAAAGTATTTAATATCTACCCATTTATCCAAGTAAGGATTTTCGTGTTGTTCGTGGGGTAAAACAATATTGCAACCAACGCTTCGTCCTCCCACATCTTTAGCGCCCCTGTTGGCAGCTTCCATAATGCCTGGCCCACCGCCCGTCATTACGGTAAATCCAAGTTTGGCCACTTCGCCCCCAAGTTGTTGTGCTTGTTTATAAGAAGGGTGATCTTCCGTGAACCTGGCCGATCCAAAAATACTTACACAAGGACCAACAAAATGTAAGGTTCTAAACCCTTTTATAAATTCTAACAATACATTGACGGTGAATTTAAATTCTTTCCACCTGCTTTGGGGGCCATCTAAGAATTGAATTTCCTGTTTAAGTGCTGCTGTATCTTTTTTTACCATCATTCAAATTAAAGAAAAGTTAGGAGATAAGTGGGAATCAAAAGTACGAATTTACAGCAGGCCAATCATTTCAATCCAAACCAATGAAATCAATTTTGCCATAAACAAGGCTTATCTGAAGATCCTAACATTCGTTATTAAGATGAAGCTAACACGCTTACGTCAAACCTAAAAAAAAGCAGTTGAATTTTCTAGGAGCAGAAACCATTTTTTACCCCCAGGTAATATCTTTAGAAGGAAGCGCTGCAATAAAATCCTTAGTCGCCTGCTCTCCGGCATTCATCATCCTTTTCATTTCTACTGAATCAAAGGTTAAACCTCCGGGGCCACCACCTAAAGGAGATGCTGGACGGAAGCTGTATAATTTTAAGGGCTTTTTATCCTCAAAAGGATTTTCTTTTCCTCTGATTCGGAAAAAATCTTCGATTTCAATAGCATCCATTCCTGCCCTTTTCATCTTTCTTTTTACGGCATCAATGTATTCAAGGGCCTCGTTAAATTGTTGTGGGATGATCAAATCATTTTTTGCAACATCCTCCGTGAAAATATCGATGGTTTGTTGGAGTATTGGGAATATCGTTTTAAACTCTTTATCCAATAATACGTTCTCTCCGGTTGAATGCAATACTGTAAAAATTTCATCCGCTGCATCGTCTATGGCTATTTGCACGCCTGCATATTCCCTTACGCCACCATCTACAAATTGATCGTTAGGACGAACAGCTCCTGGTACTTTTAAATTAACTTTTATGGGCGGCATAAAAACTGGCTGACAAGCAGATGCCATCACCGCTTTTCGAAAATGATCTGCACTAACTATAAACTGCGTTTTATAATGTTTGGAAGCTGCGGCATTTCTATTATTGGTAAAAACAACCAATTCACTTGTTTGTAAACAAACAGTGGTTAGATAAATGACTTTACCAGATAACTGCAACTTAGCATATCGTTCATCATTGTAATAGTTTTGAATGAGTTCCCACAAAGGATTCGCATCAAATATGGAATGTTGATTCAGTCGATCACCCAAATTTAATTTTTTGATGATTTTATCAGTTGTTTGTGTGCTGTACAATTGTTCTAGCAAATTGTATTCCCCCATTGCAGCAAGCGGCGCAATTAAGGCACCGGTACTGGTACCTACATAAGAGTTAAAATTAAGCGCAGGAAAAACTTGCAGCAAACGTTTTAAAACTCCCACAGCAAAAGCTCCTTTTGATCCTCCCCCACTAATCACCAATGCTCTTTTAGTTGCCATAAATTTATTCGTTAAAAGGTTCTTTTATTTTTTTGATTTTATTGATACGTACCCCGAAGGATGTTTGAAACCACCAGCTATTGAGTGTTACGTCTCTATGTGCCGTAATACCAAGTAAAAGTTTATTAAACAAATCTAAATGAATGCCGCCCCCGATCAATTGTTGCTTACCGGTACCGGCGATGTAATCGAGCGATACATTGGTATTTCCGGCAGTTCCGAAAACATTTGCTCCAAAATTTTTCAGTTTTATGGACATAGTGGCGCCCAATTGTGCCTCTATTTTTTTTGCCGAGTACATGGCCCCGGCAATCAAACCAATTCGCCAATGCCCTGGCACCACTGTCCACTGAGGAACCAGTTGAAATCCGCCTGTGTACTGATCTGGTTCACTATTAAAACGAGTTAGCATCCCGTTGTGAATTTTTGCGTGGAGCACATAACCAGTTGGAAATTCGGTAGCATTTTGTCCGAAAACATTCAACGAGATAATGCAGTAAAAAAGGGAAATTAAAAAAGTATGTTTTGTCATATTGTTGTTCAAATTAATACAACAAATTTAAATGCATCAAAAATGATAAACAATACTACAATGTGGTGCGTAAAAAAGGGAACGAGACCAAAAGAACATCGGAATAAAAAAGACAAATAACAAGGAAAATTATCAGCGCCTTTGAAACAGCTTGATCCTAAAATTTTAAAGGTTCTACTAATAGTGTAGAACCTTTGAGTAAAGTGGAGAGTATCGGAGTCGAACCGACGACCTCTTGCATGCCATGCAAGCGCTCTAGCCAGCTGAGCTAACCCCCCGTTGCAGGAGTGCAAATATATACGCATTGTTGAATTACACAAAAACTAATTTAAAGCAACGCTTTCTCTTTTGCAATGAATCAGCACATTAAATCTTTTAAATTAGTAAACAAGATATCCTCCTTTTATATTTCAAACATCAAGCAGCGATATACCAGAGTTCCCAGTCTAATATACTAAATATGATTTATGAAATACCTACTTCTACTTTTCCTAGTTGCCTGTTTATGGTCCTGTACAAAAGAGAGCAACAAAATTGGTGAAGTAGATGCCTATGTTCCGGTATATGCCGACCCAACAACGTTAAAAATAATTATACAGCAAAGTCCCCAACCTATTACCGCGGGCGGCAAAATTGCAGCGATTGGTAATTACCTTTTTCAAGTAGAAACAAATCAAGGCATTCACGTTATAGACATTAGTAACCCAGCCAACCCCAGAAAAATCTCATTCATACGCATACCGCTGTGCAATGAAGCTACCATTAGAGGAAATTTTCTTTACAGTAATAATGGAAGTGACCTTATATCACTCAATATTACAAACATTAACAACATTATCCTTTCATCCAGGATCATCAACGCTTTCCCGATTACACAGGCACAATATCCAAGTAAGACAGGTATATATTTTGAATGTGCAGACATTAACAAAGGAATGGTGCTCAGATGGGAATTGAAAAAAGTTAACAACCCTAAATGCAGAAGATAATGAAAACAACCATCATCGCTTTAATCATCAGCCTCCTCACTTTGCAAGCCTGCGAAAAATCAGCTGATAGTGCTGTAAACACTTCAGCTTCTGGTGGCACTGGCGCCAACGGTTCGCTGACCAGATTTATCACCTACAACAACTACCTCTATATCGTTGATCTCCAAAATTTAAAATCATTTGATATCAGCAATCCCGGTACACCAGTTTTAAAACAAACCACATCAGTAGGTTTTAATATTGAAACCATTTTTGAATATCAAGGTACCTTGTTTATCGGCTCCAATAATGCCATTTTTATTTACGGACTTTCAAATCCTGAAAAACCTGATAGAATCTCCCAGTTCAATTATTTTATTCCTGGCAGAGACCCTGTAGTGGCGATTGATTCTGTGGCATATTCTACTACAAAAAACTTTTTTGGTGGAGGCGGAAATTTAAATATCGTGAACATTAAAAACATCAACAATCCCATCAGCATGGGAGCAATTAATATGGCATCGCCTAACGGTTTAGCAGTAAACCAACGTGCTTTATATGTATGTAATGGCAACAACGGTATATCTATATTCGACAGGTCTAATCCGTACAACCTTGTTCTTTCCCAAGAATTTGACGCTATAAACGAAAACTTTTTTGACCTGATTGTGCGGGGGAATCTCATGATTTGCTATGTTGAATCTGGCATTGTTTTGTTAGACGTGAGTAACCCGTTGCAACCAAATTATATTTCTTCCATAAAAAATTAAATGGAAATGCCCCAACTATGAAATCATTCCTGCTATTTTACATTTTGGTATGTAGCCAACTACTTTTAAAAGCCCAGTCTGATAAAATTTCTATCACCCTAAATCCATTTAGTTTTATAGATACAGATGCAGGAATTGCACCTGGAATTGGTTATGCCATCAACAAACACTTCGCCGTTTTTGCTGATGTTGGCTTTATTTTTTTCGCCCCGTACCCAACAGGAAATACCCAATTAGAAATAAATAACAGGAGAGGAATAAACTTCAAGCCAGCCATTCGTTATTATTTCAAAGAATCAGAAATACAAACCAATCATTATCTCGAGTTGGAAGGTTTATTCAAATTCGTACGCTACAATGGCATCAATGATGTAAGTATAGTAGATGAAAGCGGGGTCTTTGCTTATACATACGTTGGCGGTTATAAAGTAAATAAGAACATCAGTGGCGTGAGTCTCAAAATAGGTCGTAGAAGATTTTTCAAGAAGTCTACGAATATAGGATTTGATGTGTACGGAGGCTTTGGCGTAAGACGCAAAAGGTTTTCCAGAACCGGAATTCCTGCAGGAGCCATAACAGCTGAGGATCCATTTTTTAGCAGTGGTTTACAAACCAATTACAGCTGGACAAGAGGAGATTACGTTTACTTTCCAATGGGTATAAAATTGTTTTACAATTTGTAATTACTGAAGAATTTTTGAATAATGTTTAGTTGGATGAGCATTCCTATTGAGTGAATTTTTTATACCAGCATTTCTGCAATGTGCATCATCGTTGCGTCGCAATCCCTTCATCGTCATACCACAAAGGAACAACCTGTTCGAAATTTTATACATACATATTTTATCTTTCCCTATTTGTAGAAAATTTGACATGACTTTTGTTTTTTTTGAGTGCAAAAAACATGGCCTGATAAATGTGTTTACTTAATTGGTTTTTCATAGGATATTGGATTTAAAACGGGACTGGATTTTTATCCTGGTCCCTTTTTATTTTTTTGATAGCTGCTTTTGAGAATACCTATTCTACTTGTTTGAATCTGGCCAGGAATTTCTGTCCTTCATTGAATACATATAAAAGGCCCCGGCAAATCGCCGGGGCTTTTAATAAAAATTAATCGTTTTGGTTTAATCTCCCCAAATCTCATCTTTCCCATCCAACCATTTTTTAACCAGATCGGTGGTAATTGATTTTGGCCTTTCCAACGGAAAGCCAAGTGCTCTGTCCCAGCAAAGGCTGGCCAAAACACCAAGCGCTCGGGATACACCAAACAACACCGTATAGAATTCATATTCTACCATACCATAATGAACAAGTAAAGCACCACTGTGCGCATCTACATTTGGCCAAGGATTTTTTATTTTTGAAATGTCTCCCAAGATATCCGGAACCGTTTCGTACACCGTCCACACTGTTTGAACCAGCGTATCATCAGGCATGTGTTTTTTACCGAATTCCATCTGGGCAGTAAAACGCGGATCTGTTTTACGCAAAACGGCATGTCCGTATCCAGGTACCACCTTTCCTTCGCCCAGCGTTTTCTTAACATAATCGGCAATTTGTTCTTTGGTAGGTGAGTCTGATCCTATTTGTTCTCTTAATTCAAAAATCCACTTAATGACTTCTTGGTTAGCGAGACCATGCAACGGGCCAGCCAATCCATTCATACCTGCGGCTAAACTCAGGTAAGGGTCACTCAGAGCTGAACCTACGAGGTGCGTGGTGTGTGCACTCACATTTCCACCTTCGTGATCCGCGTGGATGGTCATATACAAACGCATTAACTCATGAAAGCCCTCCTCATCATAACCCATCATGTGCGCAAAATTTCCGCTCCAGTCGAGCAATCCGTTGGGTTGTATGTGTTCTCCGCCTTTGTATTTTCTTCTATAAATATAGGCTGCTACTCTTGGAAGCCTGGATATCAAATCCATAGAATCATCAAATACCGCATCCCAATAATCTTTTTTACTCATCCCTTCAGCATAACGCTTTGCAAACTGGCTTTCGGTTTGCAATGCCATGATAGCTACTACAAATTGTGTCATGGGATGGGTTGAAACTGGCAATGCTTCGATCGTAGCAAAAACATGGTTGGGCACGTGGCTGCGGCGTTGCCAAACACTGGTGAGGTGTTGTACCTGCTCTTCTGCTGGCAATTCACCCAACAACATTAGCAGAAACAACCCCTCCGGCAAAGGCTCAGAACCACCCGGGGCTTTTGGTAAATGTTGTTGTAATTCAGGGATAGAGTACCCTCTGAAACGAATGCCGTCTTGCGCATCTAATAAAGAGGTTTCTGTTACCAAACCTGTTATACCACGCATACCCTGATATACTTGTGATAAAGTAACTTCTCCAATTTTTTTGTCGCCATGCTGCTTTAGTAAATCTTTAATTTCGGCGGCTACGGTATCTGCTTTTTGCTTGAACCGGTCTTTTATTACACCCATAGTTATATGATTGAAGTATTGAAATATAGCTTTACTTACACAAGTATTTTCAAAATGCGGTAACCAAGAAGTTGAAAATGAAAATAGAAACCTCCGAAGGTAGTTTTACTGGCAGCATTTTACCATCCTGAATTTGCAAAAAGAAATCCCTTGTGGAAATCGCTTAAAATTACGACGACAAAAAGTGTTAAACAAAACTTTTGCTATAAAATTTGTTTGGTAAACTGCTTTTTTACTTTGGTGCCTTTTTATAGAGATATAAAGCAATCAAACCAAATATTATATTAGGCATCCAAGCTGCCAGTAAGGGGGAGAAATCCCCTTTTGTAGCAAATACTACACTTATTCTGCTGAAAAGAATATAGACTACACAGAGCAACACTCCAATGGCTAAATGCATGCCGCTGCCTCCCCTTACTTTGCGAGAAGCCAATGACACACCTATCACTGTAAGAATTAATACCGATGCGGGAATGGCATCACGATTATATCTTTCTACCAATAGGGAGGATAGCGTTTCGGAACCTCTTGACTTTTCGAGCGCTATAAAATTATTCAGTTCTGGAGTCGACATTTGGTCTTTCAAATATTCATCTTTACGCAAATCCAATGGTTTGAAATTGTAATTTTTCAACATTTTTTCATGCATCACCACTCTTTCTGATTTTTCATCGAAAAACCGTTCCGACACCGACAACATATTCCATTTATTGACGCTGGTATCCCAATTAAAATTTGCTGCCCTTAGATTGTATTGTATGCGATTGTTTTTAAAAGTTTGAATGAACAACCCCAAACCGGTTTTAGAGATGGTATCATAGCCGCGTATTCCCATGTAAGTATTAGAATCGAGTTTGAAATAAATATGTTCTTTATAACTTTTATTATAATTAGAAGCTGCCTTGTTTACATCCACATATTTTTTTTCAAAATCAGCCCAAATGCCGTTTGCCTTCGGCACTATATACTGATAGCCAGCCCAAAGGATCGCTGAAAGAAAAAAACCACCAATAAAAAAAGGTAACATAAACCTCCGATAGCTTACCCCACTGCTTAATATGGCAATTACTTCTGACCTTCCAGCCATTTTTGAGGTAAAAAAAATAACCGCAATAAATACAAACAAAGGAAACAACATAGCATCTATTCTGGGTATGAAGCCAAAATAATACTCTGTAATAATACGCCAGGCGGGTAGGTTTGACTTTACAAAATCATCGGTATGCTCGCTAATATCTACTACAATAATCACCGCAGTAAGTAATAACAAACAAAAAAAGAAAGTACTGAGAAAGCCCTTCAATATGAATTTATCTATCTTCTTCATCCGAGGTGGCAAGATAATTTAAAAGACCCACTAATGGGAGGAGCGGGTTTAATTTTATACCAATTGTAACTAAATTAGCTATGCCTGCAACTAAGTCTAAAAAACAAGGCGAAAGCATTTTTCAACGCGAGATAACCTTAAACAATCCAACAGGTTATTAATGATCCGTTTCGTAACTGCTGACTACTCCACGGGCAGCAACCCACCCGGTAGTCCAAGCACTTTGAAAATTGAACCCCCCGGTTACGCCATCAATGTTTAAAATTTCACCTGCAAAAAACAATCCCGGTACTAACTTACTTTCCATCGTTTCATGGTTGACTTCCGAAATGTCAATTCCACCAGCCGTTACAAATTCCTCTTTAAAAGTAGTTTTCCCTTTAACTAATAATTCCTGTGCACACAATATTTTAATGAGTTTATTTTGTTCTTTCGCAGGCAAATCGGCCCATCTGCTATCGGGATCGATGACACACTGCGCCAGAAAATATTCCCATAGCCTCGATGGAATGCCAAAAGGATTTCTGTTTACAATTTTTTGCGCCGCGATATTAAAACGTATTTCCTGTATTTTTTCACGAAGACTATTTTCGTTGTATGACGGAAGCCAGTTAACTAAAATTTGGTACTCGTAATTTTTGATAGCAAGGTCACGTGCAGCCCAAGCCGAAAGTTTTAAAACGGCTGGTCCACTCAGTCCCCAATGTGTAATCAGCATCGGGCCTTGCTGCTGCAATTTTGTGCCTGCAATTTTTACTACGGCATCCTCTACAGAGATGCCCATTAGAGCCGTAATAGGATTATTAGGAATGTTAAACGTGAATAAAGAAGGAACCGGTTCAATGATGTGGTGCCCAATTTCGGTTAGCCACTCAAACTGACTACTTTTTGGGAAACCTCCACAAGCAATACAAACAGCATCGGCAGCGATGGTATGCCCGTTGACAAGGGTCAATGAAAATAGTTGATCATTTTTCTTTTCAATTTTTTTTACATCCGCATTCATTTGGATACTAACGCCTGTTTTACCTGCTTCTTTTAACAGGCAATCGATAATGGTTTGGGAACTGTTGCTTTCCGGAAACATTCTTCCATCTGCTTCAGTTTTGAGCAGTATGCCCCGCTCTTTAAACCAATGGATGGTATCAGTTGTAAAAAACTGATGAAAAGCTTTTTTAAGAAAGGCGGACCCTCTTGGATATTTTTTCAACATATCTGCCATGCTGAAACAAGCGTGAGTGACGTTGCACCTACCTCCACCACTGATTTTTACCTTGCTTAATAATTTGGATGATTTCTCGAGTAACAATACTTCTAGGCCCGAATCATTAGCCGCTGCATTTACAGCACAAAAAAAACCTGCTGCTCCTCCTCCAATTACGACCAGTTTTTTGGGTGCTGCCATGGCTTTGCGTAGAATTTATTTTACCCTTTCAGGGTTGAGTTGTTGATGGTTAGTACAAATGATAAAATTATTTCGGCCGCTCCATTTTGGAAAATAGATTGTTATGATTTCCGTCACTATGATTATAAAGGTTCTAAGTTATTGCACCTGTATTGGGCAGTACAAAACCGATGTGAAATCAATTTAATTCGCTTTTTTAATTTCCGTAACTCCAGCTAAGGTTTATATTGGCTTTTTCTGCTTTTTCAATTGCCTCAAAGGAAGAAAGTATATCGGGTGCTCCGGAAGTGATGTGAACATCGTGCTCAAAGTGTGCAGATGGTTTACCATCTTTGGTTTTGATCGTCCAGCCATCATCATCCTGGAACACTTCTTTTACTCCCATGTTGATCATGGGCTCTATTGCCAGTACCATTCCAGCTTTCAACTTGGCCAACGTACCTCTTTTGCCGTAATTGGGTACTTGGGGTTCTTCGTGTAAACTTCTACCCAAGCCATGCCCTACCAGATCACGCACAACACCATAACCATGTTTTCTTTCTGTATGATCCTGGATGGCAAAAGCAATATCTCCTACTCTATTGCCTTGCCGCGCTTTCTCAATGCCTTTGTACAAAGCCTCTTTGGTTACTTTTAGTAATTGCTTTACGTCATCGGAAACTTCTCCTAACGCGTAGGTATAAGCGCTATCGCCATGAAACCCATTTTTAAATACTCCAATATCTAAGGAAATAACGTCCCCTTCTTTTAGAGGTTGTTTAGAAGGGAAACCATGAACCACAGCATCGTTGATAGATATGCATGTAGCAAATGGATAGGTACCACCATAGTTTTTGAATGAAGCTGTGCCGCCATTATCGCGAATAAAAGTTTCGATGGTATCATTTAATTGGAGTGAAGTAACCCCGGGTTTCAAAATCTTAACTGCCTCCGCATGAGCCTCCCCCACCAACAAACAACTGTGGCGCATGATCTCAATCTCTTCTTTTGTTTTATAAATGATCATAGTGCTAAATTAAAACAAACCCCGACGATTGTGTCGTCAGGGTTCTAATATAGTAATTGTACTTTTTAATGATTAAATTCCTGAAGACGTTACTTGTTGTTGTCTGCCCTGAATTCTTCCAGAACTCATCAAACCATCATACTGACGCATCAATAATTGTGTTTCGATCTGCTGTAGTGTGTCTAAAATTACTCCTACCATGATGAGCAATGAAGTTCCGCCAAAGAAGGTAGCAAAATTAGGCTGCATGCCAAATATAAGTTGGAAAAACCCCGGCAGGATACCTACGAGTGCCAATAAAATAGCTCCCGGCAACGTGATTCTATCCATGATGGTTCCAATATAATCTGCAGTTGGTTGACCAGGCTTTACCCCTGGTATGAACCCATTGTTGCGTTTCAACTCATCTGCCATTTGCTTTGGATTAAATATCAAAGCAGTGTAAAGAAAAGTAAATGCGATTACACAAATAGAATACACAATCATGTAAACAAAATTGGTGTGATCTGTAAAATATCTAGCCCAACCTTCACCGGTGAAACCAGTAAAGATGGTAGGCAAAAATAAGATGGCTTGCGCAAAAATGATCGGCATCACTCCTGCAGCATTCACCTTCAGTGGTAAAAAGTTACGAGCGCCACCGAACTGGCGATTGCCAACAATTTGTTTTGCATATTCTACAGGGACTTTTCTGGTTCCCTGCACTAACATAATCAATCCCATGATCACTGCGATCAGAAATAGGATCTCTACCAACATGATCAACAAACCTCCTGCACCATTGCCAGCCAAACGACTCGACCACTCTTCCATAAATGATTGTGGAAGACGTGCAAGGATACCAATCATGATGATGATAGAAGTACCATTACCTAATCCTTTGTCGGTAATTTTTTCGCCCAACCACATAACGAATAATGTACCTACGGTTAAAATCACAACGGTGGATACCCAGAAAAATCTGCCATATGCAGGAATCAATGCTTCCTGGATGCCCGGGCTATTTAAATAACCGATGTATGCTGCAGCTTGAAACGCGGTTACAATTACAGTAAGGTAACGCGTCCATTGATTAATTTTTTTTCTACCACTCTCTCCTTCTTTCTGAATTTTCTGCACCTGTGGAACCAGGATCGTCATCAATTGCATAAAGATAGAAGCAGAAATATAGGGCATGATACCCAATGCAAAAATAGATGCTTTAGAAAAAGCTCCTCCAACAAATGCGTTGAGTAAGCCCAGCATGCCACCTTCCGTATTGGCCTGAAGGTTATCTAATTTATTGGGATCAATACCAGGTAATACGATAAAAGAACCAAGACGATAAATGAAAAGCAAAATAAGAGTGAAAATAATTTTATTTCTCAGTTCCTCAATGCTCCAGATATTTTTAAGTGTTGTTATAAACTTCTTCACAGAATTTAATCAGTTTAAATAGTTAATTGCTCTAAAAGTAAAAAGACGCATAAAGTATTTATGCGTCGGCAAATATCGGGAAATTATTTAACTATTTCTACGGTACCTCCGGCAGCTTCGATGGCAACCTTTGCCTTATCGCTTATTGCATTTACTTTAAAGCTGTATTTTCCTTTAATTTCTCCATTACCTAGTACTTTCACCAGATCATTCTGACCTATTAAACCATTGATGTAAAGGTTTTGTAGACTGAATTCTGTAATGCCATATTTTTCTGCGTAATGATCTGCTTTTCCAATGTTGATTACTTTGTATTCTACACGGTTGATATTGGTGAATCCACGCTTTGGAATACGACGTTGAATCGGCATCTGACCACCTTCAAACCCTTTTTTACTCTTGTAACCTGCACGGCTTTGGCCACCTTTGTTACCTTTTGTAGAGGTACCACCCTTACCACTTGCCTCACCACGGCCAATTCTTTTTTCTTTGTGCGTTGCGCCTTTCGCAGGCTTGAGTGTATGTAATTTCATCTTTTATTTGATTTTTAACTTACGGGGAATCACCCCTCGCTGTTTGATGTATTAATTATTTGATGAAAGCGCTTTGACAAATCTTTTTTTATCAGAAGATTGCGCTCAGCAGCTGCTTCATTTTTAAGCTTGCTCTTCCACTTTAACCAGATGGCTCACTTTGTTTACCATACCCAGAATTTGTGGAGTAGCTTCTACTTCTACAGTAGCATTCATTTTCTTCAACCCTAGAGCAATCATCGTTCTCTTCTGACGTTCAGATCTGTCGATCACGCTTTTTACCTGGGTAACTTTAATTTTATTTGCCATCTTATTCAATTTTGGAGCACTGTTTTAAAGTAATTTATACTTAGTTGGCAGCACTTAGATTATCCGTTAAATACTTTCTTTAAAGAGATGTTACGTGTTTTTGCTACTGCAATTGGTTCGCGCAAAGTAGCCAAGGCTTTGATGGTAGCTTTTACCACATTGTGTGGATTAGCTGAACCAAGGTTCTTAGCCAAAACGTCGGTTATGCCCGCACTTTCCAAAACAGCACGCATGCTACCTCCGGCAATTACGCCAGTACCATGAGCAGCTGGTTTGATCAACACTTTAGCAGCACCTTCTTTGCTCAATTGTTCGTGAGGGATTGTACCATGCATTACCGGAACTTTGATCAAATTCTTTTTTGCATCTTCAATTCCTTTGGTAATCGCTTCCTGAACTTCTTTTGCTTTACCTAAACCATGGCCTACCACACCAGCTTCATTGCCTACAACCACGAGTGCAGAAAAACTGAAAGCACGTCCTCCTTTGGTTGTTTTCACCACACGATTGATAGCAACGACCTTTTCTTTTAATTCAAGGTCACCGATTTTCACTTTATTTGTTATTGAGTTTGACATTTATATCGTTTTACGATTGTTGATTGTTGATTTATGATAGAAGGCAACTTTTGTTAACCATCCGAAATCTTAGAAATCTAATCCGCCTTCTCTTGCACCTTCTGCCACAGCCTTCACCCGACCATGATAGATATAACCACTACGATCGAATACTACGCTTTTGATACCTAATTCAGTTGCTTTTTTAGCCAAAGACTCTCCTACCATTTTACTTTTTTCGATCTTAGGCCCTTTTTGTGCACTGATATCTTTTTGCTTTGAAGATGCGGCAGCGATGGTAACACCATTGCTATCATCTATCAACTGAGCATAGATATCGGTATTACTTCTAAAAACACTTAAACGTGGTTTAGAGGGTGTACCGCTAACTTTTTTACGGATACGATACCTGATCTTTTGTCTTGCACTTGATTTATTGTTACTCATTGTATTTTATTTTACAATCTCCGATACTGCCGGAAATCTATTTTAAAATGGATGGACAAACAGATGAATACCTGTTTATCCGGTAAATTATTTACCTGCCGACTTACCTGCTTTTCTTCTCAACACCTCACCTACAAACTTCACGCCTTTACCTTTGTATGGTTCTGGCTTACGCAAGCTGCGGATCTTAGCACAAACCTGACCAAGCAACTGCTTGTCGATACTTTCTAGAGTGATCACTGGGTTTTTACCTTTTTCTTGTGCAGTAGTGATCTTCAACTCAGCGGGAATTTCCAAAACAATGTTGTGGGAATAACCTAAGGAAAGATCTAATAAATTTCCTTGGTTAGAGGCTTTGTAACCTACCCCTACCAGTTCCATCTTTTTTGTAAATCCCTCTGTTACACCTTTTACCATGTTGCTAACCAGTGAACGATACAAACCATGCAAAGCACGGTGACGGATCTGGTCTGTTGGACGAGCAAATTCAACGGTATTGTCTTTGATTTCAATTTTGATATCTCTGTCAATATTTTGTTTCAATTCACCTTTAGGGCCTTTTACTACCACTTGGTTATCCTTTGTGAGGGTAATATTTACACCTGCCGGGAACTCCACTGGCTTTTTTCCTATACGACTCATGTTAATGATTTTTATTTATTTAAAATTCTGCAGACCGATCAGCTTAGTATAGTTTCAGCTTAATGTATCTACAGTTTACATTCATGCTATTTTTTCTTAGAAGATGTTACAAAGAACCTCTCCACCAACGTTTTGAGCATTGGCTTCTTTGTCAGTCATAACGCCTTTAGAGGTAGAAATGATGGCAACACCCAAACCGTTTTTAACGCGCTTGAATTCACCGGGTTTTGCGTAAGTACGCAGACCCGGGCGGCTCACTCTTTCTAAACTTTGGATAACAGGCAGTTTGCTGGTTGGATCATATTTCAGTGCGATCTTGATCAAACCTTGTTTGCTATCGTCTTCGAATTTATATTTAAGGATATAACCTTTTTCGTATAAAATTTCCGTGATGCGCTTTTTCAAATTGCTGGCGGGTA
>Ga0105049_10005670_pt1 | contig 14530 bp, 13 predicted proteins | sample MAT06_FD_78087 | JGI IMG/M metagenome (GOLD analysis project Ga0105049, IMG submission 78087) | Freshwater microbial communities from Lake Fryxell liftoff mats and glacier meltwater in Antarctica - MAT-06 | ecosystem: Environmental > Aquatic > Freshwater > Ice > Liftoff microbial mat | place...
CGGGGCTGTTCCCCAGCGGCGCCGTCAACAAGGTCTGATTCCGAATGTCCGAGCAGCCACGTGACGCATGGACGTCAACGCCGGTCATTTGGCTGCGCAGCATTCTGCCATGGCTTGTCGGCGGAGTCCTCGCATTCGCGCTCTATCGCTATGGAATGTGGTCTGAATCGAACCAGGGGTCGCGGCTCGCGATGCCCATTTTCCACTTCAAGATCCTCAGCCTGATCGGCATCAACGCGATCATGGCCGTCTCGTTGAACGTGGTTAATGGATATACAGGCCAGTTCTCGCTGGGGCATGTCGGCTTCATGGCGATCGGCGGATACGTGTCCGGCGCGCTGACTTACTACGGCTCCATGATTCTCTGGCAAAGCACCGCGATTCACGGGGAACTTTTCGGCGGCGGTGATTTCCTGTTCCTCGGCGCACTGCTCTGCGGGGGCCTGGTAGCCGCGCTCGCGGGTTACGTGGTCGGCCTCCCTTCGCTCAGGTTGCGCGGTGACTACCTGGCTATCGTGACGCTCGGATTTGGGGAGATTGTCCGCCTGATCCTGACGCTCACTCGCCCCATCAAGAAGACCGCGGAGGAAGTCTCGCAGGCCGGCCTCCTCTCGATCACGCACAACGCAAACGGCTCCTGGGCACTCGATGGCTGGATGATCTCCGTCGGCGGGGCGCTGGGCTTCGATGGCATTCCGAAATATACGAATCTGTTCTGGATCTACCTCCTCTGCTTCGCGACGATCATCTTCTGCTATCGGCTCAAGCAGTCGGTCCTCGGCAAGGCCTTCGTCTCCATCCGCGAGGATGAGGTTGCGGCGGAGGCAATGGGCGTTCCCACCACGCGCTACAAGGTGCTGGCCTTTGTGATTGCGGCTTTCTTCGGCGGCGTCGGTGGCGGGCTCTTTGCACACGAAGTTGGCATTCTCATCTCCCCGCCGGAGATGAATTTCCTCAAGAGCGTGGACTACGTCATCATGGTGGTGCTCGGCGGCATGGGCTCGATCAGCGGCGCGGTTCTCGCGGCCATCGCACTGACGATCCTGCCGGAACTGCTCCGCGATCTCTCCTGGATACCGTTCCTGCCCAAGGCGCTCCACGATGTCTCCGACTACCGCCTCATCATCTATGCGCTGATCCTCATCTGCGTGATGATCATGCGCCCGCAGGGGCTCATGGGCATCAAGGAAATCTGGGAGGTCCGCCCGGCTCTCTGGCTTCGCGCGAAGCTCGCCCGGAAGGAGAAGTCGCCATGAGCGAAGTCGCTCTCCAAGCACGCGGCGTCTCCATCTCCTTCGGCGGACTCAAGGCCGTCTCGGGGTTCGACCTGACGCTTGAGAAGGGATCTCTGCAGGGCCTCATTGGGCCCAATGGCGCGGGGAAAACCACGCTCTTCAATCTGGTCACTGGTGTCTATACGCCCAGCGAGGGAACGATTCACCTGGGCAGCCAGCGCATCGACGGAATGCGCCCGCACCAGATCACTCGGCGCGGCCTCGCGCGGACGTTTCAGAATATCCGACTGTTCCCCGACCTCCGCGTGATCGACAACGTGATGGTGGCGGCGCAGACCCACATGAAGCATGGACTGGTTCCCACGATCCTCCGCACGGGTGGCTATCGCCGCGAGCAACTGGCCATCGAGCGCCGCGCCCGGGAACTGCTCTCGATCTTCAACCTGCAGGGACTCGCAGGGGAACAGGCCAAGAACCTTCCCTACGGCCATCAGCGCCGGCTTGAAATGGCCCGCGCGCTGGCGACCGACCCCAAGGTTCTCCTCCTCGACGAGCCTGCGGCAGGCATGAATCCGCAGGAGAAACTTGGCCTCGCTTCGCTCATCGCGAAGCTCCGCAAGGAGTTCGACCTGACGATCCTCCTCATCGAGCACGACATGGGGCTGGTCATGGACATCTGCGAGCAGATCACCGTCCTGGACTATGGCGTGGTGATCGCCAGCGGGCCGCCGAAGAAAATCCAAAACGATCCCCGCGTCATCGAGGCCTACCTCGGCACGCCCATGACCAACGAGGAGTAGCCCCGCGATGCCCCTCCTCGAAATCCGCGACCTCGATGTCCACTACGGCGCGATCCACGCCCTGCACGGCGTATCGCTCTCCGTGGAGGAGGGCCGCATCGTGACGCTCCTCGGCTGCAATGGCGCGGGAAAAACAACCACCCTGCGCGCGATTTCGGGATTGTTGAAGCAGGTACGCGGCTCGATCGTCTACGATGGCAAGCCGCTCCTCGGCATCCCGCCCCACCAAATTGTCCGGATGGGAATAGCCCACGTGCCCGAGGGCCGCGGCATTTTCCCCAGCCTGACGGTCATGGAAAACCTGACGCTCGGCGCGTATATACGAAACGATGCGGCGGGAATTCGCAAGGACCGCGACAAGATTTTCGACTACTTTCCCCGCCTGCGCGAGCGCGTTGGCCAGTATGCGGGAACGCTCTCCGGCGGAGAGCAGCAGATGCTGGCCATCGGCCGCGCGCTGTTGGGAAGGCCGCGGCTCCTCCTCCTCGACGAGCCATCGCTCGGCCTCGCCCCCCAGATCGTCATCACGATTTTCGCGATCATCCGAGAGATAAACACCGAGGGGACCACGATCCTGCTGGTGGAGCAGAACGCCCACATGGCGCTGAAGACGGCCCACCACGGCTATGTTCTGGAAGCAGGCGCCGTGGTGATGGGCGACACGGCGGAAGCGCTTGCCCATAGCGACGAAGTGCGCAAAGCGTATCTGGGCGTCGGCTGACACGCGCGCGGGGCTGTCGCCCGCTTCATTTCCCGCGCGCACGAATCGACACCTCCTCCAGGCCGCTCAGGTGGAACCATCATGAAGCAATCACTCCTCATCGGAGCGCTCGCGCTGTCGCTCCTCCCGTCACAGACCGCGCTTTTCGCAGCTGCTCTCGGCAGGCCCCCGATCAAGGGCACCACCGTCGAGCCCTACTCCGCCCATGCAGGTATCGACATCACGACGACGATGCTCGACGATCTGCAATACCTGAACGTCGGCATGATTCGAGTGGAGTTCAAATGCGACGACGATGGCTCCATCAACTACCCTGCCTATGACTACATTTTTCGCGAGTTCCATCGCCGTGGAATCCCGGTGCTTGGCCTCATCGACTATGCGAGCCTCGCGCACGGCGGCTCGCCCGACTGGCAAACCGACGATTTTCGCGCCCGGTTCACGCCGCGCGTTAAGGAGATCGTTGCCCACTATGCGCGCCACGCCGATTCCCCGATCGCACACTGGGAAATCTGGAACGAGCCCGATTTCAAATGCCGCGTCGAGCCCGAACCTTATGCGCGCCTTGTGATCGACAGCTACACCGCCATCAAGGCCATCGATGCGGACTCCATCGTAGTGCTTGCTGCCATCTCTCCGAAGGGTTTCGCCTATCCCGACAAGCCGAACTACCTGAGCGACCTCTATCGGTCCTCTCCAATGACCGAGTACCGAAACGCTCACGGCCTCTATCCGTGGGATGCCGTCGGCTGCCATCCGTATCCCGAAACCTACCGCAATCCCCCCGGCGAGGCGGGCGACGGTAAGGATGGCTTGGCCGACCTGATGAACAATCGCTTCAAGGCGGTGATGAACGAGAATCGCGACGGCAGCACGCCAATCTGGATCACGGAGCTTGGATGGAACAGCACCCACAGCGACGAGATGACCCAGGCCCTCGGCGTGGTGCGGTCCTTCGAGGTGCTCGATACCCTCGTCGATCCAGCCAATCCCGGCAACGGTCCGTATATCGAGATGTACATCTGGTTCAAGTACGATAGCGGGAGCGCCAAGGAGGAATGGGGCCTGGTTGATCGCTTCCGTTCGCGAAGGAAGCCAGCGTGGCATGCATTCCAGAATATCACCGATACCATCGGCAAACCGCCTGCGATCGTCGGCGGAACCGTGCCCGATGGCCCAGTCCTTGGGGCTTTCACGGACGAGGTATTGCCGTGGCGGGTCGCCAAGGACGATATGCTCACCGGTGCGAAGTTTGAGGTCGGATCGGGTAGCATGGGTGACGGCGATATCGCAACACTGACGGACGGAACATTTTCCGAAGGCGGTATCGCATTGCCCAACTCGCCGAGCGGCGAGCCATTGCGGCTGCGCTACACGTTTGACCGCGCGATCTTTGCCAAGCGGCTTCGAATCTTCGCCGGAGAGCCCGATGGCGGGGGTTCGCGCGCCTTTCAGTCTCACCGCGTCATTCTGGACGGAGAAGTCGCCGCGGAGGAATTGAACTCCGGTCCCTATGGCCAACGGATCGTCGATGGCGAGCGAGGCGGTTGTTCCGTGGTCGAGTGGTCAAGCGGCGATCAGCCCCGCGAGGTGAAGGAAATCGTGATCGAAGTCTTCCGCACCACCGCCCTCTCGGGCGATTTCCGGGACCGCTGGTCGCCGGTCACCCATCGGGATCGCGACACCGACGGTGCCGGACCCGCGTATATCTCGCCCATCATTCGCGAGATCGATCTGATCGGCCAGGACATCACCTACTAGGATTCCCCCCATGCCCGACATGCTTTGCTCGCTGATCAACCTGCCGCCGGTGCGGCCACTCCTCCTGGAGTTGGAGGCGAAAGGAATCACAATCCGCCGTGCAAACCCGTGGGAAAGTTCCGCAGTTCGCGAGTATGTGGAGCAGGCGTTCGGCAAGGCCTGGAGCGACGAAATTGCGGTCGCCTTTGCCCGGCAGCCGGTCTCGTGCTTCTTGGCAGTGCGCGATAGGCAGATTATCGGTTTCGCCGCCTACGAGTGCACACGACGCGACTACTTTGGACCCACGGGGGTGGACGAGAATCTGCGCGGCCTCGGCGTGGGGAAGGCGCTCTTCCTCGCGAGCCTGCTGGGACTTCTGGAGCTTGGCTACACCTATGCCATCATCGGTGGCGCCGGGCCCGTGGACTTCTATCGCAAGTGTGTTGGCGCGATCCCGGTTCCGTTCGAGAATGGAACTGGCATCTATCCCCTCCAGAAGGATCCGCGTCTATACGCGGAGTAGTCACGCAAACCGGGACGGCGGATTCCACACGCGATCCCCCGGGCCGTCCTGCTCCTCCACGTTGCGGCGTATCTGGATGTTGATCTTCTGCGTGGCCAAGCGGAGTGCCTACTCCGGTGTCATGAGGCGATTCTTGATCAGGTCCAGCGTCTCCTTCCACATGCGATCGACGATCTTTAGGCTGATGAAGGGCGTCGCCTGCTCCGACTGCGAGTGCTCTATCGACTTGACGAAGGCATCCTGGTTTGTCTCCCACGGGTACGCTGGATTGACGAGGAGCGACGTGTCCTTTGCGTAGTTTTTGTTCGGCGGATCGACTCCGGCGAATCGAGGACACACACCCCGCCCATCTCGGCGAAGAAGCGCGCGCCGAACTGCAAGTGTGTCGTGGCGGTCACTCGGAGTAGGGAGTCGGCCACAGGTCGCCGTCCCTGCCGCCGTGCTACTTCAACAGAAGCCCGTTCATGTGATTGTCATTCTCGGACCCGGAAACATAGTGCGCGTCGCCCCGGCATGAGGCGCATCACCAGCGACCGGCGCGTCTTGGCGGTGAAGTTGGGTACGCTGCCGTGGATCGTCAGGCAGTAGTGAAAGCGAACCTCGCCGGCTTCGAGGGTCAGCGGCACCGTCTCGTAGGGGCGCCCGGTCTTCTGCACGATCTGGACGCGGAGCGCAGGGACGCCCGGCTATCCTTGCGGGGCTCGGCGAAACAATTGGGGGAACCGCGTGCAAGAGTGAAGACCGAAGAGAGCCTTGCAGGAAGACATTGCAAAGGATTGCGTATGCGCCTTTCGGCGTTGCCCACGGGATGGGTCGAGCCTGACCTTGGGCGCCGCCATCTCCCAACAAGGAATCGCCGCCATGCGCGAGTACTTCCCCGGAATCCCCGCCATCAAGTTCGAGGGGCCCGACTCCCGCAATCCCCTCAGCTTCAAGCACTACAACGCGAGGGAGAAGATCGCGGGAAAGTCCATGGAGAATCATCTGCGCTTCGCCGTGTGCTACTGGCACACGTTCAAGGGCCTGGGGAGCGATCTCTTCGGCGGGCCGACGATGCTCCGCAGCTACAACGCGGCGGGCGATCCGATGCAGGTGGCCGAGGCCACGATGCGCGCGGCCTTCGAGTTTTTCGGCAAGCTCGGCGTGAAGTTCTGGTGCTTCCACGACCGCGACATCGCCCCGGAGGCCGACACGCTGGCGGAGACCAATCGTCGGCTGGATGCAGTTGTGAAGCTTGCGGCGACACTCCAGAAGGACACAGGCGTCCGCCTTCTATGGGGCACGACCAACGCCTTCTCGCACCGTCGATTCCTCGCCGGCGCGGCCACAAATCCATCCCCCGCCGTCTTTGCCTACGCGGCGAGCCAAGTGAAGAAGGCGATGGAAGTTACCCATGAGCTCGGCGGCGCGGGCTACGTCTTCTGGGGCGGGCGGGAGGGCTACGAAACACTCCTCAACACCGACATGAAGCGCGAGATGGACCACCTCGGGCGCTTCCTCGCTATGGCGGTCGATTACAAGAAGCAGATCGGCTTTGCAGGTGCCCTCTACATCGAGCCCAAACCCAAGGAGCCCACCAAGCACCAGTATGACTTCGACGCCGGAAGCTGTCACGCCTTCCTGATGAAGTACGGGCTCGACAAGGAATTCAAGCTCAACATCGAGGCCAACCACGCGACCCTCGCGGGGCACACGTTTCACCACGAGCTCGACTACGCCGTCGCCAACGGCCTCCTCGGTTCCGTGGATGCGAATCGCGGCGACACGTTGCTGGGGTGGGACACGGACCAGTTTCCGACCGATATATACGACACCACGCTGGCGATGTACGCGATCCTGCGCGGGGGCGGATTCACCACCGGCGGACTCAACTTCGACGCCAAGCTCCGTCGCCAGTCCATCGACGCCGAAGACCTCTTCCACGCCCATATCGGCGCCATGGACGCCTTCGCCCGGGGACTGAAGGCGGCGGCAAAGATGCTGAAGGACAAGACCTTCGAGAAGAACCGAGCCGCCCGCTACGCCGGTTGGGACAAGGGCCTCGGCAAGGAAATCGAATCCGGCAGGGCGGGCTTTGCCGAACTGGAGGCGTACACCCTGAAGCACGGCGAGCCCGCCGTGCAGAGCGGGCGTCAGGAGATGCTGGAGAACCTGCTGAACGAGTACCTTTGAAAACAGGGATGAGGTCGGGCAGATAAAGGATGAACGGCAACGGTTATCGGTGCCGATCCTTCCGCTGCAATCTGGGGATGCCCCTTGCCCACGGGCAGGGCGGGGGCCCTATATCCCGCGCGCGGAACCGCCGCGGGGTGTGACCCATGAAGGCCGAAAAGCTGCTCTCCAAACTGAGGGAATTCTACAAGGAAGAAGAAGGCGACAAGGAGAGCGACGAGTACCAGACGCTCTTTCACGCCTTCTGCTTCATCAGCTACAAGATGGGCGATTTTCAGAAGTACCTGGACGAAGTATCCAAGAGCAAGGATGGCGACTGACCCGATATGACTAAACCGATTCGCGTTCGCTTTGCCCCCTCCCCCACGGGATTCCTCCACGTGGGCGGCGCACGCACGGCCCTGTTCAACTGGCTGTGGGCGCGCAAGAACAAGGGCACCTTCATCCTCCGCATCGAGGACACCGACGTCGAGCGGTCCACCGACGCCTCGGTGGACCAGATATTCGAGTCGATGAAGTGGCTGGGCCTGGATTGGGACGAGGGGCCCTATTTCCAGAGCCAGCGGCTCGACATCTATCGCGAGCACCTGCAGCGCCTCATCGATTCGAAGCACGTCTATCCCGCCTTCGAAACGAAGGAGGAGCTGGATGCAATGCGCGCCCTGGCCGAGGCGGAGAAGCGCAACCCGATCTATGACCGCCGCTCGCTGAACCTGCCACCCGCCGAGGTCCAGCGCCTGATGGAGACGGGAACGCTCTTTGTGTGGCGCTTCCGGGTTCCCGACGACGGATATACGGACGTGCCGGAGACCCTGATGGGCGGCAACGCGGAGTGCCGCTTTCACAATCCCGACATCGGCGACTTCGTGATAACGCGCCCCGGCACGCTGGCCAATCCAGGGATGCCGCTCTACAATTTCGTGTGCGTGGTGGACGACGCGCTGATGGATATCACCCACGTGATCCGCGGCGCCGACCACCTTTCCAACACGGCCAAGCAGGTGCTGATGTACCAGGCGCTTGGCTTCGAGATTCCGAGTTTCACCCACCTGCCGCTGATCCTGAAGAACAACAAGAAGATGAGCAAGCGCGACGCCGACGCCGACCCGCGCACGCCCGTCAGCGTGTCGGCCCGCCGCGATCTTGGCTACCTGCGCGAGTCCACGCTCAACTTCCTCGCGCTGCTGGGCTGGAGCTTTCCCGGCGACCGCGAGCTGTTCACGGTGGAGGAGCTGATCGAGACCTTCACGCTCGAGCGGCTGGTGAAGTCCAACGCCAACTTCGACGAAGACAAGTACCTCTTCCAGAATGGCTGGTATATACGCAACATGCCCCGCCCCGAAATCGTGGCGCGCGTGAAGCCCTTCCTTGCCGCGCGCGGGCTTTCCGCCGACGGGCGCAGCGACGAATGGCTCGGCAAGGTGATCGAGCTCGAGATCGAGCGATGCCGCCTGCTCTCGGACTTCGCCGACGCTCTCGAATACTTCTTCAAGGCCCCCGGGTCCATCGACCCCAAGGGCGTGAAGAAGTTCCTCGGCGACCCGGCGATGGCCGACACGCTGAACGCGGTGGCCGACATTTTGGCGGGGCTTGAGCCCTTCGCGAAGGACGCCATGGAGGCGCCGCTGCGCGAAATGGCCGAGGCGCGGGGCCTTGGCTTCGGCAAGATCGCCCAGCCGATTCGCCTGGCCGTGACGGGCCGGACGGCGAGCCCGGGCCTCTTCGAGGTACTGGAACTGCTGGGCCGCGAGGAGTCGGTTTCCCGCATCCGCGGGGTGGCGGGTCGCCTGGCGGCGGGGACGCTGGCCGCCGAATAGGGGCTGATTGTGGTTGACCGGCGGGGGGGATGGGGTGTCACCTCCGGCCCGAATTTGACCGAGGGGATTTTCACTTGGGCATCGCCGAAAAGACAGTCGTCCTCGTAGCCGTAGCGCCTGCATAAGGCGGCGGGGCGGACTGTACTCTGGCAAGAGCACTGTTTCGATCCGCCGCCGGTTCACCCGGCGGCGTTTCCATTTCAACACGCAGTCAGCAAACAAACACGTAGTCAGCAAGAAAAGGAGAGCACCATGGCGGGCGACGACAAGAAGGAAACAGTGCACGTGATTAGCGCGCTGGTGGAGAACGAGTTTGGCGTGTTGGCGCGCATCGCGGGGCTTTTTGCCGCGCGCAGCTTCAACATCGAGTCGCTCACTGTTGGGCCGACCCACGATCCCTCGATGTCGCGCATCACCATCGTTGTCCGCGGCGGCGCCACCATCATCGCCCAGGTGCAGAAGCAGCTCGTGAAGCTCATCGAAGTCATCGGCGTCCAGGACCTGAGCGAGGGCGGCAAGATCATCGCTCGCGAGCTGATGTTCCTCAAGGTGGACTGTTCGCCGGAGAATCGCGTGGAGCTGCTCCAGATCGGCGAGCTCTTCAAGGCGGAGGCCGTTGACTATACGCCCGGCACGCTGACCTTCCAGATCGTCGGCCCCACGGAGAAGTGCGACAACTTCCTGGTGTTCATGGAGCCCTACGGCATATCCGAAGTGGCGCGCAGCGGCGTGGTGGGCATCAACCGCGGCAAGGGCGGCCTGCAGACGTCGATCAAGGAACGCTCGGCGGGCACGGCGAAGAGCGCCTGATCCTCAGGCCCCGCCGGGAAAAAAATCGTTGGAGCGCGCGGGCATTTCGGCACCGCCGTTCCAGGCGCGAATGAGGCGTGGGAGCCAGTGACGCTCCCACGCCTTTGCCATTTCATACTGGGGATAGGCGCGCTCGATCCGATAGAACTCATCGGTGTGGAACTGGTTCCTGCCGGTGCATCCGGTGGTCGCCGGGACCACGATGTGGGCCATCTCGTGATAGATGATGTAGTCTAGGAAATACGCGGGCACGGCGGGGTTGTCCAGCATCGGGTGGATGCGGACGACACTCTGCCGAACGCTCCACGTGCCGAGCGTGACGTGGCATTGGCGATTCCCCGCGCGCACTCCCTTTCCCCAGATGATGCGATACGCAAGGCGCCCCTGGAAGAGAGTTCGATTGATTGCCTGTGCCCGCTCGTCCAAGTGGTAGTGCAGCCCCCGCCCCGTGCCGCGCGCGTGGCGAGGCGGGCGCGCGACGGCGAGTGACGCCGCGGCGCCGTTGATGAATGCGCGGATCACCTGGCGCGCGCGCGGCGTGGGCTTGGTGATGAAGATGGGGAGTACCTCGATCACCTCGCGCTCCGCGTCGAGAAACATCCGATTGAGACTCACGCGAATTCCCGGGCCCGCGCCGTCGCGCGTTGCGTGGATCATCGTGTGCGTGTTGTCGTTGATGCGGAGCTGCACGGGCCGTCCGGTGGCGTCGGCCAGATAGCGCCTCAACTCCTCGGCGTGGATTGGCATTACTCGTTTCCTTCGGGGAGCGCGACGCCGAGTTGCGCGGCGAGATCGCGGCGGCGTTGAGACTCGGTGGTGGAGGTCGCCTTGAGATCAAGGGCCTCGCGCAGCGTCTCCCTTGCCGCCTCTGTTTCTTCGTTCCGCATCAGCAGGTCAACCATCGCGAGTGCGTGGCCTGCGTCGAGCGGATGCAGCGCGCGCGCGGCGCGCTGCTCGCGAATCGCCGCGGCCAAATCGCCCTGATCGGCGAACCACGCGCCGAGAAGCTCGCGATATCGCGCCGAGTATGGATTCAGCGCGATGGCGCGCTCGTAGTCACCCCGCGCGCCGCCATCGCCCATCATCTGGCGGAAGTGTCCGCGCAGCGCGTAGCCCTCGGGATGTGACGGATCCGCGGTGATAGCGTCGGACGCCGCCAGCATCGCCTCCCGTGCGTCGCCATTCGCGTAGTAGAGGTCCGCAGCGTAGTCCCGGGCGGATTCGCCTTCCGCCGGAACTGCCTGCAGGAACCAAAAGGGCACGAGGAGCAGGAGGGCGCCGAGGGCAAAGCCGACCATCGTCGTCGTGCTCCTTCGCTGCGGCGCTTCCTCTCGCGCAAGAGCGCCGAGTAGTACGCCGCTCACAAGAAAGAGGAGCAGTGCCGCCTCGCGAAAAGATATCGTGTACTCGATCAGCCCGTGGGCGATCAATCCGGCGCATCCCGCGGCCAGACCTGCCGTGGCCGCATACGAAGCGAAGTCGCCCTCGCGCCGAAGACTGGAGAGCAGGCGCGTCGATCCGACGGCGACAGCACCGCAGAACGCCGCGAACATCGCAAGGCCGAGGAAGCCGACGCTCGCCCCCACCTCGAAAATCCAACTGTGGGGGAAGCGTGTCTCGTTGGCGCCCACGGAGCGGAACTGGGGATACAGAACTTCAAACGAGCCAGGCCCCGCACCCAGGATCGGGTGCTGGCTCCAGATATGCCACGCTGTCATCCAGTAGTTCGCCCGCTGCGTGAGTCCGGTCTTGCCGAGCCATCTTTGATTTGTGGTCGGAAAATGGATCACAATCACGATGATCGCCGAGACCACGATCAAGAGCAACGCGGCGGCGCCGACACCCAGGACGACCACGCGCCGTCGGGGCAGCCGCCACGATATCAGAATCAGCGGTAGGAGCACCGCCACCCCCAGCAATGCGACTACTCCGCCGTTTGATCCGCTGGCGACCACTGCCCCGGCGCAGGCGATACCCACGAGTGCCCACGCGGCCCGCGCGAATCGGTGGCGCGTGGCCTGCATCGCGCCCCCCGCGACGCAGAATCCGAACACGCAGAACGATGCGTATATATTCGCCGCGCCGATGGAACCCGATGCGCGCGCCTCGCGGACCGAGTGAAGCAGCGCATCGCGCATCGGTTCATCTGCGGGGAGCTCCAGCAGGCCGCGTTCCATCGCCGCAAAGGTGCGTGGCATCCAGCCGGGGCCCGCCACCTGATAGATTCCGAAGAGCGCTGCCATCCCCAGGATCGCCGCGAGGGCAACACAGAGAAACTGAACCGGAGAACGAGCCAGGCCGTCGCGCTCCCACCCCCGGGCCGCGAGGAATGCGGAGATGAAAATCAAGGCCCCCAACACGATTGTATTGGTCGCATCGCGCCCCAGCGGCGGCACCGGCGCACGCATCAGCCCGCCGCACCAGAGCCCCGTATAGACAATGATGGCAACGATTGAGACGATCGACGGGATGTCGCGAGGCGCGCCGCGCCAGTGCAGTCCCGACAGCGCCAGCACACCAATCGCGCCCAGCCACAGGAGCATCCCGGTTCCCGGGTAGGCCGCCGAAGGCCACGCGAGCGCGATCGAGAACTGTAGAACCAGGGCAGCAAGGCAGAGCTGGCCGGTGTTGCGCGACGGAGGCCCCTGCGTCACAAGAGGATGACCCCCTTCGCATTGCGGCCCGCGCGCATGTCCTCGAAGGCGCCATCAAGTTCGTGAATCGTGTAGGTGCGCGTCACCATTTCGTCGAGCAGGAGTTGCCTTGCGTGATAGAGCTCAAACAGTCGCGGGAAATCGCGGTCGGGAACGCAGAGGCCGTAGAGCGGATTGATGTACGCCTTGTTCCATTCGAAAAGTTCCATCGGAAACGGAATCACACGCTCGATGCCGCTGGCCTGCACGGCGACTCCGCCATTGCGAATCATCGCGAGCGGTGCCGCTCCCAGCTCGGGAATCGCGGTACACTCGAAGGCGTAGTCCGCACCTCGACCGCTTGTCGCCTCGCGAACTTTCGCAGCGGCGGCGGAAAGCCCCTCGTCGGCGCGGTCTGCCAGAATCGTCTCCGTCGCGCCGAACAGCGTCGCCATCGCAAGCCGCTCCGGATTCACGTCCACCGCGATCACTCGCGCGGCCCCGGCGATGCGGGCGCCCTGGATGCAGTTCAGGCCGACCCCGCCGCACCCAAGCACCACGGCGATGGACCCAAACTCCACGCGCGCCGCGTTCAATGCCGATCCCACGCCAGTCATCACGCCGCATCCGAGAATACTTGCCGACGCGAACGGAATCTTTCCCTCGATGCGGACACATGCCTCCTCCCGCACGACCGTGTGCGTCGCCATCGTGCCGAGCCGAAAGGCGCGCCGGATGCCAACGCCGCGATGGCGCGTGCGTTCCCGCGGAACCTCCGGCTTGTTCTCGCAGACGGAATGCCCCCCGCGCGCGCACTGAAAGCACTTGCCGCATGGCACCGCCCAGTTCAGCGCGACCGCGTCACCGGGCGAAACGCGCGTCACGCCCGCACCGATCTCCAGCGCCACGCCGGCGCCCTCGTGACCCATCACCAGGATGTCCTTGGCGTTCCGCTTCACATCCCAATCCGTGTGGCAAACGCCGCTGGCGCGAAGCTCCACCAGCACTTCGCCGGGCCCTGGCGGATCGAGTTCGAACTCGTCCACAAAGGTCCCATCGTTTCCCGTGGTCAGAATGCCGATGGCCTTCATGGCGCGTTGATCTCTTCCCGTGGAGTGGCCGGAAGGTCGGGCCGCCAATCCCCCCGGCGCAAGATGGGATTACTCATAGCGGCGTTACCGCCTCTGGCGCAGGAGATTTCTCCTGACTTCGGGGCGATGGCGTGGCAGGCTGGGGATCGATTAAGGGCAACTATCGGCGAGGTGGACATGGACGATCTCTTTGGCAATGCGCAGCCCCTGCGGGAAGGCGATTCAACAATGCCAGACGCCAGCCGCGCGAGCAATCCGATGATGAGGCGTCCAGCCGAGGGGCATCAGAATCCCCACATGGTTCAGAAGCCACTGGCGGAGCGCGTCCGCCCCCAGGAGTTCAACGACTATCTGGGCCAACGCGGCCTCATCGGAGAGAGCGCCCCGCTCCGCCGCCTGATCGAGGGGAACCGCATTCCCTCCATGATCCTGTGGGGCCCTCCGGGGAGCGGCAAGACGACCCTCGCGCGCTTGATTTCCACCCATGCCGAGGCCGACTTCGTCAGCCTCAGCGCCGTCACCTCCAGCATCGCCGACGTGCGCGGCGTGGTGGACACCGCCAAGTCCAACCTCAAGTACGGGCGCCGCACGATCCTATTCATCGACGAAATCCATCGCTTCAACAAGGCCCAGCAGGACGCCTTCCTCCCCCACGTGGAGTCCGGCGCCATTACCCTGATCGGCGCCACCACGGAAAATCCCAGCTTCGCCGTGATCGCGCCACTGCTGTCGCGCTGCCGCGTCTTCGTGCTCAAGGCGCTTACCGAGGACGAAGTCGTTGCCGTCCTCCTCCGCGGGCTTGGCCTCCTCAACCGCGAGCGCCAGCCCGACGAAGTGGAGATCAGCGCCACGGAAGACGCCCTACGCATGATCGCGCGCGCATCGGATGGGGATGCGCGGCGCGGGCTCGGGCTGCTGGAACTCGCCGCCTCCGTGAAGTGGGCCGACGGCGATGCAGGCACTCTCACGCCGGAGCAGATCGCCGAAA
>Ga0105049_10005673_pt1 | contig 14527 bp, 8 predicted proteins | sample MAT06_FD_78087 | JGI IMG/M metagenome (GOLD analysis project Ga0105049, IMG submission 78087) | Freshwater microbial communities from Lake Fryxell liftoff mats and glacier meltwater in Antarctica - MAT-06 | ecosystem: Environmental > Aquatic > Freshwater > Ice > Liftoff microbial mat | place...
TGCACCCCGCCATCGCCTTGGTAATTGCGTCGTTCCAGCTGGCCTGACCGGTAACGACCCACACCCGTGGATCACGGTCCGACGGGTCACCGGACGACGCAAATTCGCCAGCGATCGCAGCAAATTTCCGCCGCTCAAGCGGACCGGACTCCAGCGCCAGTTTGATGCTGACGGTAAAACTTCTGCCCGTGGGACAATGCCTTCCATAGTTTGCCATGCACTGCGCATCAAATTGCCGCTGCGCATCATCCGGCGATCCGCCCATGGCGTAAATCAGATCGCCATTCATGCCTTGGCCGACAATAAATTCGGCGGGGGTGGCCACAATGGTGATGTTACACCCACCGCCAGTCGCCTTGTTGCACATCGCCAGCGCTGCCTTGCTTGCGGCGCGCTCGTTTTTGCGGCCGGTCACGACCCAATAGCCGACATACGACTGGTGCACCGCCATCGCGACCGCGGCTGGTTTGTCACTGGCCGGCGCTGCGAGCGTCATCGCTGGCAGAATCGCCAGCACCAATGCCAACAGCGCATGGCGCAGGCCATGCACCGCGCCGATCATGCTAAACCGCAGTCGCGCGAGAAGGGGATTGTGGCGGATACTCTGGACCTTTTTTTACAGAGGATATGGGCAGGACTGCGGCGCAATGCCCATTTACAGATATAGGGTGCCTCATACGCTGAACGAGGGGCGAAAACGCACCGGTACATTTGCGGCTGCGCCAATCCGGCGAAGCCCGCTAAGATGCCATATTCACTCCCGCGATTTTTTGGAACGATTCATATGCCCGATGCTCTGCCGACGATGTCCAGGCATTTGTGCGCTGCCATTGCCATCCTGTCCTTGATAGCGGCGGCTGCAGTCGGCCGCCCAGTTCAGGCCAGCGCGCCTGCGGAATACCCCCTTTCTTCTGCCTTCAAGGCCTGTGTGATGCGCAGCGGAGGTGTGACGGCGGTGCTGAAAAATTGCCTTGCCGCGGAGCATCGCCTGCGCGACCGCGAACTGAACCGCACGTATAAATCGGTGATGAAACAGCTGCGGACGCAGGCATTGCGTATTCGCCTGCGCGATTCGCAGCGGGTGTGGCTGCGCCAACGGGATCAGATGTGTCAGCTGGCGGTCGATAAATCGGGCATGGACGGCGGCACCGGCGGCGCGCTTGTCTTTGACGATTGCCAAGTCCAGCGCCTTGGCGAACGCATCCTGTGGCTGCGCAAAGTCCCAGCCAACCCGGGGTATCTGACCAAAGTTTAACCGCCGCAATGATCGTACCGGCCAGCCATGATGAGGAACCATGGCGGCGGTCCAACTGCGCAACAGCGACCCACGCCAGCTTGCCTTGTTGCCCGTTGCACCGCGCCGCCAAGGCCGGACGTGACAGCGGCCGTCACCCTCTGCTAGAGCAGCTGTGATGTCGGCGCCCCTGCCCCCTTCGTCCGCTGCTCAGGCCGCCAGGACCATCCTCACGCGGTTGCATGAAGTAATGGCGGCGCGGACCAATGCGCAGGCAAAGCTGAACCAGGTCGTCCAGATCATTGGCGAGTGCCTGAACAGCGAAGTTTGCTCCATCTACCTGCTGCGCGAAGGCGCGATGGAGCTATTTGCGACGCGCGGGTTGAAACAGGAGGCGGTGCACGTCACCCGGCTTGGCCCGGGGGAGGGACTGGTGGGCACCATTGCTGGCCGGATCGAGATGCTGAATCTGGACGAGGCGGCGGCGCATCCGGACTTTGCCTATCGCCCCGAAACAGGGGAAGAATTATATCACAGCTTTGCCGGCGTCCCGATCATCCGCCGCGAGCGTGCCGTCGGCGTGTTGTGCGTCCAGCATGTCGACCCGCGCCGTTATGACGAGATTGAAATTGAGACACTGCAAACCGTCGCCATGGTCATCAGCGAGCTGATCGCCAATGCCAAGCTGATCGATACCCAGTCGCAAAGCGACGCCGCCGCCGCCGACCAATCGGCCCAGCGCCTGGTGGGGCAAAAACTGGTCGATGGCATGGGCCAGGGCGTGGCCGTGTTCCATCAACCGCGCGTCGTCATCGAACATACCGTTGCAGAGGATACCGAGGCCGAACGCCACCGCGTCTATGCCGCATTCGACAAGATGCGCGAACAGATTGATCGCATGGCCAGCCAGGCCGATTTTGGCATCGGCGGCGAGCATGTCGAGGTGATCGAAACCTATAAGATGTTCGCCTATGACGAGGGCTGGTCACGGCGCATCAACGAGGCGATTGACAGCGGGCTGACCGCCGAGGCCGCCATCGAACGCGTCCAGCAACGCACGCGGATGCGGATGCGCCAGATTGACGATCCGCTGCTGCGCGACCGGATGCACGACCTGGAGGATCTGGCCAATCGCCTGCTGCGCATCGTGTCGGGACAGATGGGCACGGCGGCACAGAGCGGCCTGCGACAGGATTCCATCCTGATCGCCCGCAATCTGGGCCCCGCTGAGCTGTTGGAATATGACCGGCGGCGATTGAAAGGCGTGATCCTGGAGGAAGGATCGCTAACTGCCCACGTCATCATTGTGGCCCGGGCGATGGGCGTGCCAGTGCTGGGCCGGGTGCGCGAATTGCGCGGTGTGGTGCGTGAAGGCGACATGCTGTTGCTCGATGCGGCGGCCGGTGCTGTGCATGTCCGGCCATCTGCGGCGACCATCGACGCTTTTTCATCGAAACTGCAAATCAGTCAAAAACGCCGCGCCAGTTTTGCGGGCATGCGCGACCTGCCCGCAGTCACGCGCGACGGCGTGTCAATTGAGCTGATGATCAACGCGGGTCTGCGGGAAGACGTGACCGCGCTTGACCTGACGGGGGCCAGCGGGATCGGGCTGTTTCGCACCGAATTTCAATTCCTGGTATCGGCCACCCTGCCCCAGCGCGAGCGGCAGCAGCGATTATACCGGGACGTGCTGGATGCGGCAGGCGACCGTCCGGTTATCTTTCGCACCGTGGATATCGGCGGCGACAAGGCGCTGCCCTATATGCGTGCCGAAGCTGAGCAAGAGGAAAATCCGGCGATGGGCTGGCGTGCGCTGCGCATCGCGCTCGAACGCGACGGCCTGCTCAAGGTGCAGGCCCGCGCGCTGATCGAAGCCGCCGCCGGGCGGACGCTGAACGTCATGTTTCCGATGGTCGCCGAACCGTGGGAGTATGACGCTGCGCGAGCAATTTTTGTCGAGCAACGCGCCTGGTTGGCGGCGCGCGGCAAGAAACTGCCCATCGCCATCCGCTATGGCGCCATGCTGGAGGTGCCGGGGCTGGCCGAAACGCTTGACCTGCTGCTGCCACACCTCGATTTTCTGTCGATTGGCACCAACGACCTGACCCAATTTCTGTTTGCCGCCGACCGCGCGCATCCGCGCCTGGCCGAGCGTTACGACTGGCTGTCACCCACCGTCATGCGGTTTCTTGCCCGCGTGACGCGCGAATCCCAGAATGCTGGTGTGACCATTGGCGTGTGCGGCGAAATGGGCGGGCGGCCGCTGGAGGCGATGGCGCTACTGGGGCTGGGCATCAACCGATTGTCGATCACACCGGCCGGCATCGGTCCGGTAAAGGCGATGATCCGCAGTCTGGATCTGGCCGCACTGCGTGCCGACATCCCGGCAATTCTGGCGCATCCCACGGCGACGCCGCGGGCGCAATATGCCGATTGGGCCGCTGCGCACGCTGTCGATCTGGGCGAATAGGCGCTAGGCAATTCGCACCGTCAGCGGCAGGGCGCCGGAATCGGTGCAGAACATCGGCAATCCGGTTTTGGTATAATCGACATTCTGGAACCGGTTGAGGTCAATCCCCTCGGCACTGGTCGGCAGGCCCGCCGCCGCCAGCATGGATCGCGGTATGCGGTGCGCGGTGCACAGGCCACCGTTGCCGTCGTCGACCAGCCGCTGTTCAAAGGTCACGCCCTGCTGGTTGGGTTTCGTGCGGGTAACATTGGCAACCGCCAGCTGGCCCTCGCCGAAATCGATGACGAATTTGGTGCCGCACGGTACATCGATGATCCCCTCGATCAGGGCACCACTGCCCGACAGGTTGCGGATGACAATCGGATAATAATGATTTTCATGCACCGCACCGGCCCGCCGTAACATTGCAAGTCGCTTGTGCCGCTGCCGCGCAGGCCCGCTGGGGGTAATAAACCAATCGCCGTTCGCACACCGTTCCATCAGCGCATTGTGCGTGACTGCCTTGCTGTAAACAAAGCCTTGAATATGGGTGACATTAAGTCTGCGGATGAGGGCCATTTGATCCAGTGTCTCAATGCCTTCCGCGGTCGTTTCCATATCCAGTGTGGTTGCCAGTGCGACAATAGCCGCAATGATCGCGGCGCTGCGCGATCCCTTTTCGGTGGCGGTGTTAACAAAGCTTTGGTCAATCTTGATCTTGTCGAACGGGGCCGATTGCAGATAAGCAAGACTGGAATAGCCCGTTCCGAAATCGTCAAGCGCGAGCCGGACGCCGACGCGCTTCAAGGCTTCAAAAGTGCCCCTCGTTTCGTTCGAATCGTTCAGAAAAACGCTCTCGGTAATCTCCAGTTCAAGCTGTTCGGGTTGCAATCCAGCTGTGGCGATGGCGTTCGCCACCAGTTTTGGAAACCGCGCATCCGCGAATTGTACGGGTGACACGTTGACCGCAACGCGCATGTTGCCTGGCCACAGCGCTGCGTCCATGCACGCCTGGCGCAGCAACCATTCCCCCAGCCGAACGATCAGATCGGTTTCCTCGGCAATCGGGATGAAGACGGACGGCTGAACAAAACCGCGCTCGGGATGGTGCCAGCGCATCAGGGCTTCAAACCCAGTCACCCGATTCTCGCGCGCACAGACAACCGGCTGGTAATGCACCTCAAGCTGGCCCTTGCCGAGTGCATCGACCAGATCCTGTTCCAGCGCACGCCGATCAGCGGCCGCGCGCAGCAGATCGTCGGAAAAGAACCGGAACCGGCCCCGCCCGTTGCCCTTTGCCGCATACAGCGCAAGATCGGCATTACGAACCAGTTCTTCGCCGTTTTCGCCATCGAAGGGCGCAACCGCAATGCCCACCGACGCGCCGATAATACAGCGGCTGTCCTCGATAAAATAAGGCTCGGACAGCTTGGCGATAAGCTCACCAGCAAGCTCACCAAGCATACCGCGATCATCGCAATCCGGCATTATGATCTGAAATTCATCACCGCCCAAACGGCTGACCCGTTCCTTGTCGCCAACGGCATGGATCAGGCGCTGGGCGACCTGTCGCAGCAAAGCGTCGCCAGCAGGATGCCCCAGCGTGTCGTTCACAGTCTTAAAACGGTCAAGATCAAGCAGCAGAATCGCGCAACTGCGGTTTTGCGGTTTGAATGCGGCCAGCGTGCTATCAAGCCTCTGCGTCATATGAAAACGGTTCAACAGCCCGGTCAGCGCATCATATTTAGTCAGGCGGTCGCTCTGTTCGGCAAACTCCCGCTGTTTTGTCACGTCCACGCCAAAGCCGCGAAAGCCAGAAAACTGCCCTTGTGCATCCTGTTGCGGAACCCCGGTGACCGCCCACCATGTTGGCGGGTCCGCTTGGGCCGAGCGCAGGATCGCCTGGTTGAACCTGGCTTTGCGCGCTAGCAAAAAAGGTAAAGCGCGCTGTCGTTCTTCGGTGCGGTCCTGCGGCGCAAATAGCGCGGTTATGGGCTGGCCAACCGGATGTTCGGCAAACCCCATGTGGGCGGCCGTGCTGTGCGAAAGATACTGAATACATCCTTCCGCATCCGTCGACCAGAACCAGCCCTGGCCGGTATCTTCATAGTTGCGGAGCAGCAAAAGGGCTTCGCGATCGTCGTCGCAAACCTTGTTTTGCACCAGGGTGCCGTTGGTCTGAACGACCGCAGCCCGCGGTGCAAGCCTTTGGAACAGGCTTTTCCCTGGCCCGGTCAATCGCTCTGAAAACTGATCCGCTACCGAATGTCTGGCCATTGGCCCTGATGTCCCCTGCGCCGCATGTGATCATAAGCAGCCATTTGACCCTTACATTCCAGAGTTTTGCGAAATGGTTAAATCGCGGTGTAGTACGGTGCCTGGCAACAAGCATTGCCGATGAAAAATGGCGCATTCACGGCCCGGTTGCCAAAGACCTGGTGCGCGGCCCATATTTCATCCAACGGGGCGGCAATCGGCGGGCTGGTTTGGGGGTTCGTCAGTGACCGTTTTGGGCGCAGCAACGCGGCATGGGGGCCGTGGCTGTCGGAACTGTACCCACCACACCCGCGCTCAACGGCACCGTTGATCTTTAACCGGGGCCGCGTCATCAGCATGACCGCCCCCCTGATCACCGCGCCGCTGGCCGAGGCATTCGGCCGCGCACCGGTGATGAGCCTTGGCCTCGATCAGCTTTCTGGCGGCGGCCATTATCTGGCTGTGCATACCAGAAACAGTGGCAAGGCGGACGTAGGCGCATGGCCGCATGCGAAACTGGGCGAGCGCACTGCTGCAGAGATCGCGCGACAAGCGTTGCCGGGGCACACCCAAGCTGTTTCGAAACTTTATATTTGTGACAAATTCTAACTACGCTAAGCAGTTACGGGGATCGGCAGGGGGAGCCGTAGATGAGTCGCGTAGCGCAATGGGATAAAGGCCGACAACATCTAGTTGTATGCCACGCTACGTTGTTCGGCAGTTTTCATCTTAGGCGCACCGACGGAGACGAGATCGTGATTTCCAACCGGCGCGCGCGGGCGTTAGTTGCGATGCTCTGCCTTGAACCCGGCGAACCTATTGAACGGGACTATTTAAGCAAGCTGTTGTGGCCAGGCCGGTTTGAAGCCCATGCCAAGGCCAGTTTGAGACAATGTCTGCTTGATTTAGGCAAGTTGCTTGATGCCGTTGGCGGCGATATCGTGCAAGTTTCGCGTACTAGGGTAAGTCTTAATCCAGCGGCTATTCAAACAGACCTGAACGCGCTGGAATACGCATTGCAAATTGGCGATTATGCCTGTGCGGCCGAACAGCTGTCCGAAATAGGCGCAGCGCCTTTGATCGACCAGATGGAATTTGGCGATGTCTTTGGTGGATGGCTTGCCAGCCATCGTGCGAAGGCTGAACTGCGCTTGCAGTCGGCGATTACCGTTGCCCTGCACGCCCTTACGCAAAACGGGAACCAAGAAGATCATGCACGCCTCCTCGGCTGCTGGGCGGTCAGAGACCCCTCGGCGCTGCGGGTGCCGGTGCCGGGCGGCAAGACGCGCATCGCGGTGCTGCCATTCCGCTCGGTGGAAATGAATCCGGCACAGGGTTACTTCGCCGATGGCATCGTCGACGAATTGATCACGACGCTCGGGCAAGTTCCCCAATTGAAGGTTGCTGGCCGCACGTCGTCATTTCATTTCCGGAATAGCGATGTAGCGCTCCCCGAAATCGCCGCCGCATTGGGTGTATCCCATTTGATTGAAGGTTCGGTTCAGCGGCAGGGCGAACAGGTGCGCATCCATGTCAATCTCATCGAAGGCGCAACCGGATTCGAAAGCTGGAGTGACCGCTTTGACGGTACGCTCGACGATGTCTTTGCGCTCCAGGAAACCGTTGCACAGGCCGTGACGCGCGCGCTGGCATCTGCGCTTGATCTGGACATGCCGGCGCCGCTGGTGCGCACAATGACCCACAGCAAACCGGCGTATGATCTGTATCTGCAAGGCCGGGCGCTCAGTTTCCGTATCTTCAGCGATGGCGCGCTGGGCACGGCGGTTAACTTGCTCGAACAGGCCGTGGCGCTCGACCCCGATTTTGCGGAGGTTTGGTTGCTGCTGGGCGAAGTTCACCAGTTGATCGCCATCTACACTGCGTGCCTTGACCGTCCTGCCGAATCTGCGCGCATGGCGGACTGTGTCAACAAGGCGCTCGCGCTCAATCCCAATCTTGGCCAGGCCTATTCGCTGCTGGGGTTGCATCAGATGGTCCAGAATGATTTTGTCGGCGCGCTCGATCTTGCGGCCAAGGGCTATGCGCTCGAACCCGGCAATCCGGCGGTGGCGATGCGGCTTGGCTCTTATTTCCTGTTCTGCGGCCGGACCGCTGAGGGTCTGCGCTATATAGAGGAAGCGATCGGGCAGGATCCGATCGACGGGCGTAAATATATGCTGCGCTGTGCCGGGCGGCTCAGTCAGGGCGACATTGCCGGCGCGATTGCCGATGGCCAGCGCGCGGTCGATCTCGGCTTTCCGTCCGTCCACCTGGCCTTGGCCACCGCAGCGGGGGGGCAGCATGAACTTGCCACCGAACAATATATGCAGACCCGCCTGCTGCTCAACAAGTCGCTTTTTCCGCCCGCCGGCACCATGCCGATGACGCCTGAGGTGATGGATGCCTATTGGTTGGTCGCGGCCAAGGGCGTGTGCAGCGGCAAGGTGGAGGACCGCGAAACATACTGCCGCACGCTCGATTACCTGCACCTGACCATGCACGACAGTTGCGACCATGCGATCAGCATGCCGACAGTGTTCATGGGCTATACCGATTTGCTGTACAAAACCATCGGGCAGCGCATCACGCCTGGGAATATGGGCTGCCTGATGTCGATCTGGACCGACATCGATCCGATCCGCCAGATCTGGCAACACCCCGAATTCATCCCCTTTGCCCAGCGCATCGGCATGGCGGCGGTTTGGGACAAATATGGCTGGCCGGACCTGTTGCCGGTGCTGAGCAATCGATAAATCGCACGTGTCGATGGCGTTATTGACGCCGAATTGACGCTTTATTGACGGTCGGGCGGATTGACGGTTGACGTTACGTAACCGCATTATTCCTCCACGGGGATCGCAGACATTTTTATAGCTTTTGGATGAACCGGACAGCCCGGTTCCGCCTTCGGGAGAGCTGTGTCTGTGACGAGTGGAGAAAGCCGTGAGCGCAGCCATAGCAAACGGTGAAGGGATTGGCACATCCGCCATGAACAAGGCGTTCTGGCGCATCCTGCCGCTCATCGGCATGTGCGCGGCACGGCAGCGCGGATGACAGCGGCCCCCGCCTGACGGAACGAAATTTTTGGGTGCTCCCTCATGGTGAAGGGGCAATAAGTGGAGTGAAGACGATGAAAATGATGAAAACATTTATGATGGCAACCGCCATGATGATCGCTGCACCAGTGGCGATGCCCAGCGCGGCCATGGCGGATGATTACCCGCTAGTCGCAGGCGATTATACCAGCGTTTCCGGCATTTTTGTCCAGGATGGTGGCGACGTGGCTTATGCCAATTTTCTTGCAGGGCAATGGAGCAAGCAGCAGGAATATGCCAAATCCAAAGGCTGGATTAGCGATTATAAAATCTACACCAACCTGTCTGCGCGCAATGATGAGCCGAACATTTACCTGGCGCTGACTTTTGCGCGGCCGCTGAGCGGTGCGGAAAGCGAGGCGCGCAGCAAGGAATGGGAAGCCTTCTATAACAAGAGCAATGCCCAGCTCGACGCTGAATCAGGCACAAGGGCAAAATTCCGCACCCTGACCGGTGTTACCATGCTGCAGGAATATAAGGTTCGCAAATAGGCGCAAAACCGCATGCGATGACCGACAGTCGCGTCATCGCATGCGGGTGCGTCAGAGGTGTCGGCGGATGACAATGCGACCCGTCATCCGCCGGGACTGACCTTTCCCGCTGTGGGGGCCATTGCCATGCAAAGCCTGCTCCAACTTGCCACTGATTTTACCGCTATGCTGCGGCTGGGCCAGTTTGCGGCGGCGGGTGAGAAATATTGGGCTGACGCTGTGACCAGCACCGAGCCTATGGATTTGCCCGGGGGCATTTCCGCCCGCGTATCCGGCCTCGAAGCGGTGCGTGCGAAAAGCAAAATCTGGCTTGGTGCAAACCGCATCGACGATCTCAGCATCGATGGCCCATTCGTGACCGGCAACCAGTTCGCGCTGTTTATGGACATGATGATCGTGGGCCGCGCGGACGAAGAGGCCAGACCCTTCACCGAAATCGCGCTGTACACCGTGCGCGATGGGCGCATCACCGAAGAAAGATATTTTTATGAATGATGCGGCCATCGCGTTTCAAGCGTCGGCCACATATTTACGCCCGGCGTTTTGCGACGCATTCTTGGCACTCGCCGCAGGCATGTTCGGACCTGCCATCAACTGGCAGCGGAATCTGCATTCGGCCGATTGCGATAATTGGCTCCAGAGGCTTTGGCTTCGGCCTGCAAAAGTCCTATTTCTGACGAACCAACCGCCAAAATGCCTTTCGCTTTCAGCGCGTCAGCTTTCGCCAAAAAGGTTGCGACCGACATTTCGCCAGATTCTGCAACGGCCGTAGTCGCAAAAAATAACCCAGCCGCCAATTACACTGCTCTGTTCATCCGTTATCCTTCCGTTTTAATAGCTTAAACAAAGGGATAATGACGCATTGCTGAATGCAGGACTAAACACCTGGAAAGCACAGCGCATCAAAAGGCTGAGATGACAGGATCAAATCTCATAAGCACTACCGGTTTCGGACGCTCGGATTGCCGCGCGGTTTAGAAAATGAATAACGCCGTCGGAGGCCGCGACTTGATTATATCGCGGCGCCCGGATGGTGTCGGCGCTGCTTGAGGTGTCGGTACAATGTCGGATAGCGGACACCCGCACTGTCCGCCTATTTCGGCGCAGCCAATGGCAGCATTGCGCGCTCAATCGCGCGCGTCAACTCATGCGCTACGAATGGCTTTTGCAAAACGATGGCTTGGGGATCGGCTTTGAGCACACGGTAACAATCGCCGGTTGCAAAGATGTGAGGCACAAAACCGGCTTTCAGTATCTCGGCTACAGCCAGAACCCCGCTGCCTTCGCGCAGCCCGTCATCGACGATCATTAGATCTGGCGCGTGCAAAGCGGCTGCCAAAACCGTTTCGGTTTGGTTGTGTGTCGTTGCGCAAATCTCATGACCCATGCCGACAAGTATTTCCGCAAGGTACATCGCAATGATCGCGTCGTCTTCGGCAATGATGATTCTCAGCGGTGTCATTAACCCCCCTTGGCACCGGACTTTAGGCGCGAACAGGTTCGGAAACTACGCATAGTTCCAATATGGCTTTGCACATAGTTAATATTTTTATCTTGTAATGGCACTGATTGTGTTAGACTTTCCCAATGAACGCTTTGATCAGCGGGCCAGAGTCGCAAGACGGACCCCTCGACAAGCAAACCGGCAGGGTTGAAACCCTTTCGGGCGACAGCGTTATCATGTCCTCAGCCACGGCGAACTTCCCGATTGTGGCGGTGGGCGCCTCGGCCGGCGGACTCGAGGCGATCACCAAGCTGATCAGTGCCCTGCCGAAATCACCCGGCATGGCGTTTATCATTATCCAGCACCTCGACCCGACGCACAAGAGCCTGATGGCCCAGCTGCTGGCCAAGCACACGCCGATGCCCGTCATCGAGGCAGCCAATGGCACCGTGATCCAAGTTAACCGGGTGTATACAATCCCCTCGGGGAAATATCTTTCGGTGTCTGGGGACGTACTCAGGCTTTCGGCCCCGGAAGCGCCGCGCGGTTCGCGCAAGCCGTTCGATTTTCTGTTGAAATCTTTGGCGCGTGGTACCGAACATCCGATTGTCGCGATCATCCTTACAGGTTTTGATGGAGACGGCAGCGACGGCTTGCCAAGCATCAGGGACCGCGGCGGCCTGATCATCGCGCAGGATCCGGCAGAAGCCGAACATAATTCAATGCCGACCACTGCGATCGATACCGGCTTGGTCGATAAAACATTGCCGATCGGTCAAATGCCGAAAGCGCTTGCCGCCTTCGCCAAGGCCAATGCGGAGACGCCCACCGCAAGCGTTCCCGGCCTTCGGGATATCATCGAGCTTCTGCACACGCAAACGCCACACGACTTCCGGCTCTACAAGACTGGGACGATGCAACGTCGGATCGAGCGGCGGATGGGCCTGTCCAAAATCGCGCATGACGACATGCCAACCTATCTTAATATTCTTCAAAAAGATGCGGGCGAACGCGATCTGCTCGCCAAGGATTTGCTGATCAACGTGACGAGTTTTTTCCGCGATCCCAAGACGTTTGAGATGCTGGCGAATAAGGTCATTCCCGACCTTGTCAAAGAGCATGAAGGTAAAGATCCAATCCGCGTGTGGATAGCGGGCTGCTCCAGCGGCGAAGAAGCCTATTCGATTGCCATCCTGTTTATCGAAACAATTGCTGCCGCCAAGCGTCCTATCAAGTTGCAGATTTTTGCGTCCGACATCGATGCCGACGCCGTCGCTGCAGCACGCGACGGCCTTTATGCCGAGACCATTGTTGCCGAGATTGCGCCTGCACGGCTGAACCGGTTTTTCGTTCATGAGGAGCATGGCTACCGCGTCCATGCCGACCTACGCGCCGCGATAGTGTTCACGGTGCAGGATGTGCTGGCCGACCCGCCCTTTTCGCGCCTTGATATGGTTTCGTGCCGCAATCTGCTGATCTATTTGACGCCGCCTGCTCAGACCAAAGTGATTGCGTTGTTCCATTTTGCGCTGCGCAAGAGCGGGATTTTACTGCTGGGCAGCGCGGAGACGATTGGAAGCACGGCAGGGCGTTTTGAAGTCGTTGCCAAGGCAGGGCGGATTTTCCGGAAAGTCGGACAGGGTCGGCTCGGCCTTTCCGATGTCGGGGTGACGACGACCGCCGACAAAAACGCGCAAGTGCAGATCGCATCTGAGCAGCCACGGTCGCGTGAGACGGCATTTGCCGAACTTGCTCGCCGCATCGTGCTGGAAACCCATGCGCCCGCTGCCGTGTTGATAGACCGCACAGGCAAGTGCCTTTACTCGCTGGGGCCAACCGATAAATATCTGCAAGTTGCGTCGGGTTACCCAACGCATGATCTTCTGGCGATGGCGACCCCTGCACTGCGGTCAAAATTGCGTTCGGCGATGGCTAAAGTCGATAAGATTAACCCGCGCGTTGTCATCGGCCACAGCCGGATGGGCACCACGAGGTTCAGTATCGACGTTCAGGCGGTCACGAGCGATGGCGAGGATTTGCTGCTGGTCGCGTTCGTCGATGATCCTGACCGCAAGCGGGACAATGACGTACGGGCACCAGCCACCAATGCCCGTGTCGGCGATATCGAACAGGAACTTGCGATTGCGCGCAACGAACTCCGCATCGCACTCGAAGGGCTTGAGACGTCCAGCCAAGAACAAAAGACGATCAACGAAGAGGCGTTGTCAGTCAACGAAGAATATCAATCGACCAATGAGGAGCTGCTCACCTCGAAGGAAGAGCTCCAGTCGCTTAACGAGGAATTGTCCGCGCTCAACGGCCAGCTTCAGGAGACGCTCGAACGCCAGCGCTCGACCTCAGATGATTTGCAAAACGTCCTTTACAGTACCGATGTCGCAACACTGTTCCTCGACCCTAAGCTCAATATCCGGTTTTTCACACCCGCGACCCGCGCCTTGTTCAATGTCATTCCCGGCGATGTCGGGCGGCCACTCGCCGATTTGCGATCCTTGTCGGAGGACGACCGGCTCGCGACCGACGCGCAGGCCGTCCTACAGGGCGCGTTACCCATTGAGCGCGAGATTTCCGTTCCCGGCGGACAGTGGTTTATGCGCCGCATATTGCCCTATCATACGCACAACAAAAAGATCGAGGGTGTCGTCATCACCTTTGCCAACGTGACCGAGCGCAAAGCGGCAAAGCAAGCTTTACAGGCAACCAAGCGCGAGGCCGAGCTTGCCAACGTCGCCAAGTCGCGCTTTCTGGCGGCGGCAAGCCATGACCTGCGTCAGCCTCTGCAATCGCTGGCATTGTTGCAGACGTTGCTCGCGCAAGCTGTCGAGGGCGAGAAAGCCCCGAAGCTGGTCGAACGCCTTGGCCAGACGCTTGATGCTATGACCGGAATGCTCAACGCCCTGCTCGACATCAACCAGATTGAGGCCGGGGTCGTGCAGCCCGAGCCGACCGATTTTCCGATCAATATGATGTTCGACCGCCTGCGCGACGAGTTCTCCTATCAAGCCCAATCGCAGCGGCTCGATTTGCGCATATTACCTTGCACGCGGACATTGCACAGCGATCCGCGATTGATTGAACAGATGATCCGCAACCTTCTGGCCAATGCAATGAAGTATACAAAAACCGGGCGAATTTTGCTCGGCGTTCGGCGCGCCAACGGAAAAGTGCGCATCGAAATCTGGGACACCGGTATTGGCATTGCCGAAACCGAACTTCACACGATTTTTGACGAGTTCCACCAGATCGACAATACCGCACGCGAGCGGAGCAAAGGGTTCGGCCTTGGTCTTTCGATCGTCCAACGGCTTGGCGCGTTGCTTGGGCATGACGTCAGCGTGCGCTCGCAACTGGGCAAAGGGTCGGTCTTTTCCATCGAGGTTCCTGTCGCTGCACCCCGTGCCGCAAAGTCAGCCCTTGGGCAGACAGACGGCGGCGCATCGGTGCACGTTCGTCCAGGTAAAATCATTCTGGTCGAAGACGATCCCGAGGTCCGCGACCTGCTCGAACTGCTGCTGACCGGGGAGGGCCATAGCGTGCGAA
>Ga0105049_10005682_pt1 | contig 14513 bp, 13 predicted proteins | sample MAT06_FD_78087 | JGI IMG/M metagenome (GOLD analysis project Ga0105049, IMG submission 78087) | Freshwater microbial communities from Lake Fryxell liftoff mats and glacier meltwater in Antarctica - MAT-06 | ecosystem: Environmental > Aquatic > Freshwater > Ice > Liftoff microbial mat | place...
ATATTTTTCGTGATGCTCAGCATATTGGCCGCGAAAAAACTTTTGAACTGCAGCCAGTTCAGGCTTCCGCCAAAATGTGCTGAAGCTGCCGGTTTGTGAAATGTCACCGGCGTTTCAACAGCGTCCACTTTTCTGCGTCGCGATTTTCTGAACCGCATTTTTTCCCGGAAGGAGAACAAACCGAACGAAATCAAGGAGAGCACCAGGCCGACGCCGATCCAGATTAAGCGGTTGTACATGATAATTCCTTCGAAAGACGGACTTACCGTATTGCGCTCAGCGGGTGTAAAATATTGGCTGTATACGCTGTAAGTGCGGATACCGAATATGTCACTCAAAGCGGCAATGGTCTCATTGTCAATATCAGAAAGTAAGGTGCCAGTGGCGATATACGCCACGATAATGGCCAGGGCGCCCACGAAAGATATAATGGTGCTCTTGAATCGATGGGCGAGCAAAAAGATGAGCGAACCCGCCAGAAACATATTCGGCAGCACGAAGATGAAATAATTGTTTACAATGGTTTCCCAGAAGAAAGGTCCGATTCGCTCCGGCTCAAGCCATCCGGCCAGCGGACCGATGATGGCACCTAGCCAGGCCCCTAGAAATACGCCCAATAAAGGAATCGTGGAGAGAATCCAGGCTCCGACAAAGCGACCCCAAAAGTAACCTGCCTTTTTGATGGGCAGGTGAAACATGATTTCGTTAAATTGGTTGTTGTGGTCGCGCAATGCGGCATTGTTGTAAAAAGCTGCTGCGAAAAGCAATCCGAAAATCCCCAGGATCAACGTAAAATTGGTGAGTGTGTGGGGTGAATTTTTGTATACATTGCCCACGGCACCGCCTATCTGCACAGTGTCGCTGGCCACAGCGCCAAAAGCGAGCAGGGTAATCAGGAAAAGAAAAACATAAAGCATCGGACTTTTAAAGGCCGATCGCAGTTCGAGTTTGAGAAATTCTATAAACATGGCTTTACACTTATCGAGCCTCTGCGGCGATGTTTACTTTCGTGAAGAATACGTCTTCGAGACTGGGATTTACGGCCGTGAAACCATCGCCGGGATGGGTGTCGCTGAGTACGTGAATTTGTGGCCGGCCGGCCACCATTTTATCGGAGATTACGTGGTGGGTCGTTTTATAGGTCTCCACTTCGGCGCGTTCGATGATTTTTACCCATACGCGTCCTTTGAGCTCGTCAAGTACAGTGGTGGGTGAGCCGTTATATACGATGCGGCCGAGATTCATAATGGCCATGGCGGAGCAGAGCTCGCGCACATCATCTACGATATGCGTGGAGAGAATCACCACCACTTCCTGGCCCACATCTGCGAGCAGGTTGTGAAAACGGTTGCGCTCTCCTGGGTCGAGACCGGCGGTGGGTTCGTCTACGATGATGAGTTGTGGATTGCCAATGAGCGCCTGTGCGATGCCCACACGCTGTTTCATTCCACCGGAAAATCCCTTGACACTTTTGCTGCGTTTGTCGTAAAGATTTACTTTTTGCAGCAGGTAATCCACGAGGTCTTTGCGTTCTTTTTTATTGGAAATGCCTTTTAATATAGCCACATGATCGAGTAGTTGCTCGGCGGTGATACGCGGATATACACCAAATTCCTGGGGAAGGTATCCGAGCACCTTTCGAAGTTCGGTGGGTTGATTGAGAATGTCAATATCATTGAGAAAAGCACTTCCGCTGTCGGCTTCCTGCAGGGTGGCAAGGGTGCGCATCAGACTTGATTTGCCGGCTCCATTCGGACCGAGCAGGCCATACATGCCATTAGAAATTTCGAGACTTACGTCATCGAGGGCTTTTACCCCGTTTGGGTAGGTTTTTGAGAGATTTGTAATGCGCAATGTAGCCATGGTCAAAATTTTAGTTTGGCGAAAGATAGATGAATCGGTGCGCAAGAAATGCAAAAAAATTGACAGCAGTTGGATATTGGGTTATGGGAGGGGAAATGATGGGATGGACGGAGGGGTGGGTGGAAGTGGGGGGTATTTGGGAATTGGGATTACATATCAGTTCGACGCAAGCTTCATTGGTCAATTGGATCAAAGGACTCCAACCGGATATTGACTCGTTTTATCGATTTTAGAAAACTCAAAAAAATAAGTTTACTTTGTAATTGGATAAAATTGGATACAAAATGGGTATACCCAATAATTTGAATCAAAAACTGGACTTTGAAAGTACAGTTCATCAAAGGATAAATCAGCTTTTGAGCGTAATAGACACGTTCAAGGGTTCATGGAAAATATTAGAGCAAACCAAAAGCGGATACCTCAAAGAACTTCGCAAAATAGCTACAATAGAAAGTATTGGTTCATCTACCCGGATAGAGGGAGCAAGCTTAACAGACGAAGAAGTTCAAAGGCTTTTAAAGTCCATAAAAATCAGCAAACTGGAAAAACGAGATGATCAGGAAGTAGTCGGATATTATGAAGCTTTGGAAATAATTTTAGAAAACTTTGAAGAAATACCCATCAATCAAAGTTACGTTCATCAATTACATGGTATTTTATTAAAGTACAGCCATAAAGACCAGGTTCATAAGGGGCGATTTAAAAACCTGTCCAATCAGGTAGTAGCCAATTATCCGGACGGAACACAGCGAACCATATTTAGAACCACGGCCAAACACTTGACAGGCAGCGAAATGGAATCCTTATTCTTGTGGACGAATGAACGCTTCGAAAAGTGGGATTTACACCCATTACTAATTGTGCCCACCTTCGTCTACGAGTTTTTGTCTATCCATCCATACCAGGATGGAAATGGTAGATTATCAAGACTTTTAACCACTTTATTACTGTTGAAACTGGACTACCGATTTATCCAGTACGTTTCCTTTGAACATGTGATAGAAAATAAGAAAGAAGACTATTACAGGGTTTTAATGGATGGACAAAAGAACCGATATAATGAAGACGAACGTATTGACAAATGGATACTTTTTTTTCTTGAAAGTCTCATAGACCTTACCAGACGATTAGAAGCGAAATACAACACTTTCAGCAAACTGAAAATTGCCTTAAATCTAAGGCAACAACAGATAGTTGCTTATGTGAAAGTCCAGAAAACTGCACAAATCAAAGAGATAGAAGTCGCCTTGGAAAATTACTCCCGTAATACGATTAAAAAGGATATGGCTTATCTTGTCAACGAAGGGATTTTATTGAAAGTAGGAGCAGGAAGGGGAGTTCGATATTATCTTAAATAGTAAACCATAACCCACCCCGTGCCTTACAGGATTTTCAACGGGCGGACATTATTCTTTTGGTTTTCAGCGTTTGGTTCTTTTGGCCCCGCAAGCGGTTCGCAGGAACATGGACTTATTCCCAAAAGATTTTATGTTCGTATTGAGTGAAAATGAGATCGAATCTTTCTAGCAATGAACGTGGACAGGTTGTAAGATACTGCGGCCCGCTGTCCTGGAGGTCTACCACCACGCTGGCAGGCGTGTCCGGATCCTTTGCAGCAAAAACACTGGTCAGGGGTGGAGCAATCTCCACACTTGACGAGACTGCAAAAAGCCCTTTTCTCGCACGGCTGATGTGCGTATATCGGTTTTTGTTTTTTTTTCTCCACGTTTTCTCCTTTCACATCCACAACTGCACCCCATCAAAAAAGGCCATCACCTTTCGGTGACAGCCTTCCCTTTACCCATAATTGCGCGTTTAAAGCTTTTCTTATCTCAGTTTCACCTGGCAACTGGAGATGTAGGTTTCACCATTCATGATGTCGATGGTGTACACACCTTTTTTGAGTTTCTCTTTTGGCTGGTAGCTCATTTCGATGCGTTTGCTCACTTTCATGTCTACTGGCAGGGGCTGGACACTTGCAGTCAGGTCTCCGCCATTTTCAACTATTCCATAAGCCAGTGCAGCATCTGATTTGTCAACGATTTTTCCGTCCGGTGTGCGCACCTTGAAGTTGATATTTGATGCAATGTGCTGCGGCAGGTCAAAAGCCATTTTAAGGTTTTTTGTTTTGCGGGCCACCACAGTCAACTGATCGTTTTTCTTGGTCGCATCGATTCGGTAGTTGTTGATGGCCAATGCTTCCATAAGGCTCACCGTACTATTGAGTTCCTTGTTTTGTGCCTGTGCAAGCGCCAATTGGTTATTCAGGTTGTCTTTTTCTGTTTCCAGATTTTTGATTTTTCCGTTCAGGAACGCCACATCTTTTTCCAGGCTACTTTTTATTTGACGTAAGTCTGCAAGGTCTTTTTTAGAAGTGTTGTTGCCAGCATTTCTGCGTATTTCCTGCTCCTTTTTGTAAAGATTTGAGTTGGCTTGCGCAAGCAATTGGTCCATTTCTTTATTTTTGCCCAATTGTGTCGCGATTTGTTTTCTCAATTCGCTGATTTCTTTGTCTACTGTGAGCTTTTCAGACAACAGGCTTTCATTTTTAAGCTTGCTGCCATTCAAAAGTTCATCGAGTGAGGTGTTGGAGTCGTGCATCACTACTAAGCCTGTAAGGGATGCAAAAAATAAGCAGGTTACGACGATGGCTGCTACCTTGGTTTTACTCTCTGACGTTTTCATGTGGATTTAAAATTTGCTTGTTTGTTTTTGTGAAGCAAAGGTGAATCCACCACATGAGTACGGAATGAAAAGGAGATTAAAAAGTGATTAAAATTTTAGTCAGGCATTGAAGAGCCCGTCAATCCTGGAATGTATTCAGGATAAAAGTGAAAACAGTTCCCTTCTCAGGTTCAGATTCCACAGAAATGACGCCTTCGTGGAGTTCGGCGATGCGGGCCACCAATGAAAGGCCGATACCATGTCCTTTATAGGTTATGGCATTGCTGGCGCGGTGAAAGGGTTCAAAAATGCGTTTGATATCTTCTGTTGGAATACCAATACCCTGATCGCTGAATTTCAGGATTACCTGGTTTTGAGCAAACGAGATATCCAGCCGCACATGGTGATTATCCGAATATTTGCAGCCATTGTCCAAAAGGTTGGTAATGGCAGTTTTCAGCAATTGTTCATTGCCGCTTACGGTGAGTTTTGCCGCATCGTCCAGACCTTCATCGGGTACGATATCAATATTGTATTTGCTGTCGCGCTTGAGCACTTCCGTGCGGGCAAGCCAGGCCACTTCATCGATACGTACCGGTTTGATGTCTTTACGGGCTATTTCGGAGCTGGCTTGCGCCAAAAGCAACAACCGGTTTGAGGTGGTATTCAGATTTTTAATGTCTTCAAATACCGAAACCATGGTTTGGCGGTATTCGTCCGAGGTTCTTTCCTGCATCAGCATTACTTCTAATTGCCCGGTAATTGCGGTAAGCGGCGTGCGCAATTCGTGCGAGGCATTGGCGATAAAATTCTTTTGCATGGTGAATGCTTTTTCCAACCTGGAAAGCATTTTATTAAATGTACTGGCGAGGCGGGCTATCTCGTCTTGCGAATTGCCCTCATCAATTCTGCGGTCAAGATTGGCGATGCTGATTTGCTCCACTTCGCTTACTACTTTGGAAATGGGATTGAGTGCACGACCGGCATAAACCCAACCCAGCAGTGTGGCTATCACCACGCCACCAGCAAAAACAATGATTAGAATCAACCGCAGATTGCTGATTTTGCGGAAGCCGAACACGTCTTTTGCGGCAGCAATTACCACAAACCGGTCGTAGGTATCGAGAAACATAAATCCCAGAACTTCGTGGCCTTTGTCGATATACCGAATCTCGTCTTCCAGCCTGATTCTGTCCAGAATTTCTGAGGTAATGGTAAGTTCTGCGAAGTCGTCAGAACTGTATAGAATTTCGTCCTTATAATTGTAGATCACCAGTTTTTCTTCGTGCAGACTTTGGGGACTGCCCGCTTCAATCTTTTGCAGAAGCGCCGCATCCACTTCTTCTACTTCCAGCAGGAGTTTGGCCGTATTCCGACCTTTGTTGTGCAGGCGGTTGTAAAAATCCTCTTCCCGGTGATCGGCAGAAAAATAATAGATGGCAAGGGAAGAAAATAAAAGGATGAGCGCCACAATGCCTACAAAGAGATAGGTCAGCTTTTTGCGAATTTCCATAATTAACCTCCCTGACTTAGTATGTAGCCCATACCGATCCGGGTTTTGATGAGTTTTAGCTCAAAGTCCCGGTCTATTTTTTTGCGCAAAATATTGACGTACACGTCCACCACATTCGTACCGGTGTCAAATGTGATTTCCCATACCTTTTCGGCAATGGCAGCGCGCGACACTACCTTTTCGCTGTTGCGCATCAGGTATTCAAGAAGGAGAAATTCTTTTGCGGTAAGCTCTATTTCCTTTCCTCCGCGCAGGGCGAGTTTTTTATTCAGGTCCAGCTCCAGGTCGGCCACTTTGAGGCGGTTCGGAGTCTCTGTACCTCCAGTTTGATTTCTTCGCAGCAACACCCTGATTCGGGCCAGCAATTCTTTGAATTCAAATGGCTTTACGAGGTAGTCATCTGCCCCGGCATCAAAACCAGTAAGCTTGTCGTCGGTGGTTCCGAGCGCGGTAAGCATAATGATTGGCATGGATGGCTTTGCCAGCTTGATCTGCCTGCACAATTCGATGCCGTTCATATATGGAATGATGATGTCGAGCAATACCAGGTCGTAATGCTCCTGGAGCGCCCTTCTGATTCCCATTTGTCCATCATAGACCAGATCGGTATCATACCCTTGCTCTTCAAGTCCTTGTTTCAGAAATGCAGCTACTTTGGGTTCGTCTTCTACGATGAGTATTTTCATGAAAATGTGGGACTGGTTCCGGTTTTCAAATGTGCAGTTTTTTTCGCTGCAATGATTGGCCCATGCCACAATATATAAGCTTTTGATGCCGCAATTCCCGAAGCAGTCTGGAAACCATACGCTCAGTGAAAGATGCGGAATCTTTCAAGCGCTTTTGGCAAACCTTTGATTGAAACGCGGGAACATGATCTATTTCACAATTTCAATTTCCGTCCCAATCGCTACGGCATCATAGAGCTCCTGCATTTCGGGGTTGGTCAATGCGATGCATCCTTGTGTCCAATCCCTGAGCAAATGGGCCTTGCCGATGGCAGCCGATCCATTGGGCAGGCCGTGAATTTTGATATCACCGCCAGGCGATTTCCCAAGTCTGGCCGCGTGGGCCTGATCGGCTTCGTTCGGATAAGACACGCCAAGGTTGAGAAAATAAGCGCTGTTCGGATTTTTGCTTTCGATCTTGTAAATGCCTTCAGGTGTCTTTCCATCGCCTTCCACTTCCTTGTGCCCTTCCGGGAAAAATCCCAGCGCAATCTCATACGTTTTTAGAAGTGTATCGCCAGCGAAGACGTGTAGTTTTCGGGCTTCTTTTTCTACGAGGATCCGGGTGATGTGTGATTTATTGGTCAATGGGACGGTTTTAGAGGCTGTCGAAAAATTCAAACCCAGGATAGCGGCTATGCCAAGGCAAAAAATGACGAGAAAAAACCTGTTTTTTAAACGAGACATATCATTTCATAACGATGGTATTTTTGTCATTATTGCCCTTTCCGGAAAAAGGGCATTCTCAGGTTTCCCTTTTCTCGCTTTTGTCTTTGCCTTTTCTGCCGGCATCCTTGATGGCCCGGTCCAGGATCCACTCCACCTGCCCATTCACGCTGCGAAATTCGTCCGCAGCCCATTTCTCCAAAGCCTTGTAAGTCTCGGGATTTAGCCTTAGAACAAAATTCTTTTTTTCAGCCATCAGCGTCTATTGGTTCAAAGTACCGGCATTGACCACGGGCGAGACGTCTTTATCACCACACAATACCACCATCAAATTGCTCACCATGGCCGCTTTTTTCTCTTCGTCCAGGTCCACGACTTTTTTTGCACTGAGCATAGCAAGTGCGAGCTCCACCATGCCTACGGCGCCTTCCACAATTTTAAACCGGGCTGCCACAATGGCCTCCGCTTGTTGTCTGCGCAGCATGGCACTGGCTATTTCCGGGGCGTAGGCCAGGTAACCGATGCGCGCCTCGTGTACGTGGATACCCGCAATTTCCAACCGCTCTTCCAGTTCTTTTTCCAGCGCGACGTTCACCTCCTGCAAACCCGATCGCAGGGTGTGTTCGGCCAGATCGTCGTCAAAATTGTCATAAGAATACGAACCCGCCAGTTTGCGGACGGCGGCATCGGTCTGCACGCGGACAAAGTTTTCGTAATTATCCACATCAAAAGCAGCCCGAAAGGTATCCTGGACACGCCACACGAGGATGACGCTGATCATGATGGGATTTCCTTTTTTGTCGTTTACTTTCAGCCGTTCGCTGTCAAAATTTCGAGCCCGAAGCGACACGCTATCTTTTTTGAAAAAAGGGTTGGCCCAGAAAAATCCATTTGCTTTTACCGTACCGACGTATTTACCAAATAGCACCAACACTTTAGATCCATTGGGATTGACAATGAAAAATCCCGGCAGGGCCAGTATAATAAATGGAAATAGAATGATGCCCAAAGGCGTGCGCACAGCAGCGAGCAGAAAGATAGCAATGATGATGGCTATAAACACCACTGTCGACATCAGGTAACCCGATTGTGGTTTGGTTAATTTTTCGTTTGTCATGAATGTGATATTAAATTGATATCACGAAGATACTAAAGTTTTCTTTTTGTTTCTAAAATTTTGATGAACGGTCAAAAATGAGTGTGAATAGAATTCGAAATTCTATGGATAATTCAATTTGAATTACGCGGAGAGAAAATTCTTACTTTCATCCACATGAAATCACAGGGCAAAAAGAAAATCATACCCCGATGGCTGCAACGCACCCAGGAAAACAGTTGGGAACCCGAAATCCTTATCAGTGGAATTGTCTTGCTGGCCTTGACGCAAGTGCCACGTTTGCTGGATGATCTTCTCTTGTCCCTTGAAATCTGGACTTTCAATTTTTCTGGCAATGTGGACGATAAGCTTTTTGGTTTGCTGAAGGCCGCCACTTACTGGCTCATATTGATGCTCATTGTGCATCTCACCCTTCGCAGTATTTGGTTGAGTTTTGTGGGTTTGAGTTACGCTTTCCCCAATGGAATCAATTTTGACAAATTGCGGTTCCAGCCTTCGATGAATCAAAAATTGCAAAACTACCAGGGTTTTGAAGGTTCCGTCATGCGGCTGGAGCGAATTTGCAGCATGATATATTCCATTGCCTTTTTATTGGTCATGGCCACCATTTCGGCCTTGGTATATTTTACTGTAATGACAGTAGTTGCGGTCATTTTTGTCCATTTATTTCAAGAGGATCTTTCTACCGACAGTGCACTTGATCAGGTCATGACATTCATTGTTATTTTTACAGGATTGCCATACCTGATAGACTTTTTAACACTTGGAAGTCTCAAGCGAATCCGGTGGTTTTGGCGAATATATCGGCCCATTTATTTGTTTATGAGTGTAATAACGTTCGCGTCATTGTACCGTGGAATTTATTACGGTCTGGTATCGAATATTAACCGATGGATTTTAATAACAGGTCTGCTCATTTTTATCTCGTTTACAACGTGGAGGGTACAATCTGAGGGGGATAATTTGTTTGACAATACCACCTTGCTCAATTCCCAAAGCACATCCATGAGCGCTGATGAAGGCTATTACCGCGACAAAAATCCAAAGCGCTTGAGTATCTGGGCCCATATCCAGTCGACAGTCATAGAAAATGATGTATTGGAACTATTTGTAGTACACAAAAGATTTGCAGAAGGACAAATCATTAGATTATGTCCAGATTACGAAGAAATGCTTTCGGATGCTAATCAAAGGGCTTTGATTGATGACAATTCTTCGCTCCAGACGTTGCGGGAGGACTCTATCAATTTCCATTGTCTCACGTCTTTTTATTCCATTGAAATTGATGGTCTGGACTTTCCTGTCGAGCAATGGCATATGCACAAGATGGGTGAATTAAATCAACAGGGCATTCTGACCTGGCTGGATATACAATTATTGGAGCGTGGTCAACATACATTGAGTTTATATGTACATTCCGAGGACGAAAAGAGCGTGGTGGCAAATATTCCTTTTTTTAAAAACTCTGATGCTCCGGGAGGGGACTCAATTGATGTTGTACTTTCTGATTCAATTTCGGTGGAGAATGAAAATGATTCGCAACTGGATAATTAGTGGTTTATTTTTCATTAACCAATCTCTCACCTATCCTTCATCCTCCCTCACATGTTTCCACCTCCTGTGGCTCCACAACCACCACGCCGGGTCGCGGCGAATGGCCTTTTCCAATGCGCGAACGTGTAGTTCGGTGATTTCGTTGGGTGCGCATGTCCGCGGATTTTCGGTGAGCAATTCAAAATGCAATTCGTATTTCCCGCGGCTTATTTTTCGGCAATCGAAAAACACGACGGCCATATCAAGCTTGGTGGCAATTTGTTCTGCACCCAGAAATATGGGCGTATCCTGATTTAAAAAATTTGTCCAGTATTTGATTTTTGATCGCTGGGGACTTTGATCTGACAAAAAATAAGTGAGGGTTTTTTCGCCTTTTTGCGATTCTTCTATCAGCGTTCTAAAGCTCTCTTTCACAGTGACCATCTGCACGCCGAATTTGGAGCGCAACCCATTGATTAATTGATTAAAAAAACGGTTTTTTAAAGGTTTGTGAATGGCCCAAACCTTGTGATCGATATAGACAGGAAGAAGGGACAGGTATTCCCAATTGGCATAATGACCCAGAATGCCCACCACGCTTTTGCCTTTTTGATACAATTGATGGAGCACCTCCGGATTTACCACCGTGTAGTGATTTTTCATCGCAGCGGCACTCCGGTGCAGCGGATACATCCACTCGACGAAACTGTCGCAGAGGTGAAGGTAAAATTGTCGTTCGATTTTGCGCAGTTCCCGGGTCTCCTTTTCGGGAAATGAACGTCTGAGATTTTCGCGCACAATCTTTTTGCGGTATCCAGCGACATAATAAATAATCAGAAAAAAAATATCGCTGAAAATAAACTGGATACGCAGCGGAAGCCATGCGATGGTCCAAAGAAAAATATAGGCAATAGAAAAAGTAAATCGCTGCATGTATCGCGCAAAAATAACCATTCAATCGGTATCTGATCGACCACTTTCTGCTGACTTTTCCAAAAAGAAAATCGATAGTACCTTCGCTCAAATTCCCGGTCAATGCCAGTAAACAAATATGCCCTTCTTCGCTACCGCATCATCGACAGGTGTATTTCTAACCAGTACAAGCCATTTCCCGATAAGGAAAAACTGCGACAGGCCTGTGAAGACGCTCTTTACGGAAGTGGGGGAGACCACATATCCACAAGCACGATCGAGAAGGACATTTTTGCCATGCGCAATGAGGAGAATCTTGGCTATTTTGCGCCCATCGCCTACAGCAAGCTGGAAAAGGGATACTATTACGAAGATGCTGATTACAGCCTCGAGCAGATGCCGCTCAACGAGGTGGACATTGAAGCCATCCGCCTTGCGGCAAATACGCTGAGCCAGTTTCGCGGTATTGACCTTTTCAGGTCTTCGGAGGCAGCCATCGACAAAATCCTGGATCGCCTGAGCCTGACGCCACACGATGGAGAAAAAACCGTCGAGCAGTTTGTCCAGTTCGAAACGGCACCGGTATACAAAGGCGGCGTGCATCTCCCACTTTTGTTGAAAGCGATCCAAACGCGCGTTCCGGTCCGGTTTTATTACGAAAAGTTTACCGGGGGAAAACAAAGACAGTACACGCTGCATCCTTATTTGTTAAAGGAATACCGCAACCGCTGGTACGTCATTGGGTACAACCCCGATAAAAAAGGCGTTGTCATATTTGGGCTCGACCGCATCGCAGATTCCATTCAGATTGTGGAGGGCGACTTTGAACCACGCACCGATTTTAACCCCGATATTTATTTTAAGCACAGCATCGGGATTACCGCTGTAAATGACGCCCCGGAGCGAATCCATCTCCGGTTTTCACCCCTTTCGGGAAAATATGTAGAATCTCAGCCGATGCATCATTCGCAAAAGATCATTCGCAATGATGAAGTGGCGCTGGAAATTGAATTGTTTCTTTGCATCACAAAGGAACTTCATATGCAAATACTGAGCTATGGCGCGGATGTCGAAGTAAAAGCACCAGAGCATTTGCGGAAGCAGATAGGCAATTCACTGGCGACCACACAAAAATTTTATTCGCGGTAGGCACAGGGACAAAATGGGCTGGATATCTATCGACAAGACGAAATACCCTAGTTCGTATGAAAATCCATTCATTATTTCTAATTTTGATGTATTATGAATGATAAGTCGTCCCAAAACTGGATTTCATTGAGCGACCCGGCATTGGTCCGTCATATTGGCGTATTTGTTAAGCATCACCGCCTGTTGCAAAATCGTACCCAGGATGATTTGGCTGCCGCGGCGGGACTTAGCCGCTCCACTTTGAGTCTTTTGGAGCGGGGGGAAACTGTCACGCTTACTACTTTGTTGCAGGTTTTGAGGGTTTTAGATCTGCTTGGTGGAATAATGGATGCATTTACAATAGATGAAACCATCAGCCCATTGGCTTTGGCCAGATTACAAAAAGAAAAGCGAAAACGGGCCCGTGGAACGAGAAAAGAAAGTGAAATAAATCCTGATTGGTAAGTCATGGAGGTAGCCGAAGTTAAAATATGGGGTCAACTGTTGGGTGCGGTCGCATGGAATACCCGCGTCGGCTATGCCGCTTTTGAATATGCTCCGGAATTCAGGCTATCCGGAGTAGAACTTTCACCATTTAAGATGCCGACAAGTGCCGTCCAAAGATTGTTTTCTTTTCCTGAACTTAAACCGGATAGAAATTCGCCTCACGATATCTTTAAAGGTTTACCGGGTTTATTGGCTGATTCGTTACCGGATAAATATGGAAATCAACTTATCAATCTTTGGTTGGCCAGTCAGGGTCGTGCTGAGAATACCATGAATCCTGTAGAGATGTTATGCTTTATCGGTTCAAGAGGAATGGGTGCTTTGGAATTTGAACCACCTGTGTCCGGGGAAGGTGATTTTGCTTTTAACTTAGAAATTGATCACATCGTGACCACCGCAAGACAGATTCTGAGCCAGCGAAAAGCATTTACAGCCAATCTGAATTTGGATGAAAAGCGTGCAGTTTCTGAAATTCTGAAAGTAGGTACTTCTGCGGGAGGGGCCAGACCAAAAGCTCTGATTGCGCTAAATGAAAATACGGGTGAAGTGAAGTCCGGACAAACCAAAGCTCCTGAGGGTTTTTCACATTGGCTTATCAAGCTGGATGGTGTGAGCGATGTTCAATTAGGCGAGAGCCATGGCTACGGACGTGTTGAGATGGCCTATTATCATATGGCAAGGGCGTGTGGTATTGAAATGATGCCTTCGCGGCTATTGGATGAAAATGGTAGATCTCATTTTTTAACCAAACGTTTTGATCGGGAAGGTAGCGAAGCAAAACACCATGTTCAAACTTTTTGTGCGTTGAAACACTTTGATTACAATTTGGTGCACAGCTTTAGCTACGAGCAACTATTTCAGTGCATGAGAGAGTTGAAAATTAACTATGCTGATGCCGAACAAATGTTCAGACGCATGGTATTTAATGTCATTGCCCGAAACTGTGATGACCACACAAAAAACTTTTCGTTTACATTAAAGCAAGGTGGTAAATGGGAATTAGCGCCTGCCTATGATATTTGCCATGCCTATCGTCCAGATAGCGAATGGGTGTCAAAACACGCTCTCAGCATCAATGGCAAACGAATGGATTTAAAGAAAAATGACCTTCTTGCAGTGGGTAAATCAATTGGTTGCCAACACGCTTCAGATATTGTAGAAGAGATTAACGGAATTGTCAATCAATGGAAAAAATACGCGGATATAACAGGTGTCAATCCATCTCTTCGCGACAAAATTGATGAAACACTATTGAATTTTCAATAGAATCGTTTCGTCAAATTTTATATCCTGTTTACTTGTTTACGCAAATTTGGAATTCCCTCCAGGCCACCCAAAAATTTTACGCAAAATAATCACCACGTAAATCCATTACGTCCTGCGGCCTGAACTTGCACAAAAATTCAAACCGTTATGAAAGACCTCGGACAAACTTTTTACGAACAGAAACAATTCTTCTTCAACGACCTTTCGGTCCACCAGATTATTATCAACCCCAGCATCAAGGGATATCCACCCATTTTTATGCTCTGCCAGGAACAGCGCGGCAAGCAGCTTTTTGAATATGTGTTGGGAGCCACCTTTTTTCAACTCAATAAATTGCTCATGCGCGTTGTGGACAACAACACCCGGCTTCTTCTGGCCGAACGCCTTGCTGAATCGCTGATTCCCAACCGGCCCACCGACACCATCTCGGTGAAGGAAGTCATAGGGCATTCCCTTCGGCTGAGCGGACTGGAGATGACCACCATTCTACACAGGTTCCAGTCCGATCCCAAAGAAAAAATAATGCCGCTCTATTATTTCCAGCTTACGGCGATATAAATCGTGCCTGTCAGTAAAGTCAATTATGGGTGTTGCATGATGTCTTCGGCCAGGGCAAAGC
>Ga0105049_10005683_pt1 | contig 14512 bp, 12 predicted proteins | sample MAT06_FD_78087 | JGI IMG/M metagenome (GOLD analysis project Ga0105049, IMG submission 78087) | Freshwater microbial communities from Lake Fryxell liftoff mats and glacier meltwater in Antarctica - MAT-06 | ecosystem: Environmental > Aquatic > Freshwater > Ice > Liftoff microbial mat | place...
GCCTCCCGAGCAAGGGTCGCAAGGAGAAAGAGAAGGATCTCGGCATCCGTCGCATCGGCGGCGTGGTCAAGAAGAGCTGGACGGTCGGCCAGGAGCCCAAGGCGCGCGTCTCGATCATGTTCCACGGAGAAGAGCCGTGGACGCGCGACAAGGATCGCGACATGTACGTGCTCTCGCGTGTGTTGTCGGTCCGGCTCCGCGAGGTCATGCGCGAGGACATGGGTGGCGTCTACGGCGTCGGCGCGGGTGGTGGTCTCTCGCGATCGCCGCGCCAGGAGCGCACGTTCTCGGTCAGCTTCGGTGCCGATCCGACACGCGTCGGCGAGCTGATCGCCGCCGCGACCGCGGAGGTCGCGAAGGTCCTGAAAGACGGCGTCGCCGAGAGCTACCTCGACAACATCCGCAAGGGCTACGAGCGCGAGCGCGAGGTCCAGCTCAAGTCCAACGCGTTCTGGCTCGGCTGGCTCGAATCGAGCGCCCGGTATGGCGACGACCCGAACGTCGTCCTTGACCCGCAGCCGATGCTGAAGCGGATGACGTCGGCCAACGTCAAGGCGTCGATCCGTCGCTACCTCGACGGCAAGCGGAGCTATCAGGCCGTGATGCTGCCGGCGGCGGCTGCGGCGAACAAGCCCAACTGATGGCGTATCGCGACGAGCACGAGCGCTGCCCGCGCTGCGGGATCGAGCTGGTCGATGCCGTGATCGGGGTCGCATGCTCGCAGTGCCGGGGCCTGTGGATCCAGCCCTCGAGCGTGTTCGAGATGGCGAACAACATGCGCATGCCGCCGGAGCCGGTCGAGTTGCCGTTCACGGTCGACGGCAATCGCGAACAGCTGCGCTGCCCGACGTGCCGTGACGGCATGCGCCTGATCTCGCTCTACCAGGTGCAGATCGACATCTGCGACAAGCACGGGATCTGGTTCGATGCCAACGAGCTCGCGGCGGTGCTGATGCGATCCGCGACCTGAGCACAGCTCGAACCTTCGACCTCGACTATTTGTGGTCGGTCGACTCTTCTTCGTCGCCTTCGCCATCGCGAGCCTCGGTCTTGTCGAGGCCGAGCCGGCGGATCATCTTGTAGATCGACATCCGCTCGATCCCGGCGGCGCGCGCGGCGGCCGAGATGTTGTTGTCGTGCGCCTCGAGGAGCTGCTCGAGGTACTTGCGATCGAACTGGTCGATCAGCTGCTGCTTCGCCACCTTGAACGGGACGTCGATGTCGACCTCGCCGAAGCTGCCTTCCTTCTTTGGCGGGGCTTCGAAGCCCAGCGTCGGGTGGTTCGGCAGCAGGCAGGCGCGCTCGATCGCGTTGCGGAGCTCGCGCACGTTGCCCGGCCAGGCGTGGCGTTGCGCGCGGGCGGCGAAGTCTTCCGGTAGCCGTGGATCTTTCGAGCCGATCGTCGCCGTCAGCTGGCGGAGGAAGTGCTCGACGAGCAGCGGGATGTCGTCGCGACGCTCCCGAAGCGCGGGCACCGACAGCTTGGCCACGCTCAGCCGATAGAACAGATCCGAGCGAAACGTTCCGCGGTTGACCTCGGTGGCGAGGTCGCGGTTGGTCGCCGCGACGATGCGGACGTCGCTCGCGATCACCTTGGTGGAGCCGATGCGGCGAACCTTCCTGGTCTCGACCGCGCGCAACAGCTTGGACTGGACGTCGAGCGGCAGCTCGCCGATCTCGTCGAGGAACAGCGTGCCGCCGTGCGCGGCCTCGAACACGCCGACCGTGGCCTTGCCGGCACCGGTGAACGCGCCCTGCTCGTGACCGAAGATCTGATCTTCGAACAGCTGCTCCGGGATCGCCGAACAGTCGAGCACGACGAACGGCCCGTCCTTGCGCGCCGAGCACAGGTGGATCGCCTCGGCGACGCCCTCCTTGCCCGCGCCGGTCTCGCCCTGGATCAGCACGGTCGCTTCCGACTGCGCGAACCGGTTGATCATGTCGAACAGCTGGCGCATCGGAGCCGACGCGCCGATCAGGCTGTGCAGCTTGTTCTCGTGCCACAGGGGCACCGAGACCGACTCGTCGAGCGGATCGAACACGATCGCGCTCTTGCCGATCTGGATCGTCGCGCCCGGTGCGATGAAGCCGTCGACGATGCGGACGCCGCGGACGTGCGTACCGTTCGTCGAGCCGAGATCGCGGATCCGATAGCCGTCGGCCTGGAGCCGGAGCTCCGCGTGGAGGCTGGAGACCTTCGGATCGTTGAGGTTCAAGTCAGCGCCGGTGCGACCGATCATGATCGTCGGCTGCGCGAGCTCGATGACCTTGCCCGCGTCAGGGCCGGCGACAACTTCGAGCCGGCACCGCCGCACGTTGACCGTGCGAGGAAGGCCCTGAAAGGACGTGACCCATGTCGGGGTTTCGAGATGATTACCGTCGACCACTTCGTGAAGGTTGGACTTTACCACGCTCATCGGACGGCCTTTCGTGCACTGGGCTTGTTGTCTGCAAGAGTCACTCGGCCCGATGACGTGATGCGAATCTCGTCCGGGGCCAGCTTGGAATCATCGATATCTGCGTCGACCACCGCGAAGTTGATCGGCGCTTCCTCGTCAGCGATGCGCTCGATCGTCGCCCACAAGGGGCGGTCGACGCCCTCGATCGTGAGCTCGACGCGCGTACCGACGGTGATCTGCTTCCGCCATTCCTTGGGGACCGCGAACCGGAACAGCAGGTCGCTGGGGTCGAACAGGCGGGTGATCGTCTCGCCCTTCTGCGCGACCGAACCTTCCTTCGCCTTGACGGACATCACGACGCCGTCGAACGGCGCGACGATCGACGCCTGGCTGAGCTGACGCTCGAGTGGCTCGCGACGGGCGCGCGCCGACTTCGCCTGCGAGGCACCGACCCCGGAGCGGCTACCGGCCGAGGCGGCATCCGCGAACTTCGACTGGATCGCCATGCCCGAGAACGCCTTGCGTCCGCGCTGCATGCGGTTTGCTTCCTCGCGGGCCTGGTGGGCGATCGCACCGTCGGCACCCGCCTGCGCGAGGCCGGCACGCTCGTCGGACCGCGCGGCCTCGATCTCGGCCTTGAGGTCGGTGTCGTCGAGCTTCGCGAGCTGCTCGCCCTTGCGGATCCGCTGACCCGGCTTGATGTCGACCTTCAGCAACTTGCCTCCGAACGGGATCGGAACGAGCTCCGAGCGGCGGCTGGTGACGATGCCGACGAACTCGGGAGCTTCCGGGACTTCGGGTGCCGCGAGAGCCACGGTAGCGACGGTCTGATCAGGCTCGACCGGCCGCGGATCGTGGGTTGCGCACGCTGTGAGGGTTGCGGTCAGCAGCAGCGAGGACAGGCGCGTCATATCCACTCTCCGTTGGGGTGTTCTGCGAGGCCTGGATGAGCTTGGTGTAGAGCCCTCCCATGGCGAGAAGCTGTTCGTGGCGTCCCTGTTCGACGATCCGGCCCTTGTCCATGACGACGATCAGGTCGGAGTTGCGAATGGTCGACAGCCGATGTGCAACGGTGATGCGCGTGCAGCGCTGGCGCTCGAGGTGCTCGATGACGCGCTTCTCCGTCGAGTTGTCGAGCGCGCTGGTCGCCTCGTCGAGCAACATGATGCCGGGGTTGCGAATCACCGCGCGGGCGATCGCGACACGCTGGCGCTGGCCACCCGACAACGAGCCGCCGCCATCCGAGACCACGGTGTCGTAGCCCATCGGCATCTCGGAGATGTCGTCGTGGAGGCAGCTCACCTTGCATGCGTTCGAGATCCGGTCGAGCGTGGCGCCGGGCGCGGTGAGCGAGACGTTCTCGCGGAGCGTGCCGCCGAAGATGAACGGGTGCTGCGGGACGATCCCGATCTGCTGGCGGATCGCGCGGAGGTCCATCTCGTGGAGGCCGCGACCGTCGTACTGCACGTCGCCCTTGACCGGCTTGTAGAGACCGGCGAGCAGGTTGAGCAGCGTGCTCTTGCCCGAGCCCGACGGGCCGACCAGCGCGACGGTCATGCCCGGCTGGATGTCGAGCGAGACGTCCTGGACGACCAGCGGGGCCTGCTCGCCATACTTGAACGACACGTTCTTGACGCACACCGCGCCACGCAGGCGGTGCGGCTGGGCGACCGCGTCGCGATCCTGCTCGAGCTGCGTCTGCAGCACGTCGTCGATGCGGTCCATGTGGCCCTTGACGAGCTGGAGCTCGAGCGCCGAGTGAACGAGCTGCGAGAGCGGGCCGAACAGCGACGTCGCGAGCGAGTTCATCGCCATCATCATTCCCATCGTCATCGCTCCGCTCATCACCGAGGTCGCGCCGATCGTCATGATCAGCATCGGTCCGGCGGCCGTCACCGCTCCGCGGATCGCGTCGACCCACGCGCCGATGCGAGCGCGCTGCATCTTGATGTTGAGCTCGTCGGTGTAGAGGTTGCTCCACTTCTCGACCCCGAGGCGCTCGGCACCGGCGCACTTCAGCGTCTCGATGCCACCGAGCATCTGCACCATGTACGAGTGCGCCTTCGCCTGCTTGTCGAGGTCGGCCGCGAGGAGGCGGTGGAACGTCGGGCGAGCGCAGATGAAGACGAGCGCCTCGAGCGCGACCATCACCAGCGTGATGACGCCGAGCATCGGCGACACCCAGAAGATGACGGCGGCGTAGATCAGGACGAACAGCCCGTCGATCACCGCGCTCATCGACTTGCTGGTCACGGTCTCGCGGACCGTGCCGTTGCTCTCGACGCGCATCATCAGGTCACCCGTCGAGCGGCGCTGGAAGAACTGGAACGGTAGCGAGACCATGTGGTCGAGGAAGCCGAGCGTCATCTTGGTGTCGAGTGCGATCCGCAGGTGCAACAAGAGATGTGCGCGGACGATGTCGCTCAGCAGGTTGAACACCGTCATGCCCGCGATCGCGGCGAGCACGACGTACAACAGGTCGTAGTCGGAGCGGGGGACGACCTTGTCGATGATCATGCCGGTGATCAGCGGCATCGCGAGGCCGATCAACCGCATGAACAGCGACACCATGATGATGCGCGAGAACAGGCCCTTCTCCGACAGCAGCTCGGTGACGTAGCGCTTGAGGCGCCCCTTCTCCGGCTTGGTCTTGGTGAAGCGCTCGGTCGTCGTCAGCTCGATCGCGACGCCGGTGAAGCACTTCGAGAACTCGGCGTGCGGGATGTCGCGTGGGCCGGTCGAGGGATCGACGATGCGAACGCCGCCCTTGACCAGCTTGTCGAACACGACGAAGTGGTTGAACTCCCAGTGGAGGATGGTCGCGGTCCTCAGCAGCTTGACCTGCGAGACGTCGACCTTGATGCCGCGGCCCTGCATGCCGTAGCGCTCCGCGGTGTCGAGGATCGACTTCGCCGACACGCCATCGCGACCGATGCCCATCGCCTCGCGAACCTCGGCGAGCTTGGGATCGCGGCCGTGGAAGGCCATCACCATGCAGAGTGATGCGGCGCCGCAATCGGTCCACTCGAGCTGCTGCACGAATGGGACGCTGCGCTTGCCGGCGAAGCCGAGCTTCCGCAGGGCGGGGAAGCTCGCGCGGACGTCTTTACTGGATGCTTGGGATGCCATGGCTGGTGGGACCTTTGGCTGCGAACGATTCAAGTTGTGTCGTCATGCACCGTGGGCGCGGCGCGTGACGAAGAGGCGATTCAGCGTCGGGTAGGTGCTTCTCGAGGACGGGCAGCAGCGTGACCAGGAACGGCTTCGACTGAATCTTCACTTCGGTCTGGGCCAGCATTCCGTGGTGGTAGCGCATCGTCTTGCGATCGGTCTTGAACGTGCTGGGCAGGCGCGCCTTGACGATCACGAACGAACCACCCTGGAGTTGCTTGAGCGTGTCTGCGAGCTCGGCACCGACCACGCGCGCCGCTTCGTTCGCGCCGATCACTTCGGTGCCGACGAACGTGATCTCGACCTCGTCGGGAGTCCGCGTGTAACCGGCGAGCTGGACCTGGACCTTCATCCCCTTGTGGAGACGCGGGCGATCCTTGCCGGGCAGGAAGCAGATGATCTCCGGCTCGGTGCCGGGAGCCACGATGGTCAGAATACGGTCGCCGGCATTCAACATCTTCCCGCTCTGCACGCGGGTATCTGCGACGGTGCCGTCCTTCGACGCGCGGATGATGCGGGTGTCGAGCTGCGCGCGGGCGCGATCGATCCGGGCCGACACGCTGGCCAGCGTCTTCTTGATCTGCTCGTCGTTGTTGTCGAGCAGGTACTGCTGCGTCGCGATCCGCCACTCTTCCTTCGCGAGGGCGAGCTCGGCTGCTTCCTGCGCGCCGTGGAGGCGGACCAGGACCTGGCCCTTCTTGACCTGCTGACCGGGCTGCACGTGCACCGTGTCGACCAGGCCGGCGGCCGGCGCCGACACCGTGGTGCCGTCGAACATCACGACGCCGCTGCCGGTGGAGTAGGTCGGGATGGTGAGGAAGATCGAGGCGAGGATCGCGACGACGATCGCGATGCCGAGGAACGGATAGGTGCGGCGAACCCAGCCCGGCGTCAGATGCACCGGCACGCCCTCGTTGCCGCGCGTGCGGTGGGCCTCGAGCGCTTCACCGCGATACAGCCCACCCTTGTCGTGGTTGATCTCGGCCTGCTTGGCCAGGTGTGCGACCGCGAGGTGATGGAGGATCGCGGCGGCCTCGCGAGCGAGCGCGATCATCGCGATCTGCTCGATCGGGTGATACGCCGGGTTGCGCGGGTTGCGGGTCATCGTGATGACCGCGACCGTCTCGCTGGTGGTGAGGACCGGGATGATCGCCGAGTGCGACGAGACCACGGCACGGCGCGCGGTGGCGACCGCGATCAGCGGCTGGGCCTCGCGCGGAATCTCGTCGTCAGCACCGAGCGTCCACAGGCCGTCCTGGCCCGGGTAGACGATCGTGCACGACAGCGAGGAAGAGATGTCGAGGAGGGCGTCGCGCAGCACGCGATCGGCGCTGGCGAGATCCGCCTGCAGTGCGAGGCGGCGAATCCAGCTATAGATGGTCTGGCCGAGCTCGGGCGGCACGGGGATGGCGAGCGGGTCGATCGCGTTGATGCCCGGGCCCATCTCCATCACCGGCTGCGACGGCGCGCGTGCCGGCATCTCGACCGGCGCAGCGACGCTGTGCTCGCGAACGACGCTGTGCTCGCCGCGGCGCAGGTTCTTGCGAGCCTTGCGCTCGGCACGGCGCGCGGCGCGAGCGGCCTCGGACGCAGCCTCGGCACCGCGCTCCGACTGCGAGTCGCTGCGTGCGAGCGGTGCGGCGGCCGGAAGCTCGCTGCTGCTCCGCTCCGTCAGCACGCGGGGCACCGGGTAGGCCGCCATCGGCTGCTGCGAGAACGAGTGGTGGGCGGCGGCCTGGACGGCGGCCTGGACCGCACGACCGCCGCGAACGGCGGAGGTGACGATCTCATTCCCGCTGGCTGCTTCGTCCGCGAGCCATTCGGGCGGGAGGCCGAGCTGGGACGACCCGAGGTGGGTCGGTGCTTCGACATGAGTTCCAGGCCGCATGGTGTGAATGGACAAACAGCAAGCGGCAGACCACGGCGACCCGCGCGCCAACTCGCGGAATCACGTCCGAGACCCGGGATGATCGTGGGGGGTGGGGCTGCGATCCGTAACCTGAGGTAGTCGAGTCCCGGCGGATCCAAGGGCTGGATCCGCCGGTAGACGGCGGACTTAGGCGTGGCATGGCGACTGCTCCAGCCACCCTCAAATGACGACTCGCCCGATCGCCATGCTGCTCCTTGGAAGCCTCCTCTGGAGCGTTCCCGCCGCCGCCGACCGCCGCCGCCGGGTCGCGCAAAACGGCGAGGAAGAAGTCGAGCAGGAGGATCAAGACGGACCCGAAGCCACCGCGGTCCTTCCGATCAAGCTCGATGACTTGATCGAGGTGGCGGTCCGGCTGGCTCCCGAGCTCGCGCGATCGAAGAACGACCGGTTCGCGGCCAAGGGCGAGGCGCAGGCCGGCCGCCGCGATCAGCAGTGGCAGGTCACCGCGCAGAGCCAGTACAACCGCTTCGCGGTCAGCCCGGACGTCCAGGTCGGCGCGTTCGGTACGGTCGCCGAGGACAAGCTGTCGGTGTCGCTCGGCATTGGCCGCAACCTGCCGACCGGTGGCAACGTGACGTTTCAGATCGGCATCCAGCGCACGATCAAGGAGCTCGAGATCCCCGCGCTGCTCGGTCAGCAGATGCGCGACTCGATCCGGGTTCCCGCCGAGATCGACGGCAACGGCATCGTGTTCGACACCTACGGGACCGTGCAGTCGTCGGCGAAGCTGATCGTCAAGCAGCCGCTGGTGCGCGGGTTCGGCAAGGACGTCGCCCTCGCGCAGCAGACCAAGGGTGACCTCGCCGCCACCGAGGCGACCGTCAAGACGCAGCTCGCGGCGGAGGAGATGCTGCGCGATGTGGTCTCCGCGTACTGGGAGCTCTCGTACGCGGCGTACGAGGTCGACACCCGCGCCGAGGCGCTCGAGCTGGCGAACAAGCAGGAAGAGCTGACCCGGATCGAGCTGCGCGCGAGGACCGCGGCCGACTCCGCGCTGACCGCGGTGCTCTACGAGGTGCAGATCCGCGAGGAAGCGCTGCTCACCGCGAAGAATCAGTGGGAGAAGAAGTCGCTGGAGCTGCGCAAGCGCGCCGGCCTCGAGCTCGACCGCCGCGATCTCGTGATGCGTCCGAAGGATGCGTTCGAGGCGTCCGACGACGAGTGGGAAGCGAGCGACGTGCTCAAGCGCGCCCGCAAGTCGAACCGCCGGATGGCGTCGCTGATCCTGCAGAAGCGGATGGCCGACGTCGACGTCAAGGTGGCGAAGAACTCGATGCTGCCGAAGGTCGATCTCGAGCTGTCGGGCGCGCTGATCGGCACCGGCGAAAACACGAATCTCGCGTTGACCGCGGCGGCGAACTCGAACGGTTACGAGATCATGGCCGGCCTCACGGTCCAGTTCGACATCGGCGGCGCGGCCAAGGGCTCGCACGATGCAGCGCTCGCGCGTCGCCAGAAGGTGGAAGTCGATCAGGCTGACACCGCACGCACGCTCGACAGCGAGGTCGTCCACTCCGTGCGCGAGGTCAAGTCGGCGCGCGCGCGCGTCGCCTTCGCCGAGAAGGCGATCCAGTACGCCGAGGAGAACGTCAAAGCCGAGCGCGCGTCGTTCCAGGCGAAGACCCGCACGAACTTCGACGTCATGCAGCGCCAGACCGAGCTGGTCAACGCGCGCCTCCGCCGTGGCCGCGCGATCGCCGATTACCACCTCGCCGTCGCGAACGTGCAGTTCCTCGGAGGGTTCCTGCTCGAGCAGTACCGCGTCAACGTCCGCCCACTGGCGAAGCACCGCTGAGATCTCGATCGCATCCCCGAGTTGACAGCGATCAGCCCCCAGCCCCCGACCAAGACGTGCCCGACGTGTCAACCACCGGAAACAACAGTGAGCCCTCGGAGGCACACCTTTTGATCAGGAAGATCACCATGCGTCTCACCGCGCTCCTGCTGCTTTCCCTCCTCACTTCTGCCTGCGTCGCCCCTGTCGGCGGTGGCGGATCCTCTCGTGGCGGCGACGATGACGACGATGGCGAGTGCGATCTCGACACCGCGAAGGTCGTCGAGAAGAACCTCGACCTTCGCAGCGCCGGCGACATCGACGATGCCAAGCTGCCGAGCGGGTGCTGGGATCTCCACGGCACGCTGCGGATCGAGAGCCCGAACGTGACGACCCTCGCGGGGCTCGGCAAGCTCGCCGCGGTCACCAACCTCGAGCTCGTCAACACCAAGCTGACGACGCTCGATCTGGCCGAGCCGCTCACGGTCTACGAGAAGCTCGACGTCCGCAACAACCAGACGCTCGGCAGCCTCGACAAGCTGAGCATCGACCAGGACCGCGCGGTCAGCATCACGATCCAGGACAACGCCGCGCTGACGTCGCTCGGCGGGCTCGCCGACCTGACCAGGGTCGAAGGCAAGACCGAGATTCCGGGTGACTTCGTGATCCGCAACAACGCGAAGCTCGTGACGATCGGCCTGTCGCAGCTGACCGAGGTCACCGGCCGGTTGGAGATCTCCGATAACGCGGCGCTGGCATCGCTCGACGGCCTCACCGACCTCGCGACCATCGGCGGCGACTTCACGGTCTCCGGGAACGCGAAGCTGGCGACCGCGAAGCTGTCGCGGTTCACCACGGTGAGCGGCTCGACGCGGATCGCGAACAACGCCGCACTGACCACGCTCGATGTCGCGAACCTCGAGGCGGTCCGCCGGTTCGAGGTCTCGGACAACACCGCGCTGACGTCGTTCACCGGCGTTCGCGCGCGCCAGATCAACGGCGACCTGGTGATCCGCAACAACCCGAAGCTCGCGACGGTCGGGTCGATGTTCTCGCTCGACGCGATCGCCGGCCACCTGACGATCGACAACAACGCCGCGCTGACCAACCTCGGCATGTTCACGTCGACGCTGCGCAACCTCGCCGGCACGTTGACGGTGTCGAATAACCCGCAGCTGACCGACCTCGGCCTGATCAGCCACATGAACGGCATCGGCTCGGTGTCGGTGACCAACAACACGAAGCTGCCGTTCTGCAAGGCCCAGGAGATCAACCACTGCGTGCCTCAACACGGTGGGGTGTCGATCGTCGGCAACCTGAACACCACGACCAACTGCGATTGCTGGTGCGACTAGCCCACCCGCTCGCCCGTCTTCTCACTCGCCCCACGCCCAGCCCAAAGGATCTCGCCATGCCCACCACCACGGCATTCCGCTACACGTTCATCGCCGCCCTCGTCACCGCCGGAGCCGGCGCGGCCGAAGCCAAGCCCCGCCGCGTCGCCGTGCTCGACTTCGATGGTCCGCGCAGCCTCGCCGACCAGGGCAAGGCCACGGTGCTCGCCGTCCTCTCCGAGGGCTACGACGTGGTCGCGAGCAAGAGCTGGGTCGACGCGAAGGCGGCGGCGACGCGCAAGACGCACGGTCCGCAGGCGTGGTCGAAGGCCGCGCGCGCATCGGGTGTCGATGCGGTCGTCGAGGGCTGGGTCCAGGACGAAGGGCGCAGCAAGGTGCTCACGATCGTGATCACCGACGCGAGCAACGGCGAGGAATCGGATCAGCTCACGATCAAGCTTGGCAAGGGCTTCGGCGGCGATGTCGCCGACAAGGTCCGCAAGGGCATCGAGGATCGGTTCGAGTGGATCGAGCCGGTCGGCGGTGGCAACCCGGATCCGCTGCCGAGCTATCGCAAGGAGAAGACCAAGATCGGCGCGCGCCAGCGTACCGAGGAGACCGCGACCGAGGAAGCGGATCGCGAGCCGCCGCGCCGCCGACGAGACCGTGAAGAGCGCACCGACGAGCGCCGCCCGCGCGAGCGTGGTGACCGCGATCGGCTCGGTGATCGCCGCGAGCGTGAAGACGACGACGTCACCGACAAGCCGGTTCGCGTGGCGAAGGTCGAGCCGAAGGAGACCAAGGCCGACAAGGAGCAGAACATCCTCGCGAGCGTGTTCAAGCCGGTGACCGAGGAGGAGGACATCGTGACCGGCGGCAAGGCCTCGCACGTGCCGCGGGCGACGCCGAAGTTCTCGGTGGCCGGTGGCTTCTTCGTCGGCTCGCGCACGCTCTACATCGGGGCCGAGAACCCGGAAGGCGTCACGCAGTACGCCGGCGTGCCCGTCAAGGGCATCGGTGTGGAGGCCGCGTTCTATCCGTTCCCGAGCAAGAAGATCGACGGCATCCAGTCGGGCGTCGGGTTCTCGTTCGGCATCGGCCATTCGCTCGCGTCGACGGTGACGTATGACGATCTCGAGCAGGTCGGTGACTACGTGATCAACCAGACGGCGTGGAACGCGGATGTTCACTACCGCGCACCGCTCGGCAACTCGTTCGCGATCGACGGCTCGGTCGGTTACGGCCAGCAGAACTACGTGATCGAAGACGCGCCGATGACGTTCGAGGTCCCGAACACCGCGTACTCGTATCTCTCGGTCGGCGGTCATATCGATCTCTCGATCACCGAGCGCTCGACGGTCGGCTTCGGCGCGAAGTACCTCTACATGCTCGGCACCGGCGACCTCAGCTCGGTCGACTGGTACGGCCCGGGCGGCTCGGCCGGCTGGCACCTCGACGGCAACTTCTCCGTCCCGCTACCGTCGAGCTTGTTCATCAAGGGGGAGCTCAGCTACTCGCGGATCAAGACGTCATTCGACGGTGTCGGCCAGATCACCGAGGCGGAAGGCGTGACCGAGGCGGTCGACAGCACGGTCGCCGCGAACGTGAAGATCGGCATCTCCTTCTAGTCCTCTCCACCAGAGGCTCCGCCATGACGACACTCACGACACTCACGACACTCACGCTCTGATTCGTCGTTGAAGATCGTGAACACGCCGGCCGCGAGGTCGGCGTTGTTCGTTTTCGGACCTGAGGAATCGATCGTCAACCAGCGGAAGCGATCGAGTGCGTAGCGCGATGCAGGTCCGCGAGATCAGGCACCCGAACGGCTGGCATATCGCGTGCTCGAGGAGATGTGTACATCCGACATCTCACTGCACCAAGGACCCCACATGACCAACACCAAGGACCATTTCTCCGCCCTCGACCGCGCCCTCCTCGTTGGAGTCGCCGGCGGAGCCGCGCGGGTGACCGCTCGTTCGAGCGGCTCCGATGCGGAGATCAAGACGATGCTGACTGGCGTCACCGACGGCATCAAGAGCCTCGCGACCCAGAAGCCGTCGGGCATGGACCCGATGATGATGATGATGATGATGATGGGCGGTGGTGGTGGGGGCGGCAGCGCGCCGCCCGTCGCGGCTGCGCCCCCTCCTCCCCCGAAGCCGGTCGTGAACATCACCAACAGCATCCGCTGAGAGGAGAACCGTCATGGCAAAGCGCACACGCCATCCTCCAGGGCATCCAGGCTTCTCAGGCCGGTCAGGCCCAGCACCTCTCGCGACCATCGCTCGCGGTCACCTCGATCTGGTGGTCGGCGGGCGACTCGCGGTCCACAAGGGACCCGATCCCAGCCTCGTCACGGGTCTCAAGTCGTTGACCGAGGGTGTGGCAGCGCTTCAGCAGAAGCAGGCAGCCGATGAGGCCGGCAAGCAGCAGCAGATGGGCCAGATGATGCAGCAGATGATGGGTCGTCGCGGCTGACTCGTCGCTGAATCGATCCAGACGCGAGGAGCTCGGGGCAAGGCCTCGGGCTCCTCGCGTTTTCGGCGGTGGTCGAGGACGTCCGACGGCGTCGGGTGACGTCCGGCAACCGGACAGAGGTGAGATCATCAGTTGTGGTCGCGAGGACTCGGATCGTCAGATCGAGTTGACGCGGTCGATCGTGCAACCCGGCGATCACGTGGGCGAGCGCACCGGCACACGCTCTGCACTGCAGTCGATCGCCTCTCGAATCCCACACCCAGACAAGGAATCAGATATGAAGACCATCACCACCATCACCACCATCGCCACCATCACCATCACCCCGCTCACGACCGGCGTTCTCGAGACTGTCTCCGGCGGCGCTTCCAAGAGCTCGGAGATCACGTCGGCCCTCAATGGCGTGAAGGACGCGCTCGCATCGAGCACCAAGAACGCCAGCAGCTCGAGTGGGATGGACCCGATGATGATGATGGTCATGATGATGGGCATGGGGCAGCGCAACTCGGGCCCTACGGTCGTCACCGCGGGTGCGCCGGCGCCGGCGAGCGGCCCGATCATCAATGTCTCGACCCGTGTCCGCCGCGGTTGGTAAAGGTAGTCAGCGTAGGCACTGCCTTCAGCGAGAGAGCGCGTTCAGCAATGAACGCGCTCTTCGTCGTTTCGGCGGCGGCGGCCTGGCGGGCCGTTCGCGGGCCGTTCGCGGGACCTGAACCGTTTTTGTACGAAGACGCCAAGGTGCCAGGTGTTCTTCTATCCCAGTCCCTTGGTTCGGGTGCCATTCGCACGAGTGGGCATTCCTTCGATCGAACTGGCGCCCTGGCGACGAGGGGTTCGATCATCCGGCACGTGTGGGCCGCGCGGTGTCGTCGATCGATTCTCGCGCGTTGGCGGTTCACTCGAGGTGGCTGATCCACCAGCCGCATCTCGTGGTTGACGTGGCGATCAGTGGAGGTAGCAGCCTCGATCAATGATCGCGGCGCAGGTTCGCAGAACTCCACGTCGACGATCGGGGCACACCGCGTGCACTACTCGGAAACCATGAGCACGGCGGCAACCATCGAGGCGATCAACGGGGAGCAGATCGCGACCCGCACCGATCTGCTGCTGATGCGTGCACGCTCGACGCATGGTCGGTTCTCGAACAACAAGCTCGCGTTCGCGGGCGACGTTCGCTGGGGGCGTGGATCGCAGTCCTCGATCTCGGTTGCCCGGTCGCTGCTCCGCGCGCCGGCTCCGGAACACACCATGTTCATTCGCGTGCGGCGCGTCAGCACCAGCACGACCACGGCAGCGATCCTGGCGGCGCTGTTCGCGACCGCTATCCTGCTCACCAGTTTCCTCTAGCCCCACTGGCCCCACTGGCCCCACTGGCCCCACTGGCCCCACTGGCCCCACTGGCCCCACTGGTTTCACTGGGCCC
>Ga0105049_10005688_pt1 | contig 14507 bp, 13 predicted proteins | sample MAT06_FD_78087 | JGI IMG/M metagenome (GOLD analysis project Ga0105049, IMG submission 78087) | Freshwater microbial communities from Lake Fryxell liftoff mats and glacier meltwater in Antarctica - MAT-06 | ecosystem: Environmental > Aquatic > Freshwater > Ice > Liftoff microbial mat | place...
CTGTCCGAGGCGGGCGACGCGAGGGGATCGACCGGACTCTGGCACGAGCGCGGGCTGTCGGCGTTGTACGGAGGCAGGTAAGTTCGTGCCGGGCCCCCGCCGAATCGGCCGCGACCCTGCACGAACTTACCTGACTCCGTACGCTTCCAGCCAACGCTCGGCGTCGATCGACGCTTGACAGCCGGAGCCCGCGGCCCAGACGGCCTGGCGATAGACCTTGTCCATGACGTCGCCGCAGGCGAAGACGCCCTCGACGCTCGTGTAGGTGGTGCCCGGACGCACGGTGAGGTACCCGGTCTCGTCCATGGCTAGTTTCCCCTGGAAAATCGACGAGTTGGGCTGATGTCCGATCGCGATGAACACGCCGTCCGCGGTCTGCTCCGTGCGTTCCTTCGTGCGCGTGTCCTCGAGCACCACGGCGCGCACCTTCTTCTTGTCCGGATGCGACAGCACGTCGATGACGGCCTTGTTCAGGATCCAATCGATCTTCGGGTTCGCGCGCGCGCGGTCCACCATGATCTTGCTGGCACGGAACTCCTCGCGTCGATGGACGACCGACACGCGAGCGGCATGTCGCGTGAGGAAGTTCGCTTCCTCCATTGCCGTGTCGCCACCGCCCACGACCAGGACGTGCTTCTGCTTGAAGAACGCGCCATCACAGGTCGCACAGGCCGAGAGCCCGTGGCCCATGAGCTCCATCTCGGCCGGGAGTCCGAGGAATTTCGCGCTGGCACCCGTGGCGACGATCACGGCGCGCGCGTGCACGGTGTCGAAGTCCGTCTTGAGCGCGAACGGGCGCTTCGTCACGTCGATGTCGATGACCTGTTCGAAGCGGATCTCGGTCCCGAAGCGTTCGGCCTGCTTCTGGAAGTCCTCCATCATCTTCGGACCCATCACACCGTCGGGATAGCCGGGGTAATTCTCGACATCGGTGGTGATCGTCAGCTGTCCGCCCGGCTGCATGCCCTGGAAGAGGAGCGGTGAGAGGTTGGCGCGAGCGGCGTAGATGGCCGCGGTGTAGCCGGCCGGCCCGGATCCGATGATGACGACTTCGCGAACTGCGCTCATGGTGCTGGTAGGCCCTGGTCTCGGGAGATGCGGGCAGGGAGTGTAGGCTCGCGCTCGTGGGAATCCACCGCGCACGCCCCGCATGAGCCTCCCGACCATCGCCGCGATCGAGCGTTTCGATGCCCTTTGGACGCCGCGCCTGTTGCAGCTGGCCGCGCGCATACGAGTCGCTGCGCGAGGCGCCCTCACGACCGCGATCGCCACGGGCCGCCTGGACGAACTGATGCGGCCTCACGAGCAGGGCGCGGGCGACGTCACGTACGGCATCGACGTGCCGACCGAAACCGTCTTGTCGGATTGGCTCGAAGAGATCGCGCGGATCGCGCCGATCTCGCTGCTCACCGAGGACGCGGGCTGGCGCCACGCCGGGCCGGACGGACGGGGCGGAGTGCGAGAACTCGCCCGCTTCGACCATGGCGGCCCGCGCGTCGTCGTGGATCCCATCGACGGCACGCGCAACTTGATGGCCGACGTGCGCTCGGCGTGGACCGTGATCGGCGCATGCCCGCCCGGCGAATCGCCACCCAGGCAGCGCGACGTCGCGCTGGGGATCTTGACCGAGATCCCCGACTCGCGCGGTGCGCTCGCTCGGGACTTGTGGGCCGCGCGCGGACGCGGCGCGCGCTCGCGCGAGGTTCGTCTCGACGACGACTCCGTCGTACGCGAGAGTTCACTGCACTGCGACGCCAGCGATCGCGCGGACCACGGCTACTTCCCGTTCTTCCGCTACATGGCCGACATGCGGCCCGCGATCGCGCGCGTCGAGGCGGACTTCTTCGCGCGGATCGAGCGCGACGAGGGCGCCGAGGTCCGCAACTGCTACGACGACCAGTACATCAGCAACGGCGGCCAGCTCGCGCTGCTCGCGCTGGGCAAGTACCGGATGATCGCGGACCTGCGCGCGCACCTCGCCGCGACACGCGGAGCGCCGACGCTGACCACCAAACCGTACGACATCAGCGGCGCCGTGCTCGTGGCGCGTGAAGCCGGCTGCGTCGTGACCGCCGGCGACGGATCGGATCTCGATTTCCCGCTCGACGTGACGACCCCGATCGGATTCGTCGGCTGGCACAACGCTGCGACGCACGCGCGGCTCGAGCAGCACCTTCGCGGAGCCCTCGCGGCGACTACGCGCGACACCTGAAGCTCAGACGCCCCGATCCCGCGCGACGTCGAAGCGGCCGAGGATCCGGCCGCCGGCCCACACGAGACCGCAGTCGACCGCCAGAAGCCCGAGCCAGCCGACGCCGGCTGCGACCGCGATCGCCATCTCCTTGGTCGTCTCGAGCCCGTAGTGGAGCAGAAATCCGACGCCGGCCGCCGGCGCCAGCGCCACTGCCACGGCGAGGAGGAGCACCAGTCCGCGCAACAGCATGAGCAGGATGGAGCGGCCCATGTTCTGGAGCGCGCTCTCCTGCCCGGGCACGTAGCGCACCGGCGAGTGCAGGAACACCGCGTTGTCGAGTGCCACCCACGTCAGCACGACGAGCGGCTGGAAGAGAACGGCCGCGACGAGCGCGGGATGGAACAAGCCGCTCCAGATCGCGCGCGCCAGCATAGCCGCGACGAGGAACGTCGAGACGAGCAGAACTTCCGGCAAGACGGTCGCGAGGAAGATGCGCCAAGGAGCCAGTGGCCAAGTCTTCACCAGATCCATCTGCTCGAGCCGGCCGCGGAAATCGAACTTGAGCCCAGCGCACAGGTACGCCGTGCCGAGCAACGAAATCACCACGGTGCCGAACATCATGCTCTGCTTGGCGGCGAGCTCGGGGTCCTTCGTGCTGATGCCGCCCATGTTCCGAGTGATGACGACCAGCAGCGTGAGGAGCAATCCCGACAGGATCAGCGTCCCGCGCGCGCGCCGCAGCATGGACGTCGTCTCGAGCCACGCGATCGCGCCGAAGCCGCCGCGACCGAAGAACCACGGCGTACCCGACGTCCAAGACTGCTTCCCGACGCCCGCCTTGTTCCCGATCCAACCGCCGCGCCGCGCCATGGAGATGCGCTTCGCGACCTCGGCCGAGGTCGCCAGCGAGAGCTCGCGGTAATCGATCCGCGCGCGGACCGTGACCTCGTGCAGGACGATCCAGATCCCGGCGCACAGCGCGAACCAGGGCAGGAACTCGGACCAGCTCGAGGACGTGATCGCGCGCCCCCACGGCGCGACGGGCAAGAGCAAGGCCCGCAACCAAGGTTGGTTCGCTAGCCGTGCGAGCGCGCCTTCCTCGGAGAAGATCTTCGTCACTTCCTCTCCGTCCGACAGCATGAGCGCGACGACGCCCAGTCCGACGCACGCACCGAGCACTCCGGAAAAGAGCTTCAGCGGCGCGCGCCGCGCGATGCGCGCCAGACGGTTCTCGCCCTCGCCGAGCAGCAGGGCCACGCCCTGTCCGAGGATCGGTACCGTCATCATCACGAGGAACGTGCCCACGAACGCGAAGCCCGCGTGCGGCATGCGCCGCGCGGTCAGGAAACCGAACAGGATCGCGGCGAACACCGACCGGAACAGGCCCGTCCCCAGCCGGTAGCGCACGAGCTGCGTGCGCTCGAGCGGCGCGCTGAAGGCGAGCTCGATCTCCTCCTTGGGCAGGTACAAGCCGCGGTACTGGAACGCGCCGACCAACGTGAGCGTGACGAGCACCACGAGGCCGATGTCGACGGTGAAGCGCAGCACGTCGCCGGGTACGAGCGCCTGCGCCGAGCCGCCGCCGTTGAACGCCATCAACCCGATCCAGCCCAAGACGAGCACAGCGCCGATGATCAGGAAGATCCAGCTCGAAGGGCGGCGCAGCTTGCGCACTTGGAGGCGCAAGCCGCCACGCAACTTCATCCAGAACAGGAGCCGCAGTGCGGGATGCCCGAACACCGGCTTCAGGATCCCTGCGTGCCGACGGGCGCGCGCTCCACGTACGGACCGGGGTCGGTCGCGGAGAGGAAGATGTCCTCGAGGCTCTGGTCTTCGCCCAGCGCGAGGCTCGCGCGCGCTTCGTTCAACGTGCCTTCGAAGCGCTTCTGACCGCGGTCGATGATGAGGATGCGGTCGGCGAGCTCCTGGATCAGCTCGAGCTGGTGCGACGAGAGCACGACGGCCGTCCCCGTCTGCGCCAAGCGTCGGATCTCGTCCTTCGCCGAACGGATCGCGCGCGGGTCGAGGCCGGACAGGGGCTCGTCCATGAGCACGAGTCCGGGCTCGTGGATCCAGGCCATGCAGAACGCCAGCTTCTGCCGCATGCCGCGCGAGAGCTCGCCGCCGAGAGAGTCGCGCTTCTCGGTGAGTTCGAAGCGCTCGAGCAACCGTTCCGCCGACTCCTTCCACTCACGCATCCCGTAGAGCGCGGCGGAAAAGCGCAGGTGCTCGAGCACGGTCAACGTGTCGAACGGCTGCGGATCGTCGGGGATCCAGGCGAGGCGCGACTTGGCCTCGACCTCGTGCGCGCCGAGGTCGTGCCCGCACACGACGACGCGCCCCTTCTGGATCGGCAGCACGCCGACGATCGAGCGCAGGGTCGTGGTCTTTCCCGCGCCGTTCGGGCCGACGAGTCCGAGGATCTCGCCCTCACTGACGCGGAACGACAGCCCCGAAACCGCGCGGTGGTTCTCGTACTCCTTGGACAGGTCCTCGACCACGAGCGCCGCGCGGCGCTCGCCCTGTGCCGCGGTCGGTGCTTCCGTTTTCGTCGTGTCCAAGGCGGGATCGAGTATCGGGGCGTCGTTGCGGGGAACTTTTCGCGCGTGTCGCCATGGACCGGCGGACGGGGTGTCGCCCATAGTATGGATCCCCGTACCCGCGTCCCACGACCGCCTGCGATGAGGACATCATGAGCCAGACTCCGAGCACCCCGGCCACCGCGACCGCGACCGGCCCCTTCGTTCTGCCGCCCCTTCCTTGGAAGGACGACGCGCTGCAACCCTTCGTCAGCGCGCAGACGATCTCGTTCCACTACGGCAAGCACCACAAGGCCTACGTGGACAACCTGAACAACCTCGCCAAGGGCAAGCCTTGGGAGAAGATGACGCTGGAAGAGGTCGTGAAGGCCTCGGCCAAGGATTCGAGCGCGCAGGGCGTGTTCAACAACTCGGCGCAGATCTGGAACCACACGTTCTTCTGGCACTCGATGCGACCGGGAGGCGGCGGTGCGCCGACGGGCAAGCTGCTCGAGAAACTGACGGCCGACTTCGGCTCGTTCGACGCGTTCAAGACGCAGTTCGCGGACGCGGCGAAGACGCAGTTCGGCAGCGGTTGGGCTTGGCTCGTCCTCGAAGCGGGCAAGCTCAAGGTCGTCAAGACGCCGAACGCCGAGACGCCGCTCACGGGCTCGGCCAAGCCGCTGCTCACGTGCGACGTGTGGGAGCACGCCTACTACCTCGACTACCAGAACCGCCGTCCGGACTACGTCACGACGTTCCTGGACAAGCTCGCGAACTGGGAGTTCGCGGCGCAGAACCTCTGACCGCCGAGCGGGTCGAGCACGGCGCTGGCGATCCGATCAGATCGCCAGCGTCGCTTTCTTGACCAGCAGCCCGACCGTCCGCGAGACGCCTACGACCACGCGCGACATCCGCGCGTAGTCGAGTCGATCGTGCGTGTCGCTCGGTGATCCAAAGCGCGCGCTGCGCCACTCGCCGGTGTCCGTCAGCACGACGGCCGGCATCCCCGCATCCCAGAACGCCGCGTGCGGCGAGAAACCGGTCCCGGGCGCGAACTTCGGCAGGATCAGACCTTCGATCGCGAGGCCCGCACCCGTTCGCAGGAGCTCGGTGGTCTTCGAGGTCAGGTCACGGCAGTGGTAGCCGCCGACGACCGCCAGGAAATCCGCTCGCGCGGGGAAGACCAGCATCAGCGGGAACGGATAGGTCTGCGTCTCGTTGTCGTCGTACAGGCCGACCGAGTCGAGGTACACGACCGCAGCGATCTTCTCGCCGGCCTTCTTGCACTCGCGAGCGTAGATGCCGGCGGCGGAATCGGGCTCCCCGTCGCGCTTCCAGCCGTCGGGGAAGAGCACGAAGCGCAGCGTGCGCTCGTGAGCGGTGGTCGCGAGCGAGCGCGCGACCTCGACGAGGACCGCCGCGCCCGACGCGCCCGAATCCGCGCCCGGAGATGCGCGCGGGCCGTCGTAGTGCGACGCGACGATCACGATCTCGTTGGCGTACTTGCTGCCGCGGACTTCCGCGACGAGCGTCTTCGAGCCCGAGGCTCCCGGGCCGGCATCGATCGATTTCACGTCGTGACCGGCGCGACGGAGCTGACGCTCGAGGTAGTCGCCGGCCTCCTGGATCGGACCCGGCTTGTCGCGCGGACTGGTTCCCTGCGCGATGGACTCGACGTGATCTTTCAAGCGATCCGTCAGTTCGGAGCCGTCCGACATCGGGCCCTTCGCCGGCGAGCTCGTGCCTGGAAAGACGGTGGAATACGCGCCGAAGAGCCCGAACAGCACGAGGGCGACGATCAACCAGGTGACGATGCTTTTCACGGGAACTGGACCTCCGATCCGAGCGGTCCTCGACTGGAACAGAGTTCGGACTTGAGCCGATCCGAGATCGGGACGTCAGGTCGCGAGCGTCGGCCGCGCGACGAAGCGCCGCAACAGGAAGAGCGTCGCGAGCCGCAGGACTGCGGAGAGCGCCAGCACGGTGGTGAACGCCGCCGCCGCGCCGCCGACGCCGGCCAGCACCAGCCCGCCGACGATCGAGCCGCCCGCCATCGAGAGCGCGTTGGCGACGTGGTACTTCGTGAGGATGCTCGTGCGCTCCTCGGGCCGGATCGCATCGAAGAAGAGCAGGAACGTCGAGAGCTCGTACGCCGACCACACGAAGCCCGCGAAGAGCTGCGCCATGAGCAGCAGGGCGAAGTCGTCCGTGAGCAGCCACAGTCCGACCGACGGGCCCAAGCCGATGCCGCCGATCCAGAGCAGCGCGCGCACCCCGTGGCGGCCGACGATGCGTCCGTGCAAGGGCAGCGAGATCGCTTTCGACAGGAACAGCGCGGCGACGAGCCCCATCGCCTGCGCGTAGCTGAACTCGAGCTCGCGCAGCATGTACGGCATGTAGAACGGCGCGGCCACGTTCGCGGCGAACTGCACCGAGAGCATGTAAGCGAGCAACCGCCCGTCCGAACCGTGTCGCAGTCGCGCGGCCAGATCGCGGAATCCGACGCGCCGCATGCCGCCCGGCATGGGATCGGGTTCGCTGTGCTGCGCGAGGAGCGCAGTCGAGAGTGCGCGCGCGAGGAAGGCGAACGCGAACACGACGCCGAAGGCCGCCATCGGTTGGCCGATGCTCTCACCGACGAACAGGATCCAGCCCGCGGCAAGCAGCGCAGCGATCTGGAACACGTGCAACCACACCGTCCGCCGGGCGAAGTAGCGCGTTCTCACGGCGCCGGGGACCAGCGTGCCGACCCACGTGCTCCAGGCCGGGTTCGTGGCGATGCCCGCGCCCCAATAAATCGCGGCGATGACGTAGAGCGCCCAGCCGGGCAACCCTCCCACGAACGCCGCGATCGCGAGCGGGACGAACGCCAAGGCCTGGAGGCCCGCGTTCCAAACGACCCAGCGACGGTGCGAACCGAGTCGGCGGATCATCGTGGGCGAGACGAGCTGGAGCAGAGCGCCCACGACCATCGGAACGGTCGCGACCAGACCGGCCCACGCGCCCGGGAGACCGAGCGCCACCGCGAACGCAGGGATCGAGTGCTCCCCCATCCCCACCATGACCGCCCACGCGAGGCCGTCGACCCAGATCGCGCGGAGATCGTGCGTGACCTGCGGCGCACGTCGCGGGCGCCGGACTTGGATCACGCTTTCCACGGAGGCGCGGAATGCTGGCGGTTTCGCGAGCGTGTTGCGAACGTCCGCGTTGCGTTCGCTGCCGGCGAGCGGCATAACCGGCCTGCAGAGAACGACTTCGCATGAGCACTCCCGAGCTCGTGGCGCACCGCGGATACGCCGCGCGCTACCCAGAGAACACGCTCGCCGCGCTCGAAGCGGCGATCGCGGCCGGCGCGCGCCATGTCGAAGTCGACGTCCAGCTCAGCTCCGACGGGTTCCCGGTGCTGTTCCACGACCGCACGCTCGAGCGCATGTGCGGCGTCTCCGGCGCCGTGCACGAGATGACGCTCTCCGACCTGCGCGCGCTGTCGTGCGGCGAGCGCGGCAAATTCGGCGACGCATTCCAGCGCGAGGGACTCCTGAGCCTCGCCGGATTCGTGCAGCTCCTGCGCCGTCACCCGGACGTGCGCGCTTTCGTCGAGATCAAGCGCGTCGCCATCGAGCAGTTCGGCCGCGAGCGGATCCTCGAGCGCGTGCTGCCCGCGATCGACGCCGCGATCCACCAGTGCACGCTGATCAGCTTCAGCCTCGAGTTCCTCGCCACGGCGCGGCGCGCGCACCCGATCCCGCTGGGCGCGGTGTTCGATCGCTGGGACGAGCGCGAGGACCAGCTGATGCCGGAGATCGCGCCGGAGTTCGTGTTCGTGGACCTCGACGGGCTGCCCGCGAGCGGCGAGCTGCGCATGCCGGGCGCGCGCATCGTCGTGTACGAGGTCGCGGACCCCGCGGTCGCGCGCGCGCTCGCCTCACGCGGCGTGGACATGGTCGAGACGTTCCAGATCGCCGAAATGCTGGCGGCCCTGCGGCGCGACGAGACGTGAACGCGTCGGTGAGTCCGCAGGCCGCCGGCGAGCGCTACGACCTCGCCGTGATCGGCGGCGGAATCCACGGCGTCGGCGTGCTGCAGGCGGCCGCGGCCGCGGGCCTGTCGGCGATCCTGCTCGAGGAACGCGCCGTCGCGGCGGGCACGTCGAGCCGTTCGAGCAAGCTGATCCACGGCGGATTGCGCTACCTGGAGAACGCGCAGCTCGCGCTCGTGCGCGAGTCGCTGCGCGAGCGCACGACGCTCCTGCGCATCGCGCCGAAGCTCGTGCGCGTCGTGCCGTTCATCATCCCGATCTTCCCCGAAACCACGCGGCGTCCGCGCACGATCCGCGCCGGGCTCGGGCTGTACGCGTTGCTCGGGAACCTGCGCCGCGAAGCGCTCTTCGCGCGCATCCCGCGCGAGGAGTGGGACGCGCTCGACGGGCTCGACACGCGCGATCTCGAGGCCGTGTTCCGCTACTTCGACGGCCAGACCGACGACGCGGCTCTGTCGCGCGCAGTGCTGCGCAGCGCGCTCGAGCTGGGCGCCATCGCGCGCATTCCGGCCGCGTTCGCCGGTGCGGACCGCGAGGTCGACGGTTGGAGCGTGCGCTGGCGCGAGGGCGATGTAGGCCACCGCTGCGACGCACGCGCGCTCGTCAACGCCGCCGGGCCGTGGGTCGAGACCGTGCGCGGGTGCCTCGCGCCGAAACCACCGGGTTTCGCCGTCGATTTCGTGGCCGGGGCCCACATCGAGCTCGAGGGCGCGCTCGAGCGCGGCATCTACTACGTCGAGGCGCCGCGCGACCGCCGCGCGGTGTTCGCGATCCCCTGGAAGGGCCGCACGCTGGTCGGGACGACGGAGACGCCCTACGCCGGCGATCCGGCGCGCGTCGTACCGCTCGCGACCGAGGTCGAGTACCTGCTCGAGACGTACGCTCACTACTTCCCGCGCCGCTCGACGAAGGTCCTGGCCACGTGGTCCGGTCTGCGCGTGCTGCCGAAAGGCGAAGGCCGCGCGTTCGACCGGCCGCGCGAGACGACGCTCGTGGTCGACGACGAGGCGCGCCCGAGCATGGTGGCGATCTACGGCGGAAAGCTGACGGGCTACCGTGCGACCGCGGAGCGCGTCGTCGAGCGCCTGCTGCCGCACTTGCCGAAGCGTGCGCGCGTGGCACGGACGGACGAGCTGCCGCTCGAGCCGGAGCCGGGCTTCACGCTCGACGCATCGGCCGCCTGAGCATGACGACCACGGCGCGCGGTTCCAGACGAGGAACGCGCCCGAGAGCATCACGGTCTGTGAACGTTCAGTCCCGAGCAGCGCGAAGCGACAGTTCAGCGACCATCCGCGAGACCAGTCGTCGAATTGGAGCTGCACGAAAACGCGCAGCTCCGTGAGCGGTCCGCTCAGCTCTGTCGATCGCCGATGGCTGTGTCACTGCGCGCTCGGAGCGACGGTCGTCCTGCCATCCGCGTCGCGGCGGAACTCGAGAGTGAGATCGGTGGCTTACTGATCTCCAAGGTCAGCGATGTGCACATCGAGGCCATCGGCCGTCGGGATCGCGCGCAGCCCGACGTGATCGTGCACGTGGGTCCATCAGGTCTGATACCAGGCGCCATCGAAGTCGAAAGGCGCGACGACGACTTCGATCGCCGGACGTCGCGGCTCCGCGGACACGAGCGCTTCAATCGAATCGACCGCCGTGGTTCGAGAAGCGGAACAGGCAGCGACAATCGACGCCGCCGCGAGCCAGAACACACCCACGAGCCTCATGCCTCGATCGTGCTTGGTCGAGGAACATCTGTCCATGGTTCCGACTCGAACACCATCGGCGCTGTGCGGAGACCGACATTCCGAATGCCAAGCCAAGGTCTCGACGCGCCGCGGCATCGGTTGCGACATAGTTCGCGGAATCAAGTTCCGGTGCGCGCTGCGCTCGCCATGGCGTCGCGCCATTGCTCGAAGCGAGTGCGCAACGCCACATCCGCTTCGGCCACGAACGTCTCCACGATCGGCGCCTCCGGCTCTACGCCCAGCAGCCGCGCGAGGCCGAGCGCGGTCGTCTCCGTCTCCGAATGCCGTTCGACGGGCAGACCGGAGAGCGACGCGAGCCGCGCGCACAATCCGTCGAGCTGCGCGAGCCCACCGCCGACGCGCAGCACGCGCGGCCGGCCCTGCGACGGTTCCATGGCGCTCAGGATCTCGACGACCAGGAACACGACGCTCTCGAGTACCGCGACGACTTTCGCCGCCGCGTCGCCTTCACCCACGAAACGCGACGCGAAGTCCGCGCGCCACCACGGCGCGGCGAGTCCGCCGACGCCGTTCAGGAAGAGCGGCGGTTCGACGACGTCCTCGAGCCAGTCGTCGACGTCGAGCTCGGGGAGCGCGAGCTCGCTCGCGATCCAGGCCAACGCCGAACCCGCTCCGTTCACCGTGCCTTCCAGCGCGAACGTGGAGACCTCGTTCTCGCGGTGCACCAGCGTCGTGAGGAGTCCGGCGACGTTCGGGACGGATCCCGCGCTCGCGCGCAGCACGAACGCGCCCGTGCCGAACGTGACCGACGCGACGTCCGCGCGCGGCGCGCCGCTGGCGAAGAACGCCGCGGATTGATCGCCGGTCAGGACGCGCAGCGGGATCTTGCGCGGGCCGACGTCGAGCGTGCCGAACTCGTCGACCGTCGCCGTCACGCGCGGCAACGCCTTGATCGGCACGCCGAACAGGTCGAGCAGCTTCGGCGACCACGACACGCTCGCGACGTCGAGCAGCATCGTGCGCGAAGCGTTCGCGGCATCCACGACCAACGGACGCTCGTCGAGCAGACGGTGCGCGAGGAATGACGCCAGCGGACCGAACGCGAGGCGGCCAGCCTGAAACGCGGCGCGGACGCGCGGTTCCCCGTCGAGCAGCCACGCGAGCTTCGTCGCGCCGTAGTGCGGCGACAGGCGCAGTCCTGTGAGCGAGCGCACTTCGTCGGCGTGCTCGTCGAGACCTTCGAGCCGCGATGCCGCGCGCCGATCTTGCCAGGAGAGCACGGGCGACAGGGCGCCGCCGTCCGTGCGGTCCCACGCAGCGATGCTCGAACGCTGCGTCGCGAGCCCGGCGGCGGCGAGGTGCTCGACGCGCTTGCCCAGCTGCTTCACCGACTCGCGCACGACCCGGCGCAGCGAGCGCACGAGATCCTCCGCGTCCTGCTCGACGCGATCCGGCGCGGGGCGCGCAGTCGCGACCTCGACCGAGGACTTGGCGACGACACGGCCGGCGTGGTCGAAGACGAGCGCGCGGGTCGTGGATCCGCCCTGGTCGAGGGCGAGGTACAGGGAATCCGAGTCGGTCATGAGGAGGCGCGGAGTCCGGGATCTCGAGCGACCCGCCGCATCAGGAGCGCGCGGGGTGCGAGAGGGCCCGGCAGCATCGTCGATTGTGAGCGCGACGACCAGAAGCGCTTCGATCCGCGCGCGCGATCATCGCGCGCGCCGCGCGGCGAAGATCGCGAAGAGGGCCGCCATCGACGCGATGCTCGCGAACATAGGCCAATGTCGCGGATGCTCGGAATGGGGATCGCCCCGGACGAGGAAGCGAAAGCGCACGGGGAACACCGCGGGTTCGACGCGATCCACGCGCCAATCGATGCGCCGGACGAGCCTCGGTTCTGCGATGCCGACCACACCCGCGTTCTCGGGAACGTCGGCGCGCACCCAGTCGCTGCCTGCGGGCCGTCGCTGGTGCGTTGCGAGCGCCTCGACGGGATCGACGCGCGTCCACATTTCGATCGACTCTGGCCAGTTCGGCTCGCCGCTGCCGATCGAGCGCAGCAGCGCGGTACGACCTCGGTCAGTTCCGCCCCGCGCTTCCCACTGCACGTCCCAACGGCCGTGTGCGCCAGCCGAGAGGTCGAACGGCGGACTCTCGCGGTCGTCCCACGACGACATCCGGAACTGCCGCACGGCCCCCGATGCGAACAGCAGCGCAGTCGCGCCGAACACGGACGCGAAGAGGATCGCGAGCTTCCTGTCGAGCGTGAGCCGCGGCATCGTCACGCCGGAATCGGCGTCCCCTCGCGCTTCACGACCTCGGCGAACAGCGCGCACAGCTTCGACGTCACCGGACCGCGCGCGGAGCCGATCGCGCGGCCGTCGATCTCCTTCACCCAGGCCAGCTCGCCCATCGTCCCCGTCGTGAGCACTTCGTCGGCCGTGTGGAATTCCATCAGCGAGATCCGGCGCTCGTGGCACGCGATCCCCGCATCGCGCGCGATGCGCAGCACGACGCCGCGCGTGATCCCCGGCAGGCAGTGATCGCCGGTCGGCGTGTGGAGCTCTCCGCGCGTCACGAGGAACAGGTTCGTCGCGTTCGTCTCCGCGACGTAGCCCTCGACGTCGAGCATCACCGCGTCGTCCGCACCAGCCACGTTCGCCTGGATCTTCGCCAGGATGTTGTGCACGAGATTGTTGTGGTGGATCTTCGAGTCCATCACGGCCGGCGGCGCGCGGCGCACGGTCGAGGTCACGAGCTTCAGGCCACCGGATCCGTAGACGGGCGCCTTCCACTCGGCCAGCACGATGAGGCACGGCCCCGACTGGTTGTTGCGCGGGTCCATGCCCGACGTGACCTTCTCACCGCGCGTCAACGTGAGGCGCACGTGCGCTCCGTCGCGCATGCCGTTCTTCGCGAGCGTCGCGAACAGCGCGGCGCGGATCTCGTCGCGGCTCGGCACGGACGCGAAAGCCATCGCTTTCGCGCTGTGCTCCAGGCGCTCGAGGTGCGCGTCGAGCTGGAATACGCGGCCTTGGTACACCCGCAACCCTTCCCACACGGCGTCGCCGCCCTGCACGGAGCTGTCGAAGACGGAGACCTTGGCTTCGGCGCGCGGGACGAGCCGGCCGCCGACGTGGGCGTAGAGCTTCTGGTTGCGGGGATCCATGGGCGCGCGCACTCTCCCGCCCGATCCGCGCCGGCGCAAGCGCGATTGCGCGCGCGGCGCGGCGCGGCGATCCTGCGCGGCATGCAGAAGTACATCGCGACGGTCGCACTGGCATTCCTCCCCGCGCTGGCCCTCGGCGCGTGCGCCAACTCGAAGGCGAGCTCGAAGCCGGTGTCTAAGCCTAGGTCCGAGCTGGCCGCGGCCTCGATCGCGCGCGGCTCGGATCCGCACGCGGTCGCCATCGCCGAGGAAGTCGTCGAGGCCTTGGGCGGCTGCGCGGCGTGGGAGCGCGCGCGCGTGCTCGAGTGGACCTTCTTCGGACGGCGCAGCCACGTGTGGGACAAGTGGACCGGCGACTACCGGCTCGACGAGGGCCAGAAGGTCGTGCTCATGAACCTGAACACGGGCGTGGGCCGTGTCTACGAGGACGGCGTCGAGGTCGCCGACGTAGCGCAGCGCGCGAAGGAGCTCGCGCGCGCGAAGTCGATCTGGATCAACGACAGCTACTGGCTCGTGATGCCGTACAAGCTGCTCGATCCGGGCGTGAAGCTCACGGACGCGGGCCAGAAGAAGTTGGGCACGGGTCAGGCGGCCGACGTGCTGCGCCTCACGTTCGAAGCGGTGGGCGATACGCCGCGCAATGCCTACGAGGTGTTCGTGACGAAGGACACGCGCCGCGTCGCGGAGTGGGCGTATTTCGAGGATCAGGCCGACGCCGAGCCGAAGCTCACGTCGCCGTGGAGCGGGTGGAAGGAATACGGGGGGATCCAGTTGTGCGGCGAGCGCGGGCCGAAGCGCGAGATCACGGGGATTGCAGTGCTGGACGAAGCGCCGGCGAGGTTGCGCGCGCCGTGATGGTGGGCGCGGCGCGGGCGGGAGAGTC